>ENA-OYXE01000102-OYXE01000102.1-human-gut-metagenome-genome-assembly--contig:-NODE-102-length-27739-cov-9.379786_pt1 | contig 27739 bp, 22 predicted proteins | sample MGYA00244175_ERZ653407 | MGnify/ENA primary metagenome ERZ653407 (study PRJEB26926, sample SAMN06165181) | human gut metagenome | biome: ENVO:00009003; feature: ENVO:2100002; material: ENVO:00002003... | reverse complement strand
CGAGATGTAGAGAGGTCTCGTGGGCTCGGAGATGTGTATAAGAGACAGGTTCCCCCGCTGCCCCTTTATTTTGCAGAAGAAGATACCGAGACAACCCTCGATTTCTGCCTACCACCTATAAATTACAGAATACAAAATATATTATTGTCACAACGCCAGCGCAATTTGCCCCGCTGCCTACAATGACGTTCGTGCTGCCTACGGCTTGCAAAAAACGTGACTTTCAATCGGTTCATCCGCTGTATTTGCAATTGGAATCGACGGAGGATTCATTCGCCGACAAACCAACTCCTTGGCGCGGCGAAGTCTGCATCTGACGGCACTGTTTACAAACGAAAGAATATGGAATATAATTGTTTTAATCCTGCTTCGAGCGGGAAATAAGAAAAAGAGGTGCCCATCATGAAGAAGCTCCTGTCCCTTCTGTTGGCGCTGACCATGATTCTCCCCCTGGTGGGCTGCGCGGCGTTCGCAGAGAATGCGGATCCCATCATGATTACCGTCATCGCGACCAGCGACGTGCACGGCAAAGTGCTGCCCATCAACTACGCCACTGGCGAACCTTCTCCGAACGTGGGTCTGTCCATGATCGCTTCCATGATCGAGCAGGTTCGTGCTACGGAAGAGAACGTCATTCTGGTGGATGGCGGCGATACCGTGCAGGGCTCTGCCATGACCTATTACTACTCCTACTTCGCTCCTGAAAAGGACGATCCCATGATGAAGGCTCTGCGCCTGATGGACTACGACATGTGGTGCTTGGGCAATCACGAGTTCAACAACGATCTGCCGATTCTCAAGCGTCAGATTGAGTATGTGATGAGCCCCGATAACGGCGAGGAGCATTCCGTGCCCATGTCCGCCGCCAACTTTGTGGCGAAGGGCACCGAGTGGGATTCCTGGATGGGCGTCCCTTACATCGTCAAGGAATTTGAGGGCGTGAAGGTCGGCGTCATCGGCATGGATACGCCCAACATCCCCGCTTGGGAGGTTGAGTCCCACTATGAGGGCATCGACTTCCGCAATCTGGTCCCCACGGTTGAGCACTTCGTGCCGATCCTGCGCGAGCAGGAGGGCTGCGACGTGGTGATTGTCGTGGCGCACTCCGGCGTGGAAGACGCTGTTTCTACCGATGGCAATAACCCCGCGGACTACGAAAACCAGGTTCGCGCAATGATTAACCTGACCACCGGGATTGACGCGGTTGTGTATGGTCACTTCCATAACACCGACTACCGTGAGGATATCCTCAATGCCGAGGGCAAGGTTGTGCCCGTGCTGGCAGGCGGCGGCGGCGAAGGCCTGGGCTTCTTGAAGCTCGCCTACGACCCGGCGACCAAGACCGTGACCCCTGTGACGGCTGAAAACGGCTACCGTTTCCTGGCGGATCAGGAAGGCCTGGTGGAAAATCAGAAGGTTGCCACGGCGCTGGCTCCCTACAACGAGGAGTTGCAGGCTTATCTGGATCAGCCTCTTGGCACTGCTACCGGCGCTTTCTCCAATGAGAACATCTCCCTGCAGCCCACCGCGCTGATGGATCTGCTGAACAAGGCGCAGCTGTCTGCGGTTCCTGCGCAGCTGTCCATCTGCGCGCCTCTGACCAGCGGCGCCAACGTTCGCGACCTGATTCCTGCGGGCGACGTTCCGATGCGTTTGCTGTATCAGCTGTACGTGTTTGAAAACTGGCTCTATCGCGTGAACATGACCGGCGAACAGCTGCGGCTGTGGCTGGAGCATGCTACCACCAACTACACCAGTGCGTCGAACCCCGATTACCTTGGCGGTGGCTACTACACCGATGAAATCTACGGTTTGTACTACGAAATCCACTACTATGCGCCTGAAGGACAGCGCATCCAGAACATGCAGTATCAGGGTCAGCCCGTGGCGCCTGATCAGGTGTTCTCCGTGGTGATGAACAACTACCGCTTCACCGGCGGCGCCGGCTTCATGCAGGCGGCTGGTCTGACTCCTGAGGATTACAGCCTCACGGATATGTACACCGGCGATACGCTGGGCAACGATAACGGTCAGGTGCGTAACATTCTGGCGCAGTACATCCGCGACCAGAAGGAAATCACCCCCACCGTGGAAAGCACTTGGCAGTTCTTCAGAACCAAGGAAGACGCGATCGCTGCCGGCGCGAAGGTTGTGGAATAATTCACTGTCTTTCCGGCACAACGGATGCTGCCCAGGGAGGCTCTGCCGAAGCAGGCAGAGCCTCCCTTCCTGCTTTGGGGAGATCATGTTCTTTCCGGGTTGAGAAATGAGGACAAGAGCAGCTTCCTCGACAAGATAAACAGTGTGCACGCTTGCTGCCATCGGGGACGATATACTCTCTACTATGTGGAGGAAGGTAAATGACCATGAAGAATAAACCGCTGAAAAAGCAACTCTCAGCGCAGTTTTATCGTCGGAACATCCCTGCTCTCTGCGTCGCTGTCTTTGGCGCATTGGTTGCAGGCACGCTCAATCTGATTCTTTCGTGGATCATGCAGCAGCTTATCGATGCAGCATCCGGTGTTCCTGGTGCGCTTCCCATCGGAACGCTCGCAAAAATCAGCGGAGGGTTTGTGCTGCTTTGCGTAGCGGCGTTTCTGCTGGACTATATTTCGCAGCCCCGCTTTATTGAGAGAGCCATGCGGCAGTATAAAGATTTCGCCTTTCAGAAGCTCACAGAAAAGAGCATTTCATCCTTTCGGGACGAGAGTACGGCTGCCTATCTTTCGGCTCTGACAAACGACGCAGGCAGCATAGAGGCGGATTATCTTGCGCAGCAGCTTTCCCTGATCACAAAAACTGTGACATTCATCGGCGCGCTCGCCATGATGCTGTGGTACTCCCCGGTTATGACCGCCATCGCCATCGGCGTTACGATTTTGCCGCTGGTCGCTTCCCTCCTGACGGGAAATAAGCTGCAAGAAGCTGAAAAGCGTGTGTCGGAGCGAAACAAGGACTTTACCGCCGCGCTGCACGACTGCCTCAGCGGATTCTCGGTCGTTAAGAGCTTCAAGGCGGAGAAGGAAGTCTATAAGCTCTTTGCCGAAAGCAACCGGGCTTTGGAGGGGGATAAGTTCAGCAAGCGGAGGATCAAGATCCTCGTGGGTATGATCGGCGCTGTGACGGGCATTTTTGCGCAGCTTGGTGTGTTTCTCATTGGAGCGTACCTCGCTCTGTCCGGCTATGGGTTGACCCCCGGTGTTCTGATTATTTTCGTAAACCTGATGAATTTTATGATTCAGCCCATCGCGGAGCTGCCGGGGCTGCTGGCAAGCCGCAAGGCGGCGCTAGGGCTGATCGACAAGCTGGCGACGGCGCTGGAAAAGAATCCCACCTCTGGCGGCAGCGCGACGCTTTCCCGGCTGGAGAAGGGCATTCGTCTCGAACAGGTGTCGTTCAGCTATGACGGAGAAAAGGATGTGCTGCACGAGCTCTCCGCCGAGTTTAAGGTCGGCAAAGCCTATGCCATTGTAGGCGGCAGTGGCAGCGGAAAATCAACGCTGCTTCATCTGTTGATGGCGGGGAGCAGGGAATATGCTGGAAGCATCTTGCTCGACGGAACGGAGCTTCGCAGTATCGCCCCGGAATCGCTGTATGAAACGATTTCAGCCATACAACAGAATGTATTCGTGTTCAATGCCTCCATAAAGGATAATGTTTCCATGTTCCGCAGTTTCCCACGGCAGGAGCTTGACGAGGCGATGCGCCGCGCCCATCTAACGGGGCTGATCGCGGAACGGGGAGAAGACTATCTCTGCGGCGAGGGCGGCAGCGGGCTGTCCGGCGGCGAAAAGCAGCGCATATCCATTGCCCGAAGCCTGCTGAAAAAATCCTCCGTCCTTCTGGCTGACGAGGTAACGGCTTCGCTGGACGCACAAACGGCCTATCAGGTCACAAGCGATATTCTTGACCTGCATGATATGACCCGCATCATCGTGACGCATACGCTGGAGGAATCCCTGCTCCGCCGCTATGACGGCATCCTCGTCCTGAAGGACGGACGCATCGCCGAGGCGGGCAGCTTCGACGAGCTTATGGAGAAGAAAGGGTATTTCTTTGCGCTGTTCACTGTGGCGCAGTAAAAAGGAAGCAAATTCGATTGTTAAGGCATCACCTCATTTGTGCGGTTGTGCCTTAAAGAAATCAAAATAAACTTGCTCATATTCTCTCAAAGCGCAATCGACGAAAATCGGTTGCGCTTTTTGCGTTCAAGAATCCTATTCAATCCCGTTCCCCTTTAGCCCCTGCACGAACTCCTCCGGCAGCGGCGCGGTGAACGTCATCCTTTCCCCCGTCCTTGGGTGCGTGAAGGACAGCGTGTACGCGTGGAGCATCAGCCGGGGAACTTTTACGCCCTTCCCTGACCCGTAAATCGGGTCGCCGCAGACCGGATGCCCGATGGACTTCATGTGCACGCGGATTTGGTGCGTCCGCCCGGTCAGAATGTGGACGTCCAGCAGCGTCACGTTCCGCCCGCGCGCAAGCACCGTCCAGTCCGTAATCGACGGGCGGCCTTCGGGGTCAATTGCCATTTTCTTGCGGTCTTTCTTGCTCCGCGCGATGGGCTGGTCGATGCGCCCGCTGCCCTCCCGCAGATTTCCTTCAACCAGCGCACGGTAGTGCTTCTCCATCTGCCGCTCCTGCAACTGGCGGCTGAGGGCGAGTTGGCTCTGGTCGTTCTTCGCCACCAGCAGCAGACCGCTGGTGTCCTTGTCCAGCCGGTGGACGATGCCGGGGCGCAGTTCGCCGCCGATGCCGCTCAAGTGGTCAAGGTGGTGCAGGAGCGCGTTGACGAGCGTGCCGTCCTCGTTGCCGGCGGCGGGGTGAACGACCATGCCGCAGGGCTTCAGGACGACGGCGAGGTCGTCATCCTGATAGAGAATCGTGAGCGGAATTTCCTGTGCGACGGGAACGGCGGGCTTTGGCGCGGGAATCGTCAGGATAACAATCTGACCCTGCTTTGCTTTTGCGCCGGATTTCGTCTCGACTTTCCCGTCCACCGTGACGTTTCCGTCCGCCATCAGCGCCGCCACCCGCGAGCGCGTCAGCCCAGCAGCTTCGGACAGGGCAACATCCAGCCGCCGCCCGTCGCCGGGAATGGAGATAGTGCGCGATTCGAGTGCGTCAGGCATCATTTGCGTCATGATTGATTTTCCTCCAATCTTCCGTGCGGAACACGATGCAGTACGCCATCAGCACCGTGCCGACGACGAGCGCCGCGTCCGCAATATTGAACACTGCGAAGGGAAACAGGGTGATATCCAGCATATCGACGACATAGCCCAGCGCCAAGCGGTCGTAGGCGTTGCCAAGCGCGCCGCCAATCATCAGCGCCGCCGCGGTTCTGCTCCATCCGCTGAGCTGATAGCGGCGGAGAACGAGCCATCCGGCGATAACCGCGGTGACGGACACCACACCCAGCATCCACGACTGTCCGCTGAACAGGCTGAACGCCATGCCGGTGTTTTCGGCATAAATCCAGCGGAGAACGCCGGGGATGAGGGTGCGCTCATCCGGCAGCGCGACGGCGAGGGCTTTGGTGAAGCGGTCAAGCGCGAGGGTCAAGAGGATGAGCAGGAGAGGCAGCAGCCTTTGGGAAACGGGTTTGCGCATGGTGATGATAGCCCTTTCTGGTGATGATGATTTGGGAAGCGGCGGAATCAGGTCGCGCCTATTGACGCGACAATGAGGAAATGGCGGATAGAGCAGCTTGGGGCGCTTCTGCGAAAGCGCGAAGTTACGGGCAGGGACGCTTTAGCTGCCGCTGCCCTTGCCTTCCACGAGGTTCAGCAGCTGGGTCAGGAAATCCCCGATAATCGGCAGATTCCTTTGCACCAGTCCTTGCAGCAGCCACACCACCAGCGCGCCCAGAAGCGTAAACCCAACCGCTGTCCCTAATCCTCTTGCAATTCCGCCTACAAACTGCATCAGAAGACGCTTCTTCCAGTTCTTCTCATATGCAACAAATTCACTGAGCCGCAGTTGCTCCATCCGCAGCAATTGCTCCTCCATCTTGTTCGCCATCCAGACCGCCCATTCCTTCATTCTCGCACCTCTTTTTTGCGGTTTTCATTTTCTGATAGAATCGCATGATCATGCAGGGGATTTCGCCTCTGCGGAGGTGACAAAGGGGCTTTCTGCTTGCTCCCTTCGGCACTTTAAGCCATAGTGGTGATAATCAGAAGTTTTTGATAGGGGGTGGCTTAAGGCACCACCGCACAATTCGGCGGCGCGTCTGACGATGTCTTTTCCGCCATCTGCGGCATGCAAATTCCTCGATTTACCTCCAGTAAACCTTCGAAATTTGCATTTGCATCTGACGAAAAATCCATTCGCCAGCCGACCACCTCATTTGTGCGGTGTTACCTTAATTTTGTTCGGAAAAGTATCTGATTTCCCTGCAAAGCAGAGCTGCCCTTTGTTTTTGCTGGTCAGCATTCCCCCGAATGGGGCAAACGATGCAAAGACCAGAAAAAAGGTGGACAAAAAACAAAAAAACACGCGAAAAACGCTTGACATAGCCTATTAGTTATGCTAAACTAACGCTTGCGAATCGCCGGATTAGTTGGAATAAACTATCCGCGAAAGGACTGACACAAGGAGGTCATGGAACATGATGCCGTTGGGCATGGTGGAAATTGGCGAGTCTGGCGTGATTGGCAAAATCACCGGACAGGATGAGGTGCGTCAGCATCTGGCGGAGCTGGGCTTCGTGATGGGCGAAAGAGTGACGGTCGTCAGCAAAATGGGCGGCAATCTGATTTGCGCTGTCAAGGATAGCCGTGTTGCGTTGAGCCAATCCATGGCTATGCGTGTGCTGGTGAACTGAGGAAAAGGAGGCAGAAGGCATGAAAACCCTGAAGGATGTCAAGGTCGGGGAAACCGCGGTGGTTGTCCGCCTGCATGGTGAAGGTGCCGTCAAGCGCCGCATCATGGACATGGGACTGACCCGCGGGACGGAAGTCCATGTGCGCAAGGTTGCGCCGCTGGGCGATCCGATGGAGCTGACCGTGCGCGGCTATGAGCTGAGCGTGCGCAAGGCGGATGCGGAAATGATCGAGGTTCAGTAATTCTGTTTCCCTTACGATAAAACCTGATTTCGCGTCGTTCCAAGCCTTCCACGCGCATACAGTATGGAAGCGCGCTCAACGCAATCGCGAAAAAGGGTCAAGGGACAGAGTCCCTTGCGGAGTCCAGAGGCGGAGCCTCTGGTGGGGTTAGTTAAGACAAATTCGCATAAGGAGGCGCCGAAAATGGCGATTACGATTGCGCTCGCAGGCAACCCGAACTGCGGCAAAACGACCATGTTCAACGCGCTGACGGGTTCTCGTCAGTTCGTCGGCAACTGGCCGGGTGTTACGGTTGAAAAGAAGGAAGGCAAGCTCAAGGGCAATGACGATGTGGTCATTCAGGACTTGCCCGGCATTTACTCCCTGTCTCCCTACACGCTGGAGGAAGTCGTCGCCCGCAACTACCTGGTGAACGACAAGCCTGATGCCATCCTGAACATTGTGGACTCCACCTCCATCGAACGCAACCTTTACCTGACCACGCAGCTGCTCGAACTCGGTACGCCGATGGTCATCGCGATGAACATGATCGACGTGTCCCGCAAGAACGGCGACAAGATCGACATGAAGAAGCTGAGCGCAGCGCTGGGTGTGGAAATCGTCGAGACTTCCGCGCTGAAGGGCGAAGGCAGCGTGAAGGCGGCTGAAAAGGCTGCCGCTGCTGCCAAGAACCGCACGATGGGCGAGCATCCGCACGTTTTCACCGGCTCGGTGGAACACGCGCTGGCGCATATTGAAGATCTCATCGGCGGCAAGGTTGATCCCCGCTTCCTGCGCTGGTACGCCGTGAAACTGTTTGAGCGCGACGAGAAGGTTGTTGCGGAACTGAAGCTGTCCGAAGATGTCAAGAAGGGCATTGAGGAAGCTGTCTCCTCCTGCGAAAAGGAAATGGATGACGACGCCGAATCCATCATCACCAACCAGCGTTACGCCTACATCAACACCTTGATGCAGAACGCGGTGAAGAAGGGCAAGGCGAAGGGCAGTCTGAGCGTTTCGGACAAGATTGACCGCGTGGTGACCAACCGCGTGCTGGCGCTGCCGATTTTCGCGCTTATCATGTTCCTTGTGTATTACATTTCCGTGACGACAATTGGTTCCCTGCTGACGGACTGGACGAATGATGTGTTCGTTGCGGAAATCGTGCAGGGCAACCTTCAGACGTGGCTGGACGGCGTTGGCTGCGCAGGCTGGCTGAGCGGTCTGATTGTTGATGGTATCGTCGGCGGCTGCGGCGCGGGGCTGGGCTTCGTGCCGCAGATGCTGGTGCTGTTCCTCCTGCTGGCTATCCTTGAAGACGTCGGCTACATGGCTCGTATCGCCTTCATCATGGACCGTATCTTCCGCAAGTTCGGTCTGTCCGGCAAGAGCTTCATCCCGATGCTGATTGGTTCTGGCTGCGGCGTTCCCGGCATCATGGCTTCTCGTACCATCGAGAGCGACCGTGACCGCAAGATGACCATCATGACCACGACCTTCATCCCCTGCGGCGCGAAGATGCCGATTATCGGTCTGATTGCCGCGGCGGTCTTCGGCGGCAGCGCGTGGGTTGCGACGTCCGCATACTTCATCGGCGTGGCGGCGATTGTTATCTCCGGCATCATGCTGAAGAAGACGAAGATGTTCGCGGGCGACCCGGCTCCCTTCGTCATGGAGCTGCCGGCGTATCACTTCCCGTCTGGTCGCAACGTGTTCCACAGCGTGTGGGAGCGCGGCTGGAGCTTCATCAAGCGCGCTGGCACGGTCATCCTCCTGTCCTCTATCGTGATTTGGTTTACGAAGACCTACGGCTGGGCGCCCGCGGCGGACGTGCAGCTTGAAGCGCAGCAGACCTACCAGACGGAACTGGCTGATTACAACGCGAAGGCGGAAGCTGGAACGCTGGAAGAAGACGAGGAAGAACCGCAACTTGCGCCCGAAATGGATCGCGCGGCTGGCTCTTGGGGCGCTGTGGCGGATATGGACAACTCCATCCTTGGCAAGATCGGCAACCCGGTCAGCGTGGTGTTCAAGCCGCTGGGCTTCGGCAATATGCCGTCCACGGTCGCTACAGTCATGGGTCTGGTTGCGAAGGAAGAAGTCGTTGGCGTTCTGGGCGTGCTGTATGGCGCGGATGACGCGGCGGACGTTGTTGACGACGAGGACATGACCGAGGAAGAGAAGGCGGAAGCCCTCAGCCCGATTGCGACGGCGTTCAACGAGTCCTCCAACGGTCACGGCCGTCTGGCGGCGTATGCCTTCATGATTTTCAACCTCCTGTGCGCTCCCTGCTTCGCGGCCATCGGCGCGATGAAGCGTGAGTTCAACAATGCCAAGTGGACGCTGGCTGCGGTTGGCTATCAGTGCGCGTTCGCTTACGTCGTCGCCCTGATCGTCTATCAGCTTGGCCTGCTCTTCAGCGGCGCTGGCTTCACCGTTGCGACGGCGATTGCCATCCTGCTGCTGGCTGGCCTAGTGTATCTGGTCGTTCGTAAGAATCCTTACAACGACAACCACCTCACCCAGAAGGTTTCTGCCTGATTTTCCATCGGGCTTAACCGAGGAAAGCGCCGCTGCATCCGGTGCTTTCTGAGACCCCTCTTGTGAACGCCGGAGGGCTGGCGCGGGTTCTGCATCATCCGCGCTTCCCCTCCGGCATATGTTCTATCGCGCAAAAGCGGTTTTCCTCCATCCGCACAGGCGCAGAAAGGAACGAACCATGGCAACGTGGATTGTTGGCGGTGTACTTCTGGTGATTGTTGGCGCAATCATTTGGAAGATGATCAAGGACAAGAAAAGCGGCAATTCTGCTTGCAGCTGCGGCGGCGACTGCGGCAAATGCAAGGGCTGCCACTGATTTTTCTCAAAACTTGTCAGACAAAAGCGCGCTTCCCGGAAACTTCGGGAGGCGCGTTTTTGATAGGTGGATGTGTTCCGCTGTTCTTTTCCTGTCGCCATCCTATGCAGCGTGCGGCGGATGTGGTATAATACTATTTCCAGATTCACCTGCGCCATTTGCTTGCGCCTTTTCCCTTCTGGCGTCCGCTCATTCCACTTAGCGCAGCGCTGCTACGCTGTGTTTCATTCACGTTCGCCAGAATGAAAGATTCGCGGCGCATTCTTATCTGGAAATAGTATAATCAGCATGGAAGCATCACAAAACCCGATGAATCACGTCTCGAAAGCCACAAAATCCATTTATGTGCTGATAAGGAGGACAACCCTCATGAGCAACGCTCTTACCACCCGCCGTTCCATTCGCAAGTTCCAGCCAACGCCCGTTTCGCCCGACGCCATCCGCGCTATCGTCGCCGTCGCTGCGTATGCGCCCAGCTGGAAGAATTCCCAGACCACACGCTATACCCTGCTGACCAAGCGCGAGGAAATTGACCGCGTAGCGGACGAATGCACGATGGGCTTTCAAAAGAACATCGATACCCTGCACGGTGCGCCCGCGCTGGTTGTCATTACGACCGTGAACGACCGCAGCGGCTACGAACGCGACGGCTCGTTTAGCACCAGCAAAGGGACGCACTGGCAGTCCTTCGATGCGGGGCTGGCGGCGGAAGCTTTCTGCGTCGCCGCGCATGATGCGGGGCTTGGCACGGTCATCCTCGGCATTTATGACGAAGGGAAGGTCAAGGCCGTGCTGAATCTGCCGGAAACGGAGAGCGTGTCGGCGCTGATTCCGATTGGCGTACCTGCGGAATCACCTGCCGCCCCCAAGCGCAAGGATGTTTCGGAACTTCTGCGCATTCGATAACCGTTTGATAAATATCAGCCAATTCGCGCTTGTACTCAACTGCCCGTTGTGCTATGATAAAGGAAATGAATGACCCGCCTGGGGTCACAGGGAAAGGAGTTCCCCATGATGAATTTGAACGAAACTGCGGCGCGTCACGGCTTTTGCGTTGACCGTGTGCGTGAAAGCGAAGAGCTGCACGGAAAGATGGTGGAAATGCACCACGAAAAGACCGGCGCACAGCTGGTTTGGGTAGATAACGGCGAGGTGAACAAGACGTTCTGCGTCGCGTTTAAGACCCTGCCGGAGGATTCGACCGGCGTGTTCCATATTCTGGAGCATTCTGTCCTCTGCGGCAGCGCCAAGTATCCCGTTCGTGAACCGTTCGTCGAGCTGATGAAGAGCAGCATGGCGACGTTCCTGAACGCGATGACCTTCCCCGACAAGACGATTTACCCCGTCTCCAGCCGCAACGAGCAGGACTTCCTGAACCTGACGGAAGTGTATCTGGACGCTGTGTTCGCGCCGCGCATCCTGCAAGACCCGAACATCTTCTATCAGGAAGGCTGGCACATCGAGCTGGACGAAAACGGCGCGCCGCTGTACAAGGGCGTTGTGTTCAACGAGATGAAGGGCGCCATGAGCGATGTGGACGAGCAGATTTACCAGAAGACGCTGGATGTCCTCTTCCCGGACAACTGCTACGGCTGGAATTCCGGCGGCGACCCGAAGCACATCCCCGACCTGACCTACGAGCAGTTCCTGCGCATGTACCGCCGCTATTATCATCCGTCGAACGCGCGCATTTATTTGGATGGCGCTGTGCCGCTGGACAAGGTGCTGACGCTGGCGGAGGAGTACCTGAGCTGCTTTGACCGCCTGGACGAGAAGCACGAAATTCCCATGCAGAAGCCCTTCGCCGCTGAAGCGGAACAGGCGTATGAAATCGGCGCCGAGGAGGATACTGCCGACAAGACCATGCTGACGCTGGCGAAGATTGTTGCGCCGTGGTCGGATACGGTGCGCGTCACGGCGACGGAAATCCTCTTTGATGTGCTGACGGGCAGCAACGACGCGCCGCTGAAGAAGGCGCTGTTGGCGACGGGCAAGTGTCAGGATGTAGGCATGTCTCTGGACAACGCGATGGCGCAGCCGTACATGATGCTGACCCTGCGCAACATTGCCGATGGCAGTGAGCAGGAACTGCGCCAGATGATCCGCGACACCGTGCAGCAACTGGTCAAAACCGGGCTGGACAAGGACGCGCTGACCGCCTCCATCAACAGCAGTGAATTTGCTGCCCGCCAGCCGGGCGAACCGTCGGGGCTGCTCCGCTGCATCCATGCGCTTGATGCGTGGCTTTACGGCGGCGACCCGATGCAGCCGCTCCTGTCCGAAGAGCGTTATCAGAAGCTGCGGGAAATGGCGGCAGGCGACGGCTTTGACCGCCTGATGGCAGAACTTCTGCTGGATGAAAGCACGATGAGCATCATCCGCACCGTGCCGTCCCACACGCAGGGCGATGAGCTCCGCGCGGAGGAAACGGAGCGCCTGCAGGCGATTCAGGCATCGTGGACGGACGCGGACAAAGAAGCGCTGCGCGTGCAGAACGAGAAGCTGACCGCGTGGCAGCAGACCCCCGACACCGCCGAGCAGCTGGCAACGCTGCCCGTGCTGTCCTTGAGCGAAATCAGCGCAGACCCGCTGCTGATTCCCGCGGCGGAAGCGCAGTGCGGCGCGGCAAAGGTCATCACGCATGATTTGCCCATGAACGGCATCACCATCATGCACTGGTATATCTCCCTGACCGATTTCACCTTGGATGAACTCAAGCGCCTGTCGATACTGCCCGAACTGCTGGGCAAGCTGCCGACGAAGCGTCACGATTCGCTATCCCTCTTCCAAGCCATCAAGCGCGATATCGGCAAGCTGACGTTCCAGCTGCGCGTCATGTCCCGCTGTGCGGAAATGGCGACGCCCGTGCTGGACGTGAGCTGCTCCGTGCTGGATGCGAACGTGGACAAGGCAGCCGCGCTCGTGCGGGAAATTCTGACCGAAACGTGCTTTGACGACAAGACGCGTGTGCAGACGCTGATTCTCCAGTTGAGCGAGATGGCGAAGCAAAAGGTCATCAGCGACGGCCACAGGATGGCAATGTACGCCGCATCGGCGACGATGAGCGCGGCTTCGGCAGCGCGGGAAGCCTTGAACGGTCTGAGTGCCTGCATGGTGCAGAAGGCGCTGGCGGAGAATTTCGACGCGCAGTACCCGGATTTCCTTGCCCTCTGCGAGCGGTTCAGCAAGGACAGCGCGGTGCAGTCCCGCGTCACGTTCAGCCTGTCCACGAATAAGGCGCTTGACCCCGCCGCGATTCTCTCCGCCTACCCGGTCGGCACGCCCATCCCGGATGCCGCGCCGTATGTCAGCGACCTGCCTGCCAAGTGCGCCTACCGCATCCCGTCGCAGATCAGCTTTGCGTCGCTGGGCTATGACTACCGCCGCGCGGGAAAGGTGTACAGCGGTATTGCGCGCGTGATGAGCAACATCCTGTCCCTAAGCTACCTGTGGAACGAAGTCCGCGTGCAGGGCGGCGCATACGGCGCAGGGCTGAACACCAGCGAGACGGGGCGCATGGTCACTTACTCCTACCGCGACCCCTCCCCGGCGCGTACGCTGGGCATCAACCGCAGCATGTCGAAGGGTCTGCGTGACTTCGTAGCGGGCGACGAACGGATTGACAAGTACATCATTTCCACCGTCGGTGAAAGCGAACCGCCGCTGGGTTCGGAGAATCAGATTCTTGTCAGCGACGAAAATCTGCTGTGCGGCATCACGCCGGAGGATCTCTGCCGTGAGCGCGCGGAAATGCTCTCCACCACCAAGGACGCGCTGCTGACGTGGTGCGGCGTGCTTGACCAGATGGCAAAGGACGGCGGCGTGTGCGTCATCGGGCATGACGGCGCGATTGCCGCTTGCGAGAAGGAAGATTTGACGGTTCTGTAAGGGATATAACGTAAAGACCCGCTGTTCACCTCGATGTAAGGGATGGACAGCGGGTTCTCGTATGCTATACTATTTTCACTTTCCCCATTCCACCCGAATCTCAAACGGCATCTGCGCATCCGTCGCTTCGTCGTTGTCCCAAACGTGCACCTGATAGCTTTCCGGCGCGCCCAGCACGACGAAGTACAGATACTGCGTTTCCTCCGGAATATCGAAGGACACAGCGCCCTCATCTTCGGCGCAAACGTCGCTGTACGCGCGTGTGCCATCCGTCAAGTATGCCACGAAACCGTAGCGCCAGCCCGGCGCGGCATCCACCGCGTTATAAATGCGTGTGTGACCCGTCAGGTTCTCCGGGGTGGCATCGTCCCCGATATAGTACAGACCGGGGTCATCCGCCGCCAGCGCTGAGCCGGGCTGCAAGCCGCGGAACGACACCGTCACCTGACTTGCGTCTTGATGGTCAAGCGGAATCGCGCTGAAGCCGTTCGCCTCCGGGCAGGATTCATAGGCGATTCGCTGCCAGCCATCCCCGACATCGTACAGCGTTGCGCCGTAGCGCCCCTGCCACGCTGCGCTGTATGGTGCAGCCGCCGCAAAGTCGAACGTGACGGCGAGGGTGGCATAGCGGTACAGCGCGTTGTAGAAGGCGTTCAGGTCGTTGTCAAGGTACAGGCGCATGAACGTCTGATACGCATCCTCCGGGTAGGCGCTTTCCCGCCAAATCCGACTGTACGCATCCAAGCCGTACTGCTCGGTCAGCGCGTAGAACCACCAGTAGTTCTGATAGCGGGTGTACTCGTTTTCCAGCGCACGATGATACTGCTGAAACCACATTTCCATCTCGTAATCGGTGAACATTTCTTCCGGATAACTCTGCCAAGACTGCCACTGTGCGCCGATTTCCCACAGCGCATTGCCCGCGTTCTCTGCGTAGCCGTAGCGAAATCCGGCGTGGCTGTCGTCCGGCGCACCGATTTCGAGCGCCTGACAGTACGTCAGATACTGGAAGCAATGCCCGATTTCGTGCGCAATCACTGACCCGGCAGGCTGGCACGTCGCGGGCGAAATCCATAACGCGCCGATGCGGTTGTCGTACCCCGACCCCGTCGCGACCCAATCCGTCGTATACAGCAGATAGATTTGCAGCTTGCTGCCGCCGGGCAGGGGTTCATCCGCCATGTGCAGGCGTTCCACGTTTTCGGCATAGAACAGCTCCGTCTTTTCCAGCAAATCCGCTGTATCCACCCGCATGTCGGGCGCGGCATTCAGTGGATTCTCGCCGAACCCCGCCTCCCAGAACAGCAGGAAATGCTCGCTTTCAGCGCTCCGGGCAAAGCTCCAGCGGCTTTCGGGGGCGTCGTAGTCCATTGCTGCGTTTTCCTGCGGCTGATAGAAGCCCAGATGCGCCGTCTCCGCCAGCGCTGGCACGGTCATTATCAGCAGAATCAACGCCAGCGCCGGCAATCGCCTGAATTTCATATCCTTATTCAAACCATCCCTTCGGCAGCACATCCCGCTGATGCAGCAGCATGTCGTCGAAGAGCTTCTGCCCGTCCTCCAGCGTCACGCCGCCCAATTGCGGGTCGTTCATGAACGTGGAGAAACCCAGCTTGCGGTCGCAGTGCAGCGCAGCCTGCAAGGTGTTTTCCTGATTGTAGACGTGGCGCGCCACCAGCGGCAGGATGTTCGCCGGCATGTCGCCCACGCAGATCGGGTCGATGCGCCCGCGCGAGAACAGCGCGTTTGTCTCCACCACCGCGCCAATCGGCAGGTTCGGAATCTGCCCCTGATTCGGCACGTTCACGTTGCTGACTATGTTCCCCATCCCCAGCAGCGCCTTGAGCAGCAAATGCCCTTCCTCGCCCGACGGCGTAAGGTCAAGCGGCTCTTTTCCGCTGAGCAGGTCGTCCGAGCGCTGCATACGCTTCTTCAGGTCGTCCTCGCGCCATGACACGGGCGTCAGGTCAAATTTCCACTGGTGCGCTGTCTCCGGGCTGTGCAGATACCACTGCGGCAGGAATTCCACCAGATGGCGGTCGCCCGCTGCCGCAATTGCCCCATAGCGCTGGAACAGGTCGAACTTGACCTTGTGCGCGCACGCGAAATGGCTGTTCATCCAGTTGTCTGACCCCAGCTGAATGCCTTCGGGATGCTCGTCCACAAAGCGGGCGTACAGCGGCATCAAATCCATGCCCTGATAGCTGGCAGAGGTAATCCAAGTGAAGTGGTTGATGCCGGTGACAGTGGTGTACAAGTCCTGCCGCTTCACGCCGGGAATGTGCTCCTGCTCATCCAGCATCGCGCACAGCACCTTCTGCGTGCCGAACACCTCGTGGCAGCAGCCGAACGCCTTCACCTGCGGGAATACCTCGTACAGCGTCCGCACGCAAAGCGTCATCGGGTTCGTATAGTTGATGACAAACGCGTTCGGCGCGAAGTCGCGAATCGCTTCGGCAATCTCAACGAACATCGGAATTGTGCGCATTGCCCGCATGAAGCCGCCTGCGCCCACCGTGTCACCCACGGACTGATACACGCCGACGCGCTCCGGCAGGTGCACATCGCCGCGCATGTGCGCAAACGTTCCCGGCAGAATGCTGATGACGACGAAATCCGCGCCCGTGAGCGCCTCCTGCAAGGAACTGCTGACTTCAAACGCCCACTTGGATGCCGCGTCGGGATGCGCCGCCAGCATCGTGCCGATTTTCTGATTGCGCTCCGCCGCCTCGCGGTCAATGTCGTACAGCCGTACCGTGCCGCTGATTTGCCCGTCGGAAATAATGTCGCGCATGAAACCCCACGCCCATCCGCGCGAGCCGCCGCCGATATAAGCTACGGTCAACCCCACGACCTTGTCACCCTGATGCGTATACATGGAAATTCTCCTCCTTGCTGGCTGATTTTCAGCCTGTATCGACATGATAGCACAGATGCGCGGGTTTTGCAATGCGAGAAAAAGATTCATATTTTCCATCATTAAGCATTTATCTGCTGCAAAAAACAGCTTTCCCTTTCAGGAAAGCTGCTATCATTTTCCACTTTAGTCCTGCCCAAGCAATTCTGTCGATTCATCTTCGAGAATGTTGCCCAAAGGCATTCCCTGAATGCGGCATTGCGCCAGCGCTTCCTGCGGCGTGGCATATTCGCCAATCAGCGCATACGCCGAACCTTCTTTTTTGTACATGCCAAATCGCGCTTCACGCCCGTCAGATGGCGACCATTCTCCGGTGTATTGGGAGAGAAACTGCTCACGGGTCATTTGATTCGACCTCCTCCGTCACACCCGCCAAAATCCACTGAATCGTCTCATCATCCAGCAGCAGATACTGCGGCGTGACCCGCGGCTGCCACTCCGGGACGCACGCCGCCAGCGCGTCCGCGTGGTGGATGGCCAAGGTGTAGCGTTCTCCATTCACGCCGGGGAAGCCCGCTTTTCCATCCGCACTTTCCGAGTGCTGCGCCCAAAGCTGTGTCAGCACCGCTTCCCATGCGTAATATGCTTCCATCTCTGGCGACGCTGCCGGAATCGCCGCATCCTCATCCTCCTGCCGCCACAGCACCTGATAATCCTCCGGCGTTCCCTGCCGGATTTCCGCATTCGTCGTCTGCCAGCCGGAATCGAGCGTGAAGCCGGCGTTTTGCATAGGCGTGCTTGCCGTATGCGGCACGATATGCTTTTCGGCATAGAGATAGAGGATTTCGGCGCGGCTTCCGTCAGCTGCCGTCTCCGTCACCTGCTGCCGCTTGACGTAGAGTGGGGTCATGCTTTCGTGATAGTCGAACGATGTGACAAGTCTGCCGTCCGCCAACTGGGACAGCTGAATCCCGTACTCGCTCGTCGGAATCGGGCGCGTTTCGTTCATCAGCCAATCGAAGCAGTATAGATTTGCCAGCCCAAGGATGCACACAATCAGCGCACCCAGCAGGACATTGCGGAGGGTGCGGCGGCGCTTCTGCTTCCGCAGCGTCTGGGCGGCGGCGTCGAACGCGGCGCGCGAATCCAACTCGCTTTTCTTTCCGGCGGGCAGGTCAGCTTTGAGCTGATTCATGTATGCGGCACATTCCGCGCACGTCTGCACATGCGCCGACACCATGTGCTTGCTCCCGTCGCTGGCGACATCATCCAGCACCAGCGGCATCAGGTCGCGGACGATTTCACATTCCTGCTTCATTCCTTGCATTCTCCTTTCATTGCGTCCAGCAGCATTTGCTTTGCCCGGTACGCCGTTACGCGCGCCCAGCTTTCGGATTTCCCGAACAGCGCCGCAATCTCCTTACTGGACAATTCGCAGAAGGTTTTCAGGGTGAACACCTCGCGATACGGTTCCGGCAGACGGTGGAGAGCTTGATGCGCACTCAGGGCGAGACTGTGTTCCGCGACCATCTCCGTGAAATCCGGGACGGATTGCTCCGGCACATCGTCGAGCGGCAGCGGCGACTGCCTGCGCATGATGCGCAGAAACTGATTCCGCGCAATCGCGCAGAGCCATGTGCCGACCGAACTTTTTCCTTCGTACCGCTTCCAATTTTTCATCGCCTGATAGAACGTTTCCTGCGTGAGCTCCTCCGCAAGGTCACGATCGCGGCACAGGCGGATCAGGTAGCCGTACACCATGTCTCGGTACTGCTGATATGCTTCTTCTGCGTCAAGCATCTCCAGCACCTCCCTTCATGAAGTTAGTTGCGAGAAAACGCCAAACGTTACATCCGATTACAAAAAAACATCCGAGCCGTTTGCCCGCCTATGGAGCAACCAGCCCGGATGTCTTTCTTTCGTGCGGGAAACAGGACTTGAATTCGACCGGATTATACATCCTCGTTCAATTCTACCACATGATGTAGAACAATGAAAGAAGAATAATCAATATCTTGTGGTATCGACCAACGATAGTAAACCGTGTGTTCTCACGGTTTGGGTACGATCAGACGACGATTTTGCGGTATATCGGCAAATTTACCCAAACCAGATTTTAGCCGACGAAAGTGAAAAAGGCGGCTAAAAACACAAAAAAGGAGGACATCAACATGACCCGTTTCCCGAAAGAAATGACTGAAAATGGTATTCATTACACCCTGCATGGCGACTACTACTTTCCGGATCTCGATCTCCCGGATTCTTCTCGGCAGACTATCGGCCGCTATGGCCGGATGCGGAAAGCCTATCTGGAAGAGCATCGTCCCGGACTGTATGAACGGCTTCTTCTTTCCGGTAAGTTGTATGACCATCTGGCGGAAACAGATCAAGTCTGCCGGGATCGTATGGAACAGATAATCACCCGGATGGCCAAAGCTGAAGGAATCAACGAACAGCTGAAAGCATCGGATCAGCTGGGCTGGGTTTCCCGGATCAACAGTATTCATCAACGTGCTGAGGAAATCATACTGGATGAACTGGTCTTTGCCTGAATCCGGATCGCCGTCTCTTCGGAGGCGGCTTTTGTTTGTTTGTCTGATCGCCTATTTATAATACGCTAAGTTCTGCCGGATCTTCCGGCAGCCAGATAATATCGTTCTTATACTTTTCCAGATCTTCTTGATACACATGCATAAAATCGATCACTTTTCCGTATCGCTCCGGGAACATGCTTTCACAATACTTCGGCGTCACCGCATGCGGAACAATTCCGATATAGTCCGAAGCATCGAACCTTGCCAGAATCTCCTCCGCATCTGAAATCAGAACCGGCAGTCCGGCATCATGCAGCGCCAGATAAAAACTGACGCTCTCCATCGGGCGATGTTTCCCGGTGATCTGATAATAGAAGCCAACAGGATGCTGGTCAGCTTCTTCCTGCGTCATCTCGCCAAGCCGTACTTTCCATTCCAATGTATGCCTGTCATGGCGGACAAACAGCGCCATATGCGTGCTGTTTCCTCCCGGCACAACTTCCCAGGGATGGCCACCGCTATGAGAACCGAAATACCATTCTTCCCAGGCGGAAGAATCATCAAAGGCAATACCGGGCCCTTCATTCAGCCCATGCCCCTTCCCTGTAAGTCCTTCATCCCGCCCATCCGCGTATCGCAGATAGAGCTGAACAGGAGTAAAGCCTTCCGTTTTCTTGCCTATAGCTTGATAACCGAGTTCACAGGCTCTGAAGAAATCGTTGGCGGTCATCTTCTCCAGCCGGCCAATTTTCAGTTCATCATTGCTTCCGGAAGTAATCAGGCTGCGGAATCTTTGGATCTGTTCAGGCTTCAGCCCTTCAAATTCCCGTTCTTTATAATTCGGCTCCGCGGCGTATACAGCCGATCTTTTAATCACCCCTGTCCTGTGAGGATAAGGAAGATTCTTCTCCACAAATTCATTATAGGTCCCGTCCCGCAGCATTCCCATACTGTTTTCAACCGCTGGAAGCAGCAGCTTACACAGTTCTATTGCCGGTTCTTCTTTATACCAGGTTTCCTCCCGGACACCGTCATTCAGGTTTGCGTTAACAATCAGGCAATTCTCCTCTCGGCTTGCAACAGAAAGCCCTCTGAACTTCCACCTGGCGTCTGGTTTGTTTTCACTGATGCCAACGAAATACCATTCCATTTCAAATGGATAATACTCCCGCCAGAGTCCTTCGTACTCCTTTTTGCTCTCTACTTCTTCATACTCCCGGGCCTCTTCATAGGTTCTCCAGTCTGTAATTCCGCCCCGTGGAACCATCACCCAGATTCCTTTCGCCTCATCATTTTTCTTAAAAGGTGCAAGATCCTCCATGGCTTTGAACAAGGGATCCAGGACCTCCATCAGAGCGGCTGACGGCTGTTCAAGGTTCTGAATCGCATGGCTATAGCAGTGTACCAGGCGGCTCACGTCTGGTGCTATCAATCTGTACTCTTCTTTTCGCATCTCTGTTTTTCCTTCCTCTACCCTGGCCTATAATATATATATTTTCTCCATTATTTATCAAATAATGAAATAATATAAATGGATAATTGCTCAGCCATTCCTTTATCAGAAAAAGCATCTCTTCCGTTTCGACAAGTCCAGATTTACAAAGGGATGCGTGGAGTGGAGAAAGCAAAAGACTTAGGAATTGTATCTCTGATAACATATTCGGATATTTTTGCTGTTCAATAACACCGGTTCCATGCCCCATTTTCATTTTGCATAATAACCATCGGAAGCATTAAAGAGAATAGGCTTTTGTTTGTGCTGTCTTCTGCACAGCGGTGTTGCCTGCTGAATAATATTGCTGGCTTCATTTGATCAATCACAAATAATAAATACTCTATGCTCGGCGAGATAATTTCACATGAATACCCGCCAGACTCTCGGGATGTATCAAATATAACAGCTTCACCAAGCTTAACAATTTGGTCTAATGCATAAAGACGTTTTGATTCCTGAAAACAAAATGTTTGATTATCCGAATGGTAGGTTACGACTATATGAAAGCCACCGACAGATGAATCCCCACATCCAGCAACAACATTTGAAAAAGCACCATAAGTATATTCATGTATAGGCTTTCCTTTTGAATATGTATTTAGTCTTTCCTCTTGAAAGGCGCTAAAAGCCACCTGCGAACCAATCCATGCAGATGGACAGTCCTCACATATTCCACCTTCTTTAATTGAATCAATCTGCAGTTTTCCATCTTCAAAACTTGAAATAATGAATTCTATAGCATCATTAGGAGCGCTTTGATGAATTTCATATGCGAGGCTCACTACGTCTTGCCTCGAAAATGAGTGTCTGTCATATAGCTTGCGGAACAATTTGGTGGCATATAGAATATCATTTCCAGCAAACGATATACATATCTCGGGTGCAATGATTGTGCTTTTAACGATTCCGTATTGCTCAATAAAGGATCTTTGTTTGGCTGAAAAGTGCGCGCCAGAAATGCTTTCTTTAACGATCCGCGTATCACAATGAATATCAAGTCTTTCTGTCTCTGACCAGCTGGCTTTATACTTTTCAGCAAATACAAAACTCATGGTCTCCTCCTTTTGCTTTCCTCCACCAATCATTGCCAACAGAAATAATGCGGTTTGGGTTCTGCAAGTTACCAGCAAGTTAAATCACATCAAATCATGTGGCAATATGCGCAGAATTCTTATTCGCTTCAGACTTCAGACAATCACAATATGGAATCAGTAAAGAATCCTTGCGGCTGCAGCAGCTGCAGAGCTTTGACGAGGTACGCATACGCCATAGAATCAACGCTGCGGATATAATTGATTCGTTTCATTCCCTTAAGGGTGAATGCAAAATCTTTATATGCTTCAGGGTCAGAAACACGTTCGAAGGAGTCGGCTTTTGTCAGCAGGCAAGCTGCGAGGTACATGATTTCGCACGCCAGCATTCCTGCATTTTCTCCATTGATCCTTCCGCAGAAGATATGGCCTTGAATGGCGTTGATCCCGGTCAGATAATGGCGGTAATCATCCGGGCGAATCCCATTTCGGCCCATAATGCAGAGACAGCTTTGTATCGTATCCAGAAGCACATCCTTTGACTGAATGGATAAACCGCGGTATCCGGCTTCCACCTGGGCCACATGATTGTACACTGCTGCGACGGTCTGGTAATCGTCCATCTCCTGGAGCAATGTCCAGCAGTCAAACATTTGCTTTATGATTTCCAGTTCTTTATCAATACCAAAAGGAATGCCTGTTGTATGTGGGGCAAAGGCTGTCAGCTTATCGCCGAGAACACAGTTTTTATCCGGAACAGTCACAAGCAAGCTGTCTCCTTCGCTCATAAGCAGCCTGCTTTGCACCGGCTTGATTATCAGCTTTGCATAAGGATTGTCCTCAAACACTACATCCAGCAGAATGCTGATTTCTTTTCCCTGCCTCGGCGAATTGAACAGGAAACGGAAATGCCGTTTTTCGATGCCGTTGTTCCCTTTGCGAATGTTTTCCTTTACATCACGAAAAGGAAATATCTGGCCGGCTTGCTGAATGAAGCTATCCACATCTGTACCAGGCGCAGCGATGATGTCTATATCCGTGCTCAACCGTCTCGGCTCATCCAGCAGGATTAGAAGCGAAGTTCCGCCTTTGAAGATGAAAGGCATTTTGACTCGGCACAGCGCTTCCAGCAAACCAAATGCGAAAACAGTCCTTTCCAGAATAGACGGATCTGCTCCGGTCTGCTTTCTCAGAGCATCAATATGTTCGCTTGTGTAATTCTCACGCTTCAGCATCCTCAATTTCCTCCAGTATCTTCTTCATCTCGTCTTCTCTGCCGCGCCGCCGGGCATAGCGCATCATCTTTGTGGGCTCAATGTGATATGTCTCCATTGCTTGTTTCAGCACTTCAGGGTATTCAGATTTGCTGTATGCCGATGAGATCAGTTTATCGCAGTACATATCCACCAGCATTTTTTCCAGACAGATTTCGTGCGGCTCTGAGGCAGATAAAGGTGCTTCGGAAATCATATCTGTCACAACAATGCAATCCTTTTCCCAGTACAGAGCATAGTCTGCTTTTTTCGGCTTATATAGCAAATGCTCATAGCCAAGTTCCTGGAGGAAACGGAAAACAAAAACGCTGACATCCTTTTCCACCTGAATAAATACTGTGTTCTGTGCAACCAAATGATTCAGAAAATCATTCATCAATGCTGTCTCAAACACAGTAAAGGAAACTGAAGGATACTTATCTGAAATCTGTGCTGTCAGTTTTGCTGCCAGATCAGAATAGGCCGGATGGTATGTCGGCTTTTCCCGCTCGTTTTGAACAACATAAACGTTTCGCGCAAGCTTTGTAAGGACCCCGCTTTTAAGCATTCCGCAGACAGCCCAATGATACGAGCTATCGCGCATTTGTGGGTAATCGCTTTTCAGCAGTCTGATTAATTCCTGATGGGAATAGCGATGCCCGACTTCGAGCTTTTTAGAGGTTGCCTCATACCACTGCACGATTACTCACCTCCATTCTGCATTTCGGCAATTTAATATCAATATTGCCATAATGCATTATAATCCATTTGATTCAAATAGTCAATGCACATCGGCAATTTTTTATTAAATTGCCGATGTGCATTCACAAAATATGGGCCGTTCTTCGTTCAATCGTTCTTACAAAGCTGTTGATACCTTCTTTTCCCGACTCTTGCGGGTGTTCAGGATCTCTGTATTTATAGGCTATAGCTTTGGGGCAAGTTATTCATTTTTCACAAATCATTTTGATATTATTTGAAGTGTAGACAATTGTGAGAGTAAAAAAGCATCTTTATTGTTATTTTTTGCTTCTAATCGGCTAAGAACCGACTGTTCAGTTTCGGGGCTCCAATAAATCTTTAGTTTTTTTCTTGCTCGAGTTATAGCCGTATAAAAGATATTGTGGGTTATCCTTTCCTCTGTTTCATTCGTAATAACAATTTTTACAGAATCGTATTCTAAGCCTTGGGCTTTATGAATAGAAACTGCATAAGCTACCTGAAACGGAACAACCGTAGAATCATTATCGTCATCGTCCTCATCTGTACTTCTTAACTTATTGATGCTGAAAGAAATAATGGAGTGACCATTTTGTGAGATTCCTATAAGCTCAAAATCATATCCCTGTGCATCGATTTCGTTTATAGCTTCTTCTAATTCAATATGAAACGAAATCCTCTGCTCTTCAACCTTAATCGCAACAATTTTTCCCTTTGAGTTGTTATGAATTAATGGAGAGAATTTATTAGATTCATTGAAAAGAATTGGATCTCCAACTTTGTAAGTATTTATACCCCAGGTTATGCTCTCATTTGGATTGCTACTCTGCAAAAATCGATTAATGTTATTAATCCCATACAGTCCATCATAGTTTAAACATAGAATTATTTCATCATCACCGCTACGTTCGAATATTGACTCGTCGAGCCGAGCAACATATCCACTTTTAACCAGAAGCTCAAAAATTGAATCATTAAGCTTGCGCACGCGATCCCAGACCATTAGTAAAGCATCATCTGTGGTTCTATAAGGATGAGTAAGCTCAAATACTGATGTATTGGGAATAAACATTTGAGCAATGCTGAACCAATTACCGAAGTAGATTGATTCAATCTGATACACGTCACCTACAAGAACCAAAAGCTTGAACTGCGCTTTCTCCAGAATCTGTCGCATGTCCTTATTGCTCACCGTACTACATTCATCTATAAAAAGTATGTCACAGCTCACATTTTGATTCTTCTGTGATAGAAACTTTGCTATCGTACTGTACTCACTTTTAGCAGCCGTCACCTTTCTTCGCATATTATCGACCGCTGGATGTGTGTTTGCTAAAAAAAGCTTGTCTCGATTTGCCCAGAAATTTGATATATGCCGTAATAATGTTGATTTTCCGGTGCCAGCCGAACCATATATAAGCGCCACATGAGAGGCAGAAAACATCTGACGCAGAGCTTCTTTTTTACTATCATCATCAATACTATATGATTCCGCATTCATCCATGAATCAACCGAAGATGTATATTGGGAAACTCCAAATGAAGATAGAGTTTGAAGCTTTTTGATGATTTCGGAACTATCATCAACATATTCTTTAATGTAAACATTTCCCTTATACTCTTCAATTCTTCGTCCTGTATGTTTATAATATAGGGATGAATTATACGTTCGAATAAGACTATCTTGGTCATCAAAGCCTTCAATTTCGGCTTTCGCCGTAAACAGTTTTCCTTCAATTTCTGTATTATTCTTTATGTGTCGTGCAAGTAATTCGTGTTCTCGGTTTTCTGAAGAGATCGATTCAAATAAATCATATATTCTTGGATTATGCTGCCTGAGAGAGGTGCAGTATGGCATTTTGTCAAACGGAATGCATCCATAGTGCAAATACAAGTCTGACAAGTGTTTACACTGTTCGTTTGAAAGCTGCCATTTAATAATTCTATTATTCATATTATGAAGCAGATAGCGCAAAACATTTGTACCAGGCTTGTTATGAATTATTATTTCTCTGCATTTGTCTAACAAGTCAAAAATCTTTATTGTTTGTGCATTTCCAGTTATCTGCGCCTTAATTATGTCATAATACTGTTGATCACTGCAAACGAGTTCTGTTAACGGCATTTTTACAGTAGAAAGAAAATGCATTAGCTCTCTATATTCGGTAGAGGCTGTACTATGCTTTACACGAGGCCCAAAAACTTCCGAAAGATTATCCCATTCGCAAGGGCGTATTGAAACCTCATATGCATCGATGACAAGAATAGACATATTCTTGTCCAAGATCCGGATTGTGTCATTGTGAATTGAGAATTTGACTGCATAATTATCCATTATATCTATTCTGGAAAAGGCTATCACCCGATCAAATTTGCTTGCTTTAGAAGCTGCGGCTGTAAAGGTAATCTCATAGTAGATGCTTTGATTAACAAAGAAAGGTTTTACTTTCTGGACGTAGTAACGATCATCATATCTTATGCGCGTACTTGCAGCGCTGGGTGATTCAATTCTTTCTGCGATCTTTGCATAATAATCAGATAGTTCAGTATCTGTATTGAGTGGAAAATCGTCTATATTGCTCAGCACATCCATGTTAAAGGTGTTTTTCAAGTATAGCTTTACTTTAAGAAGATGCTCATAATACTTGAGCATAAGTCTTTCGGACCCATCTTTATCGAGGGTATAATGAGAAACAGATTTTTGAAGCATTTCATGAAAAACATATAGGAAACGCAGATTCCCACGCCGTTGCATTTCTTGAAGCGAATCAACATTCGACTTGTAATCATTAGGATCAACGTCTTGACCATTTGAAACAGCCTTGATAGCCACATACTCAACAAAATTTCTGATCTGGCCAAGTATGTTCTGACTCAACAGCCCTCGATCAGAAATGTTGAAATACGAGATGTTTTCGCAAATTACTTTATCAGTATCATAGATAGCTTTATCAATTCGGAGCATACTTTCAAACTCCTTTCCTGTGGTCAAGAAACTGGATGGCTGAATTACATTTTGCTTGGGAAAGGATAACAATCATTGCGCAGGTTCACAAGGTCCCACAAGCGGTTGAAGCAGGCGAAGAAACCGACCCGGAACTCCTCTCGCTGGTTGGCCGGTCCGGAAACGTTGGAAGAGCGGTACTCAAAAATGATCTCCGACTGTGGCAGCAGCCTTCCGAGCGCTTCCTTCTTTCCGAACAGGATCAGCGCTGCATAGGTGATGCCCTCATCTGTGATGGCCTCGCAGTCCCTAAGCAACTGTTTTGCGGACAGATTTGCCAGACGCCTGTTTCCACTCTTCTCAATCCATTTATCCCGGAATGCTTCAATCGCATTCTCGTCCAAGTCCGAAAGCTTCGCCGCAGGACAGATGCTGCCGGAGAAATCAAAGCTGGTCTCCCCATAGATCCGACGCCGGATCTCCTCCGGCATGGGAATCAGACTGTCTCCTTCATACCACCAGGCTATGCCGTCAACCTGAACAGGCAGATCCATGGGGCGACTGGCGACATCAAACACCAGGACACGTCGTCCTTCGTCATCATAAAGAGGCTGAAAGTCAACCATCACCTTCAGCTTGTCGATCAACCCTTTCCGCGTACGCTCAGGCTGGTCAAATGCCTCGCTGCCGACGACTTTACGGGGGCGCTTGTCTGTGATGCCAAGGACAAACATCCCGCCGCCACAGTTGGCAAGAGCACAGCAAATCTGAGCCGCCTCGTCAGAATCAAAGCGACGTTTTGCCTCTTTGAACTGATAGTGCTCTCCTTCTTTTGCATTCAGCAGGCCATCAATTGTTACCAGGCTGTTTAGCATGATGGTACTCCTTTGCTTTCTGAATCAGTGCTTATTAATCATTTCTTCTTATAGCTTTCTTTTGCGAAACAACTATGCATTACTCTTTACATCTAATCAATAGTGAATCGTCTCTTTCTTTTGCTCCCTTTTTGGTTAATCCCCAATATAGCACATGGTTATTGTTACTCCAAGTAGATTTCTGCGTACACCGCTGAGCAAAATCACCTCGACCGGCGAAATTGAGCAGCGGTTCC
>ENA-OYXE01000081-OYXE01000081.1-human-gut-metagenome-genome-assembly--contig:-NODE-81-length-31045-cov-8.532398_pt1 | contig 31045 bp, 29 predicted proteins | sample MGYA00244175_ERZ653407 | MGnify/ENA primary metagenome ERZ653407 (study PRJEB26926, sample SAMN06165181) | human gut metagenome | biome: ENVO:00009003; feature: ENVO:2100002; material: ENVO:00002003... | reverse complement strand
TCCGGCAGGGGCGCTGCCCCTGCACCCTGCAAGGGAGTTCCTCCCTTGACCCTTTTTCGCGATTGAGTTGACTTTTCTTCCTTATATATGCGCGTGCTGCGCTTCGAGCCTTAGTCGCCCAGCGGATAATTCCGCAAATCCGGCAATTCCTTGCGCGTAATCACCGTATCGCTCTTATACGCCTTTTTGAGCATGTTCTTTTCGGTGTACTGTTCGCTGTAATTGTTGAAGCCCGCCGCTTTCAGCACGAACTCCCCTTCCCACACGCACCAGTAACTCCACATGATGTTGTCCCGCACCAGCTGCTCCGGGTCTGGAATGCAGCCATTCTCCGAGAGGGTAATCAGCTTGCGCGTGTCCGTGTAGCTCAGCGCCTTGATGAACCGCGCCGCCTGCGACGTGTACACATGCTTGCCGGGGTAAATGTCCTCGCCGATGATATCCACATACTCGTCGCCCGGATACCATGCGGCATCCTGACCGTTCCAGACCCAAATCAGGTTGTTCAGCCCGTGGACGTTCGTCAGGCGGTCATACATGAGTTTGTACAGCTGCAAGTACGCATCCGCGCCGGATGCGCCCCACCAGAACCAGCCGCCGCTTGCCTCGTGCAGCGGACGCCACAGCACCGGCACATCCGCATCCTGCAGGCGCTTGAGCTGCACGGCAATCGCGTCGATATCGTCCAGCAGCATCTGATAGCCGTCCGGGTCTCTGCCGTTCATCGCACGGGCAAGGTTGAATTTCGTCTTGTCGGTGTAGAACGTGCCCCACGGATCACTCTTGCTCTTATCATAGCGAGCGGCGGGACACCAGTGCCAGCACAGCGTGACGATACCGCGCTTGCCTTCGTCGCCGTTCCAATACTCAATCGCTCGTTCAACGACGTTGGAGCTGTTGTCGCCCTTCGCCACACGCGCGGGAGAATAGGAAATCAAGTCCATGCCAAGCACCGCGGGATAATCGCCGCCCGTACCGCGCCAGACCGCCGCGTTTGTCAGCCCGAACGTCCCGTCCTGTGACTGCTGCCCGGACAGCACGGTCTTACCGTACTGATCGCACAGGTAGGTCATCAGGCGCTTGGCGCTGTCCGTGGCGTTAGGGTTGATGAGCGTCGGCTTGACTTCGTACACATCAGCCGGCAAGGGCGCTGCCCTGCGGATGCTGAACGAGTCGACCGCAATCCAGCCGTAGCTGGTCGTGACAGATACGGTATTATCGCCTGCCTCCAGCCACACATACGGCACAACCTCGTCCGACCAGCTGCCGCTATTGGTGATATCCCCGACGTGCTGCCCGTTGGCGTTGACCTCGTTGACTTTCGTTCCGCCGCCGACGACCGCCGTCCGCACGATGATGTCGTACAGTCCATCTTCCGGCACGGTCACGGTCACTTCCACCCCGTCGCCGGTATGCTCCAGTCCCGACACGCACGTTCCCGTCGCAGCGATTTTCGCCTTGCCCAGCAGTGTTCCGCTTTCTGCTTCGACCGTCTGCAGTACGTTTGGCGTTTCCTCCGCCCGCACCGCATCGACTGTCCCTGTCATCAGGATGCTCGCTGCCAGCACTGACAGCGCCGTTTTCCGCAGAATTTTCCGGCATGTAGCACGCTTGTCCATTACCCGTTGCTCCCTTTTGTTAGTCTATTATTAGCTAATAGCACTTTGCTCTTTTTGATTATACTACACTTACGCGGTTTACGCAACCCCATTTTGGTTAATTTGGGCGATTTTCAACAAATTCCTTTCATTGTTTCTGCGTAACTTTTGTTCTTTTCCTGTATCATTTGTTCGTTTTTCAACCATTCCGTTGCCTCAACATGAATTTCCGCCCCCGTTGTTAAGTGATTCGCGTTGATGCTCTTGCGTCCTGTTAGGCTAACGTGTTAGCTATCCGCGCCGAAAAAAGCGACTGCACGAATGCAATCGCTTCTTTGATACTATTTCCAAATGAGAATTCGCCTAAATTCGCAAACAAGCGGCACAGATGAATGCAGAAAATCGTATCATAATATGTCATTCTTCCGGCAGGGCCAGATGTCCGTTCGCCGGCAGCGTTCCCTGCCCCTGCATCGCGTCAAACTGGCTTGACAGATAGATGATGTGCGTCACCGCGATAATCGTCGCGCGCAGCATCATTCGCTCCGGCATGTCCGCGGGGTTGAAGCGCTCCATCGTATCCGTCAGCCCGAACGTATACTGCAGTGTCGATTCCAGCGAATCACAGAAGTAATCATATGCTTGCTGCACCGTATACATCTTTCTCTGCATTTGGAACAGCCGCGTAATGTTATCCATCGACAGTGCCGACTTGGCCACGGCAATAAACAGCAGGTACGCAATCTGCTCCGCGCTGTACTGCTTGCGCACCGGATTGCTGATATACCCCTTCTTGACGTAGTTGCTCACCATCGACGTGGTAATTTCCATGCAGCCCAATGGCGCCAAATAGCGGTTCATGTACTTCACTGTCTGGTCGAGATACAGCCCCACATCCGGAATTTCCCGGTAACGCGGCATCCGGAACTCACTAATCTGCGCAATCACACGTTCATCCCCTTTTGTATTATCATATCACAAGTTATTCAAAACGTCAAGAAAAAGTTCCAGACCTCTTGACAAGTTTCTGAAAAACTGCTAATATGCATGTTGGAATCTTAATGCGGCTGATTTTCTTGATAGAGGGTATTGATGATGATGACGAAGATTGTCGCGGACTCCTCCGCGGATTTGTTGACCTTGGGCGATTTGCCCTTCGCCTCCGTCCCGCTGACGATTCATGCGGGCGACCGTGTTTTTGTGGACGATGAGCACTGCGATATTGACGGCATGATCGCCTTTCTGCGCACTTATAAGGAAAAGACGACGACCTCCTGCCCGAACACGGAATGCTGGCTGAAGGCGTTTGGCGACGCGGATACGGTGTATTGCGTCACGATTTCCAGCGCCATGTCTGGCACTTACAACGCGGCGATGCTGGCGGCGAAGGAATACATGGAGCTGTATCCGGAGCGCCGGGTGCATGTGTTTGACAGCCTGAGCGCCGGGCCGGGCTGCACACAAATGGTGGAGAAGGTGGCGGACTGCGTTCGCAAGGGCTTGTCCTTCGAGGACACAGTTGCCGCTGTGACCGCCTTCCGTGACCGTGCGAATTTGATTTTTTCGCTCGCGTCGGTGCACAATTTCGTCGCGAACGGTCGCGTAAGCGCGGCAGTAGGCGCGATTGTCGGCATTCTGGGCATCCGCGTGATTGGCAAAGCAGGCGTCAAGGGTGAATTGGTCATTGCGTCAAAATCGCGCGGCGACCACAAGGCGATGCAGAACATGCTGGGCGCCATGATGAAGCAAGGCTGGAACGGCTCGAAGGTGTACATCCACCACTGCATGAACCAGAGTGCGGCAGAAGAGCTGAAAGCGGCGCTGCTGGAGAAATTTCCGAACGCGGAGATTGAAATCGGCGTACTGCGCGGGCTTTGCTCGTACTACGCGGAAGTCGGCGGCGTCCTGGTGGCGTATGAGGGGAATCTGCGCGCGTAATTTATACTATTTCCAGATTCACCTGCGCCAAGATGCGCCGCGAATTTTCATCTGGAAATAGTATTAGCAATCAAAAACAGGGGCATGGGCGTTTTGCATCCATGCTCCTGTTTTTTGCATTTAATTTTAAGGTAACACCGCACAAATGAGGTGGTCGGCTGGCGAATGGATTTTTCGTCAGATGCAAATGCAAATTTCGAAGGTTTACTGGCGGTAAATCGAGAAATTTGCATGCCGCAGATGGCGGAAAAGACATCGCCAGACGCGCCGCCGAATTGTGCGGTGGTGCCTTAATTTAGGAAATTACTCTTCCGTCTCTTCCTCGCTGTCCTCGTCGATTTCCGGGAAAATCGGCTGATGGCAGTTCGGGCAGAGGGTATTCTCGTCAAAGTCAACGTCGTTGGCGTGGAAAGTCAGCTCAGCGCCGCAGTTCGGGCAGGCGTAGTCAATCAGGTCGTCGTCGGGATTTTCCTCCTCGGCGGCATCATCCTCGTCGTCTGTGTCGTCCGCGCAGTCCTCGCAGTCGCATTCGTCCGCGTCATCGGCATCTTCGTCGTCCTCTTCCTCGTCGCTGAAGAGCGTTTCCGTCAGGTCGGACAAATCATCGTCGATGGACTCAACATAGTCCTGCAGCTCCCTGTGCGCCTCGTCCATGCGCTGCATTTCCTCCGCCATGTCGCCCATCGCGCCGAGGATTTCCAGCAGCAGCTTGTTGCTGTCCTTCTCCATGTTGAGCTTCATGCCCGCCGCAAGGCCCTTCAGGTAGCTCACTTTGTCCGTCAGTTTGCTCATGTCCAACCCTCCTAATGATGGTTTTGTTTGTATCACAATCGGCTCGGAGGAAGTCTGTCCACCGAGCCGGTTTGAACTTATAGGCAGATAATTACGCGCGCTCCATGTACTCGCCGGTGCGGGTGTCAATACGAATCTTGTCGCCCGTGTTGACGAACAGCGGCACCTGCAGGGAGTAGCCGGTTTCCAGCGTCGCGGGCTTGTAGGTGTTGGAAGCCGTATCGCCCTTGAAGCCGGGTTCGGTGTCGGTCACTTCCAGCACAACGAAGTTCGGCGCTTCCACGGAGAAGGGCTGACCCTTGAAGAAGCGGACGGTCACATTCGTGCCTTCCTTGACATAGGGGATGGCGTCCTCCACCTTGTCCAGCGACATCGGGATCTGGTCGTAGGTTTCCACGTCCATGAAGTAGTACAGTTCGCCGTCATTGTAGACGTACTGCATTTCCTTCGTCTCGATGATAGCCTTGGGCATCTTGTCGGTGGGGTTGAAGGAGCGCTCAACCACCGCGCCGGTCATCACGTTCTTAATCTTGGTGCGGACAAAAGCCGCGCCCTTGCCGGGCTTGACGTGCTGGAAGTCAACGATGGTCCAGACGCCGCCGTCCCATTCCACGGTAATGCCCTTTTTGAAATCGCCAGCAGTAATCATGAATCAATTCCTCCAATTGTTTCGGTGTCTGTGGGTTCTCTATTTCCAAATCCGCGGCACGGATTCAGTCAAAACACACCTGCCATTTTCAGCAAACGGCAAAGTAGGCTCATGCGCGTGCATAGCCATCTTCATTGTATCACAAATTTGTGCGGATGAAAAGCCTTTTTTGCGCCCGAAGCGAAAGAAATGCGGATTTTTTCATCCGCCAAATAGAATTCTTCTGCCGATAGCCCCCGCCCGCGCGATTCAGCAGGAATTTCCGTCTTCCGCGTCGAATCCTTTCGGCAATTCAGCGACTAATAGAAGGGGGATTTTCCCGCATGACGCTCTTTTTGACCAGCAGTCCCTGCGACAATAACGTTCCCGAAGGGCTTGACCTTCCCTGTATTTTCGACGCGCGCAACGGCTTTGTCGAGAACCTCCGCGCCAGCGTTGAGCCGGGCGCGCAGCTGCTCATTATCGCCAGCGACCCGGATGCTTTCGCGGGCAATGACGAAATGGCGGTGACATTCGAGGGCTGTTTCGCGGCGGCGGAAATCGAATTGGAGGATGTGTGCGTGCTGGACAGCCGGAACGCCGATGATGCGGCAGAGCTTGTCGCGCAAAGCGGCGTGATTCTGCTCTCCGGCGGGCATGTACCGACCGAAAACGCCTTTTTCGCGTCGATGGACTTGCGTGATCTGCTGGCGGATTTTGACGGCGTCATCATCGGCATCAGCGCGGGCAGTATGAACTGCGCCGACACCGTGTATGCCCAGCCGGAAGAACCCGGCGAAGCGGTTGACCCGGATTATCAGCGCTTCATCCCCGGCTTGGGGCTGACGACGCGGAACATCCTGCCGCACTACAATCAGGTGAAGGACAATGTGCTGGACGGCTTGCGGCTCTTTGAGGACATCACCGCTGCCGACAGCGCGGGGCATACGTTCTACATTCTGCCCGACGGCAGCTATATTCTTTCGCGCGATGGCGATGAAATGCTGTGCGGCGAAGCGTGGCTGATGCACAACGGCGTGCTGGAAAAGCTGACGGAGGACGGCGAAGAGTTGGCATTATAATAGGAAGCATTGCGGCGCACCGCTCCGAACAGGAGGATGCGCCGTTTGCGTTTATTCCATTTTTTCGCGGATTAAACCGTTCCCATACGCTTCCGTCAGCGCCTCCAAATCGTCGATTTCCGTGCGCTTGCGCTGCCCCTCGTCCGTGTCGCCAATCAGAATCCGGCGCGGCGCGGTGTAGATGCGTTCGCTTGATGATTCAATGTCCTCATCCTCGTGAATCGCCTTCTCGATGCTCTCGAACGGCTGATGCGTCCGCAGCGTCATGCCGTGGCTGTTGTAGACCAGCGTGTAGCCCGCAATGCCTGTCTTTTGGTGATACGCGCTGCAAAATCCGCCGTCGATGACAATCAGTTTGCCGCCGCCCTTGACCGGTTTCTCGCCCTCAATCGCCCGAACCGGCACATGCCCATTGACGATGTGGCTGTTCGGCGCAGTCAGCCCAAATTCCGCCAGAATGCGCTCGACATTCACCGGGTCGTTAATCAGCCGATAATACGGATTTTTGATTTCCGCATGTGTCGCCGGATCAGCGATATACAGCCGCTCGAAGGTCGTCATGGCGCTCCGCCCGTAGATGGGCGACACCGCGCCGCACCACAGATACCACAGGAAATCCTGCCCGACCTGCCGCTGCCAGCTGCCCTCCGGCGCAAAGTACCCCATGCGCGCACAGCGGTCGCAGCAGTCGAACCACCGCTTGCCGCTATACTCCGCGTCCCAGAAACGCACGGTGGTGAACTGCCCATTCTCATCCATCGGCACAGCGCCGTGGTAGAGCAGATTGCCGTTCACGCAGCTGTACACCGAGCCTTGTGAAAAGAGAAATTCGACGTGTTTTTGCAGCTTTTCGCTGCCCTTAAAATCACGCACAAGCCGGGCGATAATGTCCTCCTCGCGCGGCAGCAGGCGCTCCGGCGCAGTCGGGTCAACGGTCGGGAAATCGCAGTCCAGCAGCGGATATACTTTGCCCCCGCAGCGCACCGTTCCGGCGTCATAGTCGATTTGGCGCAGATAGTCGCGCCCCTGCATTTCAAAATCGGGGTTGCGGGCAATCACTTCCGCTTCGAGTTTCAGCATCAGCACCGTGACCGCCTTATGCATCCGGGCGACGCGCGCGAGGTTTGCCGGGCGGACATCTGTCGCGTTCGGGTCGGCGTGCGGCATCCAGCGGGTCAGGTCACTCTGGGCGTAGTATTCCTCCGCGTAATGCTCCAGACAGCGCAGCGGAATGCCGTAGCCGCGCTCCAGCGTATCCACATTGTTGTACGCCAGCGTCGTTTTCAGCACCGTCAGGATGCACAGCGGGCTGCCCGCCGCCGCGCCCATCCACACCACATCGTGATTTCCCCACTGGAAGTCCACATCGTGGTACTGGTACAGGCGTTCGAGAATCATATCCGGACGCGGGCCACGGTCGAACAGGTCGCCCACAATGTGCAGCCGGTCAACCGCCAGACGCTTCACCACCTCGCACAGGGCGATGATGTACTGATCCGCCAGCCCATAGCGCAGCATACTCGCAATGATTTCGCCGTAATACTGTTCCTTGTCGTGATCCTCGAAATGCGCGTGGAGCAGCTCGTCGAGGATGTGGCCGCACTCCTTGGGCATCACAGCGCGCACATGCCGCCGCGTGTGCTTGCTGGACACCAGCCGGCAGAGGTCAATCAGCTGCAGCAGCACCCGCTGATACCAGCCGTCGAGGTCGTTTTGACGCGCCTTCAATTCCGGCAGCTTCTCCCGCGGATAGTAGATAAGGGTTGCCAAATCCGCGCGCTCCTCCGGCGGGGTCGTATCGCCCAGCAGGCGGTCGATTTTCTCCCGGATGACCCCCGACGCGCTGTTGAGAATATGGATGAAGGCTTCATGCTCGCCGTGCAGGTCGCTCATAAAATGCTCTGTGCCCTTGGGCAAACGGAGCAGCGCCTCCAAGCGGATGATTTCGCTGTACGCGGACAAGGCGGTAGGATATTTTTCCGCCAGCAGGGTCAGGTGGCGCAGCCGTTCGGGGGTGTATTCACGCATAGGATACTCCTTCTTTGTTGTGAGCAGCATTGCTGGTTCTACATACTATTTCCAGACAAGAATGTGCTGAAATGCGAAGCGAATTTCTCATTCTGGCTAACGTGAATAAAACGCAGTGCTGCGCTCGCACGCCAGAAGAGAAACAGCGCGGGCGAATCCGGAAACAGTATCAATCTCTTAACAGATTGATTGCGCAGAGGTTGCCGCCCGTGACGGGCAGCTTTTCAGCACGATAATGGGAGGATGGACATCTGACAAAATAGTAGCACAACTCGGTCGGATTTGCAAGTCAGCCGCCACGAAATCATCGGAATTAAATATTAGTATAAGTTCCCAGAGCAAAGGGGGAATTTTGCTCTGGGGATGACCATCGTCCGCATTCCATTGAAGCATCGTTCAGGATTTACCAAACCAGCGTAAACACATCTGCCAGAACGCATCAGTCTCCGCGGAGGCAAGATTCTCTGCGCAGCACGCAATCAGGCTGCTTTCCGCTTGCTTCCCTGCTGCACCAGCACTGCCAGCATCACCAGCGCAATCGGCAAAATTGACGCGACGGACGCAGCAAACACAATCTGTGGTTTTCCCGCTGACAACTCTTTCAGCAAGGCGGACAGCGGCTGCCGCAGCGAATCCGACACCAGCATCAGCGGCTGCTCCACCTGATTCCACCCCTCCGTGAACGTCAGCGCGAACAGCGCCAGCATCCCCGGCAGGGCGTACGGCGCAAGGCAGTACCACAGCAGCTTGACACTCGACCCGCCCTCCAAGCGCAGGTACTCCGTCAGCTCGTCAGGCCAGCGCAGCAGCCATTGCCGCATAAAGAACGTTCCGAACGGCGCGAACGCAATCGGCGCATACAGCAGCATCGGGTGATTGAGCAGCTTGTTCGCATAGGCGACGCGGTAGATAGGCAGCAGCGTCATCTGCGGGGGCATGAGCATCATCAGCGTATACAAGCCCGCAATCGCCACGCACCACCGCGCTGGGTACTTCGCCAGCACATAGCCGCCTAAGAATGCGACCATGACCTGCACGACGCACGCCCCCACCGTCCAAATCAGGCTGTTCCAGAACGCCTGCCAATAGGCGGACTGGTTGAATAGCATCTGCCACTGCTCCGCGGAAAACGGGATGAGCAGCAGGCGCAGCGGCTCCGAGCCGGTCGAAATCATCAACGCATCGAAGGGCGGAACGAACGCCTGCACGCAAAGCAGGGCAACGGGCAGCAGCACCACCGCCGCCAGCAGCACCGCGCAAATCCGGCGCACATGCTTCATCAGGCATCCTCCTTTCGCTGAAGGAATCCCCAAATGCACAGGAACAGCCCCGTCATCACCAGCGCAAAGAGCGACGAACCCGCTGACAGCAAGCCGTAATCCAGTTTTGTGAAGTGGTTGTTGACGTAGTTCTGGATGAAGTAGAGTGGTTTGGGCGGATACATGCCGTAGAGCAGATACGACTCGCGGAAGATGCGCATCCCGTTCATCGCCAGATAGATGATGGCGAACAGCGTCACGGTGCACAGCATCGGCAAGGCAATGCGGATGGCGATGGTGCGGTGCGACGCTCCATCCACGCTCGCGGCATCGAAAACAGACGCTTCAATCCCCTGCAAGCCGATGAGGAACAGGAGATTCACCGCGCCGATGTTCTTCCACAGGTACAACGTGAGCAGGGTGATGTATTTCCAGTCCGCGTCGCGGGGTTTCAGCGTGCGCATCAGCCACGAACTGCCGCCCATCATCACCTTCCAGAGGGGGACAATCGCCGCTGTGGGCAGGAAAATCGGGATGAGCAGCACGAGCGTCAGCCACGAAATCCGCCGACGTGAATGCCAGAAAATCATGTTCGCCAGCAGGAAGCCGATGACGAGGGACAGCGCCACCGCCACGGCAAAGAACCGCAGGGTATTGCCGAAGCCCAAGCGGAAGTAGCCGCTCTGCATGACGGCGGCGTAATTTTCCAGCCCCGCAAACTGCGCGTTGGCGCTGTTCTCCATGACCGACGCCGCCAGCGACATGCCAAACGGCACGAGATACCACAGCGCAAACCCAAGGAACCCCGGCAGGAGGAACCACGCGTCCCGCCGGGGGTAGATAAAGTGCTTTGTGTGTTTCGAGGAATGCATTCGCGTCCTCACTCCTCCAATGCCATCTCCACGAGGTACGTCACGGACTCCTGAAGCTCCGCGTCGCTGATGTGACCGAGATACCACTCTTGCAGGTAGCTCCAGACGGCACCGTGGAAATCAGATTTACCCGGAAAGGTGGATTCAAACAGCTTCTCGCGGAATGCCTGTGCCTTGCTGTATCCCCCCGCGCTGTATATGCTGGTGAAATACCTGCGTCCCGCCGTCACATAAGCGGTTTTGATGCCGTTCACATCGGAAAAGACAGGTTTCAGTGTTTGCTGATTCGTCACCCTTTTCGTCGGGGCTTTCTTCGCCATCAGGCGCGTTTCGTCGCCGCTGAACAGCGAAAGCGCTTCGTCGGAGAGCGCCGCATGAAGGAAATCCGCCGCCAGTTCCGCGTGCGGCGCGTTCTGCATGAGCACAAGGCTACTCACGCCGCCCATTTGGTAATCTTCATCCGCGCTGAATACAGGAATCGGCATCAATGTACCAGCTCTATCAATCGGATTCAGCCCGCTGCTGTACGAAATAAGCACATGTTTTTTGGTCTCCGAACGATCAAATGCGAGAAGTGCATCCGAAGTGAAAATTTCACGGAACAAATCAAAGTATTCCGTGAAAAACGTGTCCATGTCATCGGCATGGAGCGGCAAATAATTCAGTATCATATCCGGATTGACATTCTGCAAATACGGACAGTCCGCTAACATCGTTCCGTACATCAAATACACATCCGGTTCGCCGTCGCCGTCCGTGTCCTTCGGCAGCTGACGGCAAAGTTCCGCGAAGTCCTCCCACGTCCAATATCCCGCAGAGGCTGGATAGGAAATTCCCGCTTTTCGCGCCAGCCCAGCATCCCAGAAATAGCATGACTGCACTTCCCACAGCGGTATGCCGATGAGTTTTCCATCCACCATGAGAAGATGGCTCAAATCAATCAGCTGTTCAGGGTATTCCATCAAGCCGATTGTATCCAGTGTTTGGATATAGCCGCGTTCCAGCATTGCGCGTTCCGCTGAATATGTGGCAACGGCTAAATCAAAGTCGCACTGTCCATTCATAAGCACGCCGTTAAACTGTTCACTCGAATAAATGCGATATTCAATCGTTGCGTTCGGATGTGCTTTGAAAAACGCTTCTTCAATCGAGAAATTCTGCGCTCCGGCTGATCTTCCGCAAATGCACAAAACGGAATACCGGCAAGGAGCAGCAAGCAGGTAACAAATGAAATGAAACGTTTCATCGGTAGTTCCTCCCCTTCTTATTCGCTTAATGCCATCTCCACGAGGTACGTCACGGACTCCTGAAGCTCCGCGTCGCTGATGTGACCGAGATACCACTCTTGCAGGTAGCTCCAGACGGCATTGTAGAAATCCCGCTGCGCATGGAAGCGGGTGACGGCAAGGTGCGAACGGTACTCCTGCGCTTCGTAATACATATGCTCCGCGTACATCGACGTAAACGGAATATACTCAAACGACCGCCCTGCCTCCACTGTGTAGACCTGTGTGCCGTTTTCATCCATGAAAACCGGGTAATATGCGTATTTGTCAAGAATCAACTGACTGGGGCATTCGCGTCCGATAAACGCAGTTTCCCCCATGACGACACCCGTGTCCAGCGCTTCTTCGGAGTACATTGCTTCGATGAATTTCGCCGCCAGTTCCTTGTGGGGTGCGTTCTTCATAATACCGCAAGCGGTCATGTAGCCCAGATAACGCACATCGTTCTTGTCGAACACCGGCACGGGCAGCAGCATCCAGCTGTCCAGCGTCGGCAGAATTTCATTCACGATTTCTTCTTCCGTAGGTCCACCCGAGAATGTCCAATTCGGGTCACGCATCAGCGCCAGCGTGTCTAAGTAACCTTCGCGCACCATGAAACTCTGCATCATGCCAATGGGATTGTCTTCGGTCGATTTCACCACCAGCAAATCATTTGTGCGTTCTTCACGCAGAAACCTTGATTCATCGAGTTCCCTCGGCATCAGCGCATCCGATTTCAACACTTGACGGAACGTGGAGAAATGTTCCGTGAAAAAGCTTTCAATCTCGTTCGGATATAAATTTAAGTAATTCAGAAACATGTCTATCTGAATATTCTGTAAAGAAGGGCAGTCAAGAAGGGATGCTCCCGTCATCATATACAGGTGCTTTTCGCCATTCTCACCAAATGTAATCGGAAACTGCTTGCTAAATTCAAGATAGTCCTCCCAAGTCCAAACGCCGTCTTTTGCAGGATATTCAATATTGTTTTGCACACTTAATTCATAGTGAAAAAACCACGCTTCTTGTCGAATGCTAATCGGCAGTGCGAACAGTTTGCCGTTGTATGTAAGCAATTCCGACACATTCAGCAGTTTCTCCGGATAGGTTTCCAGCCCAATCTGGTCAAGCGGCAGCAAATAGTCCTTTTCCGCCACATCCATTAGCGTTGCATAATCCGAAATAACCATATCAAAATCCGCCTGATTGGTCATCAAGACACTGTTCAACTGTTTAGGACTGTATAGGCGATATTCGATCGTCACGTTCGGATTTCCCTTAAAAAACGCTTCTTCAACGGACAGGTTCAGCGCACTTTCTTCGGAATCAACCGCTATAATCAATCGTTGCGGCTCTTCTTCCGCCGTAACAGGCAGAGCAGGAATCAGCATCGTCAGACATAGCAGAATTATCAGCAATCGGCGCATGGGGAAACCTCCTTTGGTGTCGCAAATTGTCAAGTAAACGAAACAGAGGATTGGGCGGCAGAGGTATTACCTTCATGTCGGTCGTAAAGAAAACGCTGCCTTCGTTATGCCGCCCAATCCGCCCCTCGTAAGAGGCACAACCTTGATGGTGCTAATGGCATTTTATTGACCGCAAGCATCATTTCACTTGTAGTATAACGTAACGCTTGATATATATCAAGTGCTTCAGCTTGTAAATTTACGAAAATCATCCAGCGTTTCCGAAAATGGTTTTCGTTCTGCCCGCGACACGCAAAAAACGCCTGCCCCCTCACGCATCGTCAGGAAGCAGGCGTTTTCAAGTATTCTTTTGCTTATTCCAGCGGCAGTTCGTAACAGTTCCGGTCGAACACCGTCAGGGATTCGCAGCCGGTTTCGGTAATCAGCACCATGTCCTCCGTGCGCATGAACGCCTCGCCGGGCAGCCACAGCTTCGGCTCAATGCACATCACCATGCCGGGCTGAAAAACCTCCGGCGTTGTATTGTGCAGCCACGGAATTTCGTGCACATCAATGCCGATTTGATGCCCCATCATGCCAATGTTGGCGAAGTTGCGCAGGTTCTCACCGTAGCCGAGGCGGGAAAGCGTCTCGTGCAGCTTCGCGAAGGTGCACGACATGCTGACACCAGGCTTGATGTGGTCAAGCAGCTCCAGCTGCGCCGTTTGCAGCGCCTTGTATGCATCCGCAATGTGGCGCGGGGCCGGACCGCAGTAGAACGAACGGCCGTAGTCGGAGCAGTAGCCGTCCATGACGAAGCCGTTGTCGAAGGCAATCGCCGTGCCGGGGGTTAGGGGTTCGTCCTTGGGAATCGTACCGATTTTGTCTTGGCAGCGTGGGTCGCCGGTCTTGGTGAATGTGCAGGACGGCGAGAACGGCACGTCAGAGCAGCCATGCTCCAGCCCCAGCTGATTCAGACGGTTCTCCACCTCCCACTGTGTCACGCCCGGACGCAGCATATCGCAGATGGTCGCCATGCACTCATCGGTGAAGGCAGCAACGCGGCGCAGGGCGGCAATTTCCTTCGGCTCCTTAATCATCCGAAGCGCCTCCACCAGCCCTTCCGCCGGGACACAGGCGATATCCTCCGCGCCCTCTTCCTTGAGCATGTTCTCAATCGCCGTGAAGGCGCACAGCCCCACGCCCAGCCGCTTGCAGCCGCGCACCACGTCCACCAGATTCGCAGCCAGCATGACATAATAGCAGCTGATGTCCACAGGCGTGTTCGGCATGGTGCGGGCGCGCTCGTAGGTTGCCAGCACGGTCGCCGCCCCCTCGCGCGGCACAAACAGCAGCACATCCGGCTTGGCTTGGAAGTAGCTCCGCTCGGTAGAGTACATCGGCGTACCAGGGAAAACATAGAAGCCCGTTTCCGGCGTGCGCTGCCACGGGTAGGTCGTGTCGTCCAAGAGGTACTGCAAGCTCGCGCTCGTGGCGTACACAGCGCCGTCGAGTTTCTCTTCACGCAGTTTTTCCTGCAGCTTTTCAATGCGGTGATTGGTCAGCATAATCGTTCAATCCTTTCCAATTATATGTTAGTCCTTCTGGACTTCCTTCAGGTAGCTGTATACCGTAAAAACGCTGATGCCCAGCAGCTGTGCCACGCGTTCTACGGATCCTTTTACCTCAAAAACGCCCTTGCGTTCCAGTTCGCTGATAAAAGCAATGCGCTGCGTTTTCGTCATATCCTCCGGCGAAACGGGGGTCTGCTGGAACTGCTCGGTAACGATGGTATCCACCACTTCGGTGATGTTTCGCGTGAAGATTTCCGGGTTCTGCGGTTTCATGGTCGAAACAGCGCGGCTGAGTAAATCAATCGCGGACTGATAGGGCGATATATCCATGTTGATACACAGGCAGCCACGCAGAATGCCGGATTCGTCGCGCAGGAATACGGTGGAGGACTTGAAGTGCCGCCCATCCGGCAGCTCGGAGAGGTAGCCGATCATATCCTGCGCGTCGTCGCCGTGGCGCTTCATTTCCTCAATGACGACGTTGGTCAGCGGGTCGCCGACGGTACGGTGCGTCAAATCCCCCGCAATAAAGACGATGGAGGCGTTCGGTTCGCTTACGTCATGCAGGATGACCTCGTACATATCACCCAAGTACTGCTGCAGCCCCCGTGCAACGGGGATGAACTGCGATAGGTAAGTACGGTTTCGGATGGACATAAATCTGCCACCTTTCTTATGAATTAGGGAGCCGTTCACCGTTCATCAATTCCTGCACGCCGCGTTCGATGCGGTCAAGCCCTTCCTGCAAAATGGCGTGGCTGGTTGCGTAGCACAGTCGGACATGCCCCGCCGCGCCCGGCCCGAACCACTGCTTGTTGCCGGGCACAAGGTACACGCGGCTGCGCTCCAGAATATAGCGCGCGAAGTCGTCGCTGCTGACGCCCGTCTCCCGCATATCGAAGAAGGTGACGAATGTCGCCTCCTGCTTGTCGGCATGGATGCCGGGCATAGCGTTCAGGCGGTCATACGCCATATCGCGGCAGGTTTGCAGGTGCGCCACGAACGCATCCACCCACGGGAAGCCCTTCTCGAACGCGGCTTTCATCGCTACCTGCGTCAGGCACGGCACGCCGCCAACCGTCACGCCCACGCCCGACACGTCGAATGCGCGGTCAAAGAGCGCTTTTTCCGGACAAATCAGGTATCCGCCGCGGATACCCGCCATCGAGAAGCCTTTGGAGAAGCCATAGACTGTCATAACGTGCTGCGTGTCCTCTTTCGGGAACTCCATTAGGCTGTGGAAGGGCACTTCCGAATAGATAATGTCCGACCATACCTCGTCGTTGAGGATATACAGCCCATGTGCATTAGCGATATCCAGAATCTTCCGCAACTCCGCAACGGAATACAGCTTGCCCAGCGGATTATGCGGATTGCACAAGCAGAGCATCCGCGTTTTCGGGGTGATGTACCCTTCTAAATCGGAAAAATCCCAATGCCCGCCGTGCTTCTGGCAGGGATAGTAGATAGCTTTTCCGCCCGCCATTCCGATGCTGACACCAAACATCAGGTCAACCGGATCAAAGATGATGGCTTCGTCGCCGGGCGCAAGGACGGCCGCCGCAGCAATCTGCATGGCGCGCGCCGCGCTGTCCGTCGGAATGAACCATTCCGGCTCTGTTTTCTCATGCTTGCGTTTCCAAATGCCTTCCGCCAGCGTCTCGCGCAGCCCAGTGATGCCCAGCGGCGGCACATATGGCATGTAGCCGCCGTTCAAATATTCATGCAGCGTATCGAGTATTTCCTGCGACGGCGGGAAATCCGGATCAGCGCTCGACAGCGGGATGACGTCCTCCGGCAAACTCGCCCAGCGCATACTGTAACTGCGCTGGCGCAATATATCCAGCCGAACGGCGTCATCAGAGAAAAGGTTCTGCTTCATGGCTCAAGTTCCTCCATTCTCTTCCGATGCTTTGCAGGCAGCGTCGAAAGGTTTGCTTTCAGGGAAAAAAGGGGGAAATCCGTGTTTTGCATAACTTCAAGATGGAAAATTGATTTTCCATTCGTTTTGATTATACCTTGCCTTTGTTCAAATGTCAAATGTTTTTTGCTCGCACGCACAAATTATTGTGTGCTAATTCGCAACTTTCTGGCACTCCGAGTTAAATTCTACTTCTATTTTGAATAATATCGAGTAAGTGGAGTGGAAAACGCCCAAAAAACACGATAAGTACAAAATCTTTTGCGAATTAGACTTGACTGCGGCACAAAAAATTGTTAGAATACCGTCAACACGCAGGGCAAGTTCATTGCTCCAGCGTGTGAAAGAAAATGAATTCAGCTCGTCAAAAACTTGCAGGATTCAGGAAATGAACGAAGTGGAGGGCTTGAACGATGAAGCGAGTTTTTTCTTTTCTGTTGACCCTCTGCCTCCTGCTCACCGCACTGCTTTCGGGCGCGGCGCTGGCGGAAGGCAGTACCCAGATCACGATTGGTCTGGTTGGCGAACCGGATACTATCATTCCGTATATGTATACGGCGGATAAGGATGCCATGGTCACCATGCAGATGATGCCGTATCTGTTCAAGCGGAACGACGAGACCAGCATCCCCGAACCACTGATGCTGGAAAGCTGCGAATTTGATGCCGACACGCTGACGTACACTTGGAAGCTGCGTGAAGGCTACACCTGGACGGACGGCGAGCCGCTGACCATCGACGATGTGATTTTCACGCTCAACACGCTGGCAAGCGCGGATTACACCGGCGGCGCGAGTACGAACGTGTCCAGCATTGCGGGCTATGCGGAAGTGCACAGCGGCGAAACAGTGGGCATGAGCGGTGTACAGAAAGTGGACGACTACACGATGACTGTGCAGCTGAGCGCATGGGATCCCACCTTCCTCGGCTACTACTGCGACCCCGGCGCGATTTTACCGGAGCATGTGCTGTCCGGCGTTTCCTTCAGCGACTGGGCAAAGACCGATTTTGCGGAACATCCCGTGACATACGGCCCGTACAAGCTCGTCACTTGGGAACACGGCGAATACATCAAGCTCGTCAAGAACGAAGCCTGGGCAGGCGAACCGGCGCAGATTGACACCGTGATTTTCCGCTTTGCTGAAAGCGCAACGACGTTCGTCAACGCCTATATGAATGGCGAAATCGACATGTTTAAGGCGCCGATTGAGGACGTAGAAACGCTGGCGTTCATGGGCAACACCAAGACGTATGTCTGTTCCGGCAGTAGCTATCCGCTCTACCCGAACCTCATCAAGGGTCCGCTTTCTGATGTGGAAGTACGCCGCGCCATCCTGTACTCCTACACGCCTGAGACCATTGCGAAGGCTGTTTTCGGCGATTACGGCGAAGGCTCCTACTCCGTGTTCGTGAACCGAAACTGGGCTGCGGACAAGTCCGCCTATCCCTACACCGAGGATCATGACAAGGCAAAGAGCATTCTGGAAGCTGACGGCTACGTCATGGGCAATGACGGCTACTATCAGAAGGACGGTGTGACCTTGGCGTTCACCTCCCTGTGCACCGGCAGTGAGCAGAACGACCTCCTCACCCTGTGGCAGTCCTCCCTGAAGAAGTCCGGCATCAAGGTCAACATCAAGCTGGTGGACTGGTCGGTCATGGTAGAAACCATCAGCAATCAGGAGACAGCGGATTACGGCACTTACACCTTTGGCGGCGGCGACGGCGATCCGTCCGGGCTGATGGTTCTCTACTGCTCTGACTTTGACGCTGCGAAGGGCGGCTTCAACTTCAACCGCTGCGGCGATGAAACCCTCGATGCCCTCTGGTACGCTGGTCAGGCGGAAACCGATCAAGCCAAGCGCACGGAAATCTACCACGAAATCAACACCTACATGCTGGACAACGCGCTGCTCTTCCCGTTTGTGGAAAAGAACACCGTCTGGGTTGCAAACGGCACAATAGACGGCGTGGTCATCAACAGCCTGAGCAATCTGGTGAACCTGTCTTCCTTCACGAAGTAATCCCTTCGGGGCAGAGGCCCCAAGAAACCGCCTGCTGTCCGCGGACATACTTTTGTCCGCGGACAGTGTGGCATCAGACGAGGATGTGACGCAAGTTTGAAAACCCTGAGGAAAGTGCGTGCCTTTGTGGGCCGCCACTATGTGCTCAAACGTCTGCTGCAAATGATTCCGATTCTTTTCGGCATCACGCTGCTGACGTTTCTCATCATGAAAATCGCGCCCGGCTCGCCGCTGCAGACGATGATTAACCCGAAGCTGTCCATGGAGGACATTCAGGCGGCAGAGGATGCGCTGGGACTCAACGACCCCATTTATGTGCAGTATTTCAAGTGGCTGGGGCAGATTCTTCAGGGCAATTTGGGTTACAGCGTTATGAGCGGCCGCAGTGTGACGGACATCATCACCGAGCGCATCGGTCCGACACTCCTTCTCACGCTCACGTCCTACGCCATCAGTCTGCTGTTCGGTCTGATTTTCGGCATTTATTCCGCGACGCATTCCGGCTCTGTCGGTGATTACATCCTGACGGTTCTGGCATTCATCGGCGTGGCTGTGCCGAGTTTTTTCCTTGCACTTGGCTCTGTGTATGTGTTCAGCCTAAAGTTAGGCTGGTTCCCAACTGGCGCCATGCGCACCATTGGCGTGGAGCTAACCGGTTGGTCAGGCTTTGTGGATGTTGTGCGCCACATGACACTGCCCGCTATCGTCATGGCGCTGCCGCAGACGGCGAGCATTACCCGCTATGCGCGCTCCAGTATGCTGGATGTTATCCATGAGGACTTCATCCGCACAGCACGCGCCAAGGGCTTAGGCGAAAAGCGCGTGATTTTCGTCCATGCGCTGCGCAACGCCCTCATCCCGATTATCACGCTCTTCGGGCTGTCGCTGCCGGGGCTGCTGGGCGGATCGTACATTGTCGAATCAATTTTCAACTGGCCGGGTTTGGGCACGCTGGGCATCAAGGCCATCACCGCGCGCGAGTATTCCGAGCTGATGGCACTGAACCTGATTACCGCCGTGCTGGTGCTGCTGGGCAACTTCATTGCCGACATGCTCTACACCGTAGCAGACCCACGCATTCGCGTATCCAAAGGAAAGGGGGAATGACCATGCGCCAGAATACAGTTCGTGCCGTCAAGGGCGAAAGCACCATACGGCGCGCGGCGGAGAAATTCTGCCGCAACAAGCTGGCGGTCATCAGCCTCATAATACTCCTTGTGCTGATTCTGCTGGCGGTATTTGCGGAGAAAATCTGCACCTACGACCCGTTGGCAGAGAACTACAAGGAAAATGGCATGATTGACAAGTACAGCGCCCCCAGCGCCGAGCACATTTTGGGCACGGACAGCATCGGGCGCGACGTGTTCGCCCGCCTGCTCTACGGCGGCCGCATTTCGTTGAGCGTCGGCTTGATCAGCTGCCTGATTTCCGTCGCCATCGGCATTCTGGCGGGCTGCCTCGCCTGCTTCGGCGGGCGGCTGGCAGACAGCCTCATCATGCGCACGGTGGATGTGGTCATCTGCTTCCCTGTCATGTTCCTGATTATCACCATCTCCTGCTTCATCACGCCAACAATTTACACCATCATGCTGATTATCGGCTTAGTCAGCTGGACGGGTACAGCACGTCTGGTGCGCGGTGAAATTCTCAAAATCCGCGAACTGGAGTATGTGCAGTCCAGCATCGTGCTGGGTGCGGGCAATGTGCGCATCGTCTTTACGCATGTGCTGCCCAACATCATTGCGCCCGTGGTCGTTCAGGCCACGCTGTCCATTGCCAGCGCGATTTTGACAGAGGCTTCGCTGTCGTTTCTCGGCGTGGGCGTTGCGCCGCCCACGCCCAGCTGGGGCAACATGATTAACGCTGCCACCAACCTCACCACGCTGCTAAATCGCCCGTGGATTTGGCTTCCGCCGGGACTGTGCATTCTGGTGACGGTGCTGTGCATCAACCTGATTGGCGACGGCCTGCGTGACGCGTTCGACGCGAAAACGCGCTGAGAAAGGAGTGCTTTTATGGGAAACGTGATTCTCGAAGTCAAGGACCTGAAAGTCTCCTTTTACAAGCGCCGCCGCGAGGGGCAGGCCGTCCGTGACGTGAACTTCACCTTGGAGGAAGGGCAGACGCTGGGCATCATCGGCGAAAGCGGCAGCGGCAAGAGTGTCAGCGGCATGAGCGTAATGGGGCTTGTGCCAAGCATCGGCGGCAAAATCCGCAGCGGCGAAATTATCTACGAGGGTACAGATTTGCTTAAGCTTTCCCCCAAGGAAATGCGCAAGATTCAGGGCAACAAAATCGCTATGATTTTTCAGGAGCCAATGACGAGCCTGAACCCCGTCTTTACGGTCGGCTATCAGCTGTGTGAACCGCTGCGCTTCCACCTGCACATGCACAAGGAGGAAGCCGAAAAGCGCGCCGTGGAGCTGCTGCGGATGGTTGGCCTTTCCAGCCCGGAAAAGCGCGTGCTGCAATATCCGCATCAGCTCTCTGGCGGGATGCGCCAGCGCGTGATGATTGCCATGGCGCTGGCATGTCAGCCGAACATACTGATTGCCGATGAGCCGACCACCGCGCTGGACGTGACCGTACAGGCACAGATTCTGCAATTGCTCCGCCAGCTCAAGCAGGCCCAGCCGCATTCGGCAGTCATCCTTGTGACGCACGATATGGGCGTAATTGCGGAGAACGCAGACCGCGTTGCCGTCATGTACGCCGGGCAGATTGTGGAGGAAGCGGATGTCATTCCGCTGTTCCACCGTCCGTTGCACCCCTACACCGAAGGTCTGATGGCATCCATGCCGAGCCTAACAGAGGAAAAAGAGCATTTGGAAACGATTGAAGGCACAGTGCCAAGCATCTATAACATGCCCATCGGCTGCGCGTTCTGCAACCGCTGCAAATACGCCAAGGACTGCTGCCGCAAGGTGGAGCCGAAGATGATGACCCTGCCTGCTGATGAAAGTGGCATCATCCGGCGCGTCCGCTGCCTGAAATACGATGAGAACTACCGAAAGGAGTGGGAGAATGGCTGATTTGCTGACTGTATCGCACCTGAAGAAGTATTTTTCCGTCAAGGGCGGCGACGAAGGCGAAACCACGCTTAAAGCAGTGGACGACATTTCCTTCTCCATTGCGGAGGGCGAAACGTTGGGGCTGGTGGGCGAAAGCGGCTGCGGAAAATCGACCGTCGGCAAGTGCCTTGTGCGCCTGTATGAGCCAACCGACGGTCAGATCGTCTTTCAGGGCACGGACATCACGCATCTTTCGACGCGGCAGATTCGCCCCCTGCGCCGAAACATCCAAATGATTTTCCAAGACCCGTATTCCAGCTTAGACCCCCGCATGAACGTGAAGGCACAAATCAGCGAGGGTATGAAGATTCAGCACCTGTACAAGACGAAGGCGGAGCGCGAGGAAGCGGTGATAAAGCTGCTGTGTGAAGTCGGTTTGTCCGAGGAACAGATGCTGCGCTATCCGCACGAGTTTTCCGGCGGTCAGCGGCAGCGCATTGCCATCGCGCGCGCCATTGCCCTGCGCCCAGCGCTGATTGTGTGTGACGAACCTGTCAGCGCGCTGGATGTCAGCGTACAGGCGCAGGTGGTGAATCTGCTGCAAAAAATGAAGGCGGAATACCACATCACCTACCTGTTCATCAGCCACGACCTGCGCGTGGTAAAGCACTTGAGCGACCGGATCGCGGTAATGTATCTGGGCGCAATGATGGAGTATGCTGGCAAGCAGTCGTTGTTTGAGCATCCGCTGCACCCGTATACGCAGATGCTGCTTTCCTCCGTGCCGGACACCGACCCTGAGCGCAAGCGCGAGAAAATCATCATGCAGGGCGAAATTCCCGGCATCGACAACATCCCGCAAGGTTGCCGCTTCTGCACGCGCTGCCCCTATGCCACGGAACGCTGCCGCACGGAAAAGCCGACACTGCGCGAGGTGAAGCCAGGGCACAGCGTCGCCTGCTTCCGCTATGAGGAGGGCAAACAGGCATGAACGAGCATATTCTGCTGGCAAACGAGAAAATCGCCCAGCTAAGCGCAGAAATGCAGAGGCAAGATTTTGATGCATTTCTGATTCTTTCCCGGCAGGGCAGCGACGGCTACTTTGAGCTGCTCTTCGACCAGACGACTGAGCATCTCTGTGCAGCGCTGTTCCGCCAAAGCGGCGCTCATGCGCTGCTGGTACATTCGTCGGAAGCGGAGAAGTTTGCCAGGCTTACGGATGTAACCATTCAAACCTACACGGAAGATTTTGCATCCGCTTTCACCGCGCTGATGGATGCACAGCCCATCACCCGCCTGGCGCTGGATTACAGCGAGGACGACACGAGCGCCGACGGTCTGACGCTGGGCGCATTCACCTATGTGTTCCGCTATTTCCACCTGCCATTGGAGGAGCTGGAGCAAAAAGTCACGTCCGCCGCGGAAATGATGGACACGGTGCGCGCGCTGAAATCCCCCATTGAGCTTCAGCGCCTGCGGGAATCCATTGCACTGGCAGAGGAGTGCATCGCCGTCTGCCGCGACGAGATTCAGCAAGGCATGACAGAGCTGGAAATCAGCGATTTGTTCGTTCGGGAAATGAAGAAACGCGGACTGGTGAGCAGTGAGGGCGGCGGTCCGGACACCCCGCCGATGCTGCTGAACCTGCGCGGCGGCATGTCGCACCGCGGGCCGATGGCGGTTAAGACGCTGCCCGGCGACGTGCTGATTCTGGATTTCTTCTGCTGGCACAAGGGCTTCAGCAGCGACGTGAGTCGTACCTTCTATGCCCTGCGCAAAGGCGAAACAAAAGCGCCGGAGGAAGTGCAGCGTTATTTCGATTTCGTGAACGGCAACATCGATATGGTGCTTTCCGCCATGAAACCGGGCGTTCACGGCTGGGAAATCAACCTGCTCAATCATCAGCGGCTGATTGATTTCGGCGTGAATGACCCCGGCATTGCAACAGGACATCAGCTTGGCCGTGCGTGTCATGACGGCGGAACGGTGCTTGCGGCAAAGAAACGCGGCCGGCTGACAGAAGGCATCGTGCGTGAAAACGAGGTCTATGCTATTGAACCCAGCTGCATCAACGGACTGGTCGGCGCGCATATCGAGGATGATATCGTCGTAACGAAGAACGGCTGTGAGTTGCTGAGCCATCGGCAGAAAGAATTGTACCTGATTCCGTACAAGGAAGGGGTGGCGGAAGCGTGAAGTACGACAGTAATCGAGAGAACGTGCAGATTGCGGCGGCTTGGCTGCGCGAAATGGGCTATGACGCTTGGCTGACGGCAACGCGCGAACGCTCCGACCCGGCGGTGAAGGCGATTTTCGGCTCGGTCGTCGTCGGCAGCGGTGTGTATCTGGTCACGAAAGAGGGCAAGGCGTACTTGGTCGCCAACGCCATCGATGTGCAGGAAGGGCGCGACAGCGGTGTGTTTGACGAAAGCCGCGTCTATTCCGGCAATTTCGATGAAGTGACGCGCCAGCTTTTCACTGATACGCTTTCCGGCGGCACGGATGAGCATCCGAAACTTATCTGCTTGAATTACTCAGCAGAAAACCCGCTGGCGGACGGCATGAAACTGGGATTGTGGAAGAAGCTGATGAAGCTGCTGCCGAACGGATGCGATTTTCGTCCGTCCACGCCGCTTTACAGTCAACTGAAACTGGATTGATAGGAAGGAAGAGGAACATGAAAAAACAGGTTGTTGCAACGGCAAAGGCGCCGGGTGCGATCGGGCCGTACTCTCAGGGCATCAAGGTGGGCAATTTGGTGTTCGTGTCGGGCTGTCTGCCCATTGATATGGCGACAGGGCAGCTTTCCACGGGCGATATCGCTGAGCAAACGCGGCATTCGCTGCGCAACGTCACCGCGATTCTTGAAGCGGCTGGCAGCAGCCTTGACAAGGTGGTCAAAACGACGATTTTCGTCAAAGACTTAAAGAACTTCCAGACCATCAACGCGGCATATGCGGAGTTCTTCGCGACGGACGCACCCGCGCGCTCCTGCGTGCAGGTGGCGGCGCTGCCGAAAAACGCAGAACTGGAAATCGAAGCGATTGCGCTTTGCTGATGCGCGCCGAAAGGAGAAAAACATGCTGACCTTTGAGGAAAAGCTGGCAAAATACGCCGAACTGCTGATTGGCTTGGGCGTGAATCTGCAAAAGGGGCAGTATCTGCTGCTGGACATTGATGCAGAAAACTACCCGCTCGCCCGTGCGCTCAGCCACGAGGCGTTTCAGCGCGGCGCAAAGGACGTCATCATCCACTGGGCAGAGCCGTATGTCGACCGGGAGCGCGCACTTTCCGACACGCAGGAGGATTTTTCCGCCGTTGCGCCGTGGGAAACAGAATCCTACGCGGCATACATCCAACAGGGCGCGTGTTCTCTGCGGATTCTTCCTGCTTATCCGACGTTGTTCGAGGGCGCTGACCCCCAGCGCGTTGCCAACGTGCAGCAGCACGGCAACAACACGCGCAACATTCTCCGCAAGGGGACGGCAGAAAATGGGATGCACTGGTGCATTTCTACCGCGCCGTCGGAAAATTGGGCAAAGTTTCTTTTCCCGGTGCTGAACGTGTCGGATGGCGTGGCAAAATTGTGGGACGTGCTATTCAGCGTCTGCCGCATTGACGAAAACGCCCCCATCCGCAATTGGCTGGACGCTATGGGCGAAAACGGGCAGTTCGCCGACATCCTCAATCGCGAGGACATCGACAGCATCCACTACACCAACGGCATCGGCACGGATATCACCGTCGGTTTCCAGCCGGGCGTGCTGTGGGTCGGCGCCATGGGCGGTGATTACACGCCGGACATGTATCTGCCGAACATCCCGACGGCGGAGGTATCCACCAGCCCGGACAAATTCCGCGTCAACGGCACAGTCAAGGCAAGCCGCCCGCTGATGCTGAATGGCACGGTGGTGGATGGCTTCGGTTTCACCTTCCGCGACGGGCAGGTGGTGGATTTCTATGCCGAAAAGGGGTACGATGCGCTCAAGTCCCTGCTGGACACGGACGAAGGCAGCCGTTATCTGGGCGAAGTGGCATTTGTGCAGTGCGATTCGCCTCTGGCAAAGACAGGGCTGCTGTTCATGGAGACGCTGTTGGATGAAAACGCGGCATGCCACATGGCGCTCGGCCGCGGGTTCAACATTCTGTTCAAAGGCCTTTCCGGCACGGACTTTGCAGCGTGGGATCGCGTGAATCTGAACCACTCGCGCGTGCATGTGGACTTCATGTTTGGCACGGACGACCTCCGCGCGGAAGTGACGCTGCGCGACGGACGCAAGGGTGTGGTGTTCGTGAATGGGAAGTTTAAGGCGGATGTACAATTCGCGTAAAAGCGCATCATTGATTGAACCGGCTCAGTCGCCTTTCGAGAAGGAAGGCACTGAGCCGGTTTCCGTATTTTGCGAAAGCGACCATGCCGAAGTCGAGGAGGTGCTGTTGTTCGCGGAAGACAAGAAAATCAAAGACCCCAGCATTGGGAACAGATTCAAAGGTGATGCAAAACGCGCCCCTTCCGCCGGAAATGACGGGAGAGGCGCAAGTGTTTTATCTATTCGCCGCACTTGTCAGCGATATTCCTGCAACGGTTAACACAACCGCTATCACAAACACCAGCAGCATGCCGCACCAATAGGCGCGGGCAAAGTTACGGCAATTCAAGTTGTCGTCACTCAGCGAAAAGATGATGGCAAGAATTCGCCTGCCAGCGGAATGCTGAACAGAATGCCATACCCCACATACGCCCAAGGGGACAGCCGGTGATATTGACTGCTTTCCTTTTCCATACGAATCTCTTCCTTATTGGCTGACAGCAAAAACCGTCTTCTCTCCGAAAATCGCCTCTTTCGTGAACTCGATTTTTGCTTCTTTCCAATCCTTCGGCACTTCGTATCCGACAATTCCCGTGACCGACTTGCCGGGGTCAATCACACAGTCCAACTGATATTTGCTGGACAGCGCACCCGTTGCTAAGGCTTCAAGGCTGATGGTATAGGACGTGTCATCCACCCATGCTGTAAAACACATGAGGGAACTGATTGTTAGTTCTTCATTCGACGTATTTTTGATTTCAAATTCAAAAATCAAGTACACATTGCCTTTTTGCGGCGTATACAAGCTGTTGCCCTGCCCTTCAATGACATTTGTCAGCTTGATTGTGCAGCCCTCCTGCTCCGCCACCTCACCAACGCCGTATGTCTCACTGTCATCCGCATTGATGATGGATTTCAGTCCACCGAAAAAGTCGCCAAGCTCCGTTGCATATGCTGGCGAAGCGCACCCGCACAGCATTACAAGTGCCACCATCAAGGAAAGAATCTGCTTTTTCACCATATGTTACTCCTTTCTTGCGTCCCGTCCTCTCGATTACAGAAAATGCTTACAGTCACCATTCGATGTACCGCTTTTTCCGTACACCTCCTTGCGATTTACTGCTTTTATTATACCCCCCCCCGAAAAATGTCAATTGTTTTTGATAAGGAAACGCTAAATTTCTTGTTCTTCATCAAAAAAGACTGCCCGCTCCGCGCAGACAGTCTTTCTTCTATTCGCCATCAGTTCCCTATCAGTAATGGCACTCCGCCATCTGAATCCTCACATACATCAGCACATTCGCCAGAAACTCGCAGCTCGTCGGGCGCGGCTCGTGCGGCGCGGGACTCCGCCCCATCAACGCGCAGTACACAGGTCTGTTCTGCTCCTGCCACGTCTGGTTGACCGCCGTGCGAATCGCCTGATCCACCCCGATGGGCGTGGTGTTGCACTGCTTCGCGACCACCGGGTACACCTCGCCCGTCACCAGTCGCGTCTCAAACGGGCGATTCACCAGCAGCAGCAGCGTTTCCACCAGATAGTTGAACCCCGACAGCCGCGCCGGAACACCCAGACACCGCAGCAGGCTGGCGATATACCACCGCATCGGCGTACCCGGCCTCGGCACAGGCAGCGGCGGCAGTTGATTTTCGGGCGGGCGAGGGGCAAGCTGGGCGCTGGTGGACATCTGGACGAGCGGAATCGCCTGCTGTAGGGGAAAGCCCTGTAAATCAGAAGCCACGATGTAGTACGTCGGCGCGACGTTCACGGGCACGCTTGCCTCACTGCGGCTCTTCACGATTCGGTAGGGTTTGGTATCAAAAGCAGGGTATTTCGCATCATCCACAGGAAAAACCTCCTTAGCAAAGCGTCAGTGTCAGAAAATGGTTATTGTAATCAATACACGATACCCTTCACGCATACCATGATTGAAAAACGGCCTTCCAGCGCTGCATCCTGACGCCTAAACTGCACCACTGGAAGTTCTCGTATGCCTATTTTAGCACATTTTGCAGGAAAAGAAAAGTATCGCGTGTTATTTTTCGACATATTCCGCGCAAAAATACAGAGAAAGCACAAAAGAAGTTGTAATTTACAAAAACATTACATAGGCAATCGTGTATTGCAGGGGGGGATATTACATGCCGGGTGAATTACAGGTGGAATCAGCGCATCAAAAAGCAGACTTTTTCTTCGGGTTTCCGCACTTCTGTCGTTCGCCCATCGGAATTTCCACGCCTTCCGTCGTGAGGTGCAGGCGTATTATAGCGCGAAGATTTTTCAAAAGAAAGCGGCTCTGCCGACTTTTCTTTCCGAAAATCAGCAGAGCCGCCGAGATATGCAATTGACGCATTTTTCCTTTATTCCGCCAGCTGTACAATCGCGCCAAGCAGCCCCGGCCCGGTGTGAATCGCCAGTGCGGGACTGACCGGGCTGATGAAGCTCGACACCACGTCGAGCCGCTCCATCAGGCGGTCGCGGAGTTTCACGGCATCGTCATATGCCGCGCCATGCACCACCGCCAGACGCACCTTGTGACCCTGATAGCGGCGGATGATCTCGTCCACCATCGCCGTCAACGCGTTGGAGAAGCCGCGTGCCTTGCACAGCGTGTTGTAGACGCCCTCGTCGTTCACATAGATAACCGGCTTGATTTGCAGCAGCGAGCCGATTGCGCCCTCAACGCGCCCGATGCGCCCGCCCTTGCGCAGGAATTCGAGCGTTCGGATGACGAATGCGCCCAGCTGATGTTCGCGGCGTTTCTCCAGCAGCGCGATGGTATCCTCCACCGACATGCCGTTTTGCAGCGATTCCGCTGCTTCCAGCACCAGCAGTCCCAGACCGCAGGAGAGTGTTTTGGAGTCGAAAACATGAATTTTCATGTCCTCAAAGTCCTCCGCAAGCAGGGAGACCATGTTGAACGTTCCGGACAGGCTGCCGCTGATGGACAGGTGCAGGATGCTCGTTGCGCCCTCGTCGTGCAGGGTGCGGTAGAGGTTGCTGACATCCTCCGGCAGCGGCAGGGATGTTTTCGGCACTTCCCGCTGAAGCAAATCATAAAGCTGCTCCTGCGTGATTTCGAGCCGGTCGCGGAATTCCCCCTGACTGGTCGCTACACGCAGCGCAACTGTGCGAATATCATATTGACTGAGCTGTTCATCCGACAGATCGCAGGACGTATCCGTCACCAATGCAACCCGTTCGTTTCCAATCTGGAACACGGAATATCAGCCTCCTTCCGTCTGCCGTTATTATACCACAGCTTTGCGCTTTCATCAAGCGAAGCAATCTTGTTTTTCAATTCGGTAACACTTTATCGTTGCAGGGAGAATCGCCAATTTTGAGGCTTCAAGCAAAATGGCTTACGCTTCCTCAATCGTGCAGCCGCCGATGAACTCACGCAGCAGGCTCAGCGGGGGGATTTCCGCCAGCACGCCCTCGTCAATATCCGGGAAATAGTTCAGCGTCTTAATCAGCCGACGCGCAGCCAGATAGTTCTCATTCTCCGGCGGAATCGCCTTCAAGAGGTCGTAGGCATAGTGGCGCAGGACGGGCAGCTCGTAGTGCAGGGCGGTGTTGAACATGCGGTCGGCGTTCTCCTGATAGGGGAAAATCCACGTCTCTTCGCCGTGGCGGACGCTTGGCCACATCGAAAGCGTGTTGTTCGGCGGCGTCGCGCGGAACTGCATGTCGCGCACGATGCGGCGCAGCAGGCGGACATCCGTCGTGCGGATGCGGTTGTGATCGTCAAGGTTCAAGCATGTCAGGGCGCTGACGAACACGCGGTAGATGGCTTCCGTGTGCAGTCCCTCGGACAGCACCGGATTCAGCCCGTGGATGCCCTCGATAACCATCACTTGCCCTTCCCGCAGGCGAACTGGCGTGCCGCCCGGATTGCGCTTGCCGAGTTTGAAGGAGAACGTTGGCAGCAAAACTTCGCGCCCATCCAGCAATTCCGCCAAATGCTGGCGGAAGAGCGGCACATCCAGCGTGCTGATAGCTTCGAGGTCGAGCGTGCCGTCCTCTTGCAGCGGGATGCTGTCGCGGTCAAGATAGTAGTTATCCAGCGAAATCACCAGCGGCTGAAGCCCGATAACGTTCAGGTGGAGTGCCAATCGCTGGGCAAACGTCGTCTTGCCGGACGAAGACGGCCCGGCAACCAGCACGATTTTCTTGTGCTGGATGGCAATATCCGCCGCAATGTCGGCAATCGCCTTGTCGTGCAGCGCTTCATTCAGGCGGATGAAGTGGCGGAAGCGGTGTCCCTCCATCATCTCCGCGACGTCGGCGGCGTTGTTGACGCCCAGCAGCGCACACCACCTCGTCGATTGGTCAAACACTGCCAGATGCCCCGCGCGATGCACATACGGCGCGGCTTTCTCTGGGTGATTGGCGGCCGGCAGACGCAGAACGATGCCGCGGTCGGGCAGCCAGGTGAGTTCAAAGACCTGCGTCATGCCCGTGCGCGTCGCCATTGCGCCGTAGAAGTACTCCCACATACCGTCCAGCCCGTACATATGGAAGAACGGCGTTGTTCGGCGGGAGAGCAGCGCGACTTTATCCGCCTGCCCCTGCGCGTCGAAGTAGGCAATCGCGTCGTCGAGCGTCCATTCTTTCTTCTCAAATGGCAGATTCTGCGCCGCGAGAGCGTGCATCTGCCGGGCGATAGCGCGCGTCTCCTCCTCCGTGATGGCGTGACCGGGCATTCGCAGCAGCACGCCCCCGCTGACGCTATACTCAATGCGGACGCGCTGACCGGGCAGGACGCGGTTCGTCGCCGCAAGCAGAAGGAAGCGCACCGAGCGCTCATAGATGCGCCGACCTTCCTCCGTGTGCATGGTGAGCAGGTGGAGCAGCCCCGGTTGGGTGACGGGCGCGTTCATTTCCAGCACACGTCCGCCCTGCTGAACGGCCAGCACGCCTTCGCGGCTGACACCGAGCTTTATCAGGCACTGTTCAACGGTCATGCCCTGTTCGAGTTCCATTTTCTTATCTTCACAAGCAATCAACATTCTTTGATTCACCCAAGGGAGTTCCTCCCTTGACCCTTTCGCGCGATTTAGTTGGTGACATTTTCTTACTACTCTCGCGTGTTGCGCAGGGGTTTCGCCTCTGCGGAGGCGACCAAAGGGCTTTCCGTTCGCCCTTTGGAAACCTTCGGTGCACTCCCATGTTACTTGATTTTTATTGGAAGTTTTTTAGTTAGTGTGCCTTTCGTTCTTCCAAGTAACAATACGATTCAAGCAACATGGGAGGTGACGGCCGAAGGGGTCAAGGGGGCGACCGGAAAGCCCCCTTGCGCGCCCGCAGGCGCGTCCCCCTGCAACAAAAAC
>ENA-OYXE01000070-OYXE01000070.1-human-gut-metagenome-genome-assembly--contig:-NODE-70-length-33427-cov-9.386671_pt1 | contig 33427 bp, 31 predicted proteins | sample MGYA00244175_ERZ653407 | MGnify/ENA primary metagenome ERZ653407 (study PRJEB26926, sample SAMN06165181) | human gut metagenome | biome: ENVO:00009003; feature: ENVO:2100002; material: ENVO:00002003... | reverse complement strand
TGAAACGGGACGAAGTCCCCTCCCTTGACCCTTCCGCGCGATTCAGTTGGTGACAACTGCATACAGTGTCCGCGTGTTTATCCGTGAGAAGAATAGAACATCAGCCGCCATTCGACCGCTATCAAAAGTCGAATGGCGGCTTTCATTTGTAAAAACTTCACTTGCCCCTTTCCAAACATCCTAAAACGTGGTATGCTTAAATTGAAGAAATCTCCGAAAGGAAGGATTCACTGATGAAACGCTTGCTTCGCGGGCTGTGTGCCCTCTTGCTGATGACCTTGCTCCTGCCAACGGCGCTCGCCGCCAAAGCCACCCCGACGCCCCCGCCGGTCGCGATTTCCACTGAAGCGCCCGTGCAGCCGCCGGAGCAGATTCAGCAGGTGCTGGATATTGCCTATAACGAATGGGCGGAGCTGGACGGCAAGACGCTCAAAAACGTCAATAAGTACACCGAGTGGCGCGGCAAGGGCATCGGCTTCGGCTGGTGCGGCGGCTATATCACCTGGTGCATGATGCAGGCGAACGTCGAGATGGAGGAACTGGAAGCGGTCAAGAAGGCCGCGAAGGAATCCGAGGACGGCGTGTTCGTGCAGGTGGAGGGCGTCCATCACGTTAAGGAGGCCAGCGTCGGCAAGCTCCTGCGCGGCTATCAGCTGATGAACCGCACGACGAACGTGCCGCAGCCGGGCTTCCTGCTGGTGTACGGCTGCTCGTTTAACAAGACGATTCACGTTGCGCTGGTGTACGACGTGAAGGACCTGGGCGACGGCAAATACCGCATCACGACGCTGGAGGGGAATATGGCAAGCCGCGTCAAGATGTACATCCACGACTACGACATGAACGCCGAGGTGAACACGAACAAAAAGACCTCGACAAACCTGTCCGAAGTGCCGGAGGACGAGCGCGAGATTCCGGCGAGCGACTGCGTAGATTACACGGTCGTGACGGCAAAACCGAGCAACTCGACGTCGGGAAAATATGCGTACTATGTGAACTGCTTCCTGATGCCGTATGTGCCGGGGGAAGACGCGGAGTAACCGCATTCCCCAAGAAAGTCAGAAAGGAGAGGAACGCCCTTGTCCAGACGGAATGAGAACATTTTTGAGGAAAAATCCCATCTGGGGCGCAAAATCGGCGTGACGCTGCTGGTCGTACTGCTATTGACGTTTGGTGCGGGTGCGGTGGCGAACTTTGCCATCAGCAATACTGTCAAGACGCTGCGGCAAACGGTTACCATTCCCGATTTGCCCAATTCGCTGGATCAGTGGTCGATTCTCCTGCTGACGGATTTGAACGGGGAGTACCGCGGGCTGAATCAGGCGTCGATTGGCAAAGCGGTTGGTACGCGCGCAGTCTCCTGCGTCATCATGACGGGCAATATGATTGGTGAGAACGGCGACGCTGCGCCGGCGCTGGCGCTGCTGGAGCAGCTTCCGGCGGGGTCGAAGGTGCTGTTCCTGCCCGGCAGCGGCGACCCGTCTCCCTATGCAACGACGGCGCACGCCTCCCTTTCGCCTTATGCGGATTGGGCGCAGGCGCTCATTGACGCGGGCGTGACGATGCTGGATGTGCCCGTGTCATTCACGCGGGAAAAATCCACCATTTGGTTTGTACCGGAGGATTTGTATACACTCAACATCTCCAGCGCGCGCAAGGCATACCAGAAGCAGCTGGACGGCTTGAATGCCCTGCCGACGCTGACGGCTGATCAGGCGGCGCTCCAGCGGCTGGCGGTCTATCAGCTGGACAGGCTTGACCGCATCGAGGCGGCCATGGCGGAAATGACAAACAAGGACATGCAAGTCTGTGTGAGCGGAATGCCGCTGACGCAGGAGTACATCACCACCGCGAAGCAGAACGCCGATCCGAAAGCCGTCTGCGCGATGAACAATGTGGACTTGATTGTCGCGGGCGGCTACTGCGGCGGGCAGTGGCGCATTCCGGGCGTGGGTGCGTTGTATGTGCCGGAACTGGGCTGGTTTCCGGAGGACAGTCAGGTGCAGGGACTAAGCTTTTTTGGCGGAATTTGGCAGTATGTTAGCCCCGGACTGGGCAAAGGGCTGATTTACCCGTGGTGGATGAGCTTCCGCCTGTTCAACTCGCCCGCGGTGACGACCATCACACTGTCGAAAAACATTTCGTAAAAAAAGAAAAAATGCGGCAGGAATCCTGATAGATTGAGCGAATATCTACTTTATGAATGCGCGCAATGGGCGCAACCAGCACAAAAAAGAGACGGAGGACAAGCAGATGGCGGCAATCCTTTCCATCAACGCGGCTGGGCAATCCGGCAAGAAAATCAACAAGAACATCTACGGCCATTTCTCGGAGCACCTCGGACGCTGCATTTATGGTGGTGTCTATGTGGGCGAAAACTCCGACATCCCCAACGTAAATGGCATGCGCACGGACGTGGTGCAGGCGCTGAAGAAAATCGGCGTGCCGGTGCTGCGCTGGCCGGGCGGCTGCTTTGCGGATGAATACCACTGGGAGGATGGCATTGGCCCGAAGGAAACCCGCAAGCGCATGGTGAACACGAACTGGGGCGGCGTAGTGGAGGACAACTCCTTCGGCACGCACGAGTTCATGGAACTGTGCCGCCAAATCGGCTGCGAACCCTACGTCAACGCGAACGTCGGCTCCGGCACGGTGCGCGAAATGGCGGAGTGGGTGGAGTACATGAATTCCACGGGCGATTCCACCGTCGTGCAGAAACGCTGGGCGAACGGCCATAAAGAGCCGTTCAACCTCAAATACCTCGGTGTGGGCAATGAAAGCTGGGGCTGCGGCGGCAATATGCGCCCGGAATACTACGCCGACGAATACCGCCGCTACCAGACGTTCTGCCGCAACTATGGCGACAATAAGCTCTACCGCATCGCCTGCGGGCCAAGCTCTGGCGACTGGAACTGGACGGACAAGCTGATGGAGCGTGCCGGGCGTTACCTCGACGCCATTACCCTGCACCACTACACCGTACCGTATGCATGGGACAAGAAAGGCAGCGCAACTGATTTCGATGCGGACGAATACTACCTTACCCTGCGCAATGCCGCCTACATGGACACGCTGATTCGCGGCCATCTGGCGATTATGGACAAGTACGACCACGAGCACCGCGTCGGGCTGATTGTCGATGAATGGGGAACGTGGTTTGACTGTGAACCCGGCACGAATCCGGGCTTCCTCTATCAGCAGAACACCATGCGCGATGCGATGGTGGCGGCGCTGACACTGGATATCTTTAACAGCCACTGCGACCGCGTCGTCATGGCGAATATCGCGCAGATGGTCAACGTCCTGCAAGCGGTTATCCTGACCGACGGCGCGAAGATGATCTGCACGCCGACGTACCACGTCTTTGACCTCTACAAGGCGCATCACGATGCGAACTATCTGCCCTCCGCTATCACCTGTGGCGAGTGCGGCGGCGTGAAGCAGTTGACCGCGACCGCCTCGGAGAAGGACGGCGTAATTACCCTGACCGCGACGAACACCTCCTGCACCGATGCGTTGGATGTCGTCGTGCACCTTTCCGGCACGTCTGCGAAGAACGTGACCGCGCGCATCCTGACGGGCGATATGCACGACAAGAACACGTTCGAGGACGCGGAAAAGGTGACGGTGAAGCCGTTCGACGCCGTCCGCGTGACCGAAACGGGACTCACGATGACGCTGCCTGCCTGCTCAGTGGTGGAGGTCACGATTCGTGGCTGATGCGCGAAAGCCCTGCCGCTGTACGCTGCTGGAAAGCGGTCAGGCGGACATGGCGAAGCTCGTGCGGGACTATGTGGATTCGCTCTCGGCGGACGAGAAGACCGACGAAGCGACCTACACCGCGCGCCTGAACATCTGCCGCACCTGCGATGACCTGCATAGCGGAACGTGTGCGCTCTGCGGCTGCTACGTCGAAGCGCGCGCCGCGAAGAAGGGGCAGGGGTGTCCGAAAGTGCCGGAGATGTGGGGCGCGGAGGAAGCGGAATAGCATAGAAAGTCGCCGCCGGGAGGATGCAAAATGTCCTTCCGGCGGCGATTCTATGTGGGTGATGTGCATTATGCGCCATACAGCGCATCGTTTTTTGCTAACAGGTACAAGCAGTATTGATTCATGCTAATTCCTTCACTGCGAGAGTGCTCTGCCAAAGAACGGTGCAGCGATTTGGGAATGCGGAGCTTGAATTGACCAGAGTAAGCGGTTGGCAGATTCGGCTCATGGATAACAAGCCCCTCTTCCAATGCTGCCGTCAACCATGCGCGCTTCGCATCCTCTGCGTTCCGAACGACATCCTCCATCGTTTCGCCGCAGGTCAGGCATCCCGGCAAGTCAGGGTAGCTGCCAACAAAGCCGCCTTCATCAGAATCAGGGATGATTTCCAAAGGATAGGGCAAGGCCATATACTGTTCAAGCGTTTTCATGACGATTCGCCTCACTTTCAACAATATTGCGAACCATTTCGACATATACTTTCTTAATGGGCTCATGCTTAGGAATGGTGATTGGCTGGCAGCCGGGCTTGCGGAAGGTATAGTGACTACTGCCGCTGCGAGGGGAAAACATTTGGTAGCCGTAGTCCTCTAATACTTTATGCAGTTCATCGAATCGCAAGTCCTTTGATAAGGACAAGATTCGTTGCAATAGTTTTTCCCACTTCGACATCAAATCATCCCTTCCGCTTTTATTATAGCTGGTGTCATGGGTGGTGTCAAGAAAAAACGCGGTTTAACGCAAAATTTCGCCGCCGGAAGGACATTCCCCATCCTTCCGGCGGCATTTTATATATCCAAATTAGTTCGCAATCATCGCCTGCGTTTCCGCCCAGCCCTTTTCCACCGTCTGCTGGTGGCTCATGGCGTAGGGGCCGATCGCCGTTACCTGCGCCTGCGTGCGCGGGAAGTGGATGCACAGATGGCCGGGGAAGTTGTTGTCCGTGATGTGCTGCACCTCGTGCGGCATGGAGTGAGTCGTTGCCATACGAACCGTGCCGTCGGCGAAGATGACCCAGACTGCTTTGGGCGTCCATGTGTTGCCGCCGAAAGCCTGCTCCAGCTTCGCCGTGTCTGCCGCGGTCAGCGGTTCGGCTTCGGCGTGCTTGCCGTAGGAGAACATGTGAACCTGCCACGAGATGCCCGTGGAGTAGTCGTAGACCGTCGCGTAGGGGTACTGGCGGCAGGCGCTGCGCACCGTCGAGTACCAGTATTCGTAGACGACGTTCTCCGCGCTAACCTTCGTGGTTGTGCCAATGTCGTTAGAGATGTTCGGGGTGGGGGTTGCGGTGGTGTTCGGGCGCGCGGTGTTCTTGCCAGTGGCGCTGCTGCTGTTGAGCGACGCAATTGTGTTCTTGCCCGCAACGCCATCTACATACAGGGCGTTCGCCAGCTGGAAGTCACGCAGCGCCTGATACGTTTTGACGCCGAAGATGCCGTCCGCAGAACCCGACGTGAGGTAGCCGAGGTCAATCAGCCGCTGCTGCATTGCCTTGACTGCCGTGCCGTTGTCGCCCCGGTGGAGCGCGGAGGCGCTGGCAATCACCGATGCGGCGGAGGGCGTATTCACAGGCGCAATCGTCGGCGCGGGGGTCGGGGTGGCAGCAGAGGCGGAGTAGAGGGCAATCAGCGTTTTGTTGCCCGCCACGCCGTCGCGGGTGAGTCCATTTCGCTTCTGGAAGTTGTAGACGGCTTCGGCGGTCGCTGTGCCGTAAATGCCGTCTGCCGTGCCGGAGAGGTAGCCAAGGGTAATCAGCCGCTGCTGGAGCGCGCGGACGGTTTCGCCCGTCATGCCGCGGCGGAGGGTGACGCTCACATCCACCGATGCGCCTGCCATGATGCCGTCGCTGCCGATTGCGGTTGCGGAGTAGAGCAGCACCTGCGTGTCATAGCCCGCGACGCCGTCCACCGACAGTCCGTTCATGCGCTGGAAAGCGCGGATAGCCGCTGCGTCGTCCGCCATGCAGACCCCGTCGCGGCGGGAATTGTAGTAGCCCAGCGCCGTCAGCCGATCCTGCAAACGCAGCACCGCGTCGCCGCTCGTGCCTTGGCGGATGGTAACGACGTTGTCCTTCGTGATGGGCGCGGGGGTCGGAGTCGCTGTCGCCAGCGGGGTGGCCGTTGGCGCGGGGGTAACGATGTAATCCGCCGAAATCGCCAGATAGCTGAACAGCACCTGATAAGTGCTTGCACCTGCAATGCCGTCGGCGCTCAAACCGTTCTTGGCTTGGAACTCCTTCAGCGCGTTCACGCTTGCCGTGCCGAAAATGCTGTCCGCGACGCCGGAGAGATAGCCTAAATCAATCAGCCGCTGCTGCACAAGGCGTGCGTCATTGCCGGTTGAACCCTTGCGGACGGTCGCGGCAGGGGTGGTCAGCGGGGGCAGGTCGGTCGGCGCAGGGGTTGTGGTTACGGTCACTTCCATGGTTGGCAGCGTACCGGGGGCGGCGGCAGCGCTCATCAGCTTCTCCTGCGTCGCCGTGCCGCACGCGCCGTCGGCCTTTAAGCCGTTCGCTTTCTGGAATGCCTTGACCGCAGCTTGCGTCGCTACATCGTACACGCCGCTGATTTCGCCGTCATAGTAGCCCAACTGGGTCAGCCGCGTCTGCACGGTAGAGACGAGCACGCCCTGGTCATGCAGGCGGATGGTGATGCCGGAGAGGGCGGGAAGCGTCTTGATGGAAACCTTCGTGCCGGAGGAATTCTTGGGCTGACCGTGGAAAATCAGCGCTTGCAGGTTCGCGTCCGCAATGCCGTTCATGGGCAGGCTGTTCATCTTCTGCAAGGCGATAACCGCCTGCGTGGTGGTGGTACTGTAAGTGCCGTCGGGCGTGCTGGTCAGGTAGCCCAGTTCCGCCAGCGCCTGCTGGAGCGCAAGCACCTGATTGCCTGTCGAGCCGTTTTGCAGCACTTTGTAGGTGCTGTCTTCTAAGATAGGCGCGCTGGTCGGCACAGCCGTCGGGGCGGCGGTCGGTTCCACCACCGTCAGCAGCTTCAAATATGCCGTCATGCAGTAGCCCGTTTTTTCCTGATACGTCACCTGCGCCCAGTCGCCGCTGACGCCGTGGATGATGACGGTCGCGCCCTTGGGGATGGTGGTCACGCGCGCGCTGGCGGTGGAGCGGGTCGTGCGCAGATTGACGGAGGATTTCGTCGTCGTGTAGTACGGGAAGCCATACGCGACGCTGCCGGATTCGGACGTGTTTGTCGTCACCTGCTCGGCGTACTGCTTGAAGATATAGCCGACTTGCCCGTCATAGGTGACGCAGAGGAAATTGCCGCTTGCGCCCGTGACGGTCAGAATCGTTCCCTTCGGGATACGGGCGATGATGTTGCTCTCCGCCGACGAGGGGCTGCGGCGCAGGTTGGTATCCGCATTCACGGACGCGCTGTAAGGATAGCTTGTCCCCGCCGCCAGCGAGAAGGCGGTCAGGCTGCCCAGCAGACAGCAGAGCGCCAGCAGGCAGCACAGGAATCGGCGTGTGGTAGATTTGGTCATGAGCCCGTTCCTCCTGAAAGTAATACTAATTCTCATCTAAAACATGTCATTCGCACAGCATCTTTTCCGCCCCGGCATTGCTTCGTTCCGCTCGCGCGTACCTCCAGTACGCCTCGCTTCACTCAGCTTTGCCGGAACGAAAAATCTGCTATGCTCGATGCCGTGTTTTAGAATCGAATTAGTATAAGACTATTTCCGGCATGTATTTCGGTTGCAAATTGCGTTTGTCCATCAAAAAAGCCGGGGCAGAACTCCCCAGCTTCATTGTACCGATTTGGGCGGAAAATGTCAATCGTTCGCGCATTCTTTTGCGTGATGATTGGGTGAATTTACAATTATGCTTTTGAAATGTGTGGAAGGGATGACGATGCCGAAGGGGTCAAGGTGACAATTGGAAAGCCCCCCTTGACGCGTCCGCAGAGGCGAAACCACTGAAACAAAACATCCATGCGTGTGAGAAACAGACATATGGAATGCAGACTGGATTCGGGAAAGGGCATCCCTTCCCCTTTCTGCCAGCGCCGCTGTATCCTTCTGTATCGCTCACACCGCCGCCAGCTCCAGCGGCTTGGCGATGTGCTCATTCATGCCGACCGTCTTGGCGGCCTGTACATCCTCGGCAAAGGCGTTGGCGGTCATGGCGACAATCGGCACACGCTTGCAGTAATCGCGCGCGCTGCTGCGGATGGCGCGGGTCGCGTCGTAGCCATTCATCCGCGGCATCTGAATGTCCATGAACACCATGTCGTAATATCCGTCGGGGCAGGAGGATAGGCAGTCAACCGCCTCAATGCCGTCCCATGCGCAATCGACCGTCAGCCCGCTCATTCTCAGCAGCTCCGCGGCAATTTCGGCATTGAGCTGATTGTCCTCTACCAGCAGCACGCGCCGCCCGGGCTTCCTGCCGCGTGCTTTCCCGTGGCGAGAACAGACATTGCGCCGCGGAAAAAATCAAAAACTTGCCCAACACCCCTTGACAGTGGGGCAAAGTTATGGTATACTATTTCCTGTCGCCGGATGAATCGTCTGGTGCATGTGGTCTGTTGGCTCAGTTGGTAGAGCACATCGTTCACATCGATGGGGTCACTGGTTCGAGTCCAGTACAGACCACGCAATCCTCGATCTGCAAAGGTCGGGGATTTTTTCATATCGCTGCAGAAAAGGAAGGTGTCAAGCATGAGCAAGTTCGTCCCTCGCCCCAAGCTCAGCAAGAAAGCCCGCAAAGAACTGGACGCCCAGAAGCGCACGACATGGGCGTTTTCCCCGGTGACGAAGAAAGTCGAGAGCAAGAAAATCTACAACCGCAAGAAAGCCGCTCATGCGTGGAAGGATGATTCCAGCATGAGCGGTTTTTGCTGCAATGGGGATGGTACCGCGGCGAACGCCGCCCGTGGCAGCATTTGAATCATGTAACGGGCTTGCAGGATTTTTTTGTTTGCTCAGAGGAATAGACTTCTCAGCAGTCATCCCGGAAACGAGGGAATAACGTCGAGTGCGACGATAGCAGTTTCCCCAAATCCGGTCGATAGCCGTCAGCAGCAAAAATACATTCATCCCCTCTTGACAGCACAATAGAATCGTGATAGAATGCAGTCGTTGGTGAAGACCAACCTTTTTCCGGTGGTTATGACGGAGAGGCTCCACCTGTTCCCATCCCGAACACAGAAGTTAAGCTCTCCAGTGCTGAAAGTACTTGGCTGGACACGGCCCGGGAGGATAAGTCGCTGCCGGATTCCATAATCCTCAGTAGCTCAATGGCAGAGCACTCGGCTGTTAACCGAGTTGTTGTAGGTTCGAGCCCTACCTGGGGAGCCAGAAACATATAATCCGAACCAGATTTCCCAAATCGGAAATGGGTTCGGATTTTTTCTTACCTTCCACTACGATTATTTTGAAAACGGCAGACGGAGGAGGGCTTCTTCCAAGTGCCGAACAAGATAATCCACCATAACGAAAAAATTCCGCCAGAGTCTCATCACTGACTCTGACGGAATTTTTCTTATGCTGCCTTTAACTGATTTTCCTGTTCCACGCGCTCCTTGTCCTGCTGACGTTTCCATGCTTCAAACTCCTTTTGTCCTTCTTCGCTTTCAAAGAAAACCACGATATCCGGCCAGAGACAACGCGCAACCGCGTCAATGGCGTGCTGCGGATAAGGCGTGTTGTTGATGATTTTCTTTTTCCGTGCCATCCGCTCACCGTCCTCATCGCGTGCACCTCGACGCGGCGGCGCTGCGTTCCTGACGTTTGGCGCGTTCCAGAATTTCAGGCGGAATCCGCTCTACAATTCTGCGGAGTTCCCGATAATCATTCAAAAGCTGCGCGTCATCCAGTTTCTTCTGAACGCTTCCACGTTTGGCGGTATCCAGCTTACTTTGAAGTTCCGCAACTTCCTTCTTCAAGGAAGCGTTTTCGGCGGTTGTGTCCGTAAAGGCGACCTTGTACTGGTCAAGCTGGGTCTGCATCCGCTCCACGCTGGGGATAAACCGTTCCAGCAGGGCTTCAACCTCCTGCAACTTGGCCTTGGCGTTGAATACATTTGCATCATCCATAGCCGCTTCGATTTTCCTGCTTTGCTTGGCAAGATGGGTCATTTCTTTGAAAACACGCGGCGGAATATGCTTGCGGTCGGTCTTATCAGCACTTTCGCCGCGTTCAAGATCAGGGTATTTGCTGACCATGTGCGTCCAATAATCGCTCTGCCACTGGCTCAGTTTAGCCTTGTTGCCGATGATCTTTTTGGCACTCAAACGGTTATCCTCTGTCAAAGGAACGAACGTGACGTGCATGTGCGGGGTTTTCTCGTCGAGATGCACGACAGCGGATACAAAGGTTTCCGCACGCTGTTTCTGCCTCAGAAATTCAAGCGCGTGTTCAAAATACTCCTTGATTTCATCCTGCGTCTTGTCCTTGAAGAAACTGGGCGTACCGGCAATCAGGACTTCGACCAGCTTCACGCTGTCCGATCTCACGCGGCATCCCGCTTCAGCGATCTGCCGTTCGGCTTCCTCCCGATAGGAATGTTCCGGCTGAATCAGGTGGAAGTTGAGCGTGCTCCGGCTCGTATCCACGTCTGGATTGCTGGCGTATTTCTCTTTGGTACGTTCGTTATGGGCTTCAATCCTGCTGATTTCTGGCCCTTTATATTTTGAAAATCTCAAGATGGCGTATTGCGCTTTCGCCATGTGCACCTCCTAATTCTATATTGTGGAGATTTTCGCGTTTTTCTGCGTACATACGTACATCCGTACAGAGTTTCGGTACGCTTGTACGTATGTACGCAGATTTCGGGCGAAAAACTCATATATGCGTTTTTACTGATAATGGCGGGTCGTAATTTGAGATTTGACGAATTGAAAGATGTTCAAGACATTCCTCCTAACAAATAAAAAGATGGTTAAAGGCGGTCAGCCGATTGTTCCGCTCAGTTCCGGACAGGCAGCCTTGTGTGGCGCGGTGTCGTTTTCTCCTTCCTTGGCAGGCTGCACGAATGTGGTCACGGCCTGCATCCCCGGAAAGGTAGCTGATTGGACGGTCATGGGGTTTTCAAAGGTCACGGCGACATTGTAACGGAAAACGTATAGACTGTCAGAAAATCACGCATAATTACAATTTTGGAGGTTTTCCGTTTCAAAATTGTGAATTTGCAATGTGGCTTCCAGTGATGTATAATCAAACCAAATCAGGAATCTGGAGGAACTCACATTGGCAGAGAGAGAAACGCCGGGGCAGCGCATCAGGAATCTGCGCGAGGCCGCGTTTATCACACAGAAGGACTTTGCCGAACGGATCGGCGTAGCCCCTTCCCAGCTCAGCCGCATCGAAAGCGGTGAAACCAAAACCATCAGCAGCGATATTCTGATCGCCATCGCTACGGAATTTGACGTATCGACGGATTATCTGCTGGGGCTGTCCACATTTCAAAAGCCGCGCAACGTTGACGTGACGATGACGGGGCTTTCCGAAGTTGCGTTCAATCGGATGGTGAACGGAGAAATGGATATGGATGTTTTGAACCGATTGATTGAACACAAGCACTTTCCGCATCTGATCAAGATGATTCGCATCTATTTTGCCGATGAGCTGGAATACGGGATTCAGAGCCGAAACATGATGCTGGACATGTTAAGCGACACCATCATGGAATTTCCGACGAACAGCGAAGAGACCGAAAAGGCCAAGCGTGAAGATATGATGCTGTTTAAGTCGCAGAAATTCGCGCCGCATGAAGCGGATTTCGAGCGCATTAAAAATGTCTTTCTCTCTATCCTCAAGGATATCAAGAAAGACATGGACGAAAAAGAACCGACGTCGCTGCCGGTTCAGATGGAATTTTTGAAAAAGCTGATGGGCACAATTCGGGAACTGTCTCTCCCTAAAAATCCGCTGTCGATGGAGAAAGCGGTGGATTGGACGATTTCGCAGCTTGCCAAACAGATTACGATGAGCGCGGAAACGAGAAAGGCATACAAACGTGCGTTTATGATGTCGCTTCACGATAACGGAAAAGCGCAGGGGAAAAAGTGACGGGTATCCCTTTGCTGCGGGGATGGGCAAGCGGGAAAGCAGCGCGGCGAGAGGATGCGGAAGCGGCGGTCAACGCCATCTCCTTCACAAAGGTATAATCTCCTTCACAGAGGTATAACACACTAGACCTTGCGAGCAAGGTCAGTGTGCCAAGGGGCTGCGGCCCCTTTGGATCCCCTATGCCAACAGGGATGCTCTCGCCCCTTTTGGATGACCCAGAGCCGAAAGGCGGGCGCTGCCCTCCTTTGGAAACCTCCCGAATTTTCTGCGTCCGTGAGTATCCAAACTGCAAAATCACAGTGGGGATACCACGCCTTGAAAATAAAAAAGGACAGAACCTTATTCCACGAATAGGATAGAGGTTCTGTCCTTTTTTAAAAGATATTCTTTTGCAATAAGTTATTTTTTCTCATCCAGCAGCATAACCCCATCCGCAGGATTCCGGTCAATGGCGCCCACAACGCGGTGAGGAAGGTAGGGTTCCTCCAGATAGGCGATATCCTCCGCTGTCAGCGTGACTGCCAGCGCACCCGCAGCATCATCCAGATACCGCGCCTTGGTTGCGCCGACGATAGGCGCAGCGACGCCCTTTGCCCAATGCCATGCCAGCGCGATCTGCTGCATCTTCACGCCGTACCGCTCCGCCAGTTCCTGTACCCGCAGGACGATCTGCATATCCTGCTCCTCAGTGCGGTCATACTTACCCATAGCCACCCGGTCGGTTTGGCTGCGCAGGGTATCTGTGTTCCACTGGGGGCGGGTCAGATGTCCCGCCCCCAACGGGCTGTAGGGCATGAGGGAGACGCCCATTTGCTTACAAATGGGAATCAATTCCCGCTCGTCCTCCCGGTAGAGCAGGTTGTAGTGGTTCTCCATGGCCTGAAACTGCGCCCAGCCGTGGTCACGGGCGGCAAGCTGCATATTGTAAAACTGGTAACCGTACATGGCAGAGGCACCCAGCGCCCGCACCTTGCCGGCCTTCATCAAATCGTTCAGAGCCTCCATGGTTTCTTCGATGGGCGTGTCATAGTCAAAGCGGTGGATGATATACAGATCGAGATAGTCCGTTCCCAGCCGCTTCAAAGTCCCGTCGATCTCCCGGTGGATTGCCGCAGCGGACAGCCTGCCGGGATTGAAATAGACCTTGGAGGCAATAACCACCTTGTCCCGGGCGATGTTCTTTTTCAATGCCCAGCCCAGATATTCTTCGCTGGTTCCGGCGGAGTAGCCGTTGGCGGTGTCAAAAAAGTTGATGCCCAGAGAAAGTGCGTGTTTGACCACTTTCTCTGTTTCTGTTTCATCCAGCGTCCAGTCGTGCATGGTCCCTGCCTTGCCGAAGCTCATGCAGCCGACACACAGCTTGGAGATTTGAATATCCGTATTTCCTAAAGTTGTATATTCCATTTCGCGTCTCCTTATGGGGAAATTATGCTTCTGCCGCCTTTTGAATACAGCTTACAGTGTTCAGACTGCGGGGATAACCGATGTAGGGCAGGCACTGGGATACCACCCGGACAAGGAAATCCTTGTCGTTGCCCAGGTTCATATTCCCTTTGGCGTGGACGATGAGCTGCGGTTCACAGCCGCCTTGAGCCATGAGAAAACAGAAAGTGATCAGCTCCCGCTGCGGGAGGTCAAGACCGGTGCGGGTGTAAAAATCTCCGAAGCAGTTAGCGGCCAGCCAGCGGTTGATGTGGCCCTTCTTCCACGCCTCTTTCATGTGTTCTCTGAAGATCTTGGCCTGCGCCTCTGCACCTTTTTCCAGCCGGTCATTCATGGTCGTGGTAGCCTGACCGGGCAGAGGCAGCGCAATCTCCATCTGCGCAAAAATCTCATTGGTCGCGTTCAAAAAGGGAAGCATCCGTCCGTAGCCAAGATAATCGGTGGCCTGATAAACGGTCTCCTTGACCATCACCGGCGTGACGCTGTTTTCCAGCGCAACGGGCAGCATTTCCCGGAAGGCATCCACGCCGCCGCATCCGATCAAAGCGGCGAGAATTGCCAGATAGCGCGTAGGCGCATCAAGCTGCTGGTTTTCTTCCTTCACCACCTCATCAAAGGCGAAGTGCCGGAAGCGCTCCATAAATTCCGGGTCAGTCTTTTGCAGTTCCATGGGGCGCCCTCCTTAAAGCGTGTTTGCCCAGTCCGCAAGTGCTTTGTCGGATATGACGTTCACCATTTTACCGGCTTTCCAATTCGCATTCGGGCAGAGTTTTTGCAATTCATCCACCGTTCTTCCCATGCCGCTGCCGCCAGAGGTGGCAAAGGGCACCAGAGTCTTTCCGGTAAAGTCATAACTCTCCACAAAGGTGTTGATAATACGGGGCGCAACATACCACCAGATGGGGAAGCCAAGGAACACCGTGTCGTAGTCCGCCAGATTGGGAATCTTCTCGGCAATCTCCGGGCGGGAGGACGGGTCACTCATCTCCACACTGCTGCGGCTCTTTTTGTCCATCCAGTTCAGGTCGGCGCTGCTGTACGGGACTTTGGGCTTGATCTCGAACAGGTCAGCACCCGTGGCCTTTGCCAAACGCTCAGCGGCCTTTTTTGTCGTGCCGCTGGCGGAAAAGTAGGCTACCAGTTTCTTGCTCATTTCATCTTTCCTCCAATTCACAGTATTCTTTCTCTGTCACCGGCTCGCACCACTCGTTGGAGGTATCCTCGCCGGGAACCTCGACAGCAATATGGGAAAACCAGCTGTCTTTCTTCGCTCCATGCCAGTGCTTAACTTCGGGCGGAATGGTAATGACCGTGCCGGCAGTCAGAGACACCGGCGCTTTGTCTTCCTCCTGATACCAGCCCTCACCGGCGGTGCAGATCAGCATCTGTCCGCCGCCTTTTTGGCGTGGTGAATATGCCAGTTGTTCCGACAACCCGGCTCAAAGGTGACATTTGCCAGGAAAAGGCCACTTTCTGGATTTGTCAGTGGGTTCAGATACGACTGCCCGATGAAATACTTGGCATAGGCCGTGTTCTCTGCCCCCAAGCCAAACACATTTTCACGGGCGAATTCTTTTTGATCCATTGTTTTCATGCTTTCTTCCCTCCCATGCTCATGCACTTGCCCAACACTTCGCCGGTTTTCAGATACTGATAAGTGGGCATCTCGAACAGCACCGGCTTGAGAACGCTGTAATCCAGTTTGCCACTGTCATCCAGCGCGGTTTCCTCCGCATAGGTGGCTGCGATCTTGCAGATGAAGCTCTCAAAGCCTTCCGTTTTGTAGACATCCTCAACCGTGCAGGCCATGGAAACAGGGGCAGCGTCAATGATCGGTACGCCGCCATCTGCGATGTGATGGGCAAACAGCTTGGATTTATCCTCTTTTGCCCCGCTGACGCACCCCGCATAATCAGCCTCTTTGAGCATGGCTTCATCCACGATATTGATGGACAGGGTCTTCATCGCACGGATGCCCTGATTGGAATAATGGCTGTCGCTCATGCTCACCATCACCCGGTCATGACCGATGATGCCCAGATGCCCCACCAGAGTCCAGTTGGGCTTGCCGTTTACCATGGTGCCGACCACCACCAACGGGGTTGGATACAGGGCCAGTTTAGCACCGATATTCTTCTTCATTTTGAAATTCTCCTGTGATTTTGATATTGCTTTGCTTTATTTAGAAATTCCGTTATCCGCGATCCAGTTTTCAATGCTGCTGTCGTTGGCACCGCTTGCACGCAGACCACCCTGCACATCGGCATCCGGCTCCGCAGCCCGGATATCCGATACAGACTGGGTAATGCCGCTGCTGCCGGATGTGCAGAAAGGAAGCACTGTCTTTCCGGAGAGATCATACATGTCCAGAAAAGTATTGATGATTCGCGGCATCGTTCCCCACCAGATGGGGTAACCAATAAACACGGTGTCGTAGGAGGAAACATCAACGGCTTCGCTTCCGATGGCAGGGCGGGCAGAGGCGTCATTCATCTCCTGATTGGCACGGCATTCATTGTTGTTGTAATTCAAGTCCTCATCGGTGTAGGGAACTGCCGGGACGATCTCGTACAGATCCGCTCCTGTCAGGCGAGTGATTTCTTCCGCAACGGCCTTTGTATTGCCGGTGGCGGAGAAATACACAACCAGCATTTTAGCGGCTTCTTCTGTCGGTTCTGCCGCAGGTTCGGAGGGCGGCGTTTCGGCCTGGGATTGGGTTGCGGAAGGTTCCGTATTGCTGTTCGTTCCGCCATCCACGCCGCAGGCTGTCAGGGAGAGCAACAGACAGATAACCATAATCATAGAAATTCGTTTTTTCATGGGAATACCTCCGGTAAAAGCTTTTTCTTGCTGTTAATACTGTGTCGCAGGTAGTCCAGCCTTGCGAGTTGTGCTTCCTTGAAGTGGATCTCGTCCAACGCATGATCGCGTTTTTGCGTGAGCATTTGTATTCGCAGCTCCTTTGTGTGATCTCCCTCCTGAAGCAGACGCATATAGGTCTCGATCTCGCTTTCCGTAAATCCCACATCGTGCAGCGTCATAATCATGCTGAGGCGCTCCAAATCGCTGTCATCGTACTGCCAGGATCCCATCACTTTTTTGACTTCCTGGCAAAGCCCCCAGCTTTCATATTCGTCCAGAAGCCAGATTGGGATGTTATAGCGTTCACTCGCTTCCTGCTTCGTCATGGTTTCTCCTTCACTTTCACACAAAAAATATAGGTGTCCTTTCGAACACCTATATCGTATCGCTAAGCCCAAGAAATGTCTAATGCTTATATTCTATTTTAAGAAATGCTTAAATCGTATTTCTAATATGCTGGATAAACAGCGCGTTCGCCGCTGAAAGCGTCTGGTTCTTTTTCCACACCAGCACAGAGCCTGTTTCCATCCGGGGAGCAAGCGGAACAAATCGAAGATTCTCAAAAACGGCTCCCAGATCAAAGCACAAAGCGACGCCCAGTCCCTGCTCCACCATGAACGCCGCATTCACAATCAGGTTGTATGTTGCCGCGATTTCCAACTGGTCAAAGGAATCACCAAACCAGTTCGCCAGTTCATTTTTCACCAGTTCTCTGCGCACCATCAGCAGCGGAACGCCACGCAAGTCCTCCGGCGTGACAAATTCTTTCTCCGCCAGCTGCGAATCGGCTCGCACCAATACGCCCCACTGTTCTTTTAGCGGCAGACGGATAAATTCGTACTTGGAAATATCCACAGGCTCCACCAGCAGCCCCATATCCAGCAGCCCTTTTTCAAGGCGTTCCTTGATGTCATCTGCAATGGCGCTGTAAATGCTGAACTGGACCAACGGATACTTTTGACGGAAAGAAACCATCTTCTCGGAGAGCGCCGCCATGCTCTTCGTCTCTCCGCAGCCGATGGCAATTTCACCGGTGGGCATTTCCTCCTTGTGCTGCAGTTCCATCTTCGTTTTTTCGGACAGAAAAACCAGCTCCTGCGCCCGCCGACGCAGCAGCATCCCGTCATCGGTCAGAGTGACATTGTATTTTCCTCGGTGAAATAGCTGCACCCCCAATTCTTCCTCCAGCTGCATGAGCTGTCTGGAGAGGGTAGGCTGCGTCATATGCAGGAGCTGCGCTGCTTTGGTTATATTTTCTTCTCTTGCCACCATCAGGAAATACTTTAAGACTCTTAGCTCCATATCCTTCACCTCGTTTGAATTAGAATGATTATAGCAGATTTCCTGCGTCAATTCAACATATCTTATTCCGAGATATGCCTAAAACGTATTGAAGATGAGCTGATGATGCCTCACGGCACAGCTGTTTTGTGTGGTTACTCAGGTTCTATTAAGAAAACTCTGATAGCATATGATTGTTGCTATAGAGCGCATAAAAAAGCAGGCAAGTCTACTCTTTTTCTTGAATAGGCCTGCCAGCCGAATCCTATATTGAACTAAATCATTCCGAAGTGCTTCAGTGCCTCCATAATCGCTTCCTCCTTCTCGCGGGCATTGGGGCTGTTTGGTATCTTCGGATTTGGGCTTGTTGTAATTCTCCCGCTTTCCTCCAGAAGAATCTATTTCTTGTTCTTTCTGTCCCTCTATTGATATAGACGCTTAAGCCTTCCGTTTTATCTCGTTTTTTTCATATAAATTTTCTGTTTTTCTGTTTTCCGTGCTTTTTATGTGGTATAGTAGAAATATCATTCATACATGAGGAGTCGATATTGATGAAAGCCGTTATCTACGCCCGCTATTTTTCCGACAACCAGCGCGAGGAATCCATCGAAGGACAAATCCGCGAGTGTACGGCTTTCGCGGAGAAGAACGACATCACGGTTTTGAAGCACTACATCGACCGCGCTTATTCCGCGCGGACAGACCATCGCCCTGCGTTTCAGGAGATGATTAAGGACAGCGACAAGCACCTGTTCGATATGGTCATCGTCTGGAAACTCGACCGCTTTTCCCGCGACCGTTACGACAGCGCCCGATATAAGGTGCTGCTCAAGAAGAACAACGTCCGTATGGTTTCCGCAACCGAGGTAATTTCTTCTGGCGCAGACGGCATCCTGCTGGAATCCGTCTTGGAGGGCTTTGCAGAGTATTATTCCGCCGATTTGGCTGAAAAGGTCAATCGCGGTATGACCGAAAATGTACTCAACAAAAAATGCAACGGCGGCACACGCCCTGTTGGATATGTCGTAGATAAGGAGCATCATTTTCAAATCGATCCGTTGACCGCGCCTTTTGTGCTGGAAGCATTTAATCAGTATGCGGAAGGGACAACCATGAAAGAAATTTCAAACTATCTCAAAGAAAAAGGCGTAAAGAACACACTGGGCGGCGATATTCAGCCAAGCAGCGTTCAACGGATGCTCAACAACCGCCGCTATATCGGGGAATACACCTTCCGCGATATCGTCATTCCAGACGGTATTCCTGCCATTGTGCCGAAAGAGCTGTTTGACCGTGTACAGGAAAAGATGGCGAAAAACAGAAAAGCCCCTGCCCGACATAAGGCGGAGGATGATTATCTGCTGACAACCAAACTGTTTTGCGGCTACTGCGGCGCGTATCTCTGCGGAGAGTGCGGAACGAGCCGAACGGGAGTTGTTCACCACTATTACAAATGCGTATCCGTTAAGAAAAAGCGTACCGACTGTCATAAAAAGCCCGTCCGCAAGGATTGGCTGGAAGATATGGTCGTCAGCGCAACGATGAAAATGCTGATGAATGACGCAACCATTGATGCGATCGTCTCCGCGCTGATGACCTTGCAGGATGCGGAAAACACTGCGTTGCCACTCTATGAAAAGCAACTTCGAGAAGTAAAAAGCTCCATTGATAACCTGTTAAACGCCATTCAGCAGGGTATCTTCACACGATCTACCAAAGAGCGCTTGGACGAGCTGGAAACATTGCGGGATGAACTCGAAAACAAAATCGCGGTTGAAAAACTGGCAAAACCTCGAATTACCGAAGAACAGCTCCGCTTTTTCCTTGAACGGTTCCGAAAGATGGACGTCACCCGGAAATCGCAGCGCAAGATGCTGATTGATACGTTTGTTAACGCCATTTTCCTGTATGATGACAAGATGGTGCTGACCTACAATTTCCACGAAAGCACCGAAACAATTACGTTTGGGGAACTGCAAGAAGTTCTCCCCAACGGGTTTCGCGGTTCGGATATGAATTTGGCTACTGAGCGATAAGATCAGTCATTTATGGCTGGTCTTTTTGTTGTACGCCCGCCATGGGCAATAGCTTGGTGGTGAAAGTCCACTACACGCTTGGTAGTAGGAAGTGTTAGCCGAACGGCAAGGGTGTCCATCGTGAGGTGGAATCTGAAGGAAGCCGCAGGCAAAGTTCTGAGCCGACGAACAGAAATCGCATACAAGGCGGGGCAGAGCGGACGAGACTGCAACACAAGTCAAAGTCCCATACTACCCGGACTCTGCCACGTAAATGCGGCGGCTACATGGAATGAAGGCTATTGTACCTTATGCGGGGAGATCTGTGTGGGAACGCACCGCAAGATGTAACCCATGCTGCAAGGCATGGCTGAACCCACAGAAGTCAGTCTGGACCATAGTACCAGAGAAGTCGGTGAAAGTCGACAGAGGGAAGGGTCTGGCGGTTGCTGGTAATACAGCATGCCAGGAATCGGGCGTGTTGAAAGCAGTTGCTCGAAAGAGGAGATCTGCCAGAGGATAGGTGAGTGACCGAAGGTATGGCAGAATCGCGGAGCGTCCTGATATCCAACTAAACGTGCTGCTAAGTACCAACAACTGAACCACCGCTTGCGGAACCGCATGAGCGGTGGTGTGGGAGGACGGGGGTTAGTCACCCCCTCCTACCCGATTGCTTCTGAGTGGCTGCTTTTTCTGGACTATCCCCCATAGCGCGAACAGTAAAAAAGGGCTTTCACGGAATGGGGGTGTAAGTCAATAGATATACGCAAAATTGCAAGAAGTGTTTTGCTTTTGATTGCCCATCCGCACCCGTGGCAGCATTTGACTTTTCTGGCTTCCTGTGTTATAATCAGTATAACATCATATAAAAGAACCGTCGATGCACTGCGCATAGAAGGGCTTTTAAGTATTTTACTGTGAGGTAAGCGATATGAAAAAAGCCGCTTCTGCTTTTTTGCGTATGGAAATCTGTCATGCGGACATTACGCGCATGATTCGCTGGATGAGGAATCCAAACGTAACCAAGTACCTGAACGAAGCGCCCGACGTGGCGCAGTCGCTGGAACAGCTTGTGCGGTCTGTGCCTGAACCGATGTACCAGTACCATTTGTGCCGGACGGGGCATTTCTTCATGGTCTGTCATCAGGAAAACGAGAGCGTGGGCTTCGTGAAACTGTTGCCGACGGCGATGGAGGGAGCGTACGAAATTGTGTATGTGATTGGCGAGGATGCGCTCTGGGGTCATGGGCTTGGTCAGCAGGCGGTGCGTTCGGCGCTGTCGAAGGCGTTTCTGCACCTGCGCGCTGACCGGGTTGTTGCGAAAGTGATGCCGCAGAATCTCCGCTCGATTCGCTGCGTTCGTGCCTGCGGATTTCAGCAGATGGCGGAAATGCCGCGCCTGATTCGGTTTGAAATCACGTTTGATGCGTACTGCCGATCGCTGCAAGAAAAGCGGGCATGAAGCAAAATCTCCTCGCCCAGTTATGACGGATTGTAAATTCTTCCGCCGAAAACGGAAAAAAGCAGGCAATGAGGGGGGACGTCGAATAGCAGGGACGAACAGCAGCCAATCTGGTCGAAATTCAGCACGTTTCGGGCGGAGGAGGACTGCGCGTCGGAAAACAAGGAGGTACATCCCATGCTGAAAGACATCCTAACCCTGATGTTAGCCATCGTCCTCTCGTTCACGACCGGCGGCTCGGTGCAGGACGAAGAGCCGAACGACAGCGTGTTCCAGATGGAGACGATTCACAGCTTCGACGGGCGCCTGCGCGTGGACATCGACGCGACGGAAATGATGATTCGGCTGGACATTACGGACGAGGAACGTGGCGAGCTGCTGTATTCCTTTTCGCCTGTCCGCCGTTTGGACTTCTGGGCAATCTGCTTTGAAGCGGATAATTACAATCTGTGGGTGAAATCCGGCGACGTGGGCATTCTGTGCTACGAATACGATGGCGAAACGTGGCAGTACAATCCGGCTGCAGTGATGCCGGACTATATTGAGCAGGAGAGCTGGCACGAAAAAACCACTTCCGCCCCGGAAGCGCAGCGAAGATAACACAATACACCGCCAGCCCGCCGACGCCTAAGCTGCCGACGGGCTGGTTCTTACTTATTCAATTTTGACTTTCCTGTGCCTGAAAATCTTGAATTTCCGCGCTTGTGGCGAAATCACTGTCCGGCAGAATCCCGATGACACGCCCGATGGTCTTGACCTCGTCGTAGGACTTGCGGCGCATAATTTTGAAGTGCTTGTTCAGCGAATGCAGACCGTCGGACTGGTACTGCTTGATGTACAGCGCGCCGTCCACCTGAAAGATGCCGATGTCGCCCGAACCAAGCGGTTCGTCGGTGAATTTCACCAGCACGTTGCAGTGGTCGGGATATTTCGGTTCCATGCTGTCGCCGTTGACGCGGAATACCATGTCTGCGCCGCGCGTGTCGGGGGTCGCGTGCAGGAACGTCGTGTGCCCGCTGGCGGCAAATCCGCTGTCGCCCGTGCCTGCCGCGACTGAGTCATCCGCATATGGCAGTTCCAGCAGCTCTAAGCGCGCGGGTTCGGGCGGCAGCTTCGGCGCGGCGGGACGCTTCGGCAGCCCCGGATACTGCTCTTCCAGCGCGACCATCGTCTGCGCGGTCGCGGAAAGCAGATCCTGATTGATTGCGCTCAATTTCCGATAGTTCCGCATGAGGGCACGCTCGGCGTCGTTCCAGCCCGCTTCCTCCGGCGTGTCGGAGAAGAACGCCGCAACGGTGATGCCCAGCACGTTGCATAGGCGCGGAATGTTGGCGATGTCCGGGCGCGTCCGTCCCGTCTCCCAGTTGGAAATCGCCGCGCGCCCCAGATTCATGGCTTCCGCCAGCTCGCCCTGCGATAGGTTCGCCGCTGCTCGCAGGGTGCGAATCCGCTCGGCATAGACCAGCTTGTTCTCGCAAATGCTCGTGGCGATAGGCGCATCAGTGTGAGTGTCGGATATTCCCCGCTGGGTGGTGTCAAACTTTCTGCGCGGCATGACGTTTCCCTCCATTGTCGATTTACTGTGTACAGTATAGTACACAAAGCGGCGGATGTCAATGCGGGGGCGCAAAGGAGAAGGATGAATGGAACGAAAAATCTACCTCTATGACCGTGGATTCTGGGTGCTTTTTCGGATGCTCAGCATTTTCGCGGCGGCGTTGTCGCTGTTTCTGACCTTGTGCTTTATTATGTGGATTCGCGAGTGGGCATTCCTGCTGGCGATTCTTGCAGGCATTGTGGCAACTGTTGCGCTCCTGATGCACAGCCGATGCACAAAGCGGCAGTATGTGGTGCTTGCAGATGGGCGGTTGACCGTCGGGAAAGCGTTTGGGCAGGTAGAAAAGACGTTCCTGCTGGATGCGTTCCCGTATGCGTATCTGTATACAGACGCGAAGTACTGGGAAACCGTTGTGCTGAGCAGAAAACCGCTGTCTGCGGGGCGAATCCGCGGGCTGTTCCAGCTGAATCTGGCGAACAGGCGGAATGATATTGTGCGGATTCCCTGTTCCTTCACCAAGCAGGGCAGGGAGATTCGGGCGTACTTTGCGGGGGTGTATGCAATGGAAGCGGTGCGGTGAAACGCAGGGAAGCAGGAAAAACTTCCGCTATACGGGAAAAAGCAGGAGAACAAACACGCCGCCGCGAATAAATCAGAAGAAAGGAAAATCAGATGAAAGGAAGGGAGGCACGTTGGCGAAGACACGCGCGAAGCGGTATGTGCCAGATGTGGTGGGCAAGGTGGCATTGGTGACGCTGATTGTGAGTTTCATTCTGGGCGCAATTTCGATTACGTCGTTTGAAGATTGGCTGCATCCGATGCGGGACGGCGTTCCGACCATCTTCCGGCGGGACAGCGAATATTGGAGCGAAGCAGAAGCGCCGATTGTTGCGGAGAACCGTCTGTACCTGCTGTTTAACACCCTGAACATCGTGAAGGTTTACGATTTGCAGGGAAATTATCAGTATACCATCAATTTTTCCAACAGGCGGCGCAACGGACTCTCTTCTCTTTGTGCGCAGGGCGATGAAATGTACTATCGGGATACGTGGGACAAGTCCGAAATCTACTATTTCAAGGATGACCAGTTCGTGAAGATGCTGACGGACGACGAACAGAGTGTCCTGTACGATACCGCATGGCAAAACGGCTTTCGGCATAACGATGACGACGGGAACACCTACTATCTTTCGGGCGTGAACATCATGAAGCAGACGCCCGACGGTACACAGACGGTGCTTGTCGCGCGCCCGTTCCTGCTGAACCTCTTCCAGACGCGCGGACTTCTCTGGGCGTTTGGGTTTCTGGCGATGGTGACGCTGCTGGTTTTGCAGGAGTATTTTTATTGAGGGAAGGGGCATCGGAATGCCGGATATTCTCGCAATTAAAGCGGACGTGTATCATCTGGAGCGGCAGGGGAAACGCCTCCCGGTTTACCGCTATCTGCGGGAGGTGTGGCAGAAAGAGCCGCCGTCCGAAGGGTTGACCGTGCTGGCGTTGCAGCAGATGGTAGACTATGTGGAATATGTGGATGACTTGACGGTGCTGGGTGAACCGTGGGAAGCAGAAAACGAGTATGACCTATATCAGGATTTTCTGCTGGATGTGATTTCGTGGGGGCTGCAAAAGTATCGCACGAAAAAGCGGTTTTTGTGGCAGATTTGCTATTATGTCAATGCGTGGGCGACATTCTACTATATCTTTGGCAGAGAAATCACGCAGGAGAATGTGGAACAGTGGAAGAAAACGCTTTTTGAGGAAGCAAAAGAGCGCTATCCGGACAGTATGCTGTTTGAATTTATCCCCCACGCGGCGCAGCTTGATTATGTCTGGTTTTACCGCCTGACCGATGAACAGCGGCTGCAAATTCGCTTGGAGGTGGGGGAATGGAACTTGCAGAAGAATAATATGGATCAGGCTGTGCAGTCGGATTTCGACGATGCGTTGACGTGGTATCGGGACAACGGAAGAAAACTACTGGAAGCAAAAAACAAGACGAATAATTGAAGGAGGACACCCCATGAGCAAGCAGAACCCCAAAGAACAAAGCGCCTACAACAACAAGTTCGACGGCCTGATGAACGCCGCCCCGCACAAACGCTACAAGAGTTTCGCTGTGACCGTGGCGGATTGGGAATCGGTCTGGCTGGACTGCGACCCGAATCAGCCGCTGCCAGACGAGGGCGTAATTTCCGTATGGCCGGAGGAAATGTTCGCCGCCGCCGTCTGCACGGATAAGCCGTTCTTCAAGATGGACGTGCATGACTTCTGCGACCTGCTGGAAGCGCACCCGGACGCCACGATTCGCGTCTTCCCGAACGGCAAAAACTGGACGGATATGGCAGCGGAAGATTTGCTGGAGGACGTGCTGGAAGAACTTGAACGGGTGGAGTGAGGGCGTGACGAATGGATGAATGGTTTGCTGGGCTGATGTAAGAGGGAGAAACAATATGAAAGCGAAGCGTATTTTCTTAGCGGTATTGTTGACGGCAGCTCTGTCCGTCTCATCCGCCGCCCCGGCGGTGCTGGCGGAATCCCCCGCCGCGCCCGAAGTGACGACCATCACCGTATTCCGCCCCAACCTTGGGGAAGAGGACTACATGGGCTTGCAGTCCGTAGACGGCGAAACGCTTCTGCCGCCCGCGTTTGCATCCATTGAGGTGGTGGGCAAATTCGCGATTGTGTACAGCGACGAGACGGATTCGTTCTACCTCTACGATTGGCAGAAGCGCGCGTTCGTGGCGGAATATCCGATGATGTACACAAGCGGCGATTACATCGTCATTGCGGAATCGTGGGAAGACGGGAACTACGGGCTGTTAGACCAGTCCGGCGCGGTGGTGACGGAAATGCAGTGGCTTTGGATGGGCGGTGTGGCGGACGATGTCGTCTGGGTGGCGGCGGATGAGGATACCATGCGCGTGAATTTGCTGCACATTCCGAGCGGCAAGATGATGCTGGATGAATGGGCGGACTACTGCACCGAGTTTTCCGGCGGATATTCGGGATTCGTCCGCGACGGGCATGTTTTCTTCGTTGATGCGGAAGGCAATGTGCAGGAAACGAGCTTCGTGAGTGTGAAAGAATCCAGAATCGACGGCTGCTTTGAAGTTCAGACAGAAGACGGGGTAACAGGTTACTATCAGCCCCAAAGGGGCGGTTTTATGGATCTGACCATCGAGGATGCGCCGGGCGCATGGAACACGCTGCTCGAAAAGCGCGGCAGAAATCTTTTCGTGCGCAAGATTCATCCGACATCGGAAGAGGTGCTTGCGGTTGCAGACATTGCAGTCCGGGCGTATCAGCGAGAGAACAGGCAGTATCTTCCATTTCTTGTGCAGTACGATTCAGAAGCGGATGTGTGGCTTGTGTATTATGCAGGCTTCGACGAGGACGGTGACATGACACTCGGCGGCTGGAACATTGCCGTTGATGCGAAAAACCTGCAAGTGCTGCGCGTCTGGAGCGACGAATAAGCGCGGCACGGCACAAATCCCCCGCACACAACGATTTGGAGGTGATTCCCCCATATGAAAAAGTTGATTTCCCTGTTCACAGCGCTTTTCCTGCTGATGTCCGCCCTGCCCGCACAGGCGGGATCGCCGGAAATATCGGACTTGCTCACGGAATATTACAAAGAGCGGCAGGAACTTCCGTTTGGGCTGACGGAGGACGAGCTGACCTGCGTGGACGGCGTGCTGTACGGGCGGGACATTCTGCTGATGTATCCAAAGACGCGCACCGATGCCTGCTTCGTGATTCCGGACGGCATCGGCTATGTCTGGGACTTTGCTTTTATGGGCAATGATTCGCTGGAAAAGGTCGTTGTGCCGGATTCCTGCAAGATACTGGGCGCGTGTGCGTTCTGGGCGTGCGCGAATCTTGCGGAAGTAGAATTCGGCGCGAACAGTGAGCTGCTCATTGTGGATGACTTCTGTTTCAGCGAATGCTATGCCTTGCAGCAGATCCGGCTGCCGGATTCGGTGTATCTCATCGGAGAAGCGGCGTTTTCCTATATGCCGCTGCACCAATTTGTTTTCCCGGAAAAGATTGTGTTCATTGGCGACCAACTCTTCTGGGGAACACCCGTTACAGAGCTGACGTTCCATGCGTGGAGTTTGCCCCAATACATTGGAAGCGAATATTTCAGCATAGATGATGATGATGCAGAATACCGCATCACACTGCCCTTTGATGCGGACGCTGACCGCTATTTGGGCAACGCAGAATATGTGATGCAGAAGGAGAATGTGACGGTTCTTTTCTGCGAAGACCAATAGTCTGTTTCCAACGGCGCGCATCCGAATGCAAAGCGGATATGCGCCGCTTTTTTGTGCCCTCCTCCGCGAATCGGGTGACATGAAATCCCTGCATTCGTCCATCGCCTTGTTGAAACCCGCCTTGATTTAGGCGAAAAATCTGGTATAATAGTACTAAATCACGAGGAATTATCCTCCGGCGAAAAGGGGCGAGCAGATGCTGAGAATTGCCATTGTGGAAGATCACGAAAGCGACGCGAAGCGGCTGACTGCCCTGCTGGAAGCGTATGCGCAGAAGAACGGCAAACGCTTTGCCATTACATGGATTGCGAATGCCAATACGTTTCTGGATTCGTATCAGCACCAGTATGAGCTGGTGTTTATGGATATTCGGATGCCGGGGCTGAACGGGATGATGGCGGCGCACGAGCTGCGGGAGATGGATCACACGGTGGTGCTGGTGTTCCTGACGAGCTTGGCGCAGTACGCGGTGGAAAGCTACGAGGTTGAGGCGACGGATTATATCCTGAAGCCCATTACCGCCGCTGCGCTGGACTTGAAGCTTCCGCGCATCCTGAACCGCTGCATGGTAGAATCGGAAGAGGAAGTTGTCATCCAAAGCGGCGGCACGACGACGCGCCTGCGTCCGAATGAGCTGCACTATGTTGAAATCTATGACCATCATATTCAATTTGTCACCGCATCGGGGATTATGCGGTCGTATGGCACGCTGAAAGCGGTGGAGGATGCCCTGCCGGATGTGTTCTTCCGCGTCAACAATCAGACGATTGTCAATCTGCGCTTCGTGACGCATGTGGGCAGCAATGACACGACGGTGGCAGGGCATACCTTCCCCATCAGCCGAGGCCGGCGCAAGGAGTTCCTGTCCGCGCTGCACCTTGCGGGCATGGCGGAGTAAGGAGGGAGAATCATATGCTGACATGGGAATGCCTCGTAGATACAGTGCGTGACGATTTGCCGTTTATCCTCTCCGTCGGTACGGGCTGCGCAATTTCGGCATCTTGCTTGGAGAAGCGCAAGCACTTCTACCTGCGCGTCGCGCTGACGCTTCTGTTGGCATTCTGCTGGATGTATGGCACCCGCCCGTATGTGGGGCTGAACATGCAGGGCACAAGAATGGGCATAATTCGCTATATAACAGCGTTTGTGCTGTTCATGCTGTCCGTTCCCTTTTGCAGCCGGGCAAATTTCTGTCAAGCGCTGTATGCGGTCACAGTGGCATATTCGATTCAGAATATGTGCGAAAGAATCATCCATATTCCACGCTATTCGCTGCCGAATTTCCCGGTGCTGCTGGATAGAAGCTGTCTGCTGGCGCTGATGGCGATAGCACTGTATAGCTACTATCGAATTCTGGTGGGAAAGCGGCGTCAGCGGACGGTTATGGACTTCTCGAATATGAGCAGCTGCATGATGCTGTTTATGGGCGTGGGCGTGGTGGCGATTTCGGTCGTGCTGGACTTGACGCTGTACCGCGTGACCCCGTCGGGCAACCGCGAACTGAGCAACTGCCACAACATCATGAGCGCTGTGTTCTCCCTGCTGACGATTGTCGTCTGCATGAGCCATCTGCGGGAAACGGAAAACGAACGCAAGGCGGACGTCGCGGCGCAGATGCTGTACAGCGAGCAGCGGCGCTATGAGCAGGAGCGGCAGATTCACGACGCCATCAACCTCAAATGCCACGATATCCGCCACCAAATTGCCGCGCTGGGCGATGCAGGCTATCAGGAAGAACTGAAAAAAATCGGTCAGCTGGTCAACATCTACGATGCGGCGCCGCACACGCAGAATGCCGCGCTGGACGTGGCGCTGAGCGGCAAGATGCTGGCGTGCACGAATTTGGGCATCACGATGACGTGTCTGGCGGACGGGCGGCGCATCGGCTTCATGGAGGACAGCGACATTTACGCCCTGTTCGGCAACATCCTTGACAACGCGATTGAGGCGACAAAGACCGTGACGGAGGAGGAGAAACGCATCATCTCCCTGACCATCGGCACGACGGGTGATTTGCTGCTGATTGACAGCCAGAACTACTACGCGGGCGAAGTCCAATTCGTGGACGGGTTGCCGCAGACGAGCAAGGAGAACAAGGAATACCACGGCTTCGGCACACGCTCCATCAAGACGCTGACGGAGAAGTACGGCGGCGACCTGAAAATCAGCGCCGAAAACGGCATTTTCCGGTTGTCGATTATGCTGCCTATCCCAACATAATGCTGTTTTAGCATAGAAATGCGCTGTTTTGCAGAGAGGTTCGCCTCTGCGGAGGCGACAAGGGGGCAATGAAAACAGACGAATGTCTGCGGTCGCCCCCTTAACCCCTTCGGCGCTGCCTGTTTTGTGCATAAACCCCATTTGCGCTCGGCGAAAGCCGGGCGCTTTTTGTATGCTCCGGTAACGCCGATGCAAATAAAGTTGCAAAAAACGCAGAAAAAGTGGCTCAATCACAATTTGTTCACAAAGCATGTATACTATCCTTGCGGATGTCGGAAACGGCATCAAAACAAACGAATCCAACAAAAAGCGCAATGAGTCGTCCGACGGAATCCCCTGCCGAAGGACGCTCACATAGAGGATCATGGGAATTTCCCGAAGAAGGAGGGCAGCATTCACGTTTCTTTTCTCTTTTCTTCTCTTCCGTCTCAAAGCGGAAGAGAAGCCATGTTTTTCAACACGAATCAATGAGGAGGACAACATCGTGTTCCAGAGCAAAAAGAGCCATCGGCTGATGGCGCTGGCGCTGAGCGCAGTCGTTGGGCTGACGGCTACGTTCGCGGCGGCAGAAACCGTAACGCCGACCGGCAATACCTACGGGTTCGCCGGAACGAATGCCCGGTATTACACCGACTACATGACGCTGGAAGAAGAACAGCAGATTGCCAAGGATCTCGCGATTGAAGTGGCAAGCGAAGGCTTCGTGCTGCTGAAGAACGAGAACAATGTTCTGCCGCTGGCAAAGGGCGGCAAGGTGTCCCTGTTCGGTATGCACTCCGTGTCGCTGATTGCGTCCACCAGCGGCTCCGCAGGCGGCTCCACCGGCGCGAACGGCATTGCCGAAAGCACCCTGCAAATGGCGATGGAGAAAGCCGGCTACCGCGTGAATGCGAAGCTGGTTGATCTCTACACCAAGCACAAGACGCTCGGTACGACCAGCAACGAACTGCCGATGAACTACTATTCAGCGGCAACCATCAGCTCCTACAATGGCTATGGCGACGCGGCGATTATCGTTTTCTCCCGCACGGGCTCTGAGGGCGGCGACAAGCTGGTCAGCAACGTGACTGACCACAGCAACCCCCGCGACCATGAGCTGATGCTGGACGACAACGAGAAGGCGCTGGTCAAGCACGTCAAGGAGCATTATCCGAACAAGCCGATTATCGTTCTGATTAACTCCTCCAACATCCTGCAGATTCCCGAACTGGCTGAACCCAAGGCGACCAGCGAATACGGCGTGGACGCGATTTTCTGGGTCGGCAACACGGGCAACAATGCCATCGAGGCGATTGGCAAGCTGATTTCCGGCGAAGTCAACCCCAGCGGCCACACCGTGGAAGTTTGGGAACGCGACTTCACCAAGGGCCCGTCCTTCACCAACTTCGGCAACCAGACGCAGAACGTTGATGAAAACGGCGACACGATGGATGCTTTCTTCTATCACAATGGCGAAGCGACCAAGTACGCCACCATTGAGTACCGCGAAGGCATCTATGTTGGCTACAAGTACTACGAGACGGCGGCGGACGACATGAACGCCGAAAACCCCGGCTCCGGCGACGAATGGTATGATTCTCAGGTGCTGTATCCGTATGGCTACGGCCTGAGCTACACGACCTTTGACTGGGAACTGATGCCCGCGGCGGATACCGCGATTACCGACCCCTTCCAGAAGCTGTCCATGCAGGTGAAGGTCACCAACACCGGCGACGTGGCGGGCAAGGAAGTTGTGCAGGTGTACGCCAATCCGCCGTACACCAAGGGCGGCATTGAAAAGGCGAGCGCGAACCTCGTCGGCTTTGCCAAGACCGACCTGCTCCAGCCCGGTCAGTCTCAGACGGTGACCGTTGACTGGGTTGCGCAGGACATGGCGAGCTACGACTGGAATGACGCCAACGCCAATGGCTACACCGGCTATGAGCTGGAAGCGGGCAACTACGTCATCACCGCGCGCAGCAACTCGCACGATGTGAAGCTGTCCGAAACCTACACCGTGGCGGCGGGCATGAACTGCACCACCGACTACATCACCGGCAACGAGATTGAATCCCTGTTTGTCGATGATTTCACCTCCGTCAACGACTCGCTGCTTTCCGGCATGATCAGCCGCGCGACGGGTCTGACTCAGCCCGCACCGGCGTCCAAGACGGATCGTGAAATCTCTGATGATACGCTGGCGACGCTGGACGGTCAGTATTCTTACCGCTCCTACATGGATCAGGGCTATGAAGAATGGTTCGTGAATGAGGACGGCATCCCGTCCACTTGGACGCAGGCGGCGACCCGCACTGAAGGCGAAAAGGCGCCCATCTCCATCATGGACATGGCGGGCATCGACTTCAGCCTGAAGATTGAAGACGGCGAAGTTGTGCAGGGCGACGACGAAGGCTCCCAGAAGTGGGAAGCGTTCATGAACCAGCTGACGTGGGAAGAAATGGCGAGCCTCGTCAACAACGGCGGCGGCGTAAAAGCCATTGACGCGGTGGACGTTGTAGGCGCGGGCGTGAACGAAACGCCTCTGCAGCTCTCTGGCGGCACACTCTGGGCTTGCCCCCCGATTCTGGCGGCTACCTTCAACCTCGACCTCGCGGAAAAAGTCGGCGTCATGATGGGCAACGAAGCGCTCTTCAAGGGCTGCTCTTACTGGCAGGGCAACGCGATGAACATTCACCGCAGCCCGCTCTCCGGCCGCAACGTTGAGTATTACAGCCAGGATGGCGTGCACGGCGGCAAGTTCGCGGCGGCAGTCGTTGCGGGCGTGACCTCCAAGGGCGTCACCTGCCATATCAAGCACATGGTGCTCAACGATCAGGAATCCTACCGCGACCTGAACGGTGGCGTGTCCACTTGGGCGACCGAACAGGTTATCCGTGAAATCTACGCTAAGCCCTTCGAGTACGCGCTTAAAGTCGGTCGCTCCACGGGCGTGATGAGTTCCTTCAACCGTATCGGTCTGGTCAACAGCCAGCTGAACCTTGCGATGCACAAGCTGGTTCGCAATGAATGGTCGAACCGCGCCATCTTTGAAACCGACGCATGGCAGGGCACATACTGCCCGTTGGACCTGATGGTGCGTCAGGGCGACAATCAGGTGCTGGGCGCTGGCACGACGCTGCCGGACATCGGCCTGGAAATCGGCGCTTGGGATGCGGATGGCAACTGTGTCCGCGTCAGCGACGGCGCAGAAGGCACGTTCCTCTCCCAGACCCACTACGCCGCGGTTCGCCGCAGTGCGCAGGAAATCCTGTGGAACTACGCCAACAGCAGCGCGGTGCACAATGGCTACATCGGCTTTGAACCCTGTGTCCTCGAATTCGACAGCTATGCCGCGCAGTCTTTGCCGATTTCCTTCGGCAATGTGGACATCGCGACCATCACCCTGGCGGACGGCGCGCAGTTGCCCGAAGGCTTCACGATGAACGACGCGGGCGTTGTTACGTCCGACGGTTCTCTGGCGGAAGGCGAATGGACGGTTGACATCAAGCTGAACGGCATCGACGGCTACATCACCCTCGGTGCACAGGCGGTTATCCGCGTGGTGGACGCGCTGCACGTCAGCACCACTTCCCTCAAGGTGGGCGAAGCGGCGAACGTGACGGTGGATGCTCCCTACTATGCGTATGAGAGCCTTGTCAAGGTCAACCCGCGCTTTGTCAGCACGGTCAAGCACACCGACGGCACACCGGTTGCGCAGGGCGAAATGCAGGGCTTCGGCGGCAAGACGATTCTGCCGGGCACGGGCGACAGCGTCGGCGGCACCCTCCGTATCCAGAACTGGTACTGGAAAGACGCTTCTCAGGTGCAGGGCAACAACTACGATGGTCTGGGCGCGCTGGCGTTCGCGGACATCGAAGCGACTGACGCCCGTTACCTTGAAATGGCGGACGTCGAAGCGGGCAACTACTATCAGGCGTATCTCTACGAGTTCCGCGTTTCCGATGAGGATGCTGCGAAGCTGGCGGAATACGGTCTGACGGCGGAAAAGGTCATGGCGCCTGTTACTGCCTATCAGGGCATCACCTACGATTACAACTCCGCGCTGGCCATCACCGGCACGCCGACCAAGGCGGGCGAAGTGGAAATCACGGTGACGCTGCAGATCCCGCTGGTTCGCGGCTTCGGCTCCCGCTTCCCGAACAACGTGCATGTGGGCTCTCCCACGGCGACGGAAGTCACCCGTACCTTCACGCTGACCATCGGCGAGTAATTCTTCTGATACTAATTCTCATCTAAAGCATGTCATTCGCACAGCATCTTTTCCGCCCTGGCTTTGCTTCGTTCCGCTCGCGC
>ENA-OYXE01000067-OYXE01000067.1-human-gut-metagenome-genome-assembly--contig:-NODE-67-length-33971-cov-7.264212_pt1 | contig 33971 bp, 28 predicted proteins | sample MGYA00244175_ERZ653407 | MGnify/ENA primary metagenome ERZ653407 (study PRJEB26926, sample SAMN06165181) | human gut metagenome | biome: ENVO:00009003; feature: ENVO:2100002; material: ENVO:00002003... | reverse complement strand
CTCGTGGGCTCGGAGATGTGTATAAGAGACAGGTGCGGGGAGCGTGGATTGAAATGGCTGCATGTGGAACGAAGACGACGGGCGGGTCATCGTCGCTCCCCGTGCGGGGAGCGTGGATTGAAATTGTAACGCTGTCCGCTGTTGCTCCGGTGTTGGAAAGTCGCTCCCCGTGCGGGGAGCGTGGATTGAAATAGCACCAGTTCTTCGTTGCGGCGGTTCACGTCCATTCGCTCCCCGTGCGGGGAGCGTGGATTGAAATCTTGACGCCCGCGTGGGCGCACACTGCTCGTATGTCGCTCCCCGTGCGGGGAGCATGGATTGAAATTAAAGGGGCAGGAAAACCCTTAGGGCAAATCATCCAGCTTGTAGACGCCGTCGGACAGCTCCTCCATCTGGCCCACGAGCTTTCCGTCACGGTATACCTCAAAGACTGCGCCACTCAGGTGATGATCGGGATAGCTTTTATCCACCTTGGTCAGCTGAACGCTGCCGCGAATGAGCTTGTTGGTGATCTCAATCTCGACCACAGCACCGTTCTGATCTACCTTCACGGTATAAGGCGTGTCATCCATCACATAGCCCTCCGGCGCAGCGATTTCACGAACCACATACTCGCCATAAGGGATGTCCGCGAAGGTGAAGCTGCCGCCCTCTGCGGAAACGGTGGTCAGGATAGGCTCGGTGCCGTCTGTAAGGAACAGCCCGATGGTAGCTCCGGCCAGCGCCTTGCCGTCCTCATCCTTCTTCATGCCGTGGATCTCTCCGTAGATCATCTCGTTGGTAATGCTCTTTCCGTCATTGACGGCAAGCTCTACCACGGGAATTTCCTGACCGGCATAGGCAAAGGTCACAGGGTACTTCTCATCGGAGAGAATGTAGTGGCTGTCGGTGCTGATTTCCTTGACATAGTAGCTGCCGAAGGGGACATCGCTCTTGAGCACGGCTTTCCCGTTTTCGTCAAGGGACAGAATCTCAATCAGTCCGTCCGCAGGAATGACAGAGCCGTCTGCTGCGGTAAGCTCCTCGGCGGTATAGAAGCCGAAGGTCACGGCGGAAAGCTCGTTATTCATGCCGATACCGAACTGCTTGTTCTGCTCCAGCACCTTGGAAAGAGAAATCCGCGCCTTCTGTCTGTCATTGCAGAAGCTGGCAGCGGTTTCGGTGATCTCAATCTCCTGCACGGCATAGACAAGCTCTGCGGTATGGGCGTCCTTGTTTAGACCGGCTGATAGACCCCGTCCGCCGCCGCAACAGAGGCAAACACCTCACCGGTTTTGGAAATCTTGATAATGCCCTTCTGCGCGTAGTTGCCAAGCTTCACTGCAACGATTGTCACGCCGCTTTCCTCGGTGGAATTCTCTTCGGCCACATCAAACTTGACCGCCTCATGACTGAGCACATAGCCGTAAGGAGCGGAGACCTCCTTGAGGGAGTAGCCCTTGCCAAACTCCAGCTTCTCCGGCGTGATGAGCATGCCGGCGTCATTGGTGTAGAAGGTGTCGATGGTGGTAACCTCCGGATAGGTAAAGGTCATTTCCACCTTGGAGCCATCCGGACGGAAGATCTGGAAGCCCGCACCCGCATAGGGAATGGTATTGCCGGTCTCCGCATCCACCTTGATGACCTTAATGAAGGACTCAAAGTTGGCGTTGTTGATGAGGTAGCGGTAGGTCTCACCGTCCTTGGCAATGAACACATCAAAGTCGCTCATCAGCTCACGACCCACCCAGCCGGAAACCTGATGCACGGTGTACACGCCGTAGGGCAGGTCCTTGCTCTGGGCAAAGCCGTTTTCATCGCAGGTCAGATAGTCCCGCTCCGTATCCTTTGCCGCCTCATAGCTGCCGGCAGATTTCAGATAGACGGCGAATACTGCACCCTCCTCGGGAGTTTCGATCTGCGTATCACCGTTATCCGAGTGCTTGATGATGGCGATATTGCCCTTCTGCACCTGCTCGGCAACAGCCACAGCAGGCGCAGCGTTCAGCTCAACGGTGTAATTGGCCGCCTCTGCGCCGACAGGATAAACGGTGCTGTCCAGCAGATAGCCCTCGGAGGGGCTGATCTCACGAATCGTCCAGTCGTCGCTGCAGACATAATAGCCGGTGGTGAACTGGCCGTTCTCGTCGGTGTAGTAAGTATCCACAAGCTGATCGCCCTTATAGATGCCGTAGGCAGCACCGGCAAGTGAAGCGTCGCCCTGCGCCATTCCGCTCTCACAGTCGCTCTTGGTGACGGTGACATTGAATTTCTTGAGGATGTTGGAAAAATTGGTTACACTGTTCCATTCCACTGCGGCACTCTGGCTGTTGGGAACCACATAGCGAATGGCGGTGTCCATCTCCTCCAGTGTGTAGCCGATGCCGATAAGCACATCCCGGAAAGTCGCCACACCGTTTTCATCGGTGACGGCGTATTCATCTACAGGAAGGCCGCTAAGGGAGGTTCCAAAAAGGTGGAACTTCACGCCCTGATTCAGCCCATCCTCGGAGGTCTTGGTCACGGTAAGCTCGCCGCGGCGGAGCACATTGTTGAAGGAAACCGTCGCCGTCTGTCCGGCGAGCACGGTAACGCGGTGGCTTTCATGGGGCACATACTTGTCATAACTCTGCTCAGTGACGGTATAGACACCGGGCATCAGATTGTCGATGCGAATTTCATCGTTCCGGTCGGTGGTAACGGTCTGATTGACGCCCTCGCCGGTGATGGTGAAGGTAATGCCATCCACCTTGCCATCCTCGCTGGTCTTGATGATTTTAGCGCCGCCATAGCTGACCTTCAGCTTGAGAAACGCTCTTACGGGGTCGCTGACGGAGGCCGTATAGGTGATGGTATCCTGAACGCCGCCGTTGGGACCGTACTTATAGTCCGTTCAAACAAGAACGCCGCAGCGGGAAGCGCTTCGACTTGCGGAGATCGTCACATTGCCGCTGGGAGCCGTATCGGTGGTGATAGTGAGCGTGTTGCCCGACACGCTGAAATGAAAGCCCGTCTCACTGGCAGAGAAGGTAAACTGTGACAGCACGCGGTTGGTATCCGTGAGCTCGGCAATGTACTGACTTCCATCCCACGCAAGCTCAATGGTCTTTGCGCCGCCGCTGCTTCTGCTCATAAAGCTCGGGCAAACGGCGTAGCTCTGCACGCTGGACTCGATGCTGTCGTAATAGTCCATGATTCGGCTATACAGCGGATGATTGGGGGAAACCAGCGACAGGATCTCGTCATAGCCGCCGGTGCTCACATGGTCAAAGTCCGCATCGCGCTCGCCCACAACCGTTTCCCAAACAAGCAGCTGGGTAGCGAAGGCGTGGGCCAGCTTATCCGCATCGGAATCATTCTGCGATCTCCACGAGGTGGAAAGGTTGCCCTGATAGCCATACTGCATGATGCGGCCCAGCAGCAGCTTAATGTCGTCCGGCTCGATGGTGTTGTTGTACTGGCTGGGATAGTTATCCCAGAAATCCTCACCGAAGCCGTGATAGGTATCGCCGACATTTCGGGAAAGGCCGGGCTCGATGCAGTAGCACACCTTCCCATCAAAGGAATCCATGCAGTGCAGGGTAGTATAGTCGCTGGAGCCTGTTGCCCAGCCGTTCATATAGTTTTTCGCGGAGTGCCCCCATGCGTCCTCGGAGTAAATCTGAGCAGCGTCCCCGTCACGGGGGAAGGAAATCATATAGGACTCCGCTGTTTCGCTTGCGGCGAAAGCCGTTGTCGTGCCAAAGCCCGCAAGCACGGTGAATGCCATGAGGACTGCAAGCAGCCCCGACATTCCTCTTTTGAGAATCTTCTTCATTCGTTCTGTCCTCCTTCAAGGCATGAAAAAAGCACCGTGCTTCCACGATGCTCATTTCGGTGTATTGATTTGTTGATGCTTATGCGTACCCGATATAGATCAGGTAGCTGCTTGTGTCGATGCATTCGTACCAGATCCAGACAGCAGTTATCTCCCCATCCTTCGCATATCTGTTCAGGCGTGAGTTAATGTCTCGCTCCAGGTAGATGCAGGTCGGCTTCGCGGTGATCGGATTGTCCCAGCAATCGGTTGCCGAGCTATCCAAGGTCAGTCCCAAGCTCACCGCCGTGCTTTTTGCGTAGGAAATCCAGTGCTCGATATCAAATGCGGGTTCAGTTTCCGGAGTCGGTTCCGGCTCGGTTATCGCAGGAACGGACGGTTCCTCTTTTGGACATTCTGTTTTCTCCGACTTCTCCGGAAGCACTGGGGCCTGCTCGGTTTCCTCCGATGCCGGCGCGTTCGATTCCGTGGGTGCGCTTACCGGCGCAGAAGAAATAACAGGGTCACTGTCGTGCTTGTCCTCATTCGGCATGCCGAGGCTCACGGTTAAGCTGCCCTGCGGATCAGCATCTACCAGCAGAACCCGTTTCCCGGAGCTTGCAAGTCCCACGCCGAGATTGACTGCGGTCGTCGTCTTGCCGACGCCGCCCTTCTGATTCGTGATGGCGATCACCTTACAGTTTTCCATGGGGTTTCCTCCTTTCTCTGAATTTGAATCATTTCTGATCCACGAAAGCCTCAAAATACCTTTTGGGGCTTTCGTCGCTGCATTTCATTTTTCCTCGAACCCAAAATGCAGAAAAGGAAGTCAACAGGCGTTCGGCTGCTGACCGAACTCATAGGAATCTCACCTCTGCCGGGTACTCCGCCAGCCCCATAGGGAAGTATCATTGTCCCTGAATCGTTTCATCGCCTTATCCGTAGCAAGCGGATATTTCAGAATGGTTCGGAATCGCTACCAACCTTGCTTTCCGTGATAACCCTTGCGGGCAGGAAGTTCGTGGCGCACCTTCATCCGGCTGGGACCTTCGCCCCCGATCAGGAATGTACCTGTTGAATGTGTATTCGATTGTCAAGGAACAGGTGAGAGGTTTTTGCCCCTCAAGTGGTAGATCACGGGAAAGGACAAAAATTAAGCCTCCGGAGAAATTTCTAAAAAATTTTTTCACGGGCTTCTCCTTTGAGCATTCATCATTGGAATATCGGAAAACAAAAAAGGCCCAGCTACCGCAATGGGTAACTGGGCCTTAACCATCCGTATATGGTATAAACGGGAATAAACTTCGCCAAAAGGATTCAAAGTAAAACAAAGATACCGGGAGGAAAAATTGTCTCTATAGATGCGCCTCTCAGAGCTCGGAATGGAGGGAGATTTTCCCCTATGGTTAACCCATTAAAAAGGGGATAGAGAGTATCAAATTTCCTCAAAAGGAAACAGCGGAATCAAAAAAGAAAAACCCCGGAAACCGTTGAGTTTCCAGGGTTTTTGGGCATTTTGAAGTCTCGATCAGCGCTTGCTGAACTGGGGCGCGCGACGAGCAGCCTTCAGGCCGTACTTCTTGCGTTCCTTCATACGAGGATCGCGGGTGAGGAAGCCAGCCTTCTTCAGGGCAGCACGCAGTTCCGGATCAGCCTTGCACAGGGCACGAGAGATGCCGTGACGAATTGCGCCGGCCTGACCGGACACACCGCCGCCGCAGACATTCACCAGCACGTCGAAAGAGGTCGTGCCGGTCAGCGTCAGGGGCTGACGAACGGTCATCTTGAGGGTCTCCAGACCGAAGTAGTTATCAATATCACGCTTGTTGATGGTCACTTTGCCATCACCGGCGACCAGGCGGACGCGGGCAACAGCCTTCTTGCGGCGGCCAACAGCGCTGTAATCAACCTTAGCCATTTGTTTTTCTCCTTTCCGCCTTACACGAGGTCAAACTTCACGGGCTTCTGCGCCGCATGGTCATGATTCGGGCCAGCGTAGACCTTGAGCTTCTTGGCCATCTGGCGACCCAGCGGTCCCTTGGGCAGCATACCCACGACAGCACGGCGGATTGCAAATTCAGGCTTCTCAGCCAGCAGCTTGCGGTACTTGGTTTCCTTCAGGCCGCCGACATAGCCGGTGTGATGATAATAAATCTTCTGATCCAGCTTCTTGCCGGTCATGACGATCTTATCCGCATTGATGATAATGACATAATCGCCGGTATCCACATTGGGGGTGTAAATCGGCTTATTCTTGCCGCGAAGGATGTTCGCGACCTGGCTGGCCACACGGCCAAACACCTGACCCTCGGCATCGACAACATACCACTGACGGGTAATGTCAGCCGCTTTCGGCATGAACGTCTTCAAAGGTTTTTCCTCCCTAAGTGATGGTTCTCTATGTGTGTGCGGCACGGCATGATGGTCGCATGTCCTCCGCGGGTGTTTCAATAGTTTCCGGGGCAAGCGGAGCTATTGATGCCATCCACTATTGTACAATAAACTTGCCGCTTTGTCAAGCGCAAAATGCGCATTTTTCAAGGATTAACTGTGATAAGGAACTAATTTACTTAGCTGTACTGGCATATTCATCGGTATTCCAGAAGCGTTCTTCGGACATTCGGCGCACCTCCCTTCATTTGAAAACTGAAAGTTGTTTAATTCTTTTCGTAATAAACAATATCCATTTTATCATTTATATTTTCAACCAATCCGGTCCTTTTATATCCCAACTTCTCATACAAATAACAATTTCCTTCTTCTTGAAGAATAGTGTCAAGTTTCCAATTATCATGTCCATGAATTTTTTCGACTTCTTCAAATGCTTTTTGTGCCAACCCTTTATTTCTAAATTCTTTCATAATAAAAACAGGTGCTACTCTTTTTCTACTTCCATCTTTTTTATCTACAACTCTAATCGCACCAACTAAATTATCTCCGTCAAAAATATAATAGAAATATGTAAATTCTTGTGATAATTTAGCTTCTATTCTTTCTTTTGCCTCATTTCCAGGACTTGTTTCATAGTCTTGATATCTTTCTAACAAATCGGAAAAAGCTTCTGTTTGCATTTTCCATATTTTTTCACAATCATTTACATTTGCTCTTATTAGTTTCATAACATCACCTCGTCAAATTCAACGTTTCTTCTTTGTTTCTTTCAATAAAGTTGCCTGTTCCATTTCCTTTTCATAACTGCCATTGGCATAGGCAACGTCCAAAATAGCACGTTCCAGTTTATCTTTCGCCAACCGTTTCATTACGGCGGCGGTCTGCTCGTCCAGCGTGCCACGGCGGAGATACTGCGTGATCGTATTCATGCGGCGATTGTAGATCGCCCTAATCGGATGATCGTCCGCAAGCTCTCGTTGCTCTCTGCCTTTGAGATTGCCGATCTGTCTGCAAGTGCGCCCACGCTTATCCCCCGGAGCAAGTCCTCCGCAGTATTTGGTCTGCCTTGCATCCGTGATCAGAAACCACTTGCCGCAAATAGGGCATAGTTACTTGTCACTATTAAGCCAAGGGTTTTCGGAGGTTTTTTCCCCTTTTGACGCGCCTTTTTGCTGATTTGCCGCTATGCTTCCCAAAAGCCGTCAGCGTTTCCGCTTTCTCGGCGGACGTTCCGGCAGTTCTTCCCACATCGCCTGCACCATGGCGCGGAGCTTTGCGGAATCGGCGAGAATCGGGACGTGCAGCATAGGCTTCGCGCCATCGTAGGGCGGCTCGGCAGTGGTGTCGGGCATGAAGCGCCACGCCGCAGGAACGTTCTTGACCATGAAGCCCGGACCATAGATGCCGCCGAAAATCCGCTCACGGTAGTAGAAGATGAACCCGCCCATCATGGGGATTCGGCGGACTTCCGGCAGCGGCGCCAGCTGGGCAGAGACGAAATCCGCCAGCTCGCGATTCGTCATGCGCTTCCGCAGATTCTCGACGCGCCCGGCGATATTCGCGGCAAATTGCTCGTCCGTGAACGACGGGTCGCGGGTACTTTGCCAAAGGCTGCACGGCAGGTCGGGGCACTGCGCGCAGTTCCGCCAGCCCTTTTTCTCCCGCACACAGGCGTAAATCGGGCACGCGCAGCCCGCCGGCGCATGGAACACACGCCCCTGACATTCGTTGCAGCCCCGGCACAGTCCCCCAAAGAATGAACACGCGCCGCAGTCCGTGCCGCAGACGCTGATGCTTTCGCTCATGTTGATACCTCCTCCGGCGGATAAACGCCGTTTTCCTCCATTGTACGCCCGTTTTTGCGCGCTGTCTTGAAGAAATGCGACACGTTTTCCCCGTGATAGCGGCGAAACTCGCGGCATAGGTGCGCCTGATCCGCAAAGCCGTAGCGCGCAGCCGCGTCCTGCACGTCCGTCAATGTCCCGTGGCAAATCTCCTGATAGAGCGCTTGATACCGCACCAGCGCGCTCCCCTTCTTCGGTGTCATCCCCCAGTACTCGCCCAAAAGACGCTCCAGCTGACGGCTGCTGATGAACAATTCGTGCGCCCACTCGCTGATGGTCGCCGTTCCCCGATGGTACAGCAGCGCATCCGCTGCTGTCTCCACCAGCGGATTTTCCCGGCACTGAAACGCCAGCAGGACGCTCTGCGCATACGCTGCGCGCGCCGTCAGCCCATCCAGTTCCAGCAATCGCGCCCGCAGTGCCCGGTCAAGTCGGCCGAATCGGACTTCCGGCGATTCAAAGCCGTTCAGCGTGCCGCGAAGGGCATCATCCGCAAACGCATACGCGCCGAAGGCATGGAAGCGGATGGCGAATGTGCTCACCGTATGCTGCGGAATCATCGGCAAATGCGCAGTGCCGCACACGTCGCTGACGCCGCAGAAACTCGCTTGGATGATGCGCCCCGCCGTTTCGTCAATGTGGTAGATGAGGTCAGCGCAGACATCGGGAATGATGCGCGTCGGGGATGCGCCAGCGCCGATGATGCCGCCCCAGAAGCAGCGAATCCACCTTTGCAGGGATTCGCAGGGCAGGATTTCATGGTGCGCCGCCGTTGCGAGGAAGGGAGTGGAAGTCAGGGGCTGCCACATGCGGCGGATGTTTATCATTCGCGGTTCTCCTTCCTTATATAAGGCTTTTGTTGCAAGGCTTTCGCCTCTGCGGAGGCAAAAGGTTGGGCTTTCCGTTCGCCCCTTGACCCCTTCGGTCGTCACTTTTCCGTCTCAAACGTCACGTTCCGCCCGTCGGAGCGGCAGATAATTGTCCCCTGCTCGTCGGTGCGGAAAACAACAACATCCGCGTCGCGAAGGCGGCTCAGGGTGCTTTCCGCCGGGTGGCCATAGGTGTTGCCCTTGCCGACGCTGATGACAGCGTACTGCGGCATGATTTCACGCAGGAAAGCATAGCACGTCGAGGTTTCACTGCCGTGATGACCGACTTTCAGCACCGTCGCCTGCAGCGGTTCGCCATTTGCCAAAAGCGCGTGTTCCGCGTTCCACTCTGCGTCGCCCGTGAAGAGGAACGACGTGCTGCCGCAGTCCACGCGCACGACCAGCGACATGTCGTTTGTGTCCGTGAAGCCCTGCCCGTCGGAGAGGAACGTCACCTGCGCGCTGCCGAGATAAAAGCTGTCGCCGATGCTCGGCACAGTCAGCGAAATCCCCTGCCTTTCGGTGTACTTCACCAGTGAGCTGAATACCTTCGTATCCCACTGCGTCACGGGCGAATACACCGCGCCGACCGTGCAGGCATTCAGCGCGCCGGGCAGACCGCCAATGTGATCTTCATGCGGATGCGTCGCAATGATGGCGTCAAGGTGCTCAATCCTCAGTGTCTTGGTCAGGTAAGCGTAGACGAATTGGCTGGCGGAGGCTTTTCCGCCGTCAATCATCATGGCATGACCGTCGCTGACGAGAATCGCGCCGTCCGCCTGACCGACATCGAGGAAATACACCGTTAAATCAGCGGATGAAGCAGGGGCGGTGGTTGCCGTTGGCCGCTGCGTCGGAATCGGTGCGAGGAAATCATCCCCGTTCGGCGCGTCGCTGCGGACGAACAGCAGCACCGCCATCAGGAGTGTCAGCAGCAGTTGGAAAATCGTCCGGCGTGTCGCCTTGCGCCGCGTCGTCCGGCGTTTTTTCTTCTTCATCGTGTACCCGTGCTGCCGAAGCCGCCGCGGGACGCATTGTCAAGGTGCTCCACCGTCACCAGCTCCGGCTTGTCCATCTTCCTCATCACGCGGAACTGGCAGATGCGGTCGCCGCGCGCGATTGTCGTGTCGCGCATGGCCAGCGCTGGAAAGCCCCACACGTCGTCGTCACCGCAGTAGCTTTCGTCGATGACGCCCATGCTGTTCGCCTGCAGAATCCCCCACTTGCGGAAGGTCGAGCTGCGCGGCACAATGTGCGCCTCGTACCCCTCCGGCAGCTGCATCGACACGCCCAGCGAAATAATGCGGAACTCCCCCGCGTGCATCGTCACGGTTTCCGCCGCGCACAGGTCAATCCAGTCCCCCTGCGGCAGGATGGTCAGCGGCACCGCGCCGTCGTGATATCGAACCAGAATCTTCATGCTTGTTCCCCTTTCTGTTTGCCTTTTTATCATAGCACAAAAAGGCATTGCGGGGAAGGCGAACACGAGGATTTTTCTTTTCCCAAAAAATCCGATTGTCGGGATGAAAATGCCCGCGCGCTCCGTTAGATGGGCAGATGCCACCCCAAAGACGATTTAATTACGAAAGGATTGACCCGATGAACATCACGCTTAAGCCCATTGACGAAGGCAACTTTCTGGATGCATTCCATTTGCAGCTCCGCGACGACCAGACGCAGTACGTCTCCCACCCGATTCGCAGCCTTGCGCAGGCGTATGTCTACCGCGATCAGTGCCAGCCGTTCGGCATTTACGCTGACGCGCGGATGGTGGGATACGTCATGGTGATTTACGACTACGACGTGCCGGAATACGACATTTGGCACATGATGATTGACGCCGCCGAGCAGGGCAAAGGCTACGGCACAGCGGCGATGAAGGCGGTGCTGGACTATATCGCGACGAAGCCGTTCGGGGATTCCGGGCGCGTTGTGCTGACGTGCCATCAGGCGAATATTCCGGCGATGCGGCTGTACGAATCGCTGGGATTCCAGCACACGGGGAACGTGGATGAGGACGGCGAGGAGGAAATGGTGAGGGTGGTGTAAGGGCACGCAAAAATCCCCTGCGGCGAGCGTCATAATGGGTTCGTCGCGGGGGATTTTTGTTATCGTTTTTCTGCTAAAAATCGTTGTATATTGATAATATCCAAAGGATGAAGTCGTCCAACCTTATCCCTCATATCTTTGTGTTCAAGACGCAACCGTTTGCCAATCCGTACAGTTGATTGTTTTTTCAAGCCAGCTGCTTCCCACTGCTGCAAAGCATATTCACCCCAGCATTCACGTGGCGGATGCGTTGTAACTTTTAGTGCTAAAACTACAATTTCGTTAGCGCTGGTTACAACAACTGGTCGCAGCTTGACTTCCGGAGTATCTTCAAACCGAACAGCTGCATACCAAACTTCCCACGGGTTAATCTGCATCATCCCAGTCCTCCGCAAATGCTTTGGAAATAATAGGTGTTCCATTTTCATCTCGTTCAGGAGTATAGGTTTCTGCGGATTGTTCAGCCTCATCAAAAGATGCTAACGGACGTTCCTTATTAAAACATTCGTGAATCAATTTCTTGGAAATAGTCCCGTGTCCACCAATAATGTCCCACGGCGACCCCGGCTTATGTGTCATGCTTACAAGACGGGATGTAGCATATTTATCGTATTCGCGAGCAACATCAAGTAAAAGTTCAAACTCTTCTTCCGTAAAAGCACTCATATCCGGAAGCGTGCCTTGAATGCCCGACTTCTCATTCTTGCGGTAAGTTTCGTAAATTTTCGGCACAACAGGCCCATACTTCCACGCCTCAATCTCATCTTGAAACAGCGGTTTTCCGTATCGAGAAAGATACCAGCCTTGGGCAAAATACAGCAATTTCTGCAATCGCAAGTTCGTCATTAAATCGCCTTGGTCATTGTTGGCCTGCTCGTTTGCAAGACCAATAAAGAACTTTGCAACATCCTGCACATTCGCCATAGTTTGCACCTCCTCACACAATAAGCATAGCAGATTTACGATTTTATGTCAAGCAAATGTTATTCAGTTTGCCGTCATCTATTCTAAGCTCTCGATTTCTTCTTTTCCATCACATAATTCGTCATCTTCACGCCCCGCCGCTCAACCTCCTGCGCGTACCTCACTCGATACCCGCGCCGCTCGAAAAACGTCCGCGCGGTGATGGATGCATGGGTAGTATAGCACGTTGACGGCACAGCGGCTTCCAGCGCGTCGCAAATCGCCGTCGCAATGCCGATATGCTGCCAGTCCGCCGCGACGTACAGGCGGTCGAGGTAGCCCGCTTCGTCCATGTCGCCAAAGCCGACGATTTCCCCGCCGACTTCCGCAATCCGCGTCACATGCGCCCGGAGGGAAGCATCCCACGCGGCTTCGTCGATGCTGCCGCTTGCCCATGCGTCCAGCTGCGGCGGCGTGTAATCCTGCACGCAGACCGTATGCACCGTGCGGTAGAACAGCCGTGCCAGCGCCGGAAGGTCAGCGGTGCGGTAGGGGCGCAGGTCAATCCTCATCCTCTCCCGCACCAGCTGGTCATCTCCCTCAAACTCTCCACAATCCCCGGCAGCTTCTTTACCACCTCGTCAATATCCGCCTGCGTGGTGTCCGTGCCGAGCGTCAGCCGCAGCGAACCCTTCGCTTCGTCGCGGGTCAAGCCAATCGCCGTCAGCACATGGCTGGGGTCAAGGCTGCCCGCCGTACACGCCGAGCCGCTTGATGCCGCAATGCCCTCCAAATCCAGCCGGAGCAGAACCGCTTCGCCCTCAATGCCCGCGAAAGACACGTTCACGTTGTTCGGTAGACGCTTGTCCATCGTGCCGTTGATGCGCATGTTGGGAATCGCCGCCGTCAAGCCGCTGATGAGCCGATTGCGCAGGAATGTCATCCGCGCCGCGTTCTCCGCCAAGCCCTCTTCCGCCAGTTCAATCGCCTTGCCCAAGCCGACGATGCCCGACAGATTCTCCGTGCCTGCGCGATGCCCGCGTTCCTGCGCGCCGCCGTGAATCAGCGGGTCGATTTTCACGCCCTTGCGGATGTACAGCGCGCCGATGCCCTTCGGCCCGTGGAACTTGTGTGCCGAGAGGGAGAGCATGTCCGCGTGGAGCGCCTCGACATCCAGCGGAATTGCGCCAACCGCCTGCACCGCGTCCGTGTGGAAGAGTACGCCGCGTTCGTGGCAGAGTGCGCCAATCTCCGCGACGGGTTCGAGCGTGCCGATTTCGTTGTTCGCCGCCATCACGCTGCCCAGCACGGTGTCCGGGCGCAGGGCGTCCTCCACCTGCTGGGCAGTCACGAAGCCGTCCGCGTCCACCGGGAGATACGTTACCTGCCAACCCTGCGTTTCCAGCCACTGGCAAGTATGCAGGATGGCGTGATGCTCAATCTGCGTGGTGATGATGTGCTTGCCCTTCTCCTGATGTGCAAACGCCGCACCCTTGAGCGCCCAGTTATCGCTCTCCGACCCGCCCGCGGTGAAATAGATTTCCTGCGCGCTGCACCCCAATGCCGACGCGACCTGCCGCCGTGCGCGCTCGACCGCCTTTTTCGCGTCGCGCCCCGTAGAATGAATGGAGGACGGGTTGCCGTACACCTGCATATAATAAGGAAGCATTGCCTCCATCACGGGCTGCGAAACGGCGGTCGTCGCCGCGTTATCCAGATAAATACGATCCATGTGTGTTCCTTCCTTTTCGCTTTCTCCTTCTGGGAATTGTAGCACGCTTTCTATCGCTTTGTCAACCGCTGATTCGCCGCTGCGCAACCGTTTGTTTTGTCCTCTTTGCATCACTTCAGCGCCATTTCCCACAAAAAAATTTGCGAAAGATTCACGAAAACGTTTGCGTAAACGCAAAAGCTGTGATACAATAAGATTGCAACAATCACTGCGGCTACGTCCGCTGCTCTGGAGGATTAGGTGCATGAAATACGGTCACTTTGACGACAAAGCCCGCGAGTACGTCATCGACACGCCGCGGACGCCCTACCCGTGGATTAACTACCTCGGCTGCGAACAGTTCTTCGGCATCATCAGCAATACCGCCGGCGGCTATTGCTTCTACCGCGATGCCCGACTGCGCCGCGTCACCCGCTACCGCTACAACAACATGCCCGTGGACAACGGCGGCCGCTACTTCTACATCAAGGACGGCGATACGGTCTGGAACCCCGGCTGGAAGCCCGTCAAAACGGAGCTGGACAGCTATTCCTGCCGTCACGGCATGGGCTACACCATCATCACCGGTCAGAAGAACGGTCTGACCGCCAGCCAGCTCTCTTTTGTGCCGATGGGCGTGAACGCCGAGGTGCATCAGGTGACGCTGCGCAATGATTCCGACGCGCCCAAGGATGTCATCCTGACGTCGTTCGTCGAGTTCTGCCTTTGGAACGCGCAGGACGACATGACGAACTTCCAGCGCAACTTCTCCACCGGCGAGGTTGAGGTGGAAGGCAGCGTCATCTACCACAAGACTGAATACCGCGAGCGCCGCAATCACTATGCGTTCTACGCCGTGAACACCCCCGTGGACGGCTTCGACACCGACATGGAGACGTTCCTCGGTCTGTACAACGGCTTTGAAAACCCGCAGGCGGTTTTCACCGGCAAGATGGGCAACTCCATCGCGTCCGGCTGGCAGCCGATGGCGGCGCATCAGGTGAAGGTGTCCCTTGCCCCCGGCGAAGAACGCCGCTTCAACTTCGTGCTGGGCTACGTCGAAGTGCCGCAGGCGGAGAAGTTCGTCGCGCCCAGCGTCATCAACAAAGCCCCTGCGAAGGCGCTGCTGGAGAAGCTGACGACCGACGAGCAGATTGCCGATGCGTTTAACGCGCTCAAGAAGCACTGGGACAACCTGCTGTCCGCCTATGTGCTGACCACCCCCGACGAGAAGCTGGGCCGCATGGTCAACATCTGGAACCCCTATCAGTGCATGGTCACGTTCAACATGAGCCGTTCGACCTCCATGTTCGAGAGCGGCATCGGGCGCGGCATGGGCTTCCGCGATTCTTCGCAGGACTTGCTCGGCTTCGTGCATCAAATCCCCGAACGCGCCCGCGAACGCATCCTCGACATTGCCGCGACGCAGTTCCGCGACGGCGGCTGCTATCACCAGTATCAGCCCCTGACCAAGAAGGGCAACAACGACATCGGCGGCGGCTTCAATGACGACCCGCTGTGGCTGATTGCCGGTACGGCGGCGTACATCAAGGAGACGGGCGACTTTGGCATTCTCGATGCCGCAACGCCCTACGACTGCAATCCCGACGACTGCGGAACGCTTCTGGAGCACCTCGAAGCGAGCTTCTACCACGTCGTCAACAACAAGGGTCCGCACGGTCTGCCGCTGATTGGCCGCGCCGACTGGAACGACTGCCTGAACCTGAACTGCTTCTCCGACGAACCGAGCGAATCCTTCCAGACGTTCTCCAACCCGAACGCGCCGGATGACCGCGTGGCGGAATCCGTGCTGATTGCGGGCATGTTCGTCGCCATTGGGCCGGATCTGGTCGCGATTCTGCGCCGCCGCGGGCTCACCGACAAGGCAGACGCCTGCCAGAAGGAAATCGACGCGATGAACGAAGCCATCCTGCGCGACGGCTGGGACGGCGAGTGGTTCGTCCGCGCGTACGACGCTTTCGGCCACAAAATCGGCTCGAAGGAATGCGAGGACGGCAAGATTTACATCGAAAGCCAAGGCTACTGCGTCATGGGCGGTGTCGGCGTGAAGGACGGCAAGGCGGAAAAGGCGCTCGAATCCGTCCACAAGTATCTGGAAACCAAGCACGGCATCGTGCTGCTCCAGCCCGCCTACAAGGAGTACCACCTCGAACTGGGCGAAGTTTCCTCTTATCCGCCGGGATACAAGGAAAACGCGGGCATCTTCTGCCACAACAACCCGTGGATTATCGCCGCGGAAACCGTTGTCGGCCACGGCGACCGCGCCTTCGACCTGTACAGCCGCATTGCCCCCGCCTACCGCGAGGAAATCAGCGACCTGCACAAGATGGAGCCGTATGTGTACAGCCAGATGATTGCCGGCAAGGACGCAAAGAACTTCGGTCAGGCAAAGAACAGCTGGCTGACAGGCACAGCGGCATGGAACTTCTACGTCATCAGCAACTACATTCTGGGCATCAAGCCGGACTGGGAAGGCTTGAAGGTTGACCCGTGCATTCCGCACACTTGGGACGGCTATCAGGTGAGCCGCCGTTTCCGCGGAGCAACGTATGCGATCGCGATTGAGAATCCGTCGCATGTGTGCCGCGGCGTGAAGCAGGTGACGGTGGATGGACAGGCGATTGCGGGCAATGTTCTGCCGGTATTTGCGGATGGCAAGACGCATCAGGTCACGGTAACATTGGGCTAAGGATAAAAACTTTCGGAAAAAGCTAATTGGGGGTAACGTGCTCAATCCGGGCTGCCCAAAACGGGTCAAGGGGCAATGCCCCTTGCAGGGTCAAGGGACAGCGTCCCTTGTGGGGTTTGGGGCAACGCCCCAACTGCTGCTCCGTTAGTCCAGTAAGCTAAGCACGCTCAACTCCGCAAAACGAGCGCTGAACAGCGAAGCGCTTTCAGCGCAGCGGTTGTAACTTCGCGCTCCCGCAGGAGCGCCCCCAAGCCGCTTTATCAGCCACTTGCACATTGTCGCGCCAGATAGGCGCGACCGACCAGCATCGGGAGAACAGTTCGTTTCTCAGTGCTGGTCTTTTTTTGTTACAGAGAGACTTCATGCCTGCGTGCGCGATAAGAGACAAAAACAGGGCATCCCCTTTCGAGAACGCCCTGCCTTGATGATAGGATTAGTCTTCCAGATGCGCCGCCGCGTAAGCGCCAGCGTCACGACCGGAGACGAAGCAGTAGGACTGCGCGCAGCCGCCATAGTTGGTATACGCCTTGTCCTCGTTGAACAGAACGCCCATGCTGTCCGTGCCGCAGGCGAACAGACCCGGAATCACGTTGCCATTCGTGTCCAGAACTTGCAGGTTCTCGTTCACGTCCAGACCGCCGCAGGTGCTGTAAATGTACGGCGCGCCGGTGAAGGCGACGTAGTATTCCGAATCCGCCGCGACCGTGCCCAGACGCTCGAACTTGCTAGCATCCTTGCCGAATGCGTCGTTTTCCGGGTTGTAGCCCGCGACAGACGCTTTCAGCGCATCAGCAGAGAAGTCTCCGCCAATCTGCGCCGCCAGCTCGTCCAAGGAAGACGCCTTGTAGATGAAGCCCGCTTCGATGCCCACGTCAATCACGGTGTCGATGTTTGTCAGCGGAACGTCCGCTTTGATGCCGCCCTGCGTCAGATAACGGCCAGACGCCTTTGCGCTCAAGCCCTGCGCACGCAGGATGTCAATCTGCTCCTTGCTGTACACATAGTAGAAGTGATTGCCCTGATAGAAAGCGTTCATGGCGATGGACGATTCGTTGATGAAGCGCTCGCCCTTCATGTTGACCGCCATTCCCTCCGCCGTGCAGACCAACCCATAGGGAATGTCGTTGTCCTCGGCAGAGAACTGCGTGGTGATGACCGTCGGCGCAACGAAGTGAGACATCGGGTACATGCCGATGGCGCGGGTCGCCGCACCGTTTTCGATGGCAGACTCAATCATCTTGCCGTCGTTGGTGGACATGCCGAAGAGCTTGTACGCCTGACCGATGTACTTCTCCTGCATTTCGTCGCTGCCCGCGAAGCCACCCGTGCAGAGGATGACCGCCTTGGCATTGATGGTCACGCTCGTGCCGTCCGCCTTGATCGCGCGCACGCCGACTGCCTTGCCGTCCTGCATAATCAGCTCGGTTGCTTCCGTTTCCAGCAGGTACTGACCGCCCATCTCGGTGTAGCGGTCATACGCCTTGGCGAAGAAGCTCTCCGTCAGCTGCTTCTGACCGACATAAGAGGAGAAAATCGCCCACTTGCCGCCGACGAAGCCGACCGCCGGAGTGAACTCGAAGCCGTAGCTTTGCAGCCAGTCGCAGGTTTCGCCGCTCTCGTAGATGACCTTGGCAATTAGCTCCGGCTTCGCGCCCTGCACGCCGTCCACCGTCGTGTAGTCCGTCCACGTCGCGTATAGCGCGTCCGCGTCCACCAGCTTTTCGCCCGCTGCCTTGGTGTGCGTGCCGTTAATCGGGTCTTTCCAATCCACAATTTCGCTCGCGACCTGACTGGGCGCGTTGACGTTCGCAGGGCCGGAAGTCGTTACACCCGTGCCGCCCCACTTGCCAGCCTTGTCGATGGCCAGCACGTTCGCGCCGGATTCCGCCGCTGCCAGCGCCGCCGTCGTGCCGGACGAACCCATGCCGACGACCACGATATCAACATTATATTCTTCTGCAGCGTTGACTTTCGGAATCGCCTTGTACATTCCAGACACATCCATGCCCGCGCTCTCCAGCGCATTGACGACCGCCGCGCGGACACCATTGGAGCTCGCCGTCGCGCCGCAGATGGCGTCTACCGCAAGGCTCTGATTCTCCACCACGCGTGGAATCCACTTTTCCTCCACCGCGGCGATCATGCCCATCGTTTCGCCATTGTCGCCCACGGTCACGGACACGATTTTGCCGTCCTTGATTTCGACCGTCACCTGCACCTTCTGCGTCAGGTTGAAACCGCGTCCCTCGCCGGTATACACGCCATCCACCAGGGCAGTTTCCGTCTTCTCTTCGCCTGCCGCCTGACGGAGGCAGTCCGCCAGCGCCGTCTTGACCGCATTTGACGTCACCGTCGCGCTCGCCACCGCGTCCACCTCATCGGCAGAGGACACGCCAATCAGCTTTTCGGTCAGCGTCTTGATGGCGGCGCCGCCAATCGTCTCGGTCTCCTTGTCGCCGGTGATGGTAGCCGCTGTGACTTTGCCATCCGTGACCGTGACCTTCACTGTCACCGCGCCGCCGAAGCCCTGACTGGTCGCCTCATAGTTGCCGGACGCAAGCTTCCCTTCCGCCGAAGCCATCGGCAGCATCATCGCCGCGCCAACGAGGAACGCCAGAACCCGTTTCGTGTTCTTCATGGTTCTTTTCCTTCTTTCCTGCGGACATTTTTTGTCTGCACATCATGATAATTATATAACAATGTACTGTGCTCGTCAATAGCTTTTCGCTAAATTGGGCAATTCCCCTTGTTTTTTCGCATCGAAACCACCAGCTGCGTCATTTTTCAACCATAATCGGTTGCCCTTCCGCCACATTTATGCTATCATGAAGCCATCCTGAACAAGAGCATCCGTTGGAAGATGACCGTACCCAAAATGAAAATCGTATGCTTGAAACAGGCTTCTGTTCGTGGTACAATGGCTTTGAATCTACGAACAGGAGTTTTTTGTATGGCAAAGCAGGAGAACCGCAATACCCTCAGTACCAGCGTCCTTGTCCGGCGCTTCCTCCCCTACTTCCGCAAGTACCGCAAGACCATGGCGTTCGACCTGTGCTGCGCGGCGCTGACGACCGTTTGCGAGCTGGTGCTGCCGCTGATTGTCCGCACAATTACGACCCGCGCGACCTACGACGTCGCGTCGCTGACGGTGCCGTTCGTGCTGATGATGGGCGGTGTCTACATGCTGCTGCGCATCATCGACGCGGCGGCGAATTACTACATGCAGTCCATCGGGCATATCATGGGCAGCCAACTGGAAACGGACATGCGCCACGACATCTTCCACCACCTGCAGGAGCTGTCCTTCGGCTACTACTCGGACACAAAAGTCGGGCAGATCATGGCGCGCATCACGTCCGACCTGTTTGAAATCACCGAATTTGCGCACCACTGCCCGGAGGAATTCCTGATTGCGGGCGTGAAGATTCTCGTGTCCTTCATCATCCTCTGCACGATGAATATCCCCATGACGCTGATGATGTTCGCCGTGCTGCCGTTCATGCTCTACTTCGCCAAGCACTTCAACACCAAGATGCGGCAGATTTTCAAGGAACGCAACAAGCAGGTCGGCGAAATCAACGCGCAGGTGGAAGATTCGCTGCTGGGCATCCGCGTGGTGAAGTCGTTCGCGAACGAGGAAATTGAGGAAAAGAAGTTCGCTGACGGCAACGCGAAGTTCCTGGATCTCAAGGCGCAGTCGTACCGCGTGATGGCACAGTTCGGCACGTCGAACCGCATTTTTGACGGGCTGATGTACATCGTGATCGTCGTCGGCGGGGCACTGTTCATCAAGGCGGGGCGGCTCAGCGCGGCGGACTTCATGGCGTATCTGCTGTATGCGAACGTGCTGCTGAACTCCATCCGCCGCATCGTTGAATTCACCGAGCAGTTCCAGCGCGGCATGACCGGCATCGACCGTTTCCTCGAAATCATGGACGCCCCGGCGGAGATTGTGGACGCGCCGGACGCGAAGGTGCTGATGGATGTCCGGGGCGAAGTCGCGTTCGACCACGTTTCCTTCCACTATCAGGACGACGACGCCGAAGTCATCCACAACCTGAACATGACCGTCCGTCCGGGGCAGTCGATTGCCTTGGTCGGGCCGTCCGGCGCGGGCAAAACCACGCTGTGCAACCTGATTCCGCGCTTCTATGACGTGACGGGCGGCTGCATCCGCATCGACGGGCAGGACATCCGCACGCTGACGCAGAAGAGCCTGCGCGAAGCCATCGGCATGGTGCAGCAGGAAGTTTACCTGTTCGCCGGGTCGGTGCTGGAAAATATCGCATACGGCAAGCCCGGCGCATCCCGCGCGGAAGTCGAAGAAGCCGCAAAACTGGCGGGCGCGCACGAGTTCATCTCCGCCCTGCCCCACGGCTATGACACTTATGTCGGCGAACGCGGCGTTCGGCTTTCCGGCGGACAGAAGCAGCGCATTTCCATCGCGCGCGTGTTCCTGAAAAATCCGCCGATTCTGATTCTGGACGAAGCGACCTCCGCGCTGGACAACGAGAGCGAGCACATCGTCCAGCAGTCGCTCGAAAAGCTGGCGAAGGGGCGCACCGTGTTCACCATTGCGCACCGCCTGACGACCATCAAGGGTGCCGACTGCATCTGGGTGCTGACGGAGAAAGGCGTAGAAGAGCAGGGCAGCCACACGGAGCTGATTGCAAAAGGCGGGCTGTATGCGCATCTGTTCGCCATGTATACCAGTGACCGGTGACAATTCAGGCAGGGAAAAGCGGTTTTCAGACGTTATCTCTTGTAAAAGTACCTTTACGCTACTATGCTATATTTTAAGGAGGAAAACAACCGTGCTGCTTACCCGTGGTCTTACGTCCGATTTCGATTCCGTCTGCGCCCTGTACGCGCGCGTCACCAGTGCCATGCACGAAAAGGGCATTGCCCAGTGGAACTGGGGAACGTACCCCAACGCTGACCAGATTCACAAGAGTATCGACGCCGGGACGCTCTACGTCGTGCGCGAAGGGAACACCGTCGTCGCCGCCGTCACCCTTGATTCGACCTTTGAACCCGCTTACGACGCCGTCAACTGGCTCTTCGGCGGCAAGCCCGGCACGTTCCACCGCCTGTGCATCGCGCCGGAAAAGCAGCGGCAAGGGCTGGGGCGCGGCATGATGGGTGAAATGCTCGCCATTCTGCGTTCTCAGGGCTGCACCGCGCTGCGCTGCGACACGCTGGTGAACAACAGTGCCGCTCTCACCCTCTACCAGAAAATTGGGATGCGCATCGCGGGGCATATCCGTTATTCGTCCCTGCCCGACCTGCGGTTCGCCGCGCTGGAAATGCGCCTGACGAACGACTGCCCGCTGCTGCCGCTGAAAATGCACCCGGCGTTCCGCGGCGGCAAGCTGACCCCGTGGGGCGGCGAGAAGCTGCGCACGGTCTACGGCAAGGACATCCGCGAAGTGCCGACGGGCGAAAGTCTGGAAGTGTCGTGCATTCCGGGGCTGGAATCGACCGACGACGCGGGCGTAAAGCTGCCTGACCTGATTGCCGCTTACGGCGAAGCGTTCGCGGGCGAGTACGCCCAAAAGCCCTTCCCGCTGCTGCTGAAGCTGATTGATGCCGCCGAACCGCTGTCCGTGCAGGTACACCCGAACGACGATTACGCCGCACGCGTGGAGAACGGCAAACTCGGCAAGACCGAAGCATGGCTGATTCTGGACGCGCCGGAAGGCAGTCAGCTCGTCTACGGCATCAAGCCCGGCACAACGCTTGACACCCTGCGCGCCGCGTGCGAACAGGGCGCGGCAGTCGAGCCGCTCCTGCGCCGCGTGACGGTGCATCCGGGCGACGTGTGCTTCATTCCGGCGGGCTGCGTCCACGCCATCGGCGCGGGCATCATGCTCTACGAAATCCAGCAGTCGTCCGACATCACCTACCGCTTCTACGACTGGGATCGCGTGGACAAGAATGGCAACCGCCGCGAGCTGCACCTGCAGAAGGCGCTGGACGTGACCGACCTGACCTTCTCCCTCGACCCGATTCCCGCGCCCAATAAGCCCGTTGCTCGCGTGCTGGACGAAAAATACTTCACGCTGGACTTGGTGAATGTGCAGGGCGAAGCGGTGCTGCCCGCCGTGACGGCGTTCGGGCTTTTGACGGCGCTCGACGGCGACTTGACCGTGCGTTTCGCGGGTGGTCAACTGACGCTGCGCAAGGGTGAAAGCGCGTACATCCCGCACACCGCGCCTATGCTGACGCTGCACGGCAAGGGACGCGCTGCGCTGTCCATGCCGCGGTAAATGAAAATCCGGAGGTGAAGCATGAAGAAATACTGCTTCCATCCGCCAAAGAATATCATCGTCGGAACGCTGGCGGCGATGCTCTGGGTCGCCGTCTTCCCGTTCTGGCTGCTGGGCGAAAGTACGCCGCTGAACGCGCTGGTGTCGGGCGAAGTTTCGCTGTGGGACGCCCTCACCCGCCTGGTGATGCAGGATTACAGCAACATCACCCGCGCGAAGTGGGACGGAATGCTGATTTTCACTATGCTGACCCTCCTGCTGACGATTCCGACCCTCTTCCGCCGAGAAAAGCGCCGAAAACTGCCGCTGATGCTGATGCTGCTCTTCCTGCTCTGGACAGGATTGTCCTGCTTCTTCGGCAGTCACGCAGGGGAAATGAATGCTTGGGGCGTGCCGACCGTATTGTGGGGTTCGGGGCGGTATGAGGGCTTCGTGACCATCGCGTGCTACGGGCTGATTTTCCTATGTCTGCGCCGCATGGACGCGAATGTCCCCGCGCTGCTGACGGTTTGCAGCGCTGCTGTAACAGGCTATCTCGTCCTCGTGCTGCTGCAATACGCGGGGTTCAATCCCCTGTCGCTCTTTCCGATGGGCAGGAGCATCCGCACAAACTACGAATTTCAGGGGCCAATCGGCAATATCGACCTTGTCAGCGCATGGGTCTGCCTGCTGATGCCGGGGCTGCTGGGCAGCTTCGTCTTGGGGCAAAAACATCATTGGCTGCATCTGCCGGGCGGGCTGTGCGCCATCCTGCTGACGCTGCTGATGGACGTGCAGAGCGGGCTGATTGTGCTGGCGCTGACGCTTCTTGCGCTCATTTGCCTTGCGCTCCGTCAGCCGGAATGTTTGGCGCGCCTGCTGCTGACGCTGGGCTTGACGCTGCTGCTCTTCGCGCTGCGCCAAGCGATCGTCCTGCCGTGGCTTGATGGCTCGGCGGATATCGAATTCGCGCCGGGGCAGGTCAGCGCAGTCTGCACGCTCCTCGGCGTTGTACTGGTTGCCCTCGCGCCGCTGCTGATGTGTCATCCGCCGCGCCCCCTGCCGCGAAAGAGACTGCTGGCGCTCGTGTGCGCCGGGCTGCTTGTGGCGCTGATACTCGTCGTCTATCTCCCCATGCCGGAGGGCGGCGCGCTCTGGGAGATGCACGAATTGCTGAACGGCCGCGCGCAGGACGCATTCGGCTCGGAGCGAATCGGTGTATGGCGGATGACGCTGGAAATGACCGCGCAGTCGCCGTGGTTCGGGCTTTCGCCGGATGCGTTCTACGCCGCTTTCCGCGATTATCTTGATGCAACCGGGCAGACGATTCTGCAAAGCTTCGATAATCCGCACAATTTCTTCCTGCAAACGATGGTGAATAGTGGGATTCCGGCGGCGCTGCTGCTGATGCTGACGTGCGCCGCGGCGATTGCGGGCGCGCTAAGGAAGCGGGAGACACTGCCGCTGGCGATGATGGCGGTTGGGTTCTTGATGCAGGGGATGTTTACGTTTAGTATTTGCTTGACATCGCCGATGTTCTATGCGATTTTAGGACTTTGCGCCACGAAAAAAGCCGCGGAATAAACCAGTAAGGGAAGTGCGCTCAAGCCGCTCTTTTTCACTGCCTCCACATTGTCGCGCCCATTGGCCAACCGCACTTCACGAAAGGAGATACACACCATGCGTACTGCCAAGGAATACCGCCGAATTGCGTGGAACGCCATCCGCCCACACTGGCACGTCATGCTGCTGATTGCCCTCGCTGCGGTTCTGCCGCAGCTCATCGAGTTCTTCCTGCAATTGCTCTTCGGGCTGATTCCGCCGATAGACATGCAGTTTTGGTTCAGCGACCCCAGCCGCTTTCTGGCAGCCTACGATGCGTTCGTCGTGCAGACGCTCGCGCCGAATCTGCTCTTGAACGTGCTGTTCAACTGTCTGTCCGTACCGCTGATGCTGAGGCTGATTGGCGCGGCACAGCGGCTTCTGCGCGGGGAAGATGTGCAGGCGCGCCATTCGCTGACGTATGTCCCCTATTCGCTCCGCGCGATTGGGCTGGAAATCCGTATCGTGCTCTACGCTTTCTGGCCGCTGCTGGCTCTCGCGGCCGTCACACTCGTCTTGCTGCTTATCTTCCATTCGCACGGCGTTTACCAGCTTTTCCGCCTTGCCTCGCTTGCGGCGATTGCTTTCGGGGTCACGCGGCTGTATTCGATGGCAGCGGCGAAATACCTGATGGCAAAGAACCCGACCCTGCGCGTGTCCGACCTCATGGAAACAAGCCGCACCATCATGGAGGACAGGCGGTTGAACCTCTTCCTGCTGGAATTGTCGTTCGCCGGGTGGTGGCTGCCAATGATCCTCGTCTGCGCGGCGGTGCTCTTGCTGGTGGGCTACAACGCCTATGTCGTCTGCGTCCTCCTGCTGCCGGGGTTCGTGCGGGCGTACATGGTCACCGCGCGCGCCGCTTTTGTGGATGATTGGGTCGGCAGCCTCGTTTCCTCGGCGGATGACACTGCATCCATCACCCCAAAGTCCATATAAAAGGAGAAATGCTTATGCGTACCTCGAAAGAATATCGCCAAACCGCTTGGTCTGCCATCAAGCCTGTTCTGCCCATAATGCTGCTGATTTTCCTCGTGGCGAGCCTTCCGCAGTTTATCTTCATGTTTATCCAAACTGCCTTCGGGCTAATGCCGCCGATGGATACGGACTTGCTTCTCAGCGACCCGGATGCTTTTGTGGCGGCTTACAGCGCCTTCATGTCGTCGAGCAAGGGGATCACTTATTCGCTGCTGAATACGCTGTTTACGCTGATGACCATTCCGCTGACGCTGGGCAGCATCGGCGCGGCACAGCGCATCCTCCGCGGCGAGGACGTGCTGGTGCGCCATTCGCTGGCGTATATTCCCTATACCTTCCGCGCGATTTGGCTGCAGATCTGCACGACGTTCTACGCCTTCTGGCCGATGCTGCTGGCGTATGTGGTGGCGATTCCAGTGCTGCTGACCGTGTCGTCGCCCGATATCATGCTGCTCACCGCCATTCTGCTCCTCATCGCGGTGATTGCCACGCTGGTGCTCGCCATCATGCGCCTCTACTTGATGGCGGCATCCGACTATCTGCTGGCACGCAACCCAAACACGAGCGTCCCGGAGATTATGCGCACCAGCCGCACCATCATGAAGGGCAACCGCATGAATTTCTTCCTGCTGGAATTGTCTTTCATCGGCTGGAATCTGCTGATTGCCGTGCTTGATTCGGCCGTGCTGACGATGGCGGGCTACACGCTTGCAAACGTCTGCTCGATGCTGCTGTCGCTGTTCCTTGGCGTGTACATGACCACCGCTAAGGCAGCGTTTATCAACGATTTGACCGCCGCCGCGCCTTCGGATAACGCAAGCGGCAAAATGACGGAATAAAATTTGCATCATGCAAGTCATTTTCCCCGGCATCGCAAGACGTCGGGGATATTTTTTTGCATTTTGCAGGAAAATCGTAATTTTATGCATTTTTCTCGTTTTTCCTCTTGCAATTTCGTTGTAAACGGGATATAATTAACTTGTTGTGAGCATTCACGCACTATCCGCCGTATCCGTTTCAATGAGGAAACGGATGAAAAAACGCTGCGGATTGCATTTCATATTACTTGTTATTGCAGGAGGTAATCCTTATGGCGCTTACGATTTCTCACCGTTGTCAGAATATCGCTCCTTCCCCGACGCTGGCGATTGACGCGCGGGCGAAGGAAATGAAGGCCGCGGGCGTGGACGTCATCGGCTTCGGCGCGGGCGAACCCGACTTTCCGACCCCCGCATACATCTGCGACGCCGCGAAAGAGGCGCTGGACAAGGGCATGACCCGCTATACCCCCGCTGCCGGCACGGTTGCGCTGCGTCAGGCGATTTGCGACAAGCTGGAGCGCGACAACCATCTGCATTATACGCCGTCGGACATTATCGTTTCCTCCGGCGCGAAGCACAGCCTGTACACCATCTTCCAGTGCATCCTCGACCCCGGCGACGAAGTGCTGATTCCCACGCCCTGCTGGGTGTCGTATCCCGAAATGGTGCGCATGGCGGGCGGCGTGCCGGTGTTCATCCCGTCGGATGAGCGCAATAACTTCATCCCCACCAGCCACGATATCGCCGCGCGCGTCACCCGCCGTACCAAGGCGATTATCCTCACCAGTCCGTCGAACCCGAACGGCTCCGTCTGGTCGCGCGAGCAGCTGCAATTCGTTGCCGACCTCGCCGTCAGCCACCCGTTCTACGTCGTCAGCGACGAAATCTACGAAAAGCTGATTTACGACGGTCAGAAGCACGTTTCTATCGCCGAGCTGGGCGAAGCCATCAAGAACCAGACGTTCGTGGTCAACGGCATGTCAAAGGCGTATGCCATGACCGGCTGGCGCATCGGCTACGTCGCCGGCCCGCGCGTCGAGATTTGCGCCATGACAAGTTTCCAGTCCCACGCGACATCCAACGCGAACTCCATCGCGCAGTACGCCGCGATGAAAGCATTGCAGGGCGATCCGCAGTGCGTGACGGACATGGTGGCGCAGTTCGAGGCGCGCCGCAACGCAATGGTGGAGAAAATCAACAGCATTCTGGGCTTGAGCTGCATGAAGCCGCAGGGTGCGTTCTACATCATGCTGAACATCACGGGCGTGATGGGCAAGACGTACAATGGACGCGTTATTGACAGCAGCCAGACATTCGCGGAGCTGCTGCTGGCGGACAAGCACGTCGCCGTCGTGCCGGGCAATGCCTTTGAGGCAGAGGGCTTCTGCCGTTTGAGCTACGCTGTGGCAATGGAAAGCTGCATGGAGGGTCTGAGCCGCATCGAGGAGTTTGTCAGCGAATTGAAATAATCCATGCCGCAACGACGCGACAGTAAACCGAAAGGCAATACGTTCGCGTACTGCCTTTCTTTGCTATTATCTATTGTATTTATGAAGAAGGAGGCGCATTTTCATGCTCGAATTTGACAAGAAATCAAACCTGCTGATGACCAACCGCTATCAGTACAGCCTGCAAGATGTCGCAGAGCCGAACCTTTATCGCGAACTGTACGACTATGAATCCATCCCGAAGGTCGCTTTCAACATGCGCCATGTGCCGGAAAACATGCCGGACGAAATCTGGATGACCGATACCACCTTCCGCGACGGTCAGCAGTCTGTCAGCCCGTTCACGGTCGAGCAGATTGTCCACCTGTATTCGCTGATGCACCGTTTGGGCGGCCCGAAGGGACTGATTCGCCAGTCCGAATTCTTTCTGTACACCGATAAGGACAAGAAAGCGCTCCATGCCTGCCAGGATCTCGGCTACGATTTTCCCGAAATCACGACGTGGATTCGCGCCAACGAGAAGGACTTCGAGCTGGTCAAGCAGGCAGGCGTGAAGGAGACAGGCATCCTTGTCTCCTGCTCGGACTACCACATCTTCAAGAAGATGCACCTGACACGCAAACAGGCGATGGACAAGTATCTGGGCATCGTCAAGGCTGCACTTGACCGCGGCATCCGCCCGCGCTGCCACTTTGAGGACATCACCCGTGCTGACTTCTATGGCTTCGTCCTTCCCTTCGCCGAAGAATTGATGTACCTGTCCGAGGAATCCGGGCTGCCGATCAAGATTCGCGCCTGCGACACGATGGGCTACGGCGTGCATTACTACGGCGCCGCCCTGCCGCGTTCCGTCCCCGGCATCATCTACGGTCTGCACCACTACGCGCGCGTACCGTCGGAACAGTTGGAGTGGCACGGTCACAACGACTTCTACAAGGTCGTCAGCAACGCGGGTACGGCGTGGATGTACGGCTGCTCGTCGGTCAACTGCTCGCTGCTGGGCATCGGCGAACGCACGGGCAACTGCCCGCTGGAAGCCATGGCGATTGAGTACGCCTCCCTGCGCGGCACGCTCGACGGCATGGACTTGACCGCCGTAACCGAAATCGCCGAGTACATGGAGCGCGAAATCGGCATCGAAATCAGCCCGCGTCAGCCGTTTGTCGGCCGCCACTTCAACGTCACCCGCGCGGGCATCCATGCCGACGGTCTGCTGAAGGACGAAGAAATCTACAACATTTTCGACACGGCAAAGATTCTGAACCGCCCGGCGCTTGTCGCGGTGGATGCAACCTCCGGCACGGCGGGCGTGGCGCACTGGCTGAACAGCTACTTCCGCCTGAAGGGCGACGAGGTCATTCCGAAGACCGACCCGCTGGTCACGACGCTGCGCGACTTGGTCGCCGAACTGTACGCGCAGGGCCGCAACACGGTCATGGGCGACGAAGAATTGGAGATTATGGTGCGCACGATTGACACGGAACGGTATGAGCATCTGCTGTTCCATAAGAGCCACTGAAAAAAAGGGAGCCGGACAAGTGATGTCCGACTCCCTTTTTATGCTATTCATTGCAGAAATTTAAGTATGGTTACTTTTTTCCTGCGTCTGCCGCGCGATGTCGTCGCGAATGAGTTGTTTTAAGTAGCCTTGCACATTCGTAATGCCTGCAAGATACTCAAATATATCCGCATCGGTATGCTTGTTTAACTTCATACCTATGAGTTTCGTGTTTTGCTTATCCCATTGCAAATCATACTTGCGCTTGTCAAACGTTTCATTGGTTTCAGCAGTGTTTTTGCTCTTCATATGTAGACGCTCCTTTTATTCAAGTAACGAAGGAGTTTTTAGCTGTCCGCTTAGCATTGTCCCTTCAGTATCAGCCTCTTCATCAGCCTCAACCCCATCTCCGTCCGGAAAATCTTCTCCCGTCCGCACTGAATCGTGTCCGCCTTCATCCCCTCTTCAATCATATTGACGAGGAAGTCCGCTTCCAGCAGAATCCGCCAGTCCAGCGCATCCACGCCGTCAAGCGTGTGGTGGTGTGCAATCAGGAAGCATACCCGTTCCGTCACATCCGGCGCGAAGCCGAGCGAATCCAGCATCTTCTGGGCTTCGGGCGGGCCGAGGCGCTCTTGCAGCTTGCCGCCGCACTGCCCGTACAGGCGCTCTGCTTCGCGGATGCCAATGTCGTGCGTCAGGGCAGCTGCTTCCAGCAGAAACAGAGCGTCCGCGTCCAGCTGCTCCGCAAGCCCGATTTGCCGAGCGTAGGCGTGCACCTTCACGAAGTGGTTGATGCGCGCCGGGTCACCCGCGTAATAGTCGGTCATGGCGGAAAAGAGGTCGAAGAGCTGCTGCGTCTGCTGCGCGGAATACACGGCGATGCTCATGCGTTTTCCTCCAAGGACTTGCGCCCCTCGTCAATCGCCGCCTGCACCATGTCCGGCGCGGGCGCACCCGGAATCCGCCGCTTCTCGACGCAGGAGAGCATCGACAGGTCGTCAAACACATCCGCCTCAAACGCGGGATGAAACTGTTTGAGTTCCTCCAGTGACAAATCCAGCAGCGCCTTGTTCTCATTCAGGCAATGCGCCACCAGCCGCCCAACGACCGCGTGCGCATCCCGGAACGGCACGCCGCGCTTGACCAGATAATCCGCACAGTCCGTCGCGTTCGTGAAGCCGCCGGACGCGCCCTTCTCCATCACGTCCTTGCGGAAAGTGACGGTGCGCAGCATGGCGGTGAACACGGTCAGCCCCTTCACCAGCGTGTCGCGCGCGTCAAAAAACGCTTCCTTATCCTCCTGCATATCCTTGTTGTACGCCAGCGGCAGCCCCTTCATCGTCGTCAGCAAGCCCATCAAATCGCCGTAGACGCGCCCGGTCTTGCCGCGAATCAGCTCTGCGACGTCGGGGTTCTTCTTCTGCGGCATGATGGACGACCCCGTCGCAAAGGCGTCATCCATCTCAACAAAGCGGAACTCGTTCGTATTCCACAAAATCAGTTCCTCGCAGAAGCGCGAGAGGTGCATCATGCAGATTGACGCCGCCGAAAGGTATTCTAATAGGAAGTCGCGGTCGGACACGCCATCGAGGCTGTTCATACTGATGCGGGAGAAACCCAGCAGTTCCGCCACGCGCTCACGATTGAGCGGATAGGTCGTGCCCGCCAGCGCGCCGCTGCCCAGCGGCATCACGTCCGCCGCGTCATAGGCGTGGGCGAAGCGGTCGAGGTCGCGCCGGAACATCTGGAAATACGCCATCACGTGGTGCGCCAAGGTGATGGGCTGCGCCTTCTGCAGGTGGGTGTAGCCGGGCATGATGGTGTGCAGGTTGTCCTGCGCAATGTCCAGCAGGACGCTGAGCAGCTCGCGGAGCATCTCCTGCGTCTCCTGACAGGCAAGTTTGGCGTACATGCGGCAATCCAGCGCCACCTGATCGTTGCGGCTGCGCCCGGTATGCAGGCGCTTGCCCGCTTCGCCGATGCGTTCAGTCAGCAGCGCTTCCACGTTCATGTGGATGTCCTCCGCGTCCACCATCCAGTGGACTTTGCCCGCCTTCACGTCCATCAAAATCCCGCGCAGGCCTTCGACAATCTTGTCCGCGTCCGCCTGCGGGATAATGCCCTGCTCGCCCAGCATCGTCGCGTGGGCAATCGAGCCGGTAATATCCTGCTCCGCCAACCGCTGGTCAAAAGAAATGCTGGAATGGAAATCGTCCACCAGCCCGTCGGTTGCCTTGCTGAAGCGTCCTCCCCAGAGTTTCATTGCGTTCCTCCTGATGCGCGGGCAAGTCAACCGTCCGCGCGAAAAATTTCGGTTCAAAAATATTGTACCGTGTTTCCCGGCGCGTGTAAAGTCCCGCGCGTGTATTTTCTGCGCACTTATAGCAACTTTGAATGCTGTTTCACTGACATTTTCGTAGTTTTCGACAATTTTCGTTAGGAATCCCTTTCATTTTCCATTGACTTTTTGGTACGAAAACGTTATAATAATAGCAACAGTGCGTAATGTCTGCTGGAAACACGCACAAAATTCTCGCAAAACAAAGGAGGAGTTTTCCCATGAAGCGTCTTTCCCATCTGGCCGCGCTGCTGCTCACGCTTGCCATGCTGCTGAGTCTGGTCAGCATTGCGCACGCGGAAGAAAAGCAGTCCGCCACCGCGTGGCTGCTGTACTTTGCGTCGAACCACGAAACCGATTCCTCGAAATTCCCGTGGTGGCCGCAGCATAAGTCTGCTGACCAGCCCTCGTCCGAAACGGGCGTGGAAGCCACGAACGCCGAAGTTACCGGCCCCGGCATGTACACGGTCGGACTCAAATTCAACTGGCAGAAAGCGGAGGGCGCGATTCAGTTCAACCTCGTGCTGGACAACGCGGAGAGCCTCTTTCCCGGCTATTATGTGAAGATCACGGACATCCGCGTCAACGGCAAGTCCATCGACCACAAGCCGAACCTCTACGGCACCTTCCACGACGACCCGAACGCAGGCTTTGCGCCGATTTACAACAACTACTGGGACAAGAATTTCTCCCCGGATTCCACCGGTCCGGACGGTCCGCGCGCCTTTGACAGTGCGGACGAAGCGACCTACGAAATCATCAACCCCGACGACATCGTTGCGGGCGACACGATTGAGGTAGACTTCATCGTTGCGGCGAACGCGGGTGAAATGCCGGAAGACATCGGCGAAAAGCCCGGTAAGCTGACCTCTCTGGTGGCTCCGCCGCCGGTGCTGGAGGACGGCGCGGAAGCGTGGCTGTTCTATCAGTCCGGCAGCTGGTGGCCTGCCAACACGAAGCCCGAAGGCGACAGCGCAGGTCATGCCAGCAGCACAACGGCAAAGATTACCGGCGACGGGTATTATACCGCCAGCCTGTCCTTTGACCGCGATGGCTGGTCGTCTCCTGTAAACGGCGCGAAGAAGCTGCTGCTGGTCGTCTCTGACGGCACGAAGAAGCTTCCGAACAGCTACCTCAAGATTACCGACATCCGCGTCAACGGCAAGTCCATTAACTTCACCGACGTCGGCTTCGGCGCGCACTACGGCGACCAGTACATCCAGGCGACGGACGATTACTCTATCATTTATGACGACTGGATGGTGGAAAACAACTCCGCGCCGTGGAATCACAAGGACTGGAACGGCAATGTGACCGACAATGTTTCCGCCATCAATCCCGATGACATCAAGAATGGCATGACCATCGACGTAGACTTCTTCATCACCAGCACCGCCGGCAAGGAGCCCGCGAAGGACACCAGCAGCGACCCCGTCTGGTTCCCAAACAACACAGCTTCTCTGGCGGGTCTGACGCTGAAGGATCTGGGCATTGCCGACGACTGGCACGCCATCGTTCCCGTTGACCTGAGCAAGACCGGCTGGCAGACTTTCCCGCTGCTGGCGGCGAACTTCAAGCAGGTCGGCACGGCGTATGTCGCGGTGAACAACGGCTCTGTGACCGTCACCTGCGAGTACAACGGCTTCTATGTGTTTGAGAAGAGCCAGTGCATCAAGTGGTTCACGAGCCTCGACCAGATTTCCAAGGCGGAACTGGTGGATATCTCGAATGGCCTTGACTGCGGCAGCGTTGTGAGCATCGCGGATGATTTGGGCGGCGCGCAGATGGCGTACCTGTCCATCAACAACAAGATTACTTGGCGCAATCCGGTCGATGATTTCGGCAACAGCCTGCCGGACTACTGGAAGAACCTTCCCCAGTGGAAGGAATACCGCGCGAATCTGATGGAAATGATTAACGCGGCGAACGCGGAATAATTCTGCCTCCCCTGCCCCTTCTGGTGAAAGTCAGAAGGGGCTTTTCGTTTGTCTGCGGATTGGCTGGCGGGAGAGCATACGAATCCTTCTGCACCAAAAAGGCCGTCAACTTTTCGCACACTGCGACCAGTCAACGGTCTAATGTTCAGTACAGCAACCTAAAATTTACAGATTGAAAGTTTTCTTAATCAATCTTGCGACTTCATCAGGTTCTATATCAGAATTATCAATCCTCAGGTAGTTATCAAAAGGAATCTCGCCTTCATAACTAACACACCGATGGTTTTTGTCGTCATTGATTAAGCGCTGATTGGAAGCCTCGATATCTCTTTTGGACGCTTTATTTTTTAGTCTGTTTTCAGAAATATTCCTTTTCAGTCTTATCTCCTGCGGCGCAATCAGTTCAACATAATAGAAGTCAGTCCCGTATGGTTCAAAGATGCCTTTGACATGCTCCAGATACGCCCATTCTGATGGCAGATTGAAATCCATCATCATTGTAAAAATCATCCCATCATTATCGGAAGCTGCATAGTTCTTGAAAATAACGTCGCGGATTTCTGCGATTGTCTTGCCCTCGTATCGACCGAAAATCTCTATCACTGGTTCGATGGTCATGTGATTGTGAAAGAGCCTTAAATCCGTTATTTTCATCAATTCCTGACCAACTGTCATTTTCCCAACAGCTGCATCGCCAATGATAAACAATAGTTTCATAAAGCACCTCAACAAATTCTGTGCAGATTCTAAGGTAACACCGCGCAAATGAGGTGGTCGGCTGGCGAATGGATTTTTTCGTCAGATGCAAATGCAAATTTCGAAGGTTTACTGGATGTAAATCGAGAA
>ENA-OYXE01000064-OYXE01000064.1-human-gut-metagenome-genome-assembly--contig:-NODE-64-length-34676-cov-12.034228_pt1 | contig 34676 bp, 30 predicted proteins | sample MGYA00244175_ERZ653407 | MGnify/ENA primary metagenome ERZ653407 (study PRJEB26926, sample SAMN06165181) | human gut metagenome | biome: ENVO:00009003; feature: ENVO:2100002; material: ENVO:00002003... | reverse complement strand
GAAGCGCATAATCCAGCATAGCAAGGCTTCTGTCTGCAGTATTCATCATGCCAATAATATAGACATTCTTCGGAACTGCAAACTTTTCATCCGAATACAGAAGCTGCAGCGCATTTCCTCGTTTATCATTTTCAATCAGCATAAACAGTTCACCGAAGATCTTACTCAGATTTCCACGATTGATTTCATCTATAATAAAGAAATATTCGTTATCACTGTCTATCTCAGCCTTCTTACAGAAATTATAGAATGCACCTTTCTTCAGTTCAAATCCTGTAGCAGATGGACGAAAACCCATAATAAAATCTTCATAGGAATAACTCTGATGGAACTGCACCATCATCACACGCTCTACATCTTTTACACCCATCATGGAATATGCCAAGCGCTTAGCAGCATAAGTTTTTCCCACCCCTGGAGCGCCCTGCAAAATAATGTTTTTCTTGTTTCTAAGCAAGCCAACTAATCTAGAATAGTCTTCTTCAGACATATAGACATCATCTAGGAAATTCTCCACAGTGTACTCTGGATAGGTAACTTCCTGCTCGTCGTCAACTATATCATCGTCTTCAAATAAGTCTTTAATTTCCTGCACAAAATCACTATATGGAGTAATATCAGTCAAAGTTTTCTGCGGTGCCTGATGGTTAATTGTCCAATTACCCTTATTGGTCCAGTTAACTTTTCTGACATTTGAATACTCATCTGCACGATCAGCATCGTATTCGTAGTCAGACTCAACGATTCCTTTACCAAGAATGCCATTGTTGCCTTTCTTCACAAATACAACATCACCAACCCTTATATCATGGACGAACTGCCATGTAGCATGAGCTGAATTCTTATAAGAGCTACTATCGCCATATTCCTGCTTCATCTGCTGTTTCATTTCATCTTTAGAGCTGAATACTCCAAGATCTCCAATTTCTCCCCAGCCCAACAGCATATAGCCATTTTTATAGCACTCTTCCCATTTATCAGCACCTTGCCCCGGGGCATAGAGCCAATAACGAACGGTATCGATATCGTTGTCTGCAAGAGCATCGCTATCATTCGTTTTATTGCTCTTTGCATCAGAGACGCCTTTTTTGAAAATATCTGATGCCATCTCCGCTGTTAATTCCACTGTCTTTCCTGCCTCAGTAAGTGTCCACACGCCTCTTACGCTCTTATCGATATAGCCCGCTCCGACGAGATAATTTCTTGCAAAAGCAACTTCATTTTCAAATTTGTTAACTTGTGTTTTGCCTCTGGTTTCATTTATTACCTCGTCCGACAAGTGCTCGTTTTCTATGATTTTCTTTCTTGCCTCTGCTGGTGTCGCAGATCCTCCCAGATCACGCAGCGCCTGTAATAATGGCATAAACCATTTGAGAAATTCTGCTTTGGAAGTCTTTTTGCCTTTTTCAACAGACTTCTCTTGATTTACTTTCTCAGAGACAATCCATGCCGTATAGGATAAATCCGGGAAGCTCTTGTATTCATATTGACCCGCATCCAGAACTTTTTTACACAGATCCCTTATTTCAAGATAATCTGCTGCATATGGAACTTTCTTCAACTTCTTCTCAGCGGCCACAACAAATTCACCCGGCATATTCTGAGCATTAGCTATAAACCAGCGATTTCTGGAATCCAGGTTAATAAATGAATAAGGACGAATCCAATACAGACCCATCGTAATATTCCAGCGAATGCAAAGCTGATCATGTACCATATCATAAACGTCAGAAAATTTCCGGCGGTTATCTGCTGTGTCATTATCGGCAAGTACAAGAGCAGTTTCAAACAAGCTCCACAAATTATCAATATCACCTGCTTTTCTATCATCTTTAAATCCATAGAATGTTGCTTTCAGATTATTGAGAACCGGAATTCCATCAAAAATACTCGGAACATGTGTAGCAATCCCAAACTCTGATGCTATCCCGTTAAGAATAGCAATTCTATTAGCATTTGTTATTCCCTTGTTGAATGTGCCAAAGATGGTGAACGGATCAACATCAATAATCACATCGCCACTTTCAAGTTTCGGAACACTAATTCCAGCTGCGTCATACACCGCATATATTTTCTGAATAAGGGTCTTTCTATCAGTTTTAAAAGGAAGAAGCTTAGTAGCAAACTCTGTGTAAAAATCTATCCAATCGTATTGCATTTAATAAAGTACCTCCTTATGCATTATCCCATTTTTGAACTACCAAGTGGCTCAAATCCACAAGATTCTAACATCTCATTAACCTCATATATGCTATTCTCGGCACATGAGCTTAATACGCATCTATAAGCATTATTTTGTGGATTAGTTGGCTTTATATTGAAATCGGTTTTCCCGACCAACATTTCTGCTTCAGGCACTGAAAGCTGTAATCCGTAACACAATCCCAAAACCGTTTGAACTGTTGTGGGATATTCTTCCTCATTTCTTAATCTCTGTATTGTACGTTCGCCCACCAATGAGGCATCTGCTAATTTCTTATTAGAAAGCTTTTTCTCTTTCATAAGCTGTACCAATGTTTCAGAGAAGGCTCCCGGATATAATCTCATTGCATCAGCGCTTCGACTTGCTCTCTGGATTTGAGATAACAATGTTCTGTTGTGAGCATTCATCTCAAATGAGTATTCTTGTGCTGCCACCTGACTCGGCGTCTTGTACATCATTTGGACATAGTATTTTTGTCCCTGATACTTCGACTGATAACTATATCCCTTATCAAAAGCAAGACAGCATTCATCAATGTGAGATAAAGCATACTGTGTAAGTTTTACTCGCCCCTCTGAATGTATGATATACTTCTCATCATCAAGGCAAACATGGCCCTCAACATAAACAAACTTTCCTGTATCAATGGCTTTTCTAAAGTCTTTATTTAAACAATACGCCTTAAATAAATCAGCTGAGGATATTGTGAACGATTGATTATCCGTCAAGGCTGATGCATCAAATGAAAATGGAGTAACATATTGTCCATTAACATATGTAAATGCACCATCAACTTTTGCAAAGCCCATTTCTCTTATGCGCATCTTAACTGCCTGTTTTGATAATCCATAGAAATCAGCTAATTCTGAAATCATTTCCTCGATTTGATAACCATCTGTACCATCAAAATGAATATGGTATTTTTCTATGAGTTCTGAAATTTTTATTTTTGCTGTATTTGTTGGCATCAAGATATGTGGAGCAACTCCATTAGCTTGCCACTCCATCCAATCCACAGCCTTCCACTTTTCTGAATCTTTTGCATTGCTACCTATAGAACACTGTATTATTTTCCCTAATTCATCATTTGCTCCAAGCATCTTCATCAAAGCATGATACGGTTGATGCCTATACCAATGGAAGCACTCATGCGCAATGGTAAAGTTCACAGTACCTAAGGTTCGTTCATAATATACACGAGGATCTATCAAAACTGTTCCACGTTTGGCATTTCTGATAACAATATTCTTGTTTTTATCCTTAATATTTCCGTCTTCAAAAACAACCAAACCAAAAATATCAAGTTCTGATGAAAGCAACGAATCTTCTATAATCGAAAGACCCATGTCCTCTGCAATCTTTCTAATAGGAACAGCTACCGGTTCCTGTAAAGCCAAAGGATAATATTTCTCCAGGAATTTTGTAGCTTCATTTTCAAAAGCATCTCTTGAAATAATCGGTACCAATTCACCGGAATACTTGTCATTATCTGAATCTTCCTGTTGCTCACATTCATTAATATTTATAATTTCAAAATCTGTTAGTTCCACGCCTAAAAGAACTTTACACCTTACATCAAGCCATTTTTCAGTAAACGAAACCCTACCCGTTGAAGATATAGAATGTTCGATATCACAACTAACGATTACAGAAAAGCTAATCGCACCATCATCTACCTGTTCAATATGGACTACATTTTGGATTTCGATGTCTGATAGTGTAGCTTTATTCTCTTTCACTTTTTCCGTCATATAATCAAGAACAGCGTCTTTTATCTCATCATATCTTCTTTGGTCGATCAATTTTTGCAAAGGACTCTCATCCTGAGCATCATAATAGTCTAGTCTTGAATCATTCAATTCTTTTCGTACTGCTCTCCAGTTTTTCATATACATGTCCATATATGCAATAAATGTCGAATTATGTGTACGTTCCCTCAGATGAATCAATTCATGTAAAATAACATATTCTAAACATTCAATAGGTTTCTGGGCCAACTGCAGATTAAACCACAGCTTCTTTTTTTCAGTGTTACAGGTTCCCCAACGCGTAACCATATATTTTGTTTGCCACGACTCACAGTGAAGCTCAGTAATTTGTTCCCATTTAGGAAGAAGTCTTTCTATCTCAACTTTTAGTAAGCTACGATACTGTTCACGCACATAGTTTTCTCGTTGCTTAACCGTACTATCTTCTCTCATTGAGAGAATTACTTTATCTCCTTGAATTTCAAAGCTGTTCTTTTGAGCATCTGGTACAAAGGATAAGTAATACTGTTTGCCCCAGATGTACATAGTTTCACCGCTAACATACTGCCGCTTAGCACTTCTTGGTTGTTGCTGGAACTTCTCAATTTGTTTTTTTATCCAACTGAGATTGGTTCGAGCATACACCTCGATTGCCTTATCATCCATTGATAATGGTGCCGAAATAACAACATGTCCATCAGGCGGTTTTATCTGAAGGTGCATATTCTTAATATTCTTTTTTTGAATATCGATCGGTATGCCCGAAATCACAATTCTCATCTATTAATATTCCTCCTGCTTCTCAATAATCTTATACAGACGTTCAACCTCTGCATCATCATTGAGAATTGCAAACAACGCTCTCTTGATTCTTCTTTCCTTGATTGAATCCCCACGAAAACCACTCATTTTACTATTCATAACAGCTTTATGAAGTTCAATAGCCAACACTTCATCCCCGCCAACATTATCATATAATGCTTGCATGGCCTTACTATATCTCACGCTTTCAGGATAGTCTTCATTTTCTTCCGGATGGTCAACATTCTTTGCGAGTTTAATATATTCATCAAGAAGTTCCTTATAGGACAAAACGCCCTTCTGTCTATCTTGAATCAGTTTATCCAAAATCGCTGACATCTTTTCATAGTATTTTGGATTTACAGTTACCTTTTCTACCATTTTACGACGGATATTGTTTTCAATTGCTTCCGCCGCACCTTCTTTCTGACCTGAAGGCGTATCTTCTCCGGTCATCGTTTCACCTTGATCCATTACGAAATCGAGAAGTGTTAGGTCATCAAATTCACCAATTTTGATACTATCAGAAGCCATGATGTAATTATCAATAAGCTTTCGCATATCCGGTTCATATGCCTTAAAATCTAAGAAGTCGCCGCTCTTATTTCCGATAGTTTGCTTTAACTCAATATAGAAATGTACTTTATTCTCATAAGCATTAAGTTCTGTTGCAGAACAAATATCAACCATATACTGCTTTGCTTCAGCATAAGCACGAACTAAACTGCTTACGAGTTTATATAATTTTTCACGAAGGCGAGCATAGATTTCATCCATGTCTTCGCTCATGCCGGAAACGCCGCAGAAATAGTGAAGATACTGCAAATCTTCTTTCGGAGCTTCGACACCCTCGCATAATTCTTCTAGCTCTTCGTAAATATCTTTGAAATGTTTAATAGCCTCATCACCTCTATCTTTAAGAAGTCCATCTACATCTTCAGGGGCATAGTTCTCAAATGCTCCAGATGTGTACTTATCCATAGCATTTTTTAAATTTCCAAAAAGCTGCTTGTAATCCACAATATAACCAAATTCCTTGGTATCACCATCCAGTCTATTTACACGACAGATCGCTTGGAATAAACCGTGGTCTTGCATGCTCTTATCAATATAAAGATATGTACAAGGAGGTGCATCAAATCCTGTGAGAAGCTTATCAACTACAATAAGCAACTTCATATTTGCAGGTTCATTGACAAACTTTTCCTTTACCTCTTTCTCAAAATCTTCCACTTTCTTCTGAATTGAAACTTTCTCCGGAAGGTTGTCAGGGTCAAAGCCTAACATGCGAAGATAAATCTCGTATTTTTCAAAAGTCTCTGTTTCGTCATCAGCACTTACAGTATCTGTTCTGAGATCTCCTGCTTGTGGTGTGTAGGATGAAATGATTGCACATTTCTTAAACCCACGCTGCTGGAAGATTTCATAATACTTACATGCAGTATAAATGGAATCAGCTACAAGAATAGCATTTCCATTACCATCCATCAGACGAGGCTTCAAGTCGAAATCCTGAATGATGTCCCAAGCAACGCGCTCAAGTCTTGAACGTGAGCTATAAATCTTCTGCATGCTTGCCCATTTCTCTTTTAGTTTTGCCTTTGCTCTGCTTGAAAGAGTACGAGTCTTAACATCAAACCACTGGTCAATCCTATCATGGACTGTAATATCCTGCGGAATATCTCTATATTCATATCTCAAATCCAGTACAACACCATCTTTAACCGCTTCATTGTACTTATAGCTATGGATGTATGTTCCAAAAACTTCGATACTTGTCTTCTTATCTTTCTTTAATAATGGTGTACCAGTGAAACCAATAAAGATAGCTTCCGGCATAATTGCCTGCATTGCTGCATGTAATTTACCAGACTGAGTTCTGTGACACTCATCTACAAATACAAAAATTTTACCCTTTGCCTTAAAATCTGCAGGGAGTGCTTTTTTCAACTCATCAATATACTTATCATAATCAGATTCTGTGGCTTCACCACCACGACGGCCAAACTTATGCACCAATGAACACAACAATGAATCATCATAAGAATTTAATTTCTGAAGCAAGTCATCGCAACTCTTGGTTCTGGTGATCTTTTCATCAACACCGATATAAGTTTTTTCTATCTGTTCATCCAGCTCGTCTCGGTCTGTAACGATAAGCACACGAGGATCCTCTTCTTCACAATTTGCAAGAATCCATTTTGAAAGCCAAACCATAGTAAGTGTTTTTCCACTACCTTGAGTATGCCAAATAATACCACCGTGCTGTTTTGCCAATCGCCTTTGTGTACGCTTGATACCATAGAACTGATTGTATCGGCACACCTTCTTGATTCCCTTGTCATACACAACAAAGTTTTCAATAAGGTCAATAAAACGCTTTTTATCGAACATCTGGTAAATCTGCTGTAAAAGAAGGTTGTCCAGTTTTTCGCAATAAGCCATGATGCGTGCATCCTCTGGGTCACGCTCATCCTCATTTTCATGGAATCCATCTGGTTTCCATTCCATATAATATTTCTCTTTGGTCTGAATTGTTCCATAGCGCAAACCTTCTATTTCATTACCGGCCATACAAAACTGCATCGTCGTAAAGAATGGAGCGATAAATCCATCTTTCTGATTTGTCAAATTCTGACGAATACCATTAGAAACAGATACACTACTTTTCTTCAATTCAATGACCGCCATCGCAATACCATTCACATAAATTACAAGGTCTGGTCTTTTTTCCTGACGACCAACTACTGTAACTTCCTCGGCAATCGCAAAGTCGTTATTTGTAGGTGTTTCCACATCCATGAAATAAACCGTCTTTGGTGCTCCATCGGCTGTTTCCTTTACCTTGGCACCATACTTCAAAAGAGAATAGACTTTATGATTTGCATCGTACAAACCATGTGTCATATCATCTGCTGCTTTTACCAGTTCAGAAACAGCTCCGTCAATCAATTTCTGGCTGTAACCGCTAAGGCGCAAGTACGCACGAAGACGGTCTTCACGGATGTTCTTGTTTGCGGCATCTTTTAAATTGCCTACGTATTCATAATCAAGGATATCTCTATCCTTAAAGAAGCTAACCACACGATCTTGGGTAGCTCTTTCTGTGTCGCCAATACTCATGCGTACATTCCTCCTAAACTAATCGTATTTTCCCTGTAAGCAAGTCGCTCATCATACCTTTTTTAATATTCGAATATTTATCACACTTACACTGATGAAGAGAGATGAGGTGGTCGAGATTGTGGAAATAGCTTCCGATTTTAATCTCTTCCTCGGTTGTTGTAGGAAATGAGATTATATAATTCCCCAACTGTGGTACAGTTAGTTGCGGAACTCCTGTTGACTCAACAATTACAACATGTTTATTTATTGCATTCTCTAAAAAATAAACATCATGTTCTGAACGAATGGCAAGCAATCTTACAACAGGCGTAAAATCATCTATTCTCGCTTGTGCATGCCCTACATCACCTCTACCAGTAACTGTTACAGCAGGAGCTTTTACTCGATAATAATCATCGTAATATCCAACGATACCATCGTTTGTTAACGCATTTGCATATATTGGATATTGACCATTTTCAACAACTCTACTTTTGTCGATATCTCCGCCTGCTAACATTTCGGTTGCTTCATCACCCAACTTACGCTGTTCCCAAGCTTCAGTAAATCCTGGCAAACGCATTTCTGGAACTGTGTCATCCTTTTGTGGAAACATTTTCGATAAACATCCATTTTTAACAAGCTTTATCTTATTTACAACTTTTGTTTCTGATGTCATTAATAACTGTATTTTATTTAATGATTGTACTATTTTCTCCTGTTCATCAAATGGAGGTACCAATATCAATGTCTCTGAAATAGCTCCTTTTGATATTGATGACACTTTTATACCTGTTATATATGGCAATATTTGATTGTGAAATAAATCAGAATTCATGTAATATCCTAACCACCCCGGAGCAAAATCACCTTTTTTCACTCTACATGGAATGGTATGAAGTCCTGCAACAAGTTTACTATCACCGAGATTCTGTACCTCAATAACTTTTCCAACAGTTTCGTCCTCTGCCGTATCTGCAACAACAATGTCACCGTCCTGAAGTAATTGAGTCGATGAAGATAACAGAGATAACTCATTTACGTATGGAATTTCTTCTTCGTTACAATCCAATACTTCCGGAAACTTTGTTAAAATATCACCATAATGAATATTTCTTACAGCTCCACCACGATTATTTAAATTTTCACGTGACAGAGTATTATTGGATATCACCCTAAACGTTTCGTCAAATGTTTGGAGTTCCCAGTCTACTGGAATATCACCAATCTCCGTATGTTTTAATTCTTTTACCATTTGAAGCCCATCCTCTCCAGATGACTCTTGACCTTTGCCTCATAGTCAGCAGTCTGCTTCATAAGATCAGGAAGAGTATTTTCATAACGTTTAGAAAGTTCAATAATGCGGTCTGCAAGCTGATGGGAGATTGCTGCATACAAATCATTAATACCTGTACCGATGGTGTAATACCATTTTTTATTTACCAGTAAATCTATGATTTCATCGTCTGTTAAAGTTGCATATCTCTCACGAGCCTTCTCGTCAAGTTCTTTATCCATCTCCTTGATAAGCTTTGTTGATTCTTCGGACTTCTTAGCTAATTCAAACGCAGCTTTCAACTCTGCATAATCATCTGCATATGCTTCCGGAGCTGGTGCTTCTGCGCGTGCCATTGCCAATGCATATGAAACGGATGTCTTTGTCACAGTACCTTTTTCTGTATAAGCCACTTCAAGAATAATATTGTTACTAATATAATCCACATACTCCTTTTTCTTCATAGGAAGCATGCCCTGTAATTTGACTAGTCCATCAATCAGTGGAGTATGAACATGGCTCATGATTTCATCCATCTTTTCTTGGATATCCTTGCTCTTAACTTTTCCACCTTCAGCCACATCGGACAAAACGGAATCCTCTGCAGATTCTTCAACTAAAGACATAAGACGAGAATCTGTTTCTACAACAAAATCAACAAGGTCATCCATCGCTTTTTTCTCTTCCGGGAAAAGTTCGGAAATAATAAGCGCTTTGGGAATAAGTTTTCCTTCCCATCCTGCAACTTTCAATTCCTGATTTCCATCATCATCTTTTTTCTTTGTTTCTTTCATAATGTTTTCTGTTTCTCTTGCAACGCCATAACCAGCTTCGTCGGAGATAATCATAGAAACATCATCACTAAGCACTTCATTCCAGTAAGCAAGAAGTACCTGATATACATCATATTTATTAATAAGTGAAAGGCTCTCAAACTCTTTCAATATAGCTTGAGCCAATTCAATAATCAGTTCTTTTGCAGACACGCCAGCCTTCAAATTCTTAAGTTTAGAATCTGCGTAAGACTTCCAATTTGCGAATACTTCATCAATCATTTCTCCATAAACAGCAAATTCTGCGTTAGAGTATGTTGTCTGACGAATCACATCTTCTTCTACATTCAGCTTATAGTATCCTTCACTAAACACACCAAAAAGTTCATTCTTCAGAGTCGGGAATGCAGTCCAGAAACGTTCTAGTGCATCAATATCCGCTGCTGGTATACCACCATGAATATGCGCATAGATATCCTGAATATCTTCCGGGGCAGAAGAATCAATGTAACGAGAAATATTTAAGTTGTACCCATTCTTTTCCTTAATTTCTTTGTTTGGTACAAAACGAGCATATTTAGGATCTGTTGTAATCTGCTCATTAAAAGTAGTTACAATACGATAAATATCCTGTTCACGGAGTCTGTTCTTGCTTCCATCTTTTACATAGCCCTTGCCTGCATCAATCATAAATATACCAGCGCGGTTTTCCGCACCTTCTTTATCAATTACGAGAATGCAAGCAGGAATACCCGTTCCGTAAAATAAGTTTGGAGGCAAGCTGATAATTCCTTTAATCCAGCCTTTATCAACAATTGTCTGTCTGATAGTTGCTTCAGCATTTCCTCTAAACAATACTCCATGAGGAAGAATTACTGCTGCTTTACCAGTAGACTTCAGGGTTTTCAAAATGTGCATTAACCAAGCGTAATCACCATTCTTTTCAGGTGGTCTATCCCCATATCCAGAAAATCGCCCAAACTCTTTTAACCCATCGGACCAGTTTTTAAGAGAGAATGGAGGGTTTGCCACAATATAATTAAATCGCTCAAGTTCTGATGGATTATCAGTTTTCATAAACTGCGGATCTGAGAATGTGTTTCCTGCCATAATTCTAATTGTAGCTTTATTATGAAGAACCGCATTCATCTTTGCCAAACCAGCTGTAGAACCATCTTTTTCCTGACCATAGCCTGAAATTTCAAAAGGAGCTTCTGCTAATGCTCTGATTAACAAAGATCCACTTCCACAAGCCGGATCGCATACGGTTGCATCATGGTCTGTACACTTATCGATACCGATAATTTTTGCAAGAATTCGAGATACCTCTGCCGGAGTGTAGAATTGTCCCTTACTCTTTCCACTTTCAGACGCAAAGTTACGCATCAAATATTCGTAAGCGTCACCAATAATATCGTCGCCTTCTACTTTGTTCTTTGAAAAATCAAGTTCAGGACGCTGAAAAATTGCAATAAGCTTAGTAAGCTTATCAACCATCTCTTTGTCTTTACCTATTTTTGCTTCATCATTAAAATGAGCAATATCTATAACGCCCTTCAACCCTTCGTTTACTTCAGCTAGGCGAGCTATAATCTTATCTATACCTTCACCAATGTTCTTCTTATTTTTAAGTGCTATAAAATCATCAAAAGAACAGCCTGTTCTTTTCTCAGGGTCAGGATTCGGATCATTTGCCTTATCAAAAACCGTCAAATCTCCGTATTTCTGTCCTTTGTATTTATCAGTTACATACTTCATAAATAAAAGTGTAAGTATGTAATCCTTATATTGTGATGCATCCATGCCTCCGCGCAATGCATCGCAGCTCGCCCAAAGGGAGCTATATAGCTCTGTTTTCTTTACTGCCATTGCCAGAATCTCCTTGTATTTTATTTACTGTCTCAATTACTCGATAGCGCTTTTTCCACTTTTAACCCACACATCAAGTTCAGAACATTTAAACTTCCATTGCTTCCCGATTTTGTGTGCTGGTATTCCTTTATCATTACGTATCCATCCTCGGAGCGTCACCGGCTTGACACCTAGGTATTCAGCAGCTTCTTCAATGTTTATCCATTTATCATTCAACTTATCTTCCATATTTCACCTCTCGAAGTTACGTATAGATATAATTACCCAATAATATTATAGTCATTTTCGCCAGCAAAAACAAGCAGTTTCTTGTTATTTGCTTATATTTGTTATTATTTTTCTTAGAAAATTTACTATTCGTTCATATTTGTTTTTAGGTAGCCGGACATGTATATGTCCGGTCTTTTCTTTTGTAAATCCAGGATTTTCAATCATTATCCGTTCCATCAATCATCTCATTATTCCTAAAAACGGACATAGGCATGTCTGAGGTTTTTATTTTGAAATCTGGCATATTTAAGATAGTTATTAAAAACTCGTCTCGGACAAGACGTTAACCAGTCTGACTTGTTCATCAACTCACCATCTTCGTGGCCACGTGGTGTGTTCGTAGTTGATGAACAAGAGAACATTATTAATAGAGTTGCCAGCTTACGAACGGCTGGTCACCGGAAAGAAGCGGAGTTATCCGCATGAGGTGACCATCTTATGAAAAACACTGGCAGCCATATCGGTTATCTCCGCTTCGGTTCAAATGCCGAAAGGAGAAAATCGAATGGCAAACAAAGACAATCAGAGTAAAGAGTATCGTATCTACATCAAGGAATCCAAAAGCTGGGTGGATGTCAACAAGGAGTTCTACACGAACTACTACCGTGACATCAACGCCTATCGCAAGCGTCAGCAGGAACATGGCCGCTGTGTCTGCCCTGCAAGCAAACGCTACTTATGTGACATGGATTGTTTAACCTGTCCTTATGCCAAAGCTGGCGATCAGCTTTCTCTCGACAATACTGTAAATGACTCTGACGGAAACGAAAAGAGCTGGCTTGATGATATGCCAGATGAATCTGCAGCTATCGCTGAAGTATTGGAGGATGCAGAACTTCTTCACGCTCTCTATGCAAAGCTGAATGAACTGGACCCGGAAGGTCGACTTATCTGTCAGCTTATTATGCAGGGAAAATCTGAACGTGACTGCGGCAAGGAAATGGGACTCTCTCGCAATACCTTTGTATATCGTAGGGACAAGCTGTTCAAGAAGCTCCGTTCCGAGCTTAAGGACTACATCTAATATGAATGGTCGTCCTCTGCTTCTTCAGGGGACGATTTTTCTTTTCAAAAAAGTTTCTTATATTTTTCGGCCAAACGGCAATCTCACCTCCATTGAGTAGTGTAAGACGAAACAAAGCGACCTACAGAAAGCGAGGTGAACATCGTGAATCGAACTTTTCACAACAGAAGCGGCACTGACGCAGAAGTGATTGCTACTCTCACTGCAACCAGCCAGGTATCCGCAAGAATGGCGAAGAATCTCAGAATCATCGCCGCACACAGACAATCCGAGGAAGGAGAAACAGTAAATGTCAAAAATGAACGATATGGCTATGACCATCGAAGAACTGAGAAATGCTGCCGCTGCTATTAACGATGCAGCAAACTGGCTTGCACAGCAGTTTTCATCTGATTCTAAGCAGCAAAATATAAATGTTGCTGCTAAAGCAGAAAAAGAAACCAAACCTGTACTGACCCTTGAGGAGGTTCGAGCTGTTCTGGCTGACAAATCTCGTGCTGGACATACGGCTGAGATTCGAGAGCTTCTTAAAAAGTATGGTGCAAACAAGCTGTCACTCGTAGATCCGAAACATTATGAAGCCCTGCTACAGGAAGCGGAGGTGCTCTAATATGCCACCAAAAGGACATGCACTCCTCTCCGCATCCTCTTCTGACCGATGGCTTCACTGCCCACCGTCAGCAAGGCTCTGCGAAACCTACGAGGATAAAGGTAGTGATTATGCTGCAGAAGGTACCGACGCACACGCTCTTTGTGAGTACAAGCTCCGTAAAGCTCTCGGCATGGAAGCTACTGATCCAACCAAAAGTCTCGACTGGTACAACGCTAAAATGGAAGATTGTGCCACCGGATACGCCAGCTTTATTATGGAGCTTTTAGAAGATGCCAAGCAGACCTGCTCTGATCCAGTTGTTCTGATTGAACAGCGAGTTGACTTCTCCCGTTGGGTAGAACAAGGCTTCTGAACCTCAGATGCTATTCTCATCAGCGATGGAACTATGCACGTGATTGACTATAAACATGGTCTTGGAATACTTGTTTCCGCTGAAGACAATCCACAGATGAAATGCTACGCCCTTGGCGCTCTGGAGCTTTTCGATGATATTTATGACATCGATACGGTCAGCATGACCATCTACCAGCCAAGACGTCAGAACGTTTCTACCTATAAGGTCAGCAAAGAGGACCTGTATCAGTGGGCCAATGAAGTTCTAAAACCTACCGCGGACCTCGCCTTTGCCGGTGATGGGAACTTCCTGTATGGTGAATGGTGCGGATTCTGCAAGGCAAAGCATGAGTGCAGAGCCAGAGCGGAAGCCAATCTTTTACTCGCACAGCACGATTTCAAACTCCCACCCCTGTTGGAGGATTCGGAAATCGAAATTATCCTTTCCCGTGTCGATGAACTGGTCTCTTGGGCCAACGACATCAAGGAGTATGCACTCCAGCAGGCAATCAGCGGTAAAGAATGGACCAGCTGGAAGCTGGTCGAGGGTCGTTCCAACCGCAGATACACCAGTGAAGACGACGTATCGAAAGCTGTCGAAGCTGCTGGTTTTGACCCTTACGAAAAGAAGCTGCTTGGTATCACAGCCATGCAAAAGCTGCTCGGTAAGTCTCGCTTTGAAGAGCTCCTTGCAGCCTACATTGAAAAGCCACAAGGCAAACCTACTCTTGTGCCGGAGAGCGATAAACGCCCGGCAATGAACACAGCAAAAAATGATTATATTGAGGTGACAAACTATGAAAACAATTATGATTAGCACAATTCTTGTAAACATCTGTATCGGCTACTTCGCGTGTGTGGCCTTACTACTGCAATCTCTATGATTCAGAGTATCATCAATGACCACAAACGCGAAAAGCGCGAACAGGGAAATGACAAGCGTGATCTCGAATACCACGAAAAACGCATGAAGGACTCTAAGTAATCTATTAACCTGCTGGCGGTGATTTTGCTGCCGCCAGTACATCTTTCAACAAAAGGAGACAATCTATGAATGGCTTTGCAGAAATCTTAAATCTATTTATTGCTAACGCCATCGCATACCCCTTTTTTGTAGCGGTATGTGACTTCATCATTTATAACATAGGGAAAATCATTCTCTATCTTATCCGCTATGCGGTATACCACATCCGACGTGACATTAGTAAATACAAATCCAATAATAAAGATAAACAGTAACACGGCAGGTGGCAGAGATTTCTCTGCTGCCTGTTTTGTAGAAAGGACAATCTCGTGAAAACACTTAGCATTGATATTGAGACATACAGTGATGTGCCTCTTCAGAAAACAGGCGCCTATCGTTATGTGGAGTCCCCCAATTTTGAAATCTTACTCTTTGCCTATAGCACAGACAACCAACCCGTTCAGGTGATTGACCCTGCTTGTGGAGAACAGATTCCCAAAGAAGTCTTTCTTGCCCTGGAAGATGAATTTGTCATCAAGTGGGCATGGGCTTTACTGTTGTTCCTTTCGGTCAGGGATTTAAGGATATGTCCCACCGGCAAAGGAACTTATGAAGCTAACGCTGGAGCAAAAGCTGGCTCACGGTGGTCATCCGGTACTCCGTTGGATGATGGATAATATCTATATCCGCACCGACCCAGCAGGCAATATAAAGGCTGACTAAGAAAAATCCACAGAGAAAATCGATGGAGCCGTCGCCACTATTATGGGACTTGACCGTGCAATCCGCTGTGGAAATAATACAGGCGCTTCTATCTATGATGACAGAGGAATTTTATTCATATAAAAATGGAACTTTTGTTTTTACACAAAAAGCTCCACTTCTGTTTATTTATTTGAATTTATGATTCCTTCGATATCACGACCACCGTAGAATATTCGTGCTACTGTGACTGTCCTCTCCTTGTCATCGACAAGATAATACACAATAAAATTGTCTACCGGAAGCTGATGCATTTTCATCGAATGCCAAGGCTCCCATTCAACTAAGGTATAACGAGCTGGCATGAAATCCAATGAACGAACTTCCTTTCGTATGCGCCCCAGCTGAGCTGCGGCTGTCTCCGGAACAAGGAGTTCATTCGCAATGTACGAATAGATTTCACGCAAATCACCAAGTGCATCTACAGAATAGCCGACATTATAGCTATCCGTCATATGCCAAACTCCTTTGCAAGTACCGCATCGACTTCATCTGCAGAATATACCTTTCCTGCTTTGATGGAATCAACACCCTTCTGGAGTTCTGCATCAAGTTCCTCTCTGGTCATTGCACCAACAGCTGATGGCTTAGAAGAAGGAAGTTTCAATTCAAACGGCATACCTTTTTTCAGTACGATCTGACTATAAAGCATCTGAATTGCACTGGATGGAGAAATGCCAAGCTGAGAAAGAATGCTCTCAGCATTATCCTTGAGATTAGTATCTATTCTTGCATAAACAGCAGATGTATTTGCCATAGTATCGCCTCCTTTTTCTTCATTATATTTGTTTTTGCTTGCAATTACAAGCATTTGCGCAAATTATTTTGTGATGTAACTTTGAATTTTATACGCCTCTTAAAGCATAAAGGAATATTTATGGGATTTTTATCGGGGCTATTTCATTCCAGAGACAAGCCCATCAACAGTACCAATGGCAGTGCCTATCGTTTTCTCTTTGGTGGAAGCAACTCTGGCAAAGCCGTCAATGAACGAAGTGCCATGCAGATGACTTCAGTCTACGCCTGTGTCAGAATTCTTTCGGAGTCTATTGCAGGACTGCCGGTTCATATTTATAAGTATACTGACTCCGGTAGTAAAAAAAGGCAATCAAGCATCCTCTGTATCGACTGATTCACGATGAGCCAAATCCGGAAATGACATCTTTTGTCTTCCGAGAGACCTTGATGACGCATCTTCTCCTTTATGGAAATGCCTATGTGCAAATTATACGAAATGGCAAAGGTGAAGTCATCGCTCTCTATCCGCTGATGGCTAATCGAATGAGTGTGGATCGTGACGATAAGGGATGACCAGATAATCATCTGGGATGCCCACATCACCATCCAACTTAAATCTGACGTTAGTATCAATGTAGATTCATAATTTCGTAGGCATAAAAAGACTCTCCATTACTAGATAAATTCCAGTGATGGAGAGCCCTTACTTACAAGTTGACTATCAATCTTCCTCTTTTTCTTTCTGAGCCAATGTGGTTAATTCCATCATCTTTTGTTGATAAGTAACTCCGTCAATTTCTTCGTCAGCATACTGTCTCATTAATTCATCAATCTGTGCTTTTAATTCTTCTCTAACCATTTGTCCTTCCTCCTTAATCATCCTTTAGCAAATACCATTCATGTTCACGACTCACTCAGAATACATGGCACTTCATTCCACGACATTTAAATCATTTTATTATCAACTTCCCTCCTTCTTTTTTGTAAAATGAGTTATAGCCATGTATGCTCCGTAACCTACCAACGCAAGTACTCCTAAAACTATTTTCCCTGCTGAACTATCATTTGGTTCAGTAGTAGTTCCTCCCATAGAATTTTCGTTTTGGCTATTAACTTTATTCCAGTATGCTTCCGATTCAGCAGCCTTCTCTGCTCTGCGGCGTCGACGCTCTTCAGAAGTTTTCTCTCTTATGTAGCGCTTGCGTTCCATTGACGTATCAATTTCTTCTAAGATTCTTTCATCCCATTCGAACCAATTCCAACCTCGAAATGCATAACCACCGTACCCGTTGTCATCGCCTTTTTCAACTACGAATAGTTTTCCTTTCTCTGTTGGATAATAATTTCCGGGCTCACCAGAAAGGAATCCTTCTTCTTTTAATAAGATGTTCATTTCCTCTGCTGTCAAGCCACACCTTTCTCCTAATCGTTTTGCTGATAATGTCATGTATCGTCCTCCTGCGTTATTTATCTTGGATGTTCTTCTGCCAGTTTTCGTTCTTCTTCATCCCATCGTTTCTGAACTTCTTCAAAATATTTTTCACTTTGTTCAGAAAATGTGCCACGCATATAGCTGATTTCATCCATCAGGCCTTGTCCCCATGTTACGTCGATTAGCTGTTCATGATGATATGTTGCTTCACTAGTACATCTGGACAACACCGTATTTCCTGAAGCATCCAAAATGGAGTACGGATATTGATACTTCAAGATTATGTTGTTCTTATTGAGTACATCTTCCTTAATATCTCTGTCCCAACAAAGTATAAGAAGTTGTAAACTATTGAACCTAAATACATACGATAATGCATAATTCTCAAACTCTTGTATTTCCCTCTCCTCTCGCAAGGTGATCTGCCCGGTATTATAATCAATGTTTGTGACAATACTATTCGCCAGTAATAGTGGCGAATCTCCCCAGCGGAGTTTCATATTTCCAAACATATAATCCGGTGCAGGCGAAGTGTTTACTGCAAGTCCCGCCAAGATTGTAATATTCCCTAGCGGACTACTTTTTTCTTCATTCAACAAGAATTCTTTTACTTCATCATCAAAAAAAGATACATCCTTCTTCCTAGCCCTCAAGTCATTGAACGCAAACTTCAAACACATTTTTTGAATCATTGTATAGTCATATTCTACAGAAAGAGTGTCATCTTTTTTGTACTTCACTAAAAAATACTTCTCAATAAATTCTTTTGCATAAGAATCGATGTACGAAATCCTATTGTTATTACAGTCTGCACAAACATCCTTCACCATAGGGTCCCCTTGATGCACGATACTTCTCTCTCCGTCTATTGTTGCGAAGCATTCCGGAAATAATCCAAGTATTCCACTTGATATTATATGCTCTTTAGTCCCTTTAGCTTCTTTTCCACAATAAGCACAAATCATACATAGCCACCTCCTGTTATCTATTTCACTGCCAAGTCTGCCTCTTAATATCAAGTGGCTTGAACTGCGGTCGTTTCTGACAACAATCCCAGTGCCACAACCTATGACATCTAATCCACAGCCTAAACCCTACCGCATTTTTCCGATCATCGACTTTTTCTCCGGTCAGGCTAAAAAGTAGATATGTTTCCATACAAGAAAACCGAGCTTTCCGCAAGGCTTCTCTGATGATGCTAACCTCGCAAAAAGCCCGGAAATACGCTACTTTTCAGCCTTTATTTATCTTTCCTTGACAGCAAGCACACGCTCTCCACATGCCCGCTGTGACAAAACTGATCAACGACCGCCACCTTCTTCGCCTCATACCCCTTCTCCTGAAGTATTTTCACATCTCTCGCCAGGGTTGCCGGGTCGCAGCTCACGTAGACGATACGTTCCGGCGCCATGTGGACCAGAGTGTCCAGAAGAACCTGATCGCAGCCCTTTCGCGGTGGGTCCACGACCACGACGTCCGCGTGGGAGCCGTCGCCGCCCTTCTTATATATATCTGGAACGACTTCCTCTGCCTTGCCGACAAAGAACTCGGCATTTGTGATCCCGTTGATCTCAGCATTATGTCTTGCATCGTCTATAGCCTGTGGAACGATCTCCACTCCATATACATTCTTTGCCTTCTGGGCGAGGAACAGGGATATGGTTCCTATTCCGCAGTACATGTCCCACACAGTCTCATCACCGGACAGGTCCGCATACTCCAAAGCCTTGTTGTACAGGACATTTGTCTGGACAGGATTTACCTGATAGAAGGACAATGGGGATATTTGATATTTGATGTCACCGATATAGTCCGTGATGTATGACTGTCCCCAGAGGGTTATGCACTTATCGCCGAGTATCCGGTTCGTATTCTCCATGTTGACGTTCAGGCAAATGGATGTCATGCCGTCTATCTTAACCAGTTCTTCTATCAAAATCTCACTGTGCGGAAGCTTGTTGCCATTTGTCACCAGACACACCATGATCTCCTTGGTGGTAAATCCAACTCTGATAAGGATATGTCTGACCAGACCTCTTCCAGTCTCCTCGTCGTAGGTCGATATGTGATTGTCCTCAATGAAGCTTCTGACAATAGCAACTATTTGGTCATTCACAGGTGCACCAATGGCACAGCTCTCTGTGTCTATGATGTCATGGCTTCTTCCTGCGTAGAATCCGATGACCACATCACCGTTCTTGTCCCTACCGACAGGAAACTGTGCCTTATTCCTGTAGTGGAATGGATCATCCATGCCGTAGGCTGGCTTTTCCATGATGGCTTCCACGTTCTCCATCTTGCCGATCCTCTGCAGACAGTTCTTCACCTTGTTCCACTTGTATTCGAGCTGCTGCTCATAGGAAACCTGCTGCATGGTGCATCCGCCGCATCGTTTCGCCTTGTCGCACACCGGCTCCACGCGGTATGGCGATGGTGTGATGAGCTTCATCAATCTTCCGTAGGCTATGTTCTTCTTCACCTTGACGATCTTCACCTCCGCCAGATCGCCCACCACGGCATCCTTGACAAATACAGTCATGCCCTGAACGTGTCCAATGCCCTCTCCGTCATTGCCCATGTCCTCGATGAGCACCTGATAATCCTCATTTTTGACAAGTGTGACTTCACCAGTATTTGTCGCATCCGTTCTGGATGTTCTAACAACTGAACTTGCACTATTCACTGCCTCCGCAGTTTTTTTTCTCTGCTCACCATTTACTCGCCTATTGTTCTTAGGTCTCCTATTGTTCCTAATATCTGACATATACTATCTCTCTTCCTATTGCCGTTATGGGGCGATCCTATGCCTTGAAGATCGTCCCTTTATATTATTAATCTAACCGTTGTATGATACCATTTCTCATGCACGTAGACGCTCCGCCTCATGACACAGGGACACTCCTTGTGACACAGGGACACTCCTCGCGACACAGGGACACTCCTTGTGACACAGGGACACTCCTTGTGTCACAGGGACGCTCCTCGTGACAAAAGGAACGTCCCTATGACGTCTTTCGGATGTTGGACTGGAGAGCTCTGTTGAAGCCCAGCCAGCCATTGTTGTCCTTTGCCGCATCCAGCTCCTGAATAAATGTCTGAATCTTGGCGTCTGTGTTGTCCGCCATGGACAGTGCCAGTGCCTCGATGAGTGCAGGCTTCTTTGGTGAGCCGTACTCAAGCTCTCCGTGGTGAGCCAGTATGCAGTGCTCCAGCTCATTTGCCGCCTTTGCAGGGAAATTGTCTATGGTATTGATCTTATCGCGGATCATCATCGTTCCCATGACAATGTGTCCCAGAAGCTGACCTGCGTCTGTGTAGTCGTTCTCAGGGAACTTGGAGATCTCGTAGACCTTGCCAATGTCGTGGAGAAGTGCCGCTGTGATCAGCAGATCCCTGTTGAGCACCGGATAATATGTGGTGTAGTAGTCACACATCTTGGCAACTGCCAGTGAGTGCTCAAGTAAGCCTCCTATGTATCCGTGATGTATCGACTTTGCAGCCGAATGATTCTTGAATTCCTTGACAAATGCAGGATCTTCGGCGAAGAATTTCTTCAGAAGCACCTTGTAGTAATCCTTGTCGAGTGACTCTACGAGTGCCATCAGGTCCTTGTACATCTGCTCTATATCCTTCTTGGTACATGGCATATAATCAGCCTCAACGTACTCTCCCTCGTCTGCGATCCTGATCTTCTTGATGTTGAGCTGAAGCTCATTGTTAAATGATGTCACCTGACCATCCACCTTGATGAAATTCTTTGCCTCAAAGTGCCCTATAGCATTGCTCAGCTCCCAGACTTTTCCGGCTATGCTTCCGGTCTTATCCACAAGCTCCAGGTTGTAATATGTCTTTCCTGATTTTGTAGTTCCTGTCTGCTTGTTCTTGCAGAGATAGACATTCGATATCATGTCGCCTTCGTTGAAATCTGTTATAAATACCATTTTACTTTCCTCTTTCTATGTTTAATTATTATTGTATGCTTTAATTTTAATCATATATAAGAATACAATAGGCGGTTGTGAAAATCCAGTATTTACTGAACATTTCCACAACCGCCTGTATTGTATCTCTTATTCTACATATTGTCGTACTCATTAAGCTTGTCCGAAGCCGCCTTGCCTTTCTTACGTGACTCCTCCCTGTCAAGCTTTCTCACACTGAACAGCCCCTTGATGACAAATGCTATTCCAACGCACAGTGTGCCAAGTATGAGTGTAAGCTCAAGTCCTGACATATATCTCAGTGAAACATTGAGTGAGATTACGATGCATACAAAGAATGCAATGCAAAGTCCTGTAAACACAAGACCTGTTCCCATGTTCGGCTTAACCAGAAGTGCGATAAATGCGATGACCAGCAGAATTATAAATATTCCACTGACATTCACCCCACCGCCTATACGGAACAAGGAACTGAGAAGTCCCCAATCAGACACGACGACATTCTTAAGGAACATCACGCCTCCTGCTATCATCAATACGATTCCCAATAAAAACTGTAACAACTCTTTCATCCGCTTTTTCTCCTCTTCTTTTTGTAAATATATTGTTTGTAATATATTGCCTCGTCACCCTTTAACCTATCTTTTCATAATATCAGCTTTGGTTTCCTCCCGCAACCATTCGCTTTGATTAATCAGGGAAAAATGTATGTTTTTCTACACCTGCAATGTGTTGACGCTCTATAATTATAAGGGGTATAATCAATTATGTATGTGTAGAATTAGAGACTTTATGTATACTTAATTGTGCTTTTACAGCACTTATCAAAATAAAAAGGAAACACTGAAAATGAATCTGCGAACATTAAGAGTTATAGAATACAACAAGATAGTCGAGATGCTGACCACATTTGCCTCATCACCCATGGCGAAGAGAAAATGCCAGCGTATAAAGCCCCGCAAGGACCTCGCCATGATCGAGACGCTCCAGCAGGAGACAAGGGATGCATTAAGGCGTCTGAACACTCAGGGTAATCTGTCATTTGCAGGACTCAAGGATATCGGAGCCTCGCTCAAGCGGCTTGAGGTTGAGGGCATCCTTACCACTGCTGAGTTGCTTGACGTTGCCAGCATGCTGGATCTCGCACTCACCGCCAAGAAATACGGCGAGAACGAAGGCACAAGCATGACAGATACGAGAAGACGCAGCAAGGAGCAGATCGAGGAGGAGAAAGCCTCCAACAAGATGCTTGGTCTTAGCATGAACCCGGATGGCACTACATGTCCTGACAGTCTGCGCACGAGATTTCTGGAGCTCATGCCATTAGAGCATCTGTCCAGAGAGATCCACAGATGCATAATTTCTGAGAATGAATTTGCCGATGACGCTTCATCAGGGCTCAAGGCCGTGCGAAGGAACAAGCGCCTGACAAATGAAAAGCTGCACAACCAGCTTGCAAAGCTTGTCAGCGATACCAGCAAACAGACCATGTTCCAGGATAACCTGGTAACCATGAGAAATGGCAGATACTGTATCCCGGTCAAAGCCGAGTACAAGAACCATTTTCCCGGTATGATACACGACCAGTCGTCAACCGGTGCCACAGTGTTCATCGAGCCTATGGCCATCGTAAACCTGAACAACGAGCTGAAGGAGCTGGACAATCAGGAGCTTGCCGAGATCGAGAAGATACTTGAATCTCTGTCAGCACAGACCGCAGCGGAGATCGAATACATAAAATACGACTTCGACACTCTGGCGGAACTGGACTTTATATTCGCAAGGGCATCATTTGCAAGAAGCTACAAGGGAACCGAACCGATATTCAACACAAACGGAATCGTCGATATCAGGCAGGGAAGACACCCACTGCTCGAGAAGCACACGGTTGTTCCTGTGGACATCAAACTGGGTGAGGACTACAATCTTTTAATCGTGACCGGTCCTAACACAGGTGGCAAGACGGTATCTCTCAAGACTCTGGGACTCTTCTCCCTCATGGGACAATCCGGACTCCACATTCCGGCACTTGACGGTTCAAGGCTGAATGTATTTGACGACGTGTTCGCCGATATCGGAGATGAGCAGAGTATAGAGCAGAATCTGTCCACATTCTCATCCCACATGAGCAACATCGTGTACATACTGGATCACGTCACGCCTGGCAGTCTGGTACTCTTCGATGAGCTGGGCGGCGGCACCGATCCTATAGAGGGCGCGGCTCTTGCCATCGCCATTCTGTCACATCTGAACGACATGGGTGTCAGATGTATGGCGACCACGCACTACAGTGAGCTCAAGACATTTGCCATGAGCACACCGGGTGTCGAGAATGCAAGCTGCGAATTTGACGTGGCAACACTCCAGCCGACATATAAACTGATGATCGGTATTCCGGGAAAGTCAAATGCTTTCGCCATCGCCAAGAAGCTTGGGATCGATGAGAGCATCATCGAGAGCGCAAAGGCAAACATCGACAGCGATACTGTTGACTTTGAGACCCTGATCGCGGATCTCGAGAGAAGCAAGAGGGAAATTGAGCAGGACAAAGCCGACATTGCAAGACTCAAGGAAGACGCAAAGCAGCTTCAGGAACGTGCACAGATGAAGGATTCAGAGCTCTCCGACAAGAAAGCCGAGATTCTGGCAAGGGCGCGTCAGGAGGCATCCGAGATCATAGAGGAGGCGAAGGCTGAAGCCGACGCCGCAATCAGGAAATACAACAAATGGACTACAAACCCGGCGAAAGCCGACGCCAAAGCTATGGAGGCAGAGAGGCAGAAGCTCCGTGCGAAGATCAACGACCTCGGCAAGATGAACGAGGAGAAGCGCAAGACAGTGAAGTCCGATCACAAAGCATCTGACTTCAAGGTCGGCGATACCGTACATGTTATCAGCATGGATTCCGAGGGAACCATCACCGCTCTGGCGGACTCCAAGGGCAAACTCAAGGTTCAGATGGGTATAATCAGCGCATCTCTTCCACCGACAGATCTCCTGCTTGTTGAGCACGAGAAGAAGAAACCGCAGAAAGCCACAGTCACAGGTGGCAAGAGCATGTCGAGGATGATGAATATCAAGCCTGAGATAAATGTGCTTGGAATGACGGTCGATGAGGCCACATCACTTGTGGACAGATTCCTTGATGATGCACTTATGGCACATCTGCACAGAGTCACCATCATACACGGCAAGGGCACCGGTGCTCTTCGAAAAGGAATACATCAGTTCCTGAAATCACAGCCACATGTCAAATCCTTCAGGCTTGGCGAATTCGGAGAGGGCGACGCAGGAGTTACCATAGTGGAACTTTAAAACAGTGGTTATTGTAAGTGATTGTTATAAATTATTTTAGCGGGAGGTTTACATATGAGCAAAAATAATATTCTCATCGTTGACGATGATGAGAACATCGCAGAGCTCATCTCACTCTACCTCAACAAAGAGTGTTATGAGACTGAGATAGCCGCAAGCGGCACGGAAGCTCTGCAGTTATTTGAAGAATATTCACCTGATCTGGTTCTCCTGGATGTCATGCTTCCGGGTATGGACGGATATCAGGTATGCACTGAGATCAGAAAGACATCCAACACACCTATCATCATGCTCTCAGCCAAGGGAGAGGTATTTGACAAGGTGCTGGGACTTAAGATTGGCGCTGACGATTATATTGTTAAGCCATTTGACTCAAATGAGCTTGTCGCCAGAGTCGGAGCACTTCTCAGAAGATCGGCAATGACCGAGAGTACACAGAAACAGACACAGAACTCTACCTATGATGTCACAAGTGCAGACCACGTGGGAACATTTGTTGAGTATGACGGATTGGTGGTCAATATATCCAATTACACCGTGACCTTCGAGGGACACAATCTCGAGATGCCGCCAAAGGAACTGGAGATACTCTATTTCCTTTCAAGCAGACCAAATCAGGTGTTTACGAGGGAGCAGCTTCTAGACAAGCTGTGGGGGTATGAATATGTCGGAGATACCAGGACCGTCGATGTACATATCAAGAGACTTCGCGAGAAATTAAATAACAATCACAACTGGAGCATTGCCACCGTATGGGGCATTGGCTACAAGTTCGAATGGAGAGCGTCATAATGAAGAAAACTGCATTTGATAAAATCGTTGTAGGATTTGTCATTCTGGTCGTACTGATATTTTCGTTGCTCATGATATACAGTATAACAATCGCACAGAAATCTGTACTTTCGGAGCGCAAAGCCACCATGAAAAACGAAATCTCGCTGCTTGTCGACAGCTCCATCACAGAATACCAAAACGGAACCATAGACAATAAAACTTTATACAGTGATCTTCAGCATACTGCCACTACACTAGACATGGAAATATGGCTCACCGATGATAAGAGCAATATAGTATTTAAATCTCAAGCTTCCGAGTCAGAGAAATCAGGCTCTTCTGATTCATCAGGCAGTTCTTCCACTGGCAGCAAATCAGATTCGCTAAAAAACTACGTTGACAGTGATGACCTAAAATCCGCATTCTGTTATGAGAATACACTTAACGGCTATTTTTCTAGTGAAACACTCATCATGGGACAGCCTCTTTACTCATGGAATAATTATGTTGGAACTATCATACTGGCATCACCTATGACGTTCAAGCAGGATATCCAGACTCGAATGCTTTCCACGACATTTGTGCCATTTCTGAGCCTCATGCTGATCGCCATGATAGCATTGATGCTCATGTCCAACAGCCTGTTAAAACCTATACGTGAGATCATCAAGACCTCAAAGTCATATGCGCAGGGAAATTTCAATGCCCGTGTAAATGTGACAGCCAACAACGAATTTGGGGAACTTGCCAGATACATGGAGGAGATGGCTGACGAGCTCAGCCGCTCAAACGAATACCGAAAGTCATTTATATCCAATATATCCCATGATTTCCGTTCTCCTTTGACGTCCATAAAGGGATACATCGAAGCCATGCTGGATGGAACCATTCCGCTCGAGCGGCACGAAAAATATCTAGGAATAGTGCTTAATGAAGCGCAGCGACTTACCAAGCTGACACAAGGACTTCTGGAGCTGAACAACTTCGACTCGTTCGACCTGCAGCTTGACAAATCAAATTTTGATATAAGGGATATAATAACACCTACCGTGAATACATTTGAAAAGAGATGTCAGGACAGAGGAATATTTCTTGAAAGCATATTTTTGACCGACAACACCATTGTGTACGCAGACAGAACCAAGATACAGCAGGTTATATATAATCTTGTTGACAACGCTATAAAGTTCACACCTGAGGGACGACAGATCAGAGTGCAGGTGACCGAGAAAGACAACAAGATATTTATAAGTGTCAAGGACGAGGGAATTGGAATTCCAAAGGATGCCCAGAAGAAGGTATTCGAAAGGTTCTATAAGACAGACCCAAGCCGAGGCAAGGACAAAACCGGAACTGGACTTGGACTGGCCATAACCAAAGAGATCATCAAAGCCCACGGTGAGCAGATCACCTTAACATCCGAGGAAGGCAAGGGAAGCGAGTTTATCTTCTCTCTTCCGAAAGAGAAGGATATGCTGGTTCCTATCAAACCGGTTCACATTGAATCACGCAATGAGGGATACTCCGAAGCAGATACTTCCTCTCCAAGCATTAAGAGTAACGGCAAGTTCAGGATCAAGGACTCATAAACTCTAAGAAAAACCAAAACCCGGATATTACAACAGAGCGAAGCTCTGTTGTAGTACCCGGGTCTTTTTTAATTCACCTTACATCTCTCTCCATTTATCCACACGGCTTTCACCTCCCTGTGTGTTTCTAATATATATTCCGATCAAAATCTTCGATTTCTTGCAGTAAAAGTGATTTTTGGTGAAAAGTTTCTCAAAAAATATTTATCACAAAAAAGCTGTCAGTTTTATCATACTGACAGCTGTCTTGTTAATCATTATATCTATTATTCATTTCCTTCACAGCCTCGCCGATCTGGGTTCGAAGCTCCGTAGGATATATAACCTCCACCGATGTTCCGTACTGCATCGCCCAGTGTGACATGGCCTGACGGCTGCACACAAGTCTTACATACGTCACGGCATCCGTGGTTTCACGAAATCCTTCATACTGTCTGGCAATACTCTCATCCACCACATCAAAGTTGCTTCCAAACCAGTCCACTATATCTGATATAGCTGACTTCTTCACTCGGAGTATTATCGTAACCGGTTCGTCGGCAAACATATATATATGTTCTGCCATATGCTTCGGCAGGTTGAGGCCATGCTCCATGCCCTTGACTTTATCACGTTTTTTAGCCGGCTTGTTGATTATCTTAACCTGTGTCATTTTGTCCACACGATAATTCGATAGAGTGTCATACTTATCATAGTTGCATACGAGATAATACTTTCCATCATTTGCGACCATCTGATACGGATTGACTATATACGGTTCCTCACGTCGCGGATGGAGCTTCTTGTCCTCCCAATAGTTGTTATACACAAATGATATCTGTTTCTTTTCTGAAATAGCGTCATCTATCAAGCCGACATTGTACAGTGTCTGCTGATTGCTTGTATGCTCCAGACCTGGCAGACTGCTGACATGTGTCATCTTATTTGTGAAATATATATTCGAAAGTCCTGCTATCTTCTTGATGAGCTCACTGGCCTGTCCGGCAGGAATAGTCTTTGAGAACAGAATACTGTCTATCATCATTCTTAGTTCGGAATCATCAAATTCATGATTGTAGTACCAGTTTGATGTAATGATCTCCTTTGTTCCGTCCTTTTTGATACGCTCTGTCTTTGTACATTCTATCTCATATCCATAGTCGAACAGACAGTCAAGATTTGCCTTTATGGATTTTCTGTCAACTGTGATATCATAATCTTCAGTCAGCTTCCTCATGATATCCTTCTGATCCATCGTGTGATCACAATCCGTATATTTCTTCAATATGTCCAGAATACAGATGTTGAGCATTTTCTTTCCACTGGTAGGATATGCCATGTTTCTTCCCCCTTTGTATTATTTTGATGCGTGCAATGTGACATGTCTGGCTTGCACCAGACATGGCGCAACAGCCTACTCCCCCGCAAGCGGATCCCCCTCTATTGCATGTCAAGCGGTAGCACGCTGATGCGTGCAATGTGACATGTCTGGCTTGCACCAGACATGACGCAACAGCCTACTCCCCCGCGAGCGGGTCCCCCTCTATTGCATGTCAAGCGGTAGCACGCTGATGCGTGCAATATCATAAAGCTTCGCTTTATGACAAGTCCCAATTTAGGCGGTGTAGGTTGCCTGCTTCTTCAAGACCTGGGAAGTCGTTCTGTCTGAGTGCCTCGTAGAGCACTATTGCCACAGAGTTGCCAAGGTTTAATGAACGGATGTCCGGGAACATGGGGATTCTGATTGCTGTATCCTTATAGTCAACCAGTATCTCCTCTGGTATACCGGCACTCTCCTTGCCAAACATTATGTATGCATCATCCTCAAACCTTACGTCTGTATACTTCTTTCTAGCCTTGGTCGTCGCCATGTATATCTTTGCTCCGGGATTCTTTGCAAGAAAATCCTCGAAGTTCACATATGTTGTCACATCCAGCTTGTCCCAATAGTCAAGCCCAGCACGTTTTAGCTGCTTCTCATTTATCTGAAAACCCAGAGGTTCTATGAGATGCAGTCTTGCACCTGCTGCCACACATGTTCTTCCAATGTTTCCTGTATTTGCCGGTATCTCCGGCTCATGTAATACAATATTTAACATAACTACTCCTCCTATACTCAAATACGAGTTATCAACGGAATCACCTATATGTGATCTATATAGATTTCACACTGATACGCGCAATCAATATAGTACGATCATCCATGGCAGTCAGCAGTTACTCCATGCAAATCGTACGTAGCTTCTACTCAAATTTATAGATATTTTGGTGGTGTAAGGAACCTCCTCTCCTCGTCATGAACCACTATTCTGTCTCTGTTTTCCGTAAGGTGACCTATGACTGATGCTTCATATCCTGCCTCATAGAGCTTATCAGCCAGATGTTCTCCATCCGGAACCACAAAAAGTGCCGCGCCGCAGCCGTCTATCATATATGGATTATCCCCTGTGTGCTCACATATCTCTATCGTCTCCTGCAGTATCGGTATGTCATCATGGCACACCTCAAGCCCACACTTCAGCGCATCCCCCATCTCCCAGAGAGCAGCAAATACGCCGCCCCTCGATATATCATGGGCATACACACTGCCATGCTCCAGTGCTATATCCACCTGTCTGCCTAGCAGTATCAATTCTTCCATTCTCTCTACAGGTCTCAGATAGCTCTCTGAATACCTCTCGAAAAGCTCTTCCTGATTATCATAATAGAGTTGTAAGGTGCCACCCACACCTGTCTGCCCACACATAACTATATCCATACCGACTGGTCGTTTTAGTCCACACAGGTCTGCATCATCACTATGTCCTGACTGTTTTCCCATCATAGTCACACTGATGATCGGCTCAGACACAGCGGTATTCACCTCGGTATGTCCTGTGATGATGTCCACCCCATATTCTGCACATATACCCGCAAGCTTTCCGAGCAATTTCTTCATTCGGCGTTCATCATCATCTGGCATGACGATGGTATCCGTTGCCACCCACGGCATATAGCCACCGATCCTTACACTGTTGTAAAGACGGGCTATATCAAGCCTCAGTCCCATATATCCGCTGTCGATACACACTCCAATGGCAACATTCACGCTTTTGCTTTTTGCCGCACCCGCATTTTTGCAATCTGCATCTCCTGTCTTACCTGTATTTTCTCCGCCATCCCCATCACGCAACAAGAGCCGGGCATAGTCTTCTCCTATTCCGGCTCTCGTTACGTCATCATGGACAGTATGTGGCAAACTCTTAAGTATTGATCGCACCGTCTGATGCTCACCAAACTTTCCTCTCATATATACTCTCCAATTCGACCTGTTATTCTAAATTAGAATGCTGAAACTAAAAGTGTAACTACCATTGCGATACACAGAACCACAACTATGATCCTCGATACCAGTGTCTTACCCTTTTTGCTGCTGAGATCTATCATTTTCCCACACTCCTTATCATCGTAAATGCAACTTCAAAATTATCTTAATAATAGCAAAATATAAACCGTAGTTCAACAGCAATTATTTTACAGCCCCTGTCCCTTGAGGTAGTTGATAAACTGCTGTGCAGTACGTCCGCTTATTCCGCCATGGGCAAGCTCCCACTTGTTGGCCTCTGCGCAGAGCTCCTTCTCATCCATGGTGATATGCTCCTTCTCAGCAAGTCCCTTGACGATCTCAAAGTACTCCTTCTGTGACGGTGCGCTGTAGCTGATCGTGACTCCGAATCTGTTGACAAGTGACAGTTTCTCCTGAATAGTATCACTTCTGTGAATACCATTGTTATTCTCCATATCATTCCTGTCGTTCCATGTCTCCTTGATGAGATGACGGCGGTTCGATGTGGCATAGATGAGTACATTGTCAGGTCTGATCTCAAGTCCGCCCTCGATGACAGCCTTGAGATACTTGTACTCGATCTCAAACTCTTCAAATGAAAGGTCATCCATGTATATGATAAATCTGTAATTTCTGTTCTTGATAAGTGAGATAACCTGTGACAGATCCTGGAACTGGTGCTTATATATCTCGATCATACGAAGACCCCTGTCATAGTACTCATTGATTATCGCCTTGATAGTTGTGGACTTTCCTGTTCCGCTGTCTCCAAAGAGAAGTGCATTGTTCGCCTTGCGTCCCTCCACAAATGCCTCTGTGTTGTCCACGATCTTTTTCTTCTGTATCTCATAGCCGATGAGATCATCCAGCATTACATCCTCTGTGTTGTTGATAGGCACAAACTCAAGATCTCCGTGCTCACGGGTGATTCTGAACGCCTTGTTAAGTCCGAACATTCCAACGCCATATGCTTTATAGAACTCCGTCACGATGTCGAATATCTGATCCTCGTTCTCAGCCTCCTCTATCGCATTGCTGACAGCCTGAACCTTCTCGCTGACATTCTTGTTGTACATTCTCTCCTTCTTACCTATGGACTTATAGTTGTTGATAGTTGAGAAACAATCTATTCCAAGTGCTCTCTCTATCTCGGAGAAATCAAAATCAAACAGTTTCTTGAATATCTTAAAGTCGTTCTTTGCAAAATAGTTGACTGTTCCGTCATTTGCCCCAACCTTCTCGCTGGTTATACTGAATGAGTTTTCATTTGTGATAAGTATAAATGCGAGGTAGTTATGCCACAGATTCTTATCAAATCCATAGCTGGTTGCAAGATCCAGGAGTCTCTTAATCTGGTCGTATATGCGGGCACACAGCTCCGCGTTCTCGCACCTCTTAAGATCAAAGTCCTCAAATATTCCAGACAGCTTCATTAGTATGCTGTCCTCTCCAAGATCTCTGTATAAAACAAGTTTCGCTATGTCTCTGTACATTTGTATATCCTTCTTTCTAAACGGCTCTGAATTCGGATCACCACCTGCGGCACATCACGCACTCCCGCCGATATTATTTTCTCTTTCTGTTATTTCTGCTGTTGCTCTTATCGTTATTTATATTGTTTTGTCTATTGGCATTTCTGTCGATATTACAGTTAGAATTTTTATTGGTATTGTCCTTGGTGCAGCCATCTCCGGCTGTACTGCCAGACATCTGAGCCTTATCCGCGCCGGTCTGCTTATCACTCTCATTTTTATGCTTTGATCTAGCTTTCACCTCCGAGGCGCATTCCTCGTCCAGCCTGCCATTCCACCGTCCCTCCGGTATATTGCACGCCAGATTGTACTTCTTCCACGATATACCCTTTTCCCTGAGGTTCTTCACCACATACTCCTCAGACATTGCGTAGAGCACTGAGAAAAGAGGCACAAATATAAGCATACCTAGGATTCCCATCAAGTCGCCACCCAACATGACTGCCACAAGCACCCATATGGATGGAAGTCCCACAGAGCCGCCAACCACGTGAGGATATATAAAGTTGCCCTCTATCTGCTGCAGCACGATAAATATGATAAGGAATATTATGGCCTGTTTCGGATTCTCCACAAGTATCATGATCGCGCCCGCAAAGCATCCCACAAAAGCACCGATCACCGGTATCAGCGCAAATACCGCGATTATTATGCTCACCGTAAGTGCATACGGAATCCTGAATATGGTCATGGTGATAAAGAACATCAAGCCAAGAATACATGCTTCAAGGCACTGTCCCGATATGAATTTGGAAAAAGTTCTGTCAGCCAGCACACAAGTCTGTATAAATCTGTCAGCTTTGTCCTCCTTGAACACTGCATATAGGATTCCCTTGACCTGTTTCTCCAGAGTCTCCTTCTGTGCCAATATATAACAGGCAAAGAAAATACCCACGAGGACATCCACAAATCCACCTACCACACTGCTGGCAATGGAGAACGTGGAAGACAACACACTGCTGCCGCCGTTCTTCACAATACCGACCACATTGGATATAACTGAATCCCAGTTGATATCGATACTCTTTATCTTGTCTACTATCTCCGGCTGATCCTTCATAAGCTTGATCGCCTTCCTCTGGATGTCATCCATAGCATCTGGCAGCTTATCTGCAAATGCAGTTATGGTCTTGGACATCTCCGGTATGATCATTGTTATTGCAAATGTAAATACCGCTATGATGCACAGAAACGACAATATCAGACAGGCCGGACGCTTAAATCTGTACAGGCGGCTATTCTCATTTTTGAAAAGAACCTTCTCAAGCCCCTTCATCGGAACATTCACCACAAATGCTATGGCAAACCCTATCACAAACGGCATAAGGATATTTACCAGCCAGCTGAAAAGGCTGGATACCTTATCAAAGTTGAACAACACATATGCAAACAATACAACACCGCACAAAATGAGCAGTATCCTTATCGTATCTTTCTTATTCCAATTCATTATATTACCTCTGTCTCTCCTAATAAATCATACAATGCTTCTCTCTTGACTTCGACACATACAGCCATTGTCCACTCAGTTCAGATCCATGATTAGTCCCCCGGATCATCCAAATGAATATTGCCAAATGTATCCGACAATGAATATGTCAGCTTTTTCTTTGGCTTATACACATCAATGACCGGAGCCATTATCCTGAAGAAATTCTCCTCATCCTTCGACAGCTTGAATACCTCAGCCGTGTTTCTGGCATCCCACAGCGCATCATGCTCTGCACCCTGAAAGTTCTCTCCCAGATAAAATACAGCATCCGACAGTGATATCCTTCTGGATGTGCCTATCATCCTGGCATATTCCTTCTGGAAGTCCTGCCATTTTGCAAATACCCTCTCAAGTTCCGGATGAGTGTACTGTTTCAGTCTGGTCTCACCTCGCAGCTGTCTCAGGTCGTTCTCGCTCCACGCATAGATAACATCCGCATCTGCACACCACTCTATAAATCTGCCCACAGCATCCTCGTATGATGGGGCAGTCTCGAGCATCTCATCTGTTATTCCCGTGAGTTTTATTATACGCGATGCCATGTTTCCATATGCCGGTTTGACATAACTCTTAAACGAATCTATCTCGTTATATTCATCATCCAGTTTTACCGCACCGATCTCAATTATCTCACTCTTGCAAATCTTCTTTTCCTGTTTGTGTTCTGAATCTATAAGATTCATCTCAAAATCCACAAAAACGTATCTCATACATAATCCCCATTCATCAGGCATTCTGAACGTATCATCATTATGTGATATACATACATTCATTATAACAATTTACACCAAAAACAAAAAACCTGTCTCTTATAC
>ENA-OYXE01000062-OYXE01000062.1-human-gut-metagenome-genome-assembly--contig:-NODE-62-length-35200-cov-11.096771_pt1 | contig 35200 bp, 25 predicted proteins | sample MGYA00244175_ERZ653407 | MGnify/ENA primary metagenome ERZ653407 (study PRJEB26926, sample SAMN06165181) | human gut metagenome | biome: ENVO:00009003; feature: ENVO:2100002; material: ENVO:00002003... | reverse complement strand
CTCTCCGTCGTCGGCAGCGTCAGATGTGTATAAGAGACAGATAATAAGAAAAAGCAAGGCCAGAATAATGCCACATAAGAATGCAATTTTAGATTTGCAGGGAAATTCAAAAATTATATTGTCAGGTGAAAAGGATTTACATATAGGTATAAATAAACTTAAGGGGTCAAAGGCGGAGACACACGTTAGAATGAATAATAATGCTGTTTGGAATTGTACAAATGGTGCGGACTTGTTTTACAACACTGTTTTGGAGATAAAGCCAAATGCAGTATTTAATTCTGGATATTTTTCTGCAAATGGCGGTAGTGTTATTATTATTCATAAGCAAGTGGATTTTGGCGATGATGTAATGATAGGAAGAAATGTTATAGTATATGATAGTGATTTCCATACGCTCTATAACAGGAAAGGGGAAGCTTGTAACCCACCTAAACCTGTTGTTATTGAGGACCATGTTTGGCTGACTTCAAACATTATTGTACAAAAAGGCGTAACTATTGGAAGAGATAGTTTAATTACCGCCTATACGACTGTAAATAAGGATGTTCCGCAACATTCTATATTTGGAGGCAACAGTGTGGGAAACATAATTAAGGATAATGTTGTTTGGGGGAGAGATGTTTGCCCATTAGAATGAGACACAATAAGTATTCTGTGATATGCATATTCACACCCCCACCCACTCCATAAACTTCCTCATAGCTGTACTTTGGTTCTTCACTCCCGAATAAGCAAATCCAACAGTTCTGCTTGGAATAGGAGTGTCAAGCGGAAGCTCGGTGATGACTCCTGAGTCCAGCTGTTCCTGGGCGAATTCGCGGACTACGCTGGCAACGCCCATACCGATGGCGGCGAAGTCGATGAGGAGATCCATGTTGTTGATCTCCAGGACCTGGCTGCAGCTGATGCCTTGGGAACGGAGATATTCGTCCACATGGGTACGGGTTACATTTGCCTCCTCGAGAACCATGAGATTGGAATTCTCAAGGATGTCAACGGTTGATATATTGGAGATATCGGTGTTAATTGAATTAAAAATAGTGTTATAAGCAGAGGTGCCGGATGAATGTCTGGTGTCTCTGCTTTTTTCATCATGATTCGGAACTGAAGCATCCTCACCTGTGGCATGGGTTAGGCCTGAGCTTAGCAGAGGGATGAAGTTGCCTTTGATATTGTTTGGAAGATCATCGGCGAAACTATAGTGAGCCTTGTCATTTGCACGCTCGTAGAAATTGTCTAGATATTCGGGACTGGCCACAAATACGTCGTGGATCTCCCTGACAGGAGAATAGACTATCCCCTTTGGAAGCTCTGTGTTGCAGATAAGGCCTATATCTATATCTTCATTTCTGAGTAACTTGATGGTGTTCACAGTTGAGTGGCAGTCGATGCTGAACTTGATATTTGGATTTTCTCTTATGAAGTCCTTCAGGTAGTCCAAGAGTATGTGCTTGCACAGCGATGTGCTCACACCGATCCTTATGTGTCCGATCCCAAGTTCTTTGTAGTTCTTCAGATTTTCCTCGCCCATGTTCAGTGAATCGAAAGCCCTCTCCACATACTCGTAGAGTACCTGGCCCTCCTCTGTCAAAACCACGCCCCTTGAGCTTCTTGAAAAGAGGGCAGTGCCAAGCTCTGCTTCAAGCTTGGATATTGATTTGCTTATCGCCGGCTGGCTGATGTAGAGCTGGCTTGCAGCCTTGCTGATATTTCCGGTCTTTGCTACTGTATGAAATATGACGTAATTGTTCAGATTACTTATCATGGCATTCCTCCAAGTTATAATAACTATTCTTTTTATATATTGTAATTATACCTAGATGAGTGATATTATCAAGAGTAAGAATTTGTATTTAGAAACAAATGATAGGAGGACTATAAATATGGGTATGACCATGACTCAGAAGATATTAGCTGCTCATGCAGGACTGCCATCAGTTGAAGCAGGACAGCTTATCGAGGCAGATTTGGATTTAGTATTAGGAAACGACGTAACAACTCCAGTCGCAATTCACGAGATGGAGAAGTTCAACAAGAAGGAAGTATTTGACAAGAAGAAGATAGCTCTTGTCATGGATCACTTCACACCTAACAAGGACATCAAGAGTGCGGAGCACTGTAAGTGTGTAAGACAGTTCTCGGCGGCAAATGAGATCGAGAACTATTTCGATGTTGGAGCAATGGGTATCGAGCATGCGCTCCTTCCAGAGAAAGGACTTATCGTTGCAGGAGAGACATGTATCGGTGCAGACTCACATACATGTACATACGGAGCACTTGGTGCATTCTCAACAGGTGTCGGAAGTACAGATATGGCAGCAGGAATGGTGACAGGCAAGGCTTGGTTCAAGGTTCCATCAGCCATTAAGTTCAACATTGTTGGCGAGAAGGCAAAGTGGATCAGTGGTAAGGATGTCATCCTTCACATCATCGGTATGATCGGTGTTGACGGTGCACTTTACAAGTCTATGGAGTTCGTTGGCGAGGGCATCAAGAACCTCACAATGGACGACAGATTTACAATTGCAAATATGGCGATCGAGGCAGGTGCCAAGAACGGTATCTTCCCTGTTGATGAGCTTACAGAGGAGTACATGAAGGAGCACAGCACAAAGTCATATACAAAGTATGAGGCGGACGAGGACGCTGTATATGATGCAGAGTACACCATCGACCTGTCACAGCTTAAGCCGACAGTTGCTTTCCCTCATCTCCCAGAGAACACCAGGACCATCGATGAGGTCGGTGACATCAAGATAGATCAGGTTGTCATAGGTTCATGTACAAATGGACGTATCTCAGATATGAGAATTGCAGCCGATATCATCAAGGGAAGAAAGGTTGCTGACGGTGTCAGAGTTATAGTCATCCCTGGAACACAGGATATCTACCTTCAGTGTATTGAGGAAGGTCTTATGACTATATTTGTCAAGGCTGGAGCAGTGGTTTCAACTCCTACATGCGGACCATGTCTTGGAGGACATATGGGCGTTATGGCAGCGGGAGAGAGAGCTGTATCAACAACAAACCGTAACTTCGTAGGACGTATGGGTCACGTTGACTCAGAGGTATATCTTGCCAGCCCTGCTGTCGCAGCAGCTTCAGCTATCACAGGTAAGATCAGCAGCCCTGACGAACTTGGTCTGTAATAAAAAACATAGAATATGAAGAAGTTTGCTAAGCATGACAAAGCACCCAAAAGGTCGGGCTTTCATGATTTAGCAAATTTCTGTAGAGATAAAGGAGATAGACTATGAAAGCACATGGAACAGTACACAAATATGGTGACAACGTAGATACAGATGTAATCATCCCTGCAAGATACCTGAATTCGTCAGATCCTGCAGAGCTTGCAAAGAGCTGTATGGAAGATATAGATAAGGATTTCGTTAAGCGTGTTAAACCTGGCGATATCATGGTAGCAAGAAAGAACTTCGGCTGTGGATCATCTAGAGAGCATGCACCTATAGCCATCAAGGCTTCAGGAATAAGCTGTGTAATCGCAGAGACATTTGCCAGAATCTTCTATAGAAATGCCATCAACATCGGACTTCCGATCATCGAGTGCCCAGAGGCAGCAGAGGCTATTCAGGCTGGCGATGATGTGGAGATCGATTTCGACAGCGGTATGATCTATGACAGAACTAGAGGGACAGAGTTCAAGGGTCAGGCATTCCCTCCGTTCATGCAGGAGATCATCAAGAGCGAGGGACTCATCAACTACATCAATAATAAAAATAAATAGAAGGAGAAAGAAAAATGCAGTGTAATTTAGCCGTAATAAAAGGCGATGGTATCGGCCCTGAGGTAGTCACAGAGGCTATGAAGGTTCTTGATACAGTCGGAGAGAAATTCGGACATACATTTGACTATGAGCAGATCCTCATGGGCGGATGTTCAATAGATGCAACAGGCGTACCGCTCACAGACGAGGCAGTGGCAGTTGCAAAGTCAAAGGATGCAGTTCTCCTCGGTTCAATCGGAGGAAATACATCCACATCACCATGGTATAAGCTCCCTCCAAATCTCCGCCCGGAGGCAGGACTGTTAAAGATCAGAAAAGAGCTTGGCCTCTTCGCAAACCTTCGTCCTGCAAATCTTTATGATGAGCTGAAGGAGGCTTGTCCACTTAAGGCTGAGATCGCAGAGCGCGGATTTGACATGATGATGATGAGAGAGCTCACCGGTGGTCTCTACTTCGGCGAGAGACACACAGAGGAGGTAGACGGAGTTATGACAGCTGTTGATACCCTCACATACAATGAGAACGAGATCAGAAGAATAGCCATCAAGGCATTTGACATAGCTATGAAGAGAAGAAAGAAAGTCACATCAGTTGACAAGGCAAATGTCCTTGACTCATCAAGACTTTGGAGAAAAGTCGTTGAGGAAGTGGCAAAGGATTATCCTGAGGTTGAGCTTGAGCACATGCTCGTAGACAACTGTGCAATGCAGCTTGTGAAGGATCCTGCACAGTTTGACGTGGTTCTCACAGAGAACATGTTCGGAGATATTCTCTCAGACGAGGCATCCATGATCTCAGGTTCTATAGGAATGCTTTCATCAGCATCACTTAACGAGACAAAGTTCGGTATGTATGAGCCATCAGGCGGATCAGCACCTGACATAGCAGGACAGAACAAGGCGAATCCAATAGCAACCATCCTGTCGGCAGCAATGATGCTCAGATACACATTTGACCTCGACAAAGAGGCAGATGCAGTGGAGAACGCTGTAAAGCAGGTACTCAAGGACGGATACAGAACCATAGATATCCACTCAGAGGGAACACAGCTCGTAAGCTGCTCCGAGATGGGTGATCTTATCTGTGAGAGAGTATAATAGCCAAAAAGAAATGTCATAAGCGGACATTTGAGCCCGCCGGGCGAATAAAGTTAAAGAATAAAATTTAGAAATGTAAGACGAGAGTACACATTACAATACCCTCTCGTCTGGAAGGGATAAAAAGATGAAGAGTGATAATGTTAGGGTAGGAATGCAGCAGGCGCCACACAGATCTCTGTTCAACGCACTGGGCATGACAAAGGAAGAGATGGAGAGACCTTTAGTAGGTATCGTATGTTCATACAATGAGATAGTTCCAGGACACATGAACCTGGATAAGATAGCACAGGCAGTAAAGATGGGAGTTGCCATGGCAGGTGGTACACCTGTTATGTTCCCAGCAATCGCTGTATGTGACGGTATAGCAATGGGACACATCGGAATGAAGTATTCACTGGTTACAAGAGATCTGATCGCAGACTCAACGGAGGCTATGGCTATAGCTCATCAGTTTGATGCACTGGTTATGATCCCTAACTGTGACAAGAACGTTCCTGGACTTCTCATGGCTGCAGCCAGAGTAAATGTTCCAACAGTATTTGTATCTGGCGGTCCTATGCTCGCTGGACACGTAAAGGGAAATAAGACAAGTCTTTCAAGCATGTTTGAGGCTGTTGGTTCATATGCAGCCGGAACCATGACTGAGGAGGATGTATACGAGTATGAGTGCAAAACATGTCCTACATGCGGATCATGTTCAGGTATGTACACAGCCAACTCAATGAACTGTCTGACAGAGGCTCTTGGAATGGGACTCCCAGGAAATGGAACTATTCCAGCCGTTTATTCAGAGAGACTTAAGCTTGCAAAGCATGCAGGTATGGCTGTTATGGATATGTACAGAAAGGGCATCAAACCTAGAGATATCATTACAAAGGAGTCCATCATCAACGCTCTGACAGTTGATATGGCACTTGGATGTTCAACCAACTCCATGCTCCACCTTCCAGCCATCGCACATGAGATCGGCTTCGACTTCGATATCTCATTTGCAAATGAGATCAGCGCGAAGACACCAAACCTGTGCCACCTCGCTCCTGCAGGCCACACATACATGGAGGATCTCAACGAGGCCGGCGGTGTGTATGCGGTTATCAAGCAGCTTGCTGATGCAGGACTCATCAACAAGGACTGCATGACAGTTACAGGCAAGACAATAGGAGAGGCTGTTGCGGGCAGTGTTAACAAGAATCCTGAGGTCATCAGACCTATGGACAATCCATATTCAGTTACAGGTGGTCTGGCAGTGCTTAAGGGTAACCTTGCACCGGACGGCTCTGTAGTAAAGCGATCAGCAGTTGTGCCTGAGATGCTGGCTCACAAGGGCCCTGCAAGGGTATTTGACTGTGAGGAGGACGCGATCGCAGCTATCAAGGGTGGTAAGATTGTAGAGGGTGACGTGGTAGTCATCAGATACGAGGGACCAAAGGGCGGTCCTGGTATGAGAGAGATGCTCAATCCTACATCAGCCATAGCAGGAATGGGACTTGGTTCATCAGTAGCTCTTATCACAGATGGAAGATTCTCAGGAGCAAGCCGTGGAGCATCCATCGGACACGTATCACCTGAGGCTGCCGTGGGCGGACCTATCGCTCTTGTTGAGGAGGGTGATATGATCGAGATCGATATCAACAACCTCAGCATCAAGCTCGATGTCTCAGACGAGGAGCTTGCAAAGAGAAAAGCTGCATGGACACCAAGAGAGCCAAGGGTTACAACAGGCTACCTTGCAAGATACGCAGCAATGGTTACATCAGGCAACAGAGGCGCTGTGCTTGAGGTGCCAAAGAACTAGATGATAATTATGAAATTCAAATATGTAGATTACGACTGAGATTGTTTAGCCTTACCAAATCGGAGGAATACGCAGCCGCCGGTCCTTAGATGGCGCTACAGCGGCATCTTAGTACCGCTGCAGGCTAAGTTAAGCGGGAGCGACCTCCGATTGGTAGGCTAAAACATCTCAGAAGTTCATAATCTACATGTTTCACAATTATCTCTACGATATGAGAGAAAAGAAGGAGAAGATAATAATGTCAAAGATATCAGGTTCTGAAATTGTTATAGAGTGCCTTAAGGAACAGGGCGTTGACACTGTGTTCGGTTATCCGGGAGGAACTATCCTCAATGTATATGATGCCCTCTACAAGCACCAGGATGAGATCAACCATGTGCTCACATCACATGAGCAGGGCGCTGCCCATGCAGCAGACGGATATGCCAGAGCTACAGGCAAGGTCGGAGTGTGTATGGCCACATCAGGCCCGGGCGCGACCAACCTTGTAACAGGTATTGCCACAGCATACATGGATTCTATTCCTGTTGTAGCTATCACAGCAAATGTAGGTGTAAACATGCTCGGCAAGGACAGCTTTCAGGAGATAGACATTGCAGGTGTTGTTATGCCAATCACCAAGCACAGCTTTATTGTAAAGCACATAGATGATCTTGCGCCAACCATCAGACGAGCGTTCAAGATCGCAAAGAGCGGCAGACCAGGACCTGTACTTGTGGATATAACAAAGGATGTAACCGCAGCGGAGACGGAGTATACACCTGAGACACCGGAGGTTATTGAGAGAAAGACAGACACCATCCGCGAGGAGGATGTGAATAAGGTCATTGAGATGATCAAGGTTTCAAGAAGGCCATTTATCATGGCAGGTGGCGGATGCATTATCTCTGGCGCGTCAGCAGAGCTTGCAGAATTTGCAGATAAGGTGGATGCACCTGTGTGCGATACACTTATGGGAAAGGGCGCATTTGACGGAAGAAGCGAGAGATATACAGGCATGATCGGTATGCACGGAACCAAGGTGTCCAACCTCGGTTTGTCAAGGGCAGATCTCGTGATCGTTGTGGGAGCCAGATTCTCAGACCGAGTTATCGGAAATGCATCTAAGTTTGCGCCAAATGCGAAGATCATACATATAGATATAGATGCAGCCGAGATAGATAAGAACATCCCTACAAATGCCAGCATAGTCGGCGATGCAAAGGAAGTTCTGGAGATACTCAACGGCAAGCTTGCAACACAGTCAAACAAGACGTGGATGTCTGAGATCGAAGACCTCAAGAAGCAGAACCCAGATGTGTACAGCTTTGACACATTGAACGGTCCTGCAGCGATCAAGAAGATATATGAGCTGACAAATGGCGATGCAATCATCACGACGGATGTTGGACAGCATCAGATGTGGGCTGCCCAGAACTATACCTTCAAGGAGCCAAGAACATTTCTGTCATCAGGTGGCCTTGGAACCATGGGTTACGGTGTTGGTGCTGCGATCGGAGCAAAGTACGGCAGACCTGATAAGGTTGTCATCAACATAGCCGGTGATGGATGCTTCAGAATGAACCTTAACGAGATAGCAACAGCGGCAAGGTACAACGTTCCTATCATTCAGGTAGTCTTGAACAATCATGTACTCGGAATGGTAAGACAGTGGCAGACACTGTTCTATGACCACAGATATTCGAACACAGTGCTTGACGATTCAGTAGATTTCGTCAAGGTCGCAGAGGGACTCGGAGCAATGGGAATCAGAGCAAATACCCTTGAAGAGTTCGAGGATGCTATGAAGACCGCACTCACAGCAGGCCGACCTGTTGTAATAGATGTAACAATAGCGGGAGATGATAAGGTATGGCCAATGGTGGCACCAGGTGCAGCCATCGATACATGCTTCTCAGAGGATGATATGTAAGATTCATAACGGCACAAGATGAAAAAGCACCATATTTGTGTGCACACATACATAAATATGGTGCCTTTATATATAATCCCCACTTGCCGACAAGTGAAAAGAGTGCTATAGTACAGGGATATAAGCGATAATGAAGTTATTTTACTTGAAAACATAAGATTTTGAACTGAAAAACTTGAAAATCGCAAGCGGGATACGATAAAGCAACGGAAATACGCAATCTATAAAAAGATTACTGAATAGTGTAATAAGTTTAGTAAACATTTTATATTAATAAAATTCACAAAACAAAGTAACTATTCTTCAATAATCATAAATAGGAGCGAAATGCCGTTTTTGTGAACAGGATATCTCGCAAATATTTAATTAAGTCACAACCAGATAATTTCGTCGATAAAGTAAATTAGTCTGTGTTCTGATGCCTATGTCGTTCAAAGGACATAGGCATCAGAACACAGACTTACACAGACTAAAAACGGAATTATCGTCACAAAATCAAAGAAGGAGAGATAACAAAAATGGCAAGAGTGTACAACTTTTCAGCAGGCCCTTCAGTTCTTCCTGAGGTGGTATTAAAAGAGGCAGCAGAAGAAATGCTTGATTATAAGGGAACAGGCATGAGCGTAATGGAGATGAGCCACAGATCCAAAGCTTTCGACAATATCATCAAAGAGGCAGAGAAGGATCTCAGAGATCTCATGAATATACCTGACAACTACAAGGTGCTTTTCCTTCAGGGAGGAGCTTCACAGCAGTTCGCAGCAATTCCAATGAATCTCATGAAGAATGGTGTAGCTGACTACATCATCACTGGTCAGTGGGCAAAGAAAGCATACGAAGAAGCAAAGAAATATGGAAAGGCAGTTGCAGTTGCATCATCAGCTGACAAGACTTTCTCATATATCCCAGATTGTTCAGATCTTCCAATAGATGACGATGCTGATTATGTATACATTTGTCATAACAACACTATATATGGAACAACATACCACACACTTCCTAACACAAAGGGCAAGATCCTTGTTGCAGATATGTCATCTGATATTCTCTCACAGCCTGTAAATGTTGAGGATTATGGCATGATCTACTTCGGAGTACAGAAGAACGTTGGCCCTGCAGGTGTGGTAGTGGCTATCATCCGTGAGGATCTCATCAGAGATGACGTAATGCCATTTACACCAACTATGCTCAAGTACAAGACTCAGGCAGATGCAGACTCACTCTACAACACACCTCCATGCTACGGCATCTATATCTGTGGCAAGGTATTCAAGTGGGTTAAGGAGATGGGTGGTCTTGAGGCTATGAAGGTTCACAACGAGAAGAAGGCCAAGATTCTCTATGATTTCCTTGACAGCTCAGAGCTCTTCAAGGGAACAGTAGTAAAGGAAGACCGTTCACTTATGAACGTACCATTCGTAACAGGTGATGCGGACCTTGATGCCAAGTTTGTTAAGGAGGCTACAGAGGCTGGATTTGTCAACCTCAAGGGACACAGAACAGTTGGTGGTATGAGAGCATCTATCTACAATGCAATGCCGATCGAGGGTGTTGAGAAGCTTGTAGAGTTCATGAAGAAGTTTGAGGCAGAGAACAAATAATATAAAGCAACAGAAAAGGGAGAAAAAGACATGTCAGTAAAGATTAATTGCTTAAATCCTATCGCAGCATGCGGTATGGAGCTTTTACCTGATACATATGAAGTAACAGACAATTTTGCAGATGCAGATGCAGTTCTGGTCAGAAGTGCATCCATGCATGATCTTGAGCTGTCAGATAGCCTTCTGGCAGTAGCCCGCGCAGGTGCAGGTGTCAACAACATTCCACTTGATAAGTGCGCTGAGAAGGGTATCGTAGTATTCAACACACCAGGAGCAAATGCAAATGGTGTTAAGGAGCTTGTTGTTGCAGCACTTCTCATGGCTTCGAGAGATCTTGTTGGCGGTTACAACTGGGTTAAGGACAATGCCGCTGAGGCGGATATCGCCAAGATGGTAGAGAAGCAGAAGAAGAACTACGCAGGCAATGAGATCCTCGGCAAGAAGCTTGGTGTAATCGGACTTGGAGCTATCGGAGCAAAGGTTGCAAATGTTGCACTTAAGCTCGGTATGCAGGTATACGGATATGATCCATATGTGTCAGTAGATGCAGCATGGGGACTTTCAAAGGATGTAAAGCACATCACTAATGTAGAGGATATCTACAGAGACTGCGATTATATAACAGTTCATGTTCCAGCGCTTGACAGCACAAAGGGCATGATCAATGCAGATGCATTTGCACTGATGAAGGACGGCGTTAAGATCCTCAACTTCGCAAGAGACGTACTGGTTAACGATGAGGATATGAAGGCGGCACTCGACTCAGGCAAGGTTGCAAAGTATATGACAGACTTCCCGAACCCTGCCATAGCAGGTTACAAGAATGTGGTAGCATTCCCACATCTTGGAGCTTCAACAGCAGAGTCAGAGGACAACTGTGCAGTTATGGCATGCAAGGAGATTAAGTCATACATCAACGATGGAAACATCAAGAACTCTGTAAACTATCCAAATGTTAACATGGGACAGTGCAGCGATGTAGCCAGAGTTACCATCTGCCACAAGAACATCCCTAACATGCTCACCCAGTTCACAGGAGTGTTCTCCAAGAAGGGCGGCAACGTATCTGGTATGATCAGCAAGGCGAAGGGTGATTACGCATACTCGATCCTTGATATCGGTGTAGAGCCAACAGCAGACGATATCGCAGAGCTCTCAGCAATCGAGGGTGTAGTTAAGGTCAGAGTTATAAAATAAATAATATAAAGTAGAACGAAGTAATTCTCGAGTATCGAGCAATATACTGGATTTTACCTAAAACAGGCAATTGCAATAATCACAGAAGTGGATTGAAAGTTTTGTGGTTAGTATTACCAAATCAGGGGAATACGAAGCCACCGGTCCTTAGATGACGCGCCAGCGGCATCTTAGTACCGCTGTAGGCTGAGTTAAGCGGGAGCGACCCCTGATTGGTATACTAATCCACAAGACTTTCATCATAAAAGTTACGCAATTGCCGTCATTAAAAAGATAGGAGAGAAGAAAGATGAGTGACAAGTTAAAGGTAGGTATTCTTGGCGCAACAGGTATGGTAGGTCAGAGATTTATCTCACTTCTTGAGAACCACCCTTGGTTCGAGGTTGTTACAGTTGCAGCCAGCCCAAGAAGTGCAGGCAAGACATATGAAGAGGCAGTTGGTGACAGATGGAAGATGGATACACCGATGCCTGAGGCAGTTAAGAAACTTGTAGTATACAATGTCAATGAGGTGGAGAAGGTCGCAGCCACAGTTGATTTCGTATTCTCGGCAGTAGATATGACAAAGGAAGAGATCAAGGCTATCGAGGAGGCTTATGCCAAGACAGAGACACCAGTAGTTTCAAACAATTCAGCTCACAGATGGACTCCTGATGTTCCTATGATGGTTCCAGAGATCAATGCAGATCATGCAGAGGTTATCGAGTTCCAGAAGAAGAGACTTGGAACAGAGAGAGGTTTTGTTGCAGTTAAGCCTAATTGCTCAATCCAGAGCTACGCACCTGTACTCACAGCATGGATGCCATTTGAGCCATACGAGGTAATCGTAAGCACATATCAGGCAATTTCAGGAGCAGGTAAGACATTCAAGGACTGGCCTGAGATGCTTGGCAACATCATCCCATATATCGGTGGTGAGGAAGAGAAGTCAGAGAAGGAGCCACTCAGAATCTGGGGTAAGGTAGACAAGGAGAATGGTGTGATCGTACCTGCAGAGGGAATCACTATCACAAGCCAGTGTATCAGAGTTCCAGTTCTCAACGGACATACAGCAACTGTATTTGTGAAGTTCAGAAAGAACCCTATAAAGGAGCAGCTCATCGAGGCCATGACAAGCTTCAAGGGCGCACCTCAGGAGCTGAACCTTCCAAGCGCACCAAAGCAGTTCATCCAGTATCTCGAGGAAGACAACAGACCACAGGTATCTCTGGATGTTGATTTCGAGAACGGTATGGGCATCAGCGTAGGACGTCTCCGTGAGGATTCAGTATATGACTGGAAGTTCGTTGGCCTTTCACACAATACAGTAAGAGGTGCAGCAGGCGGTGCAGTTCTCTGCGCAGAGCTTCTGAAGGCAAAGGGATATATTACAAAGAAATAAATTCCTGGCGATATAAATGCTGATAATTTATAAATATTTGACAGGATTAAGCCTGTTTAGTCAAGGTCGATACGAAATGTGTCAACTGTTGGCTGAACAGGCTTTTTTTTATTATATTGGTCCCCAGAACCCAGGGGGTCAGGTACCTTCGTCTCCGACGAATGTCCGTTCCCGACGAATGTCGTATGCTGTTCTTTATTTTTATTTAACGTTAAAAAATGTTGTAAGCAAATTGTAATTGTGATACACTATTAGAAAAATTGATTTCATTTACATGGAGGCATTTATAGATATGAAGAAGCTTATTTTAGTTACATCACCACCAGCATGTGGAAAGACATTTATTTCAAAGCAGGTTGCAAAGGCACTTCACAATTGTGTATACCTTGACAAGGATACACTGATCGTGCTCTCAAAGCAGATATTTGTAGTTGCCGGACAGGAGTACAATCGTTCATCAGACTTCTTCCAGAAGGAGATCAGAGATTACGAGTATTACTGTGTACTGGATCTTGCATTTGAGGCACTGGATTACAATGATACAGTACTTATCAATGCTCCGTTCACAGAGGAGATCAGAGATGATGAGTATCTTGATAACCTTCGTGCCAAGTTGGCTGAGAAGGATGCAGAGCTCTTCGTTATCTGGGTAAATACAAGAAAAGATGTATGTCACGAGAGAATGATCAAGAGAGCTTCAGACAGAGATACATGGAAGCTTGAGCACTGGGATGAGTACATCAACAGCCAGAACTTCAATCCACCAACCAACATCAAGGATCTCTTTATATTTGAGAACTCATCAGAAGAGGAATATGAGGATTCCATTAAGAAGGTTGTCAAGGCAGTAAGAGGTTAATTGGCACATACAATAAAATATTTATGACAGGAGTAATGAATATGGCAACAATCAGAAGTTTTAGAGCCTATAGACCGAGACCAGATGTTGCAGGCAGAGTAGCTGCCTTGCCATACGATGTGTATAACCGTCAGGAAGCAGAGATAGAGGTCAAGCGTGAACCATTATCATTTTTGAAAGTGGACAGAGCTGAGACATCCTTTGGACCAGATGTAGATACATATGCTCCATGTGTATATGATAAGGCTGGCCAGCTGCTTCAGGGTATGATAGATGATGGAACGTATATTATGGAGCGCAGACCAGTCTATTATATTTATGAGCTTATCATGGATGGCAGACATCAGACGGGACTTGTGGCATGTGCTTCTATAGACGATTATATGAATGGGGTTATCAAGAAGCATGAGAACACAAGAGAAGACAAGGAGATAGACAGAATAAAGCATGTTGAGGCGTGCGGGGCGCAGACGGGGCCTATATTCCTAGCGTACAGAGCTATAGATAAGGTTGATGAGATCATAGGCAGAGTGAAGTGCGGAGAGAAGCTTTATGGCTTCACATCGCCCGATGGAATAACCCACAATGTATGGATCATAGAAGATCAGGGGGATATCGACACAATCAAAGAGGCTTTCGACAATGTAAATGACATATATATTGCGGATGGACATCACAGGGCTGCATCTGCTGTGAAGGCTGGAATGCATATGAGAGAGAAGAATCCGGGATACACCGGACAAGAGGAGTTCAATTATTTCCTCTCTGTACTTTTCCCTCATGATCAGCTCATGATCATGCCGTATAACAGAGTCGTAAAGGACCTGAATGGACTTGATAAAGATGGATTTATGGACAGTATATCACAGATATTTGATGTGGCTGAGAGCAGCACCCCTGTTGATCCAGATATCAAGGGACAGGTCGGCATGTATATTGATGGACAGTGGTACAGACTGAATGTTAAGGACAGTATTGTACCAGATGATGTGGTCGGAAGACTGGATGTGTCGGTGCTTCAGGACAATGTGCTTGCACCGATACTTGGAATACAGGATCCGAGAACAGATCAGAGGATCATGTTCATAGGGGGAATCAGAGGACTTTCAGAGCTCGAGAGATTGGTGGATGATGGAATGGCAGTTGCATTTTCCATGTATCCTACATCGATCACAGAGCTATTTGATATAGCGGATGCTGGTCTTCTTATGCCGCCGAAGTCTACATGGTTTGAACCAAAGCTTAGGAGCGGAATATTCATTCACGCCATAGACGGAAGATAAATATGTAGGAGAAGGTTTTATGGATATATTTGTACTAAAGTCAGATGAGATTGCATCGATAACAAGAGCTACACACGGCAATCCTCATCATATACTGGGAATGCATAAATGTCTTAAAGACTGTTATGTGAATGCATATCTGCCTGGGGCTGCATCCGTGTCTGTGATGGATGGGGAGCAGGAATATCCGATGAAGGAGATAGGATCCCAGGGATTTTTTACAGTCAGAATAAAAGATAGATCAGAATTTGCATATAAACTCAGGGTTACAAAAAAGATATGGGGGAAATCAGGTGAGGAGGATGCTGTAAAAGATATATATGATCCTTATTCATTTGGTTACAGCGTTGACCCGGAGATGGTCATGAAAGTCGTTGATGGCGATGATGATGTGGAGTCCGGATTCCATGTGAAGGAAGTGTTTGGGGCTAGAAAGATCACGATGAACGGAGTTTCCGGTGTGTCGTTCTGTATGAATATGCCGGGGGCAGTCAGAGTCAGCGTGGTTGGCGATTTTAACGGCTGGGACGGAAGAGTAAATCCTATGAGAAGGATTGATTATACGGATATATTCGAACTGTTTATTCCGGGAGATCTTGCGAATACGAGATATAAGTTTGAGGCATTATATAGAGATGGCAATGTGGATATATTTGCGGATCCATATGCGGTTGCTTATGAGGTGGCGCCGGGCAATGCATCCATACTGACAGAACTTGAGTACAGCTGGAATGATTCAGCGTATATGAAGAACAGAAACAAAGCAGCAGGCGTCAATATATATGAAGTTCATATGCCTACATGGGGCAATGTTCCTGACGATGGAAAGCTGACATACGCAGAGTTTGGCAGGGAGATAGCCACTTATGTGAAGAATATGGGATATAACTATATCCAGTTCATGCCGCTTATGGAGTACGGAGATGATTCAGGCTGGGGATATGATACTGTGGGAATGTTTGCGCCGACATCGAGGTATGGTACACCAGTAGATTTCATGGCGATGGTTGATCATCTGCACAGCAAGGGCATAGGGGTGATCATGGATATGGTCACTGTGAAGGACATAGATTGTCTGTCGTATTGGATCGATACCTATCACCTTGACGGAATCAGGATAGAGGATGAAGAGCTGGTGAGAGAATTCAGAAACATCACTGGTGACAGATATGCGGATGTGCTTGTCGGTCTTGGATGGAACAACGAGGCTGTGACGAGGGTGACGGATTATATGATGATCCCGCCGGCAGCCAGAGGAAGCTTCAGTGATTACACCTGTGGTATCACATTTGATGAGAGTGACAGTTCTGTCTGGGCACTCAGCCATGATGCTGTTGCTGGACAGAGAGGCAGCTATGCATCAAAGATGCCGGGAGGATATGAGGACAAATATGCTGATCTTAGGGTGCTTTTCGGACTTGTGATGACGCTTCCGGGAAGAAAACTCACATTTATGGGTCAGGAGCTAGGCGGATTTAACGGATTTGATGGCAGAAGTCTGATAGACTGGTCGGTACTTGAATTTGATGCCAACAGCTACTTTCAGAAGTATGTTAAGGAGATCAACAAGCTGTACAGTTCAAAGACAGCATTTCACGGACAGGCAGATGGCAATGTGGAGTTCAGTGAAGATGGACAGGTCATGTCATTTGTAAGAAGGGGAATGAGGCCTGATGATGTGATGTATGTAGTGTGCAACTTCGGACTTAAGGATGCGGAGTACAGTATGCCAGTGCTTGCAGATGGCAGGTACAGAGAGGTGTTCTCCAGTGACAACCAGAAGTTTGGAGGCGAGGGAAACAATAACAGAGGCTATAAGAGCTCCGCTGATGGTAGGATAACGGTTACTGCTCCAGCGCTGTCATTTGCGGTCTTTGCCCATGTAAACACTAAATAAGCTATAGAGATAGCGACTATAGATCGATAGAGATATGACGCTGTGCGGGGATGGGCGGCTTGTGGCTGGGATTTCTGCACAGCGTTTTTAGCTTAGTATTTCATATATTTTGTTGAGTAATGAAGACAGGAGGAATGTATATTTATGATATTACCAGAGACTTTAGTCAATATGGCATCATACAGTGCGACCACGGAAAATGTTGTTGAAGACGCCGTGAAAGAGGCAACGGACCAGGTGAGTGTCATAGGACAGTACATCCAGAAACTTACAGACTGGTGTATGTCAAAGCTGGGAAGCATAGTTGTGGCAATTATCTTTATGGTAGTGTGCTTCAAGCTTGTGAAGCTGCTCCTAAAGATACTAAGAAGGAGCTTTGAGAAGTCTAAGCTTGACACGAGTGTTGCAGGATTTTTCGTGTCGGCTGTGAAAGTTGTGTTAAATGTCTTGATAGTTCTCACGGCTGCAAGCATTGTGGGACTTCAGATAACATCGTTCATTACAATACTGGGTACAGCGGGAGTAACGCTTGGTCTTGCACTGCAGGGCAGCTTGTCCAACCTTGCGGGAGGACTGCTTATCCTCATGCTAAAACCGTTCAGAGTTGGAGATTATATAGTAGAGAACAATACACACTGTGAGGGAACAGTCGTATCAATAGATATTTTTTATACCAGACTTATAACCCTCGATAACAAATCAGTAGTCATACCAAATGGCAACATATCTAACACTTCTCTCGTAAATGTCACGGAACATGATATGAGAAGAGTTGAGATCCCATTTTCGGTAGCATACGACTCGGATATAGAGAAGGTAAAGAGAGTTACACTGGATGTGATAAAGAATGTTGACGGTTATCTGAAGGATGAACAGGTATTGCTGTATATAGATGAATTTGCTGACAGCGGGATCAATATGTATGTCAAGTTCTACGCAAGGATCGAGAAGTTTTTTGATGCAAAATGGGACGCTATGTGGAAGCTGAAAAAAGCATTTGATGAAAATGGAATAGAGATTCCATTCAACCAGGTGGATGTACACATGATTCCTTGCAAAAATCAGGGCAATCGAGTATAATCCATAAGGATGTATTGATATCAAAGCTGTGCAGACATAACTCATATGCGCAGTCTTAATATAAATTTGTTTAAGGAGTGATTGATATGACAAAGATTGATATTATCTCAGGTTTCCTTGGAGCCGGTAAGACAACGTTGATCAAGAAACTTATTGAGCAGGCATTTAAGGGAGAAAAGCTGGTTCTTATTGAGAACGAGTTTGGAGAGATCGGAATCGATGGCGGTTTCCTGAAGGATGCTGGTGTTCAGATCACAGAGATGAACTCAGGTTGTATCTGTTGTTCACTGGTCGGAGATTTTGGTACTGCACTCAAGCAGGTTATAACAGACTATACACCTGACAGGATCATTATTGAGCCATCAGGAGTTGGCAAACTGTCTGACGTTATCAAGGCAGTTAAAGATGTGTCAGCAGATCTCGATGTGGAGCTTGACAGCTATACAACTGTTGCAGATGTATCAAAGGTCAAGATTTACATGAAGAACTTCGGTGAGTTCTTCAACAACCAGATAGAGAGTGCCAACACTATCATCCTGAGTAGAACACAGACAACTACACAGGACAAGATAGAGAAGGCTGTAGCCATGATCAGAGAGAAGAATGATCATGCAACAATCATTACAACTCCATGGGATGAGCTTGATGGAGCTGCTATCCGAGAGGCTATGCAGAACTATAAGTCTCTTGAGGAGACAATGATGGATGAGGCAAAGAGCGGACATGATCATGAGCATGATCACGGAGATGACTGTACGTGCGGATGTCACGATCATGATCACCATCATGACCATGACCACCACGATCACGAGCATCATCACGATCATGAGCATGATCACGAGCATCACCACGATCATGGAGATGAGTGCACATGTGGATGTCACGACCATGATCATCACCATCATCATGCAGATGAGGTATTTACAAGCTGGGGCAAGGAGACACCTCACAAGTACAATGAGGATAAGCTCAGAGAGATTCTTGACACCCTGGCTGACACAGAGAAGTATGGCATTATCCTACGTGCAAAGGGAATTGTGCCTAGCGATGCTGGTGACTGGCTGTACTTTGATCTTGTACCAGGTGAGTTTGAGATTAGAAAGGGTAAGGCTGATATCACAGGAAAGCTCTGTGTAATAGGAAGCAAGCTTAAGGAAGATGACCTTGCACAGCTGTTCGAGGTTTAAATAAGGAGTTAATATGATGGGACGTCAGAATAAAGAGATACCCGTATATGTGTTCATGGGATTCCTTGAGAGCGGCAAGACAACATTTGCCAAGGAAACTCTTATGGACAGGGGCTTTACAGGCGGAGCCAAGACTCTGCTTCTTGTCTGCGAGGATGGAGAGGAAGAGTACGATCTTGAGGCTCTGAAGAAGGCGAATATATATACAGAGTTTATAGAGGAAGATCAGCTTACAACTGACCATCTCCTTGATCTTCAGGACAAGTATGAGCCTGAGCAGGTTATGATCGAGTACAATGGTATGTGGAAGCTTGATAAGATATTTGAGATAAGAGTTCCAAAGGGCTGGACAGTCGTTCAGGTTATCTCATTTGTGAATGCTGAGACATATGATGTGTATTCACAGAATATGAAGGCGACTATGGTCGAACAATTTAACAGCGCGGACATGGTGATCTTCAATAGATGCGATGAGAACTCCAAGATCCCCGAGTGGAGAAGATCTATCAAGGCAGTGAACAGGAGAGCACAGATCATCTTTGAAATGAAGGATGGTTCTATAGCACCTGAGACAAATGAGCCAGAGGATCTGCCGTATGATGTGACCGCTGATGTCATAGAACTTCCAGATGACGATTTCGGTATCTGGTATGTGGATGCATCAGATATGAAGGAGCGATATGATGGCAAGAAGATACACTTCAAGGCCATGGTATTCAGACCAAAGCAGTACGGAAGCAACGCATTTGTTCCTGGAAGATTTGCCATGACATGTTGTGTTGAGGATATCCAGTTTGTCGGATTCAAGTGTTACTATCAGGGAGCTAGAAATCTTGTGGATAGACAGTGGGTGGATGTGACAGCGAAGATCGGATATGAGTATTATCCTGATTTTGACGGAGAAGGACCAGTTCTTACGGCTGAGAAGGTCACACTTACAAGTGCTCCTGAAGAGGAAGTTGTATATTTCAGTTAAAAATAAGATCCCTGTATACGGACAAGCTTTGTATACAGGGATTTTTTGTGCCATAACGCCGGAAAGATTATTGAGTGGAATGTTGAAAAAGGTCTTACGAAAGTGTAAGTTGCGTAATTTTCTTGTAGAATTTATTATTAGCATAGTTGTAAAACTATAACGGAACAGAAAGGCATCATATGTTCAAAAATAATTTGGTATGTGGAAGTGCAATAGCGATAATGCTTCTTACTAATCTGGCGCCGGTGACACAGATAAAGGCTGATGCGGCAGCGTTGTCACAGGCGGGAAGTAAGGCTATAAATACAGTATATGATACACAGGATGATGAAGGCGATGACTCATTTGCAGAGATGGACGATGAATCGGATGGGACAACTGAAATCAGTGCAGATGGAAGTACATATGGAAAGATAGAACGCAAGATCATCACTAGAAATCCTGACATCAGCGTAAGCCTGAATTATGGTATTGACGGATATGCGGTTTATGATTCGGGCTCTCAGGTTGTACTGAATGTGCACACAGATGTGGAGTTTAGCGGCAGGGTGGTCCTTATGCCGGACTATGACGAGGTGTACAGTGACAGTGCAACCATGAAATATTCCCAGGAGATCGACTGGGGAGCAGACTCGGACAACACAGTGAAATTCTATGTAAATGAGCTTGGGTATGGAAGGCTGCTCGTTCAGATAGAGGATGAGGATGGTCAGGTAGTATATGCTGAGAGTGATCAGCCAAGTGTGAGCGGTTATGAGATGGCGACAACAGTCGGAGTACTGTCTGATGACCGGGATTCATTTGAGAATCTGGAAGATGCGAGGGTCAGAACCCAGAGTGACAGTGTGAGTGTCAGAAAACTGAATATGCAGACAGACCTGTTCCCAGATTCGCTTCAGGGACTGGAGGTTGTCCATTATATTCTGATAGATAAATATGATACCTCAAAGCTCTCAGAAGATCAGATGGAGGCTTTGCAGGAGTGGGTTTTCGAGGGTGGTACTCTCATATTGTCACTTGGCAAAGATGCGGACAGAGTTCTGGGCGGATTCGACAGCAAGTTCATCAACTATGAATTAAATGGAAGTTCATCGAAAAATGTCACTGTATGGTCTGATAAAGGCAGTTCAACTGAATATAAGAAAGTATCTGTTGCAGATATCTCGGTATATGGAGCACAGGTAAACGACGCGTTAGGTGGTGTAAGTGTTCTGGATACAGGGTACGGCAGGGTAGTGGTGGTTCCGTATTCTCTGGTATCAAAACCGGTGGCTGGCGGCAGCGGTGAACTGCAGCTTATGGAGATGATACTCAAGGCTGGCTACACCGACAAGATAAACAACCTTGTCCAGGGTTCATTTTACGATAACAGTGCAGGTTATGGAATAATAAATGCGATAAATACAAACAGGAAGAAGGTGGTATCACCGTATATTTTTATAGTGATACTGGTGGTTTACCTGATACTGTGCGGCCCTGTAACCTACGTTGTGTTGAAAAAACTTCGCAGGAGAGAGTGGATGTGGATAACGGTTCCTGCGTGGGCGTTGGTTGGAACTATTGCAATATACATTGTAAGTACCAGATACAGCGTGACGAGACCCCTGGAACTTACATTTGAATCGGCGGACATAAGCGATAACATTATGAGACAGAATGTATATACATACATAATAGGCTCTAAGGCAGATAGTTACTCAGTGGATGTGAACAGTGAGTATGACAACGTACAGGTTATGGATGAGTATTACGGAGATGCCACATATTCTCAGTCTATGAACATTGAGAGATGCGCCAGCGATGATGGCATAACGATGAAGTTTGATACCCATATTCCATTTGGCGGCATAAGTCTTCAGGCGAGCAGCGTGACGACAAATGACATAGGCAGATTTGACAGTTCATTGAAGCTTTACACTGATGGCATAGAGGGAAGTGTAAAGAACAACACGGCATATGATATGCGGGACGTGGTTGTTATGACTGATGGATATTATTACTGTTTGGACAGCCTGCCGGCAGGGGAATCCATGGATATAAATAAGCTCCAGAACAGAAAGATGACAAATGGTTTATCAATAGACTGCATGAAAAACTATTATATATACAGATTTGGAAGCGGCTATAATTATGATGATGAGGCAGATGTCATGATGTCGAGAAATTATTATATGCTGCTCAAGATGGGAGCGTATTCATCGGTTCCATCAGGAATGGGCAGGATAGCTGTGTGGGCCACGATAGATAAGGAGGCCGATATAAGTGATGGTCAGTCATCTGAGAAATATGGTAATTACGTGGTATATGATATACATCCCCAGGATTATGAGGACTTAGACGGTGCATATTACAGCAATATATACACAAGGGATGTCAACAGATTTGAACAGTCGGATTATGACACCGATGATCTTATGATGTATTCGGATCAGGTGGACATAGATATATGCTTCCAGAACGATGACAATATAACTACCGTTACAAGAGAGAGCAGTACGAAGGATGAGTCAACAGCAAGTGTGATCGTGAAGGCATATAATTTTTATACAGACAATTACGATGTCATATTTGTAAATGGTTCACAGGAGATAGAGGGAGACAGACTGGCTCCTTATATTGAAAATAATGAGATGCGGCTGAGATGCATATCGCCACATAAGGGTGAGGATTATACAGAGACATATCTTCCGCGTATAAGTGCAAGAGGGGGTGGACAGTGATGGTAGATATTGTGAATCTGACAAAATATTATGACGGATTCGCTGCCCTGGACAATCTGAATCTCCATATCGACAAGGGGGAAATATTTGGCTTTGTTGGTCCTAACGGGGCTGGAAAAACCACCACCATGAAGATCATGTGCGGACTAATTAAGGCTACATCGGGAGAACTTCTGATAGATGGCGTTAATGTACTGAAAAAGTCGGCGGATGTCAGGCGTAAGATAGGATATGTTCCTGATTTCTTTGGAGTATACGACAATTTTAAGGTTATAGAGTATATGGAATTCTACGGTTCCATGTATGGAATGTCCAGACAGGCTTCAGATGAGATGGCAGACAGACTGCTGAAGCTCGTAGATCTGTCAGACAAGCGAGAGGAGTTTGTGGATGTGCTGTCAAGAGGTATGAAGCAGAGACTTTGTGTGGCAAGAGCCCTTATCCATGATCCTGAACTGCTGATATTAGATGAGCCAAACTCTGGACTTGATCCTAGAGCTAGAGTAGAGATGAAAGACATAATGAAGAAACTGAGAGAACTGGGCAAGACAGTAGTGATAAGTTCACATATATTGCCGGAGCTTTCGGAGATGTGTACGAGCATAGGGATAATCGATCACGGAAGGATAGTGTCCAGCGGTAAGGTTGATGATATAATGGCGCAGGGACATGCGGAGGCGCCTGTAAAGATAAGGGGGTATATATTAGGACTCAGCGGACACGAGGCGCTTGACCGTATATCCGTGATAATCAGGGAGCGCTTCAGCGTTGACCGCATAACTGAAAAAGATGGAGAACTAATAGTGTATTATCACGGGGACCGTGAGAGTGATGCGGAGCTTCTAAGGAGCCTTGTGGATAACGGTGTTCATGTGCATCAGTTTGTTAGGGAGAAGGAGAATCTTGAATCCCTGTTTCTTGAGATCACAGGAGGTGGTGCAGATGACAAAAACAACACTCATTAATCCGATACTCAGGAAGGATGCGCTTGTAAACGCCAGAAGCCCGAAGATGATAATAGTGGTGACCATGATAAACTGTCTCTTCGCCATCATTGCATCAGTCGCATTTGCCATGTCATTTGGATCGGGTTATCAGGCATATTATTCATACATAGTAAAGCTTTTCCCTATTCTTGGGGGATGCGAGCTGGCTATAATATGCATGGTCCTGCCTGTGATGACAGCTACATCGATAGCGGGCGAGCGTGAGAGACAGACACTAGAGATAATGCTCACAACACCTGTCAGGTCGTTTTCTATAATAGCAGGAAAACTTGCCTCTGCAATGGTGACAACATTTATGTATGTTGTGGCAACTCTTCCATTCCTTGCTGTGTCGTTTGTCGTGGGAGGTCTTGGATGGAAGTCACTGTTTGAGTTTATCGGAATCGTTTTGTATGTTGATATATATATAGGAAGTTTTGGAATGTTTTATTCTTGTGTGCGAAAGACATCGGTGTCAGCCACTATATCAACTATCATAACTGTGGTTGCAATCGTGCTTATATCATACCTTGCAGGAAGAGTTATGATCTCTGCTATGTACATGACTGCAAGTGTTGAGGCTTTTAAGTTTTATCAGGCAGGGATCAGGACAATTTATGCACTGAATCCGTTTTTATGGATATTTGAATTTGCAGATCAGACCTTTTATGCAGACAGCCTGTTGCCGTCACTTGAGAATGCGGGGGGCTATACAGTGTTTATGTCGGACTATATGACATGGATATCTGTTATATTCAATCTGACTGTGGCGGTGGTGATGCTTAAACTGGCATCGGCAAAGCTGCGGTCTGGAAACAGGAGAAAGATACTATCCAAAAAGGAGTTTGACTTGTAGGATAGGATAGTTTATTCTCGTTTATATGATATGTGCTTCGAATGGAGAGGCTGTCCGGAAGGACAGAAAGGAGCACACATAAGACATGTACAGTAAAGTTTTAAGTGGACTTGTTCGAGGTGTGGAGGGAACGCTTATATCTGTTGAGACGGATATACATGACGGTCTTCCTATGATGAATATGGTTGGATATCTGTCCGCCTGCGTCAGGGAGGCCGGAGAACGCGTCAGGACCGCACTTCGCAATTCCGATTTCAGTTTGCCGCCGAAAAGAGTCACTATTAATCTGTTTCCGGCGGATATCAGAAAAGAGGGAACGGCGTTTGACCTTCCAATTGCAGTAGGAATACTTGCGTCTATGGGGATCATCCCACAGGAATCCATTGAAAATATACTTATATTAGGTGAGATGGGCCTTGACGGACATGTAAGTTCTGTCACAGGAATTCTCGCCATAGTTCATCATGCCTATACGCAGGGAATCAGAAAGTGCATAGTCCCATCTGGCAACTCGCAGGAGGCTGCGATCATAGATGGTATGACAGTTATACCGGTGGAGAGTCTCACAGAGCTTGTAGATTATCTCAGTGGAATAAGTGCCATAGAGCCGGAATATGTTGATGTAGACGGACTGCTGGGAGAAGCACCTGACAGAAGGGAATGTGATTTCTCTGAGGTTAGGGGGCATGAGACATTGAAGAGGGGTGTTGAGATAGCGGCGGCGGGAATGCACAATATATTGATGACCGGCCCTGCCGGCGCGGGCAAATCCATGATAGCCAGACGCATTCCAACCATACTGCCAAAGCTCACATTAGAAGAGAGCATAGAGATAACAGAGATATACAGTGTGGCAGGACTTTTGAAGGATGGCGCATCCATAATAAACAGGCGCCCCTTCAGATCCCCTCATCATACGATCTCATTGCATGCCATGTCAGGAGGCGGCAGGGATCCAAGACCAGGAGAGATAAGCCTGGCCCACGGAGGTGTCCTTTTTCTTGATGAGCTGCCTGAATTTGGAAGAAGTGTGCTTGAGGTGATGCGCCAGCCACTTGAGGAGGGGGCGGTCAACATATCAAGACTTAATGGCGTTTACAGGTTTCCGGCGGACTTTATGCTTGTTGCGGCGAGAAATCCGTGTCCATGTGGACAGTACCCGGATGTAAATAAGTGCACATGTACGGTGAACCAGATAAGAAATTACAATGCGCGCATAAGTAAGCCGCTTCTGGACAGGATAGACATAAATGTGGATGTGAGGAAGGTCCAGTATGGCGAATTGTTCGGGGACGGAGTTGGCGCTTCATCATCAGAGATGAGGGCGCGTGTCCTGGCTGCCCAGAATATACAACTGTGCAGGTATAAGGGTGAGGACATACGGTTTAATTCGCAGCTCGACTCCGGCATGTGCGAAAAATATATACCGCTTGGAAACGCAGAAAAAGAATTTATGGAAGATTGCTTTACGAGACTCTCGCTCACCGCAAGAGGAAGCTACAGGGTGCTCAAAATTGCAAGGACCATAGCGGATCTTGACGGTGATCAGGATGTGAACGTAAGGCATCTTGAGGAAGCGGTGTTTTTCAGAAATGCGGATGGGGGAGGTGCAGTCTGATGATAGATGACGAACTTCTATATCTCTGGTATGGAATGATGAACCGCATGGTACACACCCAGAAGATTGAGCTTGCATTCAGGTTTGGCGGCATCCGTGGGTTGTGGGAGACATCAGAAAAGGTCTTGCAGGAAAGTCTTACGAAGAAACAGTTTGAAACGGTAATGGAGAACAGGACGGAGCATGCTGTACTTGAATACAGGAATAGGTTGGAGGCTGGGCATATCACGTATGTATATCCAGGGCATGACTGTTATCCTGAAAAATTGTATGATATTCCGGATCCACCTATGCTGCTGTTTGCTGCAGGAGATATAAATGTGCTGAAGGATATGGCTCCGGCGGTGGCGGTTGTTGGAGCCAGAAAGGCCTCGGTGTATGGCAGAACGATGGCGGACAGGATCTCGGCGGATGTGTCGGCAGCAGGTGTTACGATAGTTAGCGGAATGGCACTTGGGATAGACGGGACTGCACATCGGGCGGCGTTATCCGGCGGTGGAAAGACGGTGGCGGTTCTTGGAAGTGGTATAAATGTGCCTTATCCAAGAGAGAATTATGATATATACCGCAGTATAGTAAATGGCGGAGGCGTTGTGGTCTCGGAAAGTGGACTTGATGTGGCACCGGAGGCATTTCGTTTTCCCTACAGGAACAGGATAATAAGCGGAATGTCAGACGGTGTGCTGGTGGTGGAGGCCCGTGAGAAGAGTGGCTCCCTCATCACAGCCGACCAGGCACTGGAGCAGGGGAGAGATGTGTATGCGGTTCCGGGAAGAGTAACTGATACGGGCAGCGCGGGCTGTAACAATCTGATAAAAATGGGCGCAATGTGTGTTACATCGTCTGGGGATATATTGGAAGAACTTGGAATACAGACAGTCAAAGGACAGTTCCTTAACAAAAAATTACTTGCACCTGCAGAGAAAAAAGTGTATAGTTGTGTACGTTTGGAATCAAGACATATTGATGATATATGTTTTGAGGCTGGGATGACGGTGTCTGAGACAGCTCAGATACTATTTGAATTAGAGAAGAAGAGGCTGGTAAAACAGTTGGTGAGAAACTATTACTGCAGGGCCTGAGATATCAGGGATAGGCGCTGCACAGCTTCGTGACTATACACAGAATATTACGGAAAGGAACAGATACCTATGGCAAAAAATCTTGTTATTGTTGAGTCTCCGGCAAAGGCTAAGACAATCAAAAAGTTTTTGGGGTCAAACTATGAGGTAATAGCTTCAAACGGACATGTTAGAGATCTTCCTAAGAGTCAGATGGGAATAGACGTTGATAATGATTTCGAGCCAAAGTATATCACTATAAGAGGGAAAGGTGATATTCTTGCGGCACTCAGAAAAGCGGTAAAGAAAGCGGATAAGATATATCTCGCAACTGACCCGGACCGTGAGGGAGAGGCTATATCCTATCATCTTATGAAAGCTCTCAAGCTTGAGGATAAGGATTATAAGCGAATTACATTTAATGAGATAACAAAGAATGCAGTCAAGAATTCAATAAAGCAGGCGAGAGATATAGATATGAATCTTGTTGATGCGCAGCAGGCAAGACGAGTTCTGGACAGATTGGTTGGTTATAAGATAAGTCCGGTCCTTTGGGCAAAGATCAAGAGAGGCCTTTCAGCAGGCCGTGTCCAGTCAGTTGCGCTTAAGCTTGTGTGTGACAGAGAGAAAGAGATAAATGATTTCATACCACAGGAATACTGGACATTGGATGCGAATCTCATAGCCGGCAAGATGAAAAAGCCTATCACTTTCAAGTTTACAGGCGATGGAACAAACAAAGAGGAGATATCCGGACGCGCTGCACTCGATGAGATATTAAAGTCACTTGATGGCGGAGAGTATGTTGTAAAGTCCATAAAGGAGAGCGAGAGAAACAAGAAACCTCCGCTTCCATTTACAACGAGTACGATGCAGCAGGAGGCGTCGTCCAAGCTCAACTTTGCAACATCAAAGACCATGAGGATAGCCCAGCAGCTGTATGAGGGCGTTGACATAAAGGGCCGTGGAACAATCGGTCTTATAACATACCTGAGAACGGATTCCACCAGAATATCGGAGGAGGCTGTTGCGGCAGCAGACACATATATTGCAGACAATTTTGGACAGCAGTATATCGGGGATTCCAATGGAAGAGCCAAGACTGACAAGAAGATACAGGATGCACATGAGGCTATACGTCCTACGGATGTGGCACTTTCACCGGTCATGATAAAGGATCAGGTATCCCATGACCAGTTCAGACTGTACCAGCTTATATATAACAGATTCCTTGCCAGTCAGATGTCGGGTGCTGTATATTCAGTCAAGAACGTGAAGGTTGGATGTGGCAGTGCTGTATTCCAGACATCAGCATCCAAGATAGCATTTGATGGTTTCCTTGCCGTGTACAATCTGGACAATGACAGAGGAGAGAGTGTGGCAGGTATCAACAATCTGTCTGAGGGCGATGTGCTGAATCTTGACAGCCTTGATGAAAAGCAGCACTTTACACAGCCGCCGGCGAGATACACGGAGGCGCTTCTCGTAAAGACTCTTGAGGAACTGGGTATAGGAAGACCAAGTACTTATGCACCAACCATATCAACGATACTTGCGCGAAGATATATAACAAAAGAACAGAAGAAGCTTTATGTTACCGCCTTGGGAGATGCGGTGAACCAGAGTATGGAGCAGGCGTTTCCTGTTATAATAGATGTAAATTTTACAGCAAACATGGAGTCACTTCTTGATAATATAGGAGAGGGCGCAGTGGACTGGAAAGTCGTAGTCAGAAATTTCTATCCAGATCTCGATGAGGCGGTAAAGAAAGCGGAGGCAGAACTTGAGTCCATAAAGATTGAAGATGAGGTGTCGGATGAGGTCTGTGATGTGTGCGGACGCAATATGGTGGTAAAGTATGGCCCTCATGGCAAGTTCCTTGCATGCCCGGGATTTCCTGAATGCAGATCCACAAAGCCGTTCTATGAGAAGATAGGCGTTGCATGTCCAAAGTGTGGTGCTGACGTTGTCATAAAGACCACAAGGAAGGGTAGAAGATACTATGGATGTATAAAGGCTCCTGAGTGTGATTTTATGTCATGGGCGATGCCAAGCAACGAAAAGTGTCCTGAGTGCGGTGGCTACATGGTCGTCAAGGGCAATAAACTTGTATGTGCTGATCAGAAATGTGGGTATACATGTAACAATAAGGCGGCAGAAAATTAAAAATGAGATTATATATCCTGTGGGAGGGAAGGAGAAATCCGGATTTTCCACGGGATTTTTGTTGTATTGTCTGTTATTTTATATAATTGTGTGAAAATTAGCAAAATGCTTAGGTTGTCATAATGTTGAAAATTGTGTCGAAAAATGATCCTACCACAATATGTTGTGGCTAAAAATGCAAGTAAAATCAACACTTTCTTAAATTTTTAAATTCATGCCTACTTTACATAAAATAGGCTTGTTATGAGTAATTCATTGTGATAGAATTTCAAATAGTCATAAAAATTCGCGCAAAAGATACTTTTTGTTACATATTATTACACAAAAATTTGGAGGATAACTTATGAGTGTACAATTGTTAGATAAAACACGAAAGATAAACAAGTTATTGCACAATAACAATTCACATAAGGTCGTGTTTAACGATATCTGTGATGTGCTCAGCGATATTCTGGCGTCGAACGCCATGGTTATTAGCAAGAAGGGAAAGATACTTGGACTTAAGAACAGGGAAGATATCCCAGAGATCCACGAGCTGATCGAGGGAAAGGTAGGAAGCCTTATAGACAACATGCTCAACGAGAGACTTCTGCTTGTTTTGTCTACAAAAGAGAATGTCAACCTAACGACACTCGGATTTGACGGAGTGGACATCGACAAGTATCATGGATTGCTTCTTCCGATAGACATTGCCGGAGAGAGACTTGGAACTCTGTTTTTGTACAGACTTGGGACTGAGTACGATATTGATGATATCATTCTTGGAGAATATGGAACGACGGTTGTCGGCCTTGAGATGATGAGGGCTCTCAACGAGGAGAATGCGGAGGAGAACCGCAAGATCGCGATAGTTCGTTCAGCGATCAGTACACTCTCGTTCTCAGAGCTTCAGGCGATAAAGCATATCTTCTCAGAGCTTGACGGCGAGGAGGGAATACTGGTTGCCAGCAAGGTGGCGGATCGGGTAGGTATAACAAGGTCTGTTATAGTGAATGCCCTCAGAAAGTTTGAAAGCGCGGGAGTTATAGAGGCGAGATCTTCGGGAATGAAGGGAACATACATCAAAGTGTTAAATGATGTTGTGTTCGATGAACTGAAGGATGCCTGATGAATTATACAGTACCCATTTAGGATATAAGTATGCGATAGAAATACGTTATAACATATAAAAGGAGAAGAAATATGACACCGAATATTATAGCGGCAATAGTGACATTGGTAGTAGGTCTTGCAATAGTAGTGATTAGCTTTTTTATCGGAGACGGCAAGAAGGAGAATGAGACGGATGGTACGCTTGCAGACAGCAGGGAGAAGCTTGAGAAACAGCTCGATGAATATTGTGATCTTCTTGTAGAAAAGAAGAAAAATGACCTGAAAAAGCAGGGCGATGAAGTCAAGAATAACATGAAGAAAGGTCTAGATGAGGTGAAGGCTTCATCAAAGAAAGAGCTTGCCGAGATCAGGGATTCATCAAAGAAGGAGATCGATGAATACAGGGAGAGTGCAAGAAAAGAGATAGATGAGTTCAAAGCATCAACAGACAAGAGAGTTAATGATATGACATCCGATGCTACACAGAGGATAGATAAGGCTATGGCGGATTATGAATCTAGCATTGAGGCGGCAAAGGATAAGATGAGAAAAGAGCTTGAGGCATGTTCTTCACAGCTCTCCGAGAAGGCGAAGAAGCAGATGATAGATTATATCAATCAGAGCCTGACGGAAGCGTACGAGTCATATGACCCGGACGACACAAGCGAGAAAGAGCCTATAACATATGACGAGTCTGCAAAGCCAGAAGATGAGAAGGAAAATGACAGTATAGCTAATGAACCGGCTGCAGGCGAGACAGATGATGATGAAACAGATGCGACAGAGACAGATGAGGCAGAGTCAGATACAGCAGATCAGGATGATGGAGATATGATCGATCAGGAACTTGAGAAACAGGCTTCCGATACGGCGGATGCTGAGCATGGCGATGTGCCTGAGCAGGAGACAGAAGGTGCAGTTGTAAACGAAGCTCAGGAGTCAGTTGTCTCTATAGAGGATAAGCAGGTTACAGATAGTGCATTCACGGTTGTCGAAGCAGCAAACCCAGAGAAGATGGCAGCAGCTATAGAGGAGGGAAATGTTGTACCGGTACCTCAGAAGAGTAGAAACAACAGATCAAAGAAGAAAAAGAAGAAAAAAACTGCACAGAACAGGCCTTTGGATATCTGGGATGAAGGTGTTGACACAGAGACACAGGTGGCTGAGCTTCACAGAAAGGGACTCAGCATAATGGAAATTGCAAATAAACTTGGAATCGGTGTCGGTGAGGCCAAGGTTATGATCGACCAGATAAACGAGGTAAAAATTACAGAGAATTCAGATGAGACTGGCAGGCAGTAAAGCGGTCGGGAGGTAAGAAATGTATAAAAAAAGTTTTTTCAGAGGACTTGGAACAGGTTTGATCGTGGGTGCTCTTACCGTTACTGTTGCATTTAACTTTGACAATGCCGGAAAGAATAATTCAGACCAGGGCAATACGACAAAAGTTGTTCAGCAGGATAATACAGAAAACACGGGTTCCACATCGGAAACAGCAAAGACCACTGAGACGGAAAAGAACACCACAGAGAAGTCAACAGGAAAAGATAATACAAAAGATGCTGCAAAGGACTCTACAAAGGATACCACGGAGAAGGTTTCATCAGACACGAAGGGCAGCAATATCAATGGAAAAGGCGATGTCAACTCTGGTGGCAGCAACGGCAAAAGCACCGGAGACGGCAGCAACACAGGAAATGGCAATGCGGGCAGCACGGCTGGCTCGGATGATAAGAGTAGTGCATCGACAGGGGACAAGTCTGGAACGTCGACTGGTAATAAGGGTGGATCTTCATCTGGTGACAATAATGGATCGTCACAGGGGGGCAATGATCTGAGTGACAACACACAGAAAGTACCATCATCTAAGGATAATGGATATACAGAGGACAAGAATTCACAGTCGGGATCAACGGCAACGACAGAAAAGACAACCGAGGCTAATACAGAGGCTCCTAAGCCGAGTGCAATAAAGTATGATAATGGCGGCGGTCAGATCACGATCGTTGATGGAATGTCAGCGTGTGAGATCTGTCAGCTGCTTGAACAGATAGGACTTCGCGATGCAGATGAGTATTATGATTGGCTGCTCAGATCAGGGTATTCGAACAGCCTTGTGTCAGGAACATATACATTTACTGGAAATGAAACAAATGGCGGGATTGTATGGATTCTGCTCGGACACCAGTAGAGGGATAAAAAGGGGGATAAAATGATGAATAACGAAGAACAGCAGATAAATGGATTTGCAGGACAGCAGTATGGCTATGATCAAAATTATGCAGGACAGCAGTATGGTTATGATCAAAATTATGGTGGACAGCAGTATGGATATAATACCAATCAGAATGGACAGTTCCAGGGATCTTATGGAAATGGCATTGATCAACAGAGCTTTGGTGTAGATGTTTCGTATAACCAGAATCAGGGATATGCACAGCCAGCAATGAACACACAGACATTTGGGAAAGAGACTGTCAGTTCAAATGTTGTGACTGGAATTGTCGGAGCGTTCTTGGGATCGCTCGTGGGTGTTGCAATGTGGGTTATTGTATACAAATTGGGATATATCGCAGGAATGTCAGGCGCGGTCATGGTAATATGTGCTATGATGGGATATAAGAAATTTGGTAAGTGTCTGGATATCAAGGGAATAATCATATGCGTAGTGCTGTGTATCGGCATGATATATATTTCTCAGAGACTCAGCGTCAGCTTACAGCTCTATAAAGAGTTCAGTGACTATGGTTATGATATGGCATTTTCAGATTGTTACAAGGAAATGTTCGATATCCTTGATGTGGTAGATCAGAAAAGCACGTTCTGGGGAGACCTTGCTATAGGATATCTGCTGTTCGTTATTGCCAGTGTTTCATATGTAATAAGCAGTATAAAGAATAGAGCGAAATAAGTGAAAAACAGATGAGTGATCAATATATTTGACATACAGAAAAAAAGTGCTTGAATGCACTTTTTTTTTGTGTTACAATGTCGATTGCGTGAGTGCGCAGAACAAATATACATGCTGGTTGATAGTTGGCGTGGTGCCTGTGCTCGGGTGGTCCAAAGAGTTGATGCCGGCAGAAGATTTTAACCATGGAGGTAGAAAAAATGAGCGTTATTTCAATGAAACAGTTATTAGAGGCAGGTGTACATTTCGGACACCAGACAAGAAGATGGAACCCTAAGATGAAGCCATACATCTACACAGAGCGTAATGGTATCTACATCATCGATCTTCAGAAGTCAGTAGGAATGGTTGACGATGCTTACAATGCAATCGGTGATTGTGTTGCAAACGGCGGAACAATCCTTTTTGTTGGTACAAAGAAGCAGGCTCAGGACTCAATCAAGAGCGAGGCAGAGCGTTGCGGTATGTACTATGTAAATGAGAGATGGCTTGGAGGTATGCTTACAAACTTCAAGACAATCCAGACAAGAATCGCTACTCTCAAGAAGTACGAGGAGATGGAGCAGGACGGTACATTTGATGTTCTTCCAAAGAAGGAAGTTATCCAGATCAAGAAAGAGATGGAGAAGCTTGAGAAGAACCTTGGTGGTATCAAGGACATGAAGAGAATCCCAGACATGATCTTCGTTGTTGATCCTAAGAAGGAAAGAATCTGTATCCAGGAGGCTCAGTCACTTGGAATTAAGCTTGTTGGTATCGCTGATACAAACTGTGATCCAGAGGAGCTTGACTATGTAATTCCTGGTAACGATGATGCTATCAGAGCCGTAAAATTAATCGTTTCTAAAATGGCAGACGCTGTTATTGAAGCAAATCAGGGTGCAGAAGCTTTAGAAGAAGTAGCTGAAGAAGTTGCTGTTGAGGAAGAAGCAGAAGCATAAGAAGGACCTACAATATGCTGTCTGGTTAACCAGACAGCATATTTTTTAAAAACATTTATTCATATTGGAGGATACGAAAATGGCTATTACAGCGGCTATGGTAAAAGAACTGCGTGAATTAACAGGCGCAGGAATGATGGATTGTAAAAAAGCTTTAGGCGAGACAGACGGAAATATGGACGAGGCTGTTGAGTACTTAAGAAAAAATGGACAGGCAAAAGCTGAGAAGAAAGCAAGCAGAATTGCTGCAGAAGGTCTTTGTACAGTAGTTGTAAAAGATGACAAGACAGCAGCTGTTGTCGAAGTTAACTCTGAGACAGACTTTGTTGCTAAAAACGAGACATTCCAGCAGTTCGTAAAAGCTGTTGCAGAGCAGGCTGTTGAGTCTGATGCAGCTGATATGGATGCATTCATGGAAGAAAAATGGAATGAGGATCCATCTAAGACTGTAAAAGATGCTTTAGTAGAGAAAGTTGCAGTGATCGGTGAGAACCTTAAAATCCGTAGATTTGAGAAAGTTGTTGCTGCAAACGGATGTGTTGTATCTTACGTACACGGTGGCGGTAGAATCGGTGTTATCGTTGAGGCTGAAACAGCAGTTGTAAACGATGCTGTAAAAGAAGCTTTAACAAACCTTGCAATGCAGATTGCAGCTTTAAATCCAAAATATGTTTCCAGAGATGAGATCAGCGAAGAATATATCGCACATGAGAAAGAGATTCTCTTAGCTCAGATCATGAACGATCCAAAAGAGTCCCAGAAACCGGAGAAAGTGATCAATGGTATGATCGAAGGACTGTCTCTTATACACATCTGACGCTGCCGACGACGGA
>ENA-OYXE01000056-OYXE01000056.1-human-gut-metagenome-genome-assembly--contig:-NODE-56-length-36976-cov-7.569811_pt1 | contig 36976 bp, 23 predicted proteins | sample MGYA00244175_ERZ653407 | MGnify/ENA primary metagenome ERZ653407 (study PRJEB26926, sample SAMN06165181) | human gut metagenome | biome: ENVO:00009003; feature: ENVO:2100002; material: ENVO:00002003... | reverse complement strand
GTATAAGAGACAGGTTGTAAATTGTGGGAGGAGGGCGGGATGCGTGCCTTCTGACACGGCAAGAAACTGGATAAAAACTGCGCGGCTTTGCCGTCATGGTGGCATCGCCGCGCAGCTTCTTATTGTTATTCCCCGCAAAACTTATCGCTGAATCCCCTCATGAAACAGATAGTGGTCAAAAATCCACACAACCTCGTGATCCAGTTCATTCTCCTGCAAATTCCATTCCGCGAGTTCCGCGCGAATCTGCGCTTTCTCTTCTTCCGTAAATCTGTCCAGCCGCCGATGATCCATGCACTCGATAGGGTCAATGCACTTGAAAAGCAAGCTGTCCGGATATAGCTGGGCGGCTTCCTGAAACAGCGTCTTCTTCCATTCAACCGCATTGTCGTCCGTTATCTCCCTGCCGTACATATAGTAATAGGTGTATTCCGGATTGAGATAAAAGCACATTTGCCATAGGAACTGCTTGCTCGTGCGGTAGTTTTTCAGCCCCCAAGAAATAATATCCAGCAGAAAAGCCTTGTAGAGCGAATACTCATTTTTCGCCTCCCACAGCGGGGAATTTTCCGAAAATTGAACCACCGTATCCGCATAGGCAACCATCTGCCGCAGTGCCAGCACGGTCAAGCCCTCAGACTGCGGCTCCTGCTGCCACACGTCCTGCAAATAATGCAGAATCGGCAGGCGTTTTCCCTGCTGTTCAAGCTGGTATACTTCGGCTTTGATTTTGATGATGTCCATTGTTATCCCCTCGCTTATTTCGTCGGACAGCTGTTTGATATGGTAAAAGCTGCCCGGCATTTTTTGCCAAACAGGCTATACGACTTCCTTGATGCATTTGTATTGTAGCACATTTTTTCAGCAAAAGCAGCGTGGAATTGTACTATCGGCGCTTGAAAGTTGGAGAAACTGTCAATGAAAAGAAAAAATCTTTCCAGCCGATGTTCTTCGCGCGTTTGGCAAGACGCACGCGAGAACATCAGCCAGAAAGAATTGTTCATTGTGGCTTACATCCTCGAATACATGGAGTACACAGGCTGTATGCAGATGCACCTGACAAGTCCAGCGGCAAGCGCAGACCGGCAAGCTGGAAGGCTGCAACAACAAAACCAAAGTTGCCAAGCGTATGGGCTGCGTTTTTTGCGATGACGATTATTTCTTTTTACTTATTCAGTTCTTGTCGGTTGCCCCCAAGGTTCCGTGAAGAACCTTTTTATTATCCCCCAGCTTTCCGTGATGAACCAAAAAATCCGCGTCCCCATGCAGCAGCACGAAAGCAGACGCGGATTTTGCTATGCATTTAAGGTAACACCGCACAGATGAGGTGGTCGGCTGGTGAATGGATTTTTCATCATACGATTTCCGGATAAGAATGCGCCATGCTGCGCCGCGAATTTCACTCTGCCCGAACGACCAGTACCCAGTCGTTATCCGGCGTAAAACGCTTGACAGGCTTGACGGCAATGCTTTCTTTTCCGGTCGCATCCATCAAAAAGCTCTCCCGACCGCTAACCGGATTGAACCAGCTGACCGTCAGCCTTCGTCCCGCATAGGGCGTCAAGGACAGCGTGAACGCTTCGCCGAGATAGGTATACGCAAAGAGGAAGTCATTCCCCGCAAAGACACTGATGCGGCGGTACTTTTTCCCCTGCGGCGAAAGCAGCAGCGCCGTTGCCTCATGACCCGATTGGTAATCGACGGATTCCATCAAGTCCTTCAGGATGCCCATCTGCTCCGAACCGACATGATGCAGTGAATCCTGCCATGTGTAGCGCACGCCAAAGGAACCGGGAATGGTCGGCGTATGGAAGAACTGCTGGATGCTGTTGTCGCCGTAGGTGTGTCCCATCGAACCCTGAAATACCGACCAGTAGGCATAGCGGCGAACATCCCACTCCCGCCAGTAGGGCTGGGAGAGATCGTGCAGACCTTGCAGAATTTGCTCATAGGAGGGTTCACCATCCAGCGTAGGCTTCACAGGGGTCATGGCGTAGTCGCGATCCACATAGCGCCAGTTGTCCTCCCCGAAGTAGGTTTCAGCGTCCAGCCGATTGTCGTCCCACGCGCCCAGCGTAACCTGATCATAGCGGCGATGCCCGGACTGGAACATATTGAAATCCAGCCACGGTTCATCGTGGAACCAAAGGGACGACGAAGTGCGCCCGAAGGGATGGTAGCCCACCAGTTTGTCCGGATTCAGCTGCTTGAACAAGCGTCCCTCCCGGCAGTACAGATCATGCTGCTGGTCGCCGCGAATATCGCCGCCCAACAGCCAAATGACATTCGGACGCGAGCCGTACCGATTCGCCAGAAAGGTCACATAGCGGTCGATATTCTCCTCGCTAATGTACCCCTCCTTCACCACATGTCCCCATGCGGGAAGCAGCGCCATATACAGTCCCAGCTCTTCGGCAATGTCCATCACTCGATCCACAAAGCTCCAGTAAGCGGGATCTGTCGGATCCTTTTCGACCTCAGCGGGATTGGTGGCGGGCATTTCCGGCAGGCGGTGAATCAGCACCGTCTGAATCACATTGAACCCCTTGTCGCGGCGGTTGGTCAGGTACAGCTTCGCCTCTTCCTCATCGCAGACCGGGCACAGCAGCCATGCAGTATCGCCCAGATAGAAGAAGGGCTGCTCGCCGTTGCGAAGATAGCGGCCATTTTCACTTACACGCAGTTTTCCCTGTTTCCACGGCTTGATGTACTTCATCCCTGAATCTCCTCCTTCAGCTTCCAATCCTCCAGCACAATGGAAACCTTCTCCACGCGCCCGGAGGACAGTGAACGACGCATGGCCTCCATGACGGCGATGGTGCGAATGCCCTCCGACAGATCGGGCTTGGGCGTTTCGCCGTCCCAGATGCAGCGGGCAAAGTAATCCAGATAGTTCTGGTATTCCCCGGCATGATGGCTGTCCCCTTCAAACCGGTAATAATAAGGTCTGCGCTCGTTGTAATTTTCATGAACCGTGGTATTGAAAATTCCCGGCTCGGAGAAATGATGGTAGTAATCGAAGGGGCATTCCGCCTTGGATGAACCGCTGGTTCCGCGCAGGGTGCAGGAGATGAAATGCTCCGCCTGCTTGCCAAAACCCGGCACCGCATAATTCCCATTGACGCTGGCGCAGACACCGCGCTTGTCCTTGAGAAGGAACTTGAGCGAATCGGGCGCCATAACGCCGCGGGACGCGCTGTTGGCAGAGCAAACGCCCACCCCGTATACGTCCTCCACCTCCGGCAGATACCACAGCGCCAAGTCAACCGCGTGAATCAAGAAATTGTACATCCATGAAAAGCCCTCGCGATGGCTCCATGCCCGTTCCAGGAACCAGCGGGAGTCGCTGTTGTAATGGGTTTCCACCGTCACCAATTCGCCGTTACGACCCTTCTCAAAATCGCGGCGCTGGTGCATGGCGGCTTCAAAGTATCGGGAGCTTTGCCCGATGAAAACCTGCTTGCCGCTCCTTCGCTGCGCTTCCAGCAATTCCTTGGCCATGGTCAAGTCCACCATCAGCGGCTTGGTGCAGACCACATGCTTGCCCGCTTCCAACGCCATGATGATATGTTGGGCATGAAGCTGGTCTGGTGTGTAAATGCCGATCACGTCAATGCTTTCATCCCGCAGCATCTCCTGATAATCGGTGCAGTAACCGGAAAGGTGAAACTCCTCCGCTCGCTCTCGGCACAGCTGCTCGTTCAGGTCGCAGATGGCGCCCAGCTCCCACAGCCCGCTGCTCTGCACGGCAGAGATGACGCTGCGCCCCTCCCCCAGTCCGAGCACACCAATGCGCAGCTTCTTGTTCGCTTCGTTCATGTTGATTGCTCCCTTCCTTGAATCACCGTATATGGCTTTCCTGCCCGAAGGCTGATTGTTTGCTCCCAGCCGCGGCAATGCAGCGTAACTTCCCTGTCGCGCCAGCTCAGCAGCATAACCTCCGTCAAAGCGCCGTCCCGCCACTTGGCGGATACCCGCACCGGGCCATCCGCCATCAAGCCCTCAAAGCCGCCCTCCGTCCACGCCTCCGGCAATGCAGGCAGCAGGTCAATTCGGTTTTTCCGGCTTTGCAGCAGCATTTCCACAACCGCCTGCGCTGCGCCCGTGTTGCCGTCCAGCTCCCAGACCGGCGCAAAGGAGGACGCGCCCCGCGTGGGCGGGTGCATCACCAACAGGTTCGGCATGGTCAAACGGCGGCACAGCTCCGAAAAATGGAACAGCGCCTGCTCTCCATCTCCCAGACGCGCACTGTAAAGCGTCAGCATATTCCGCGCCCAGCCAGTATCCTCCCATTTTTCATAAGGCGTAAGCCGCTGGCGGATGCTTTTCCGCGCCGCGTCGGCTAATTCCGGCGTTTCCTCCGGCGTAATCTGATACAGCGGATACAGTCCGACCATATGGCTCATGTGTCGATGCTGTCTGTCCGCCGGAGGCAGATTGTGCGACCATTCCGCCAGCGTGCCATCTGGCAGCGTGCGCAGCGGAGGCAGCTTTGCCAGCGCCTCCCGAACAGCGCGCTGATGTGCGTCCTCGGGAAGCCGAAGCGCCCCATGGGCTTCCAGATCATCTGTCAGAAGCGCACGGATCATGCTCAGCTCAAACGCTGTTCCAACGGAGGAATAGCATTTTCCGTTTTCCGTCACGAACGCATTTTCCGGAGAAATCGACGGGCCGCAGGTCAGGAAGCCCTCCTCGTCCTCAAAAAGATACGCCAGAAAGAACACCGCCGCTTCCCGCAGCGCCGGAAACGCCTTCTCCTTCAAGAAAGCCTCGTCCCCTGTGCGGCGATAGTGGGTCATGTAGTCCAGCGCCAGCCATGTGCCGCAGGCCGGACAGGGCGCAAGGCTCTTGTTCCAGTAGGGCTGCGCATAGCCCCATGCGTTTGCAACCAGCTCCGCTGCCCATCCCGGCAAGCCGTAGTGACGCTGGGCGTTCCTGCGTCCATGCGGAATCAGCCGCTTTTCCATCCATGCGAACAACGGCAGATGGCTTTCGCTCAAGCCGCTGGATTCGCACAGCCAATAGTTCATCTGGGTGTTGATGTCCAAGTGCATATCGCACGTCCAGCCGATGCGGCAGGCAACGTTGTCGTTCCACACGCCTTGCAGGGACATGGGCAGCGGCGCGTCCGCTCTCGCGCCGCTGACGGTCAGATAGCGGCCGAAGGCAAAGAGCAGTTCCGCGTCGTTCGCCGTATCGTCGCCCGCCAAATGAAGCCGTGCGGTCTGCGTCTGCCCGGAAAAATCCGCAGCATGGCGTGTGCGAAGCATGGCATAGTCCGCCAAGGCGCAGCGAGCGAATAGCCGCTCCTTGGCGTTTTCTGTCCAAGCCGCGTCAGGAAGACGCACTTGCTGCTCCTCCGGCGTAAAGTCGGATACCATCGTCAGCCGCAGCAGCCATTCGTGACTTCCGTGAATTTCCAGCGCATCGCCGGTACAGACGACCGCGCCATCCCCTGCGTCCACCGTAACAAGTCCCAGCAGATGCGTCCCGCACGTCCCGTCGCTGTGGCGGTTTTCATGCGCCCACGCATCCAGCAGTAAGCCGCCTTTATACGCGCTTGCCTTCGCCGCGCCATCTCCCATGGCAATGCGCACGGTCATGGGCGCATCATCCGTTGCCCGAAGGAAAAACGCCCGATCCGGGTAAGAACAGAAGCACTCCCGCCGCTGCATACCGCCCTCGTGGCGGAAGCTCAGCTGCATCAAGCCCTCTTCCAGATCCAGGCTTCGTCCGTAATCCCGCCATGCGCCCAGCGTCTGCGTAATTCGCAGCGTTCCGACCGGCATCGAGGTGCCGTACTGTTCTTTGCTTCCCATGAAGCTTTCAATCTGCCGATCCGCCGCCGCATAATCGCCGTCAAGCGCCGCCTGCCGCGCCAGGCGGAAGGACTCCGGCGCGGCGGCGTCAGGCGCATCCTCATCCGGGGAACCGGAATAAAAGGCGATGTGGCTCAGCTCCAGCGTTTCATGCTCCGGCTGACCATGTATCGCCTGCCCCATCCAGCCGTTGCCCAGCAGCATGCTTTCGTGGAAAGCCGTTCCGGGGGCGTCCAGCCGCAGCACATGGTGTTGCATGTCAGAATCGACCTCCTGCCTTGCATTCAAGCGTCAAAATAGGGAGCCAGAACGCGTGCGTCGGCTCCCCATGATGTGTCATCTCGTTCGATCAGCCCTTGACGCTGCCCGCCGTTACGCCGTCCATCAGATACCGGTTGAAGAACAGGAACAGCATAAAAACAGGAATCAGGGACAAGGTTGACATCGCAAACATGGGACCGAAGTTTGTTCCTTGCGCGTCGGCAAAGTTCTTGATGCCCAAAGACACCGTATACAGCGCCGGCTTGGTCAGGTAAAGCAGCGGACCCATATAGTCGTCCCAGATCCAATAGAAGGAAATAACGATGGTGGTGATGATAGAGGGGCCCAGAAGCGGCAGCACCACGCGGGTGAAGATGCCGTACTTGCTACAGCCGTCGATCATCGCTGCTTCGTCCAATTCCTTGGGCAACCCGCGAATGAACTGCATCATCATGTAGATGAAGAAGGGCCATCCGAGGTACTTAGGCAGGATCAGCGGCACGAAGGAGCCTGTCATCCCCAGCGTATTCCAGATGATGTACTGAGGAATCATCAGCACCTGTCCGGGCAGCAGCATGGTCATAATCATGCAGGTAAACCACAGCTTTCGACCCTTAAAATTGATTCGAGCCAGCGCATAGGATACCATTGCCGAGGAAAGCACCGTGCCGATGGTACCCAAGCCGGAGATGATGCCGGAATTCTTAAAGTACGTGCCGAAGGTATAGATGCCCGCGCCCTTCCAGCCGTTTGGGTAATTCTCGAAAATCCACTGTGTTGGCAGGAAAGACGCCTTCGGACCAAGAATCTCGCTCTTGAGCTTGAAGGAGCTGAGAATCATCCACAGCACAGGGTAAATCATCACCAGACCAAAGGCTACGACAAACACATGGTAGATCGTCGTCTTAATGATACGTCGTGTTCTCATGTGCCGTCCTCCTTAGTTCTCGTAGAACGCCCAGTTGTCGGACGTCTTGAAGATAATCCCCGTGATCGCCGCCATAATCAGCAGCATGACCCAGCTCTGCGCGCAGGCATAGCCCATATGGGAATAGGCGAAGCCCTCCTGGAAGATGTTCAGGGCAATGTAGTTGGTCGCATAGTTAGGACCGCCCTGCGTGATGATTTGCGCCTGCGTGAAGGTCATGAAGCCGGAAATCAGCTGCATGATGAGGTTGAACAGGATAATCGGCGACAGGCAGGGCAGCGTAATACTGAAAAAGCGCTTGACGCTTCCCGCGCCGTCGATTTCCGCCGCCTCGTAGTAATCCTGAGGAATCTGCTTGAGTCCGGAGGCGAAAATCAGCATGGATGAACCAAACTGCCACGCGTTGCACAGCACCAGCGGCACGAACGCCCATTGCGAGCTGCCGAAGAAGCTGAAGCCCGTCGCGCCCAGCGCCTTGATGGCCAGCACGATGGGACCGCGGCTGCCAAAGAGCTGCTTCCACACCAGCGCCACCGCCACGGAGCCGCCAATCAGCGACGGGATGTAGTACACCGCACGATAGAAGCCCTGCAGGCGGGTCGGCTTGGTCAGCAGCATCGCCACCAGCAGCGCGAACACCAGCTTCAGCGGCACGCCGATGACGACGTACTGAATCGTCACCAGCAGGGAGTTCCCGAACGTCTTATCCTGCATCAGATCGATATAGTTTTTCAGCCCGACAAAAACAGGTTCGGCGCCGATCTTATAGTTGCAGAAGGAGTAGTACAGGGAAAGCGCCATGGGGATCAGCGTCAGACAAAAGAAGCCGATCAGGAAAGGCGCCGCAAAAATATAACCAACGACGTTATCGCTGTTCATGATTGCGGCAAAAGATTTCTTTTCCTTTGAAACCGACTGCATATGGAATGAAGCTCCTTTCCGCTGGAGATTTGATAAAATGCGCCCTGAAGTGTTTTCAGGGCGCAATGGTTTGACCGGAAAAGATTACTCAGCCGTGGCGTAGCGAGCCCAAATCTTCTGAGCCTCAGCCCAGAACTGATCAGCGGCTTCCTGCGCGCTGGTAAACTTGCCCTGCGCCATGCCCTGGAAATAAGTGCCCTTCAGCACGTTGGAAATTTCCTCGTTGGCGGTGGGTTCCGCGGGGCTGGTGTTCGCAGCGTCCTCGAAGGAGCCAATCAGGTCGATCATGGTGTAGATTTCGGCCGTCACAGGCGTGGACAGCTCAGGATCAGCCTTCAGCGCAGCCAGCACGTCGCTGTTGATGGAAACGCCGCGTTCGCAGTTCAGGATCTTGTTGGCTTCGATGCTGTTGACGAAGAAGTTCAGGAAGTTCGCAGCGATTTCCTTCTTCTGGGAGCCGGAATAGATGCTCATCTGCTGGGAAGAACGGACGATCATGCCGCTCTGGCCGTCAGCATGCACGCGCGGGATGGTGCAGAGCTTCAGGGTGATGTCGTTTTCAGCCGCGACCTTGCTCAGGGCGTTGAACTGGTTGGAGGACAGCATCATCATGGCAGCGTCGCCATAAGCAATCCAGTCCGCCTCAACGTTGGTGCCGATTTCGTTCTGGATGCCGTAGTCCGCGATGCAGCCTTCGTTCATCAGGGTGGTCAGCAGGTCCAGGATGTACGCCGGAGGAGCGGTATCGCCGTTGAACGCGAAGTCAGAGCCGTCCATGGTGTAGAAGTTGTAGCCTTCCTGCCACTGGGTCACGACGCTGTACGCCAGAGAGTTATACTCCAGGGTCGTGATGGCAGGATTGCCGGTCTTGGCATGGATGGTGCGCGCAGCAGCCGCAAAATCGTCCCAAGTCCAGTTGGCAGTGGGATACGCAACGCCGCACTCGTCAAAGATAGCGGGGTTGAAGGCGAAGCAGCGGGCGTTCGCGCCGTTGGAGATACCGGTCACATCGCCATTGGCGGGGTTCACGGTCGTGGAGAGCATGGTCTTGGAGATGGCGGTGGTGTCGATGGTGCCATCCGCGATAAAGTCGTTCAGAGGGGTAATGGTGCTATAATAGGTTGCCCAGTTGTTACCCATCTGGAACACGTCCGGCAGGGTGTTTGCGGACATCTTGGCCTGGAACTGGGTCCAGTAGCTGCCGCCGTCGTAGTACTCATACTCGATCTTCAGACCGGTGAGCTGTTCGTACATTTCAATGAGCTTGATGGTGATGCCCGCACGGGTGTCGGAGCCCCACCACATGATGCTCAGGGTCTCGCCAGAGTAATCCGGGAACTGATAGCCTTCAGCATTGACGTTGTTCCAACCCACGGGCTTGTCTTCCGCCATGGCAGGCATCGCCAGCAGCGTTACCAGCATGGTCAACGCAAGGAACAGAGCAACCAGAGACTTTCTCATACGAAATGTCCTCCCAAGATATTTTATTTTCTGACTCTCTTACAGAGAATCAAATTTTAATTTCATTATATTACTATTTGTGCATTTTGTAAAGAAAGTATTTACATTCACTTCACGAAAATTGTTGGAAGAATGCAAACATCAATTGTTTTCTTTCCAATGTACAAGCTGCGACAAGTACGTTTCTCCTATTTGCTTCCTATTGTAGGAGCGCAAGTCAGACCCTTTCGCGTGGAAGCGTTCCCATGATTTGACGCGCTTCGTCCGGGGTCGCCGGTTCGTAGCCAATGGCGCGAATCAGCTGCGCCAGACGCTCGACCAGCTGCGCATTGTTCGTCGCACGCACCCCTTCCGCCAGATAGTCGCTGTCCTCAAAGCCGATGCGCACCACGCTCGCGCCCATCGCAATCGCCGCCGCCAGAAACGCCCAGTTGTCGCGGCCGTAATGCGTCACGCCCCATTGGGCGTCCTGCGGAACGGCGGAGCGGAACGCCTGTAAGCAGGTGACGTCCGCCTGCATACCGCCCTTGTGCCCAAAGACCAGGTTGTAGAAAATCGGGCGGCGATACGGTTGCTGCCGCGCATCCCGTTCGATGTTGTAAATCATGCCGATGTCGAAGACCTCGACCTCCGGAATGACGCCCTTTTCATAGGATTTTTTCGCGCAATAGGCAATGTCCGCATCGGTGTTGATGTACAGTCCGCCATTGAGGTTGGTGCTGCCGCCGTTGAGGGAGGAGCTTTCCACCCGCCAATAATCCAGCGGATTGCAGCGTTCCTGAATGGTCATGTCGGACACGCCGCCGGTAGAGGCCTGCACCAGCACATCCGTCCGGGACAGAATCTCCTCGAAGGTTGCGATGAACTCCGTCGTGTCCGGCGTGAGCGTGCCGTCGGGCATCCGGCAGTGCAGATGGCACATGCCTGCGCCCTTTTCCACGCAGCGGCGAACGTCCTCCGCCAGCGCGACCTTATCAATTGGAGTTCCTGCCTTTACCGGAGCCAGCGAGATAATTACTTTCTTTTCCATCGTCATCACGTCCTTTATGCGTTCGTCCAATTTCCCGATGAAGCTATGCGAGCAGTTGACGCAGCCGGAAATCGCGTCAGGCGATTGTTTCCACAATGTCGCGCAGGGTGGAAGGACCGCCCACATTCCCCGGGAAAATGATGTAGCTCAGGTTCGGGAACAGGCTTTCCGCGCCGGTTTGCCACACCGGAACTCCCGGCGCCGCTTGCCCAAGCACCCGCGCCCGCTCCACGCGCAGCGCCTTCGTTCCCACATCCGAGGAGGTGATACCGCCTTTGGCAATCAGAAAACGCGGACGGAAGGACAGCGTGGCGACCACATTGGTCACAGCCTCCGAGATGCGCACAGAAATGCCCAACAGCTCTTCCGGGGTCGCGCTCCGCGGCAGAACAAGCTGGCGGCTGGTGTAGACGACCGCAGTCCGACCGGCGCGCATGGTTTCCTCAGCCAGCGCAACGGCGCGGCGCGTTTCATTTTCCAAGCCGTCCGGCGTTTTCCAGCCGTCCACATGGAACTCAATGAACGCCATTGGCAGCTTGGACTGGCGCAGACATTCCAGCTGCGCGGTGGTTTTTTTCACATGGGAACCCACCAGCACCAGCCCGCCTACCTCGCTCCCCTGCTCGACCATTTCGTCGCGCCGCAGCAACGGACGATCCGTCACGTTGCCAAACACCTTCGGCACGGCAGCGGCGCTGCGGATGATGTAGTTTTTGCCCTTTCCCCGCAGACGCATCAGCACGGTCGCCATCAGAAGAACATCGGTTTCCTCAGCGGCGTCCACCGCAACGTAATGGTAGCCCCGCATCGCCGTCAGCTTGCGCTCGACAGCGGCAAGGTCAAGACTGCGCAGCTCGCGCAGAGTCACGGTGACAATCTGCTCAGGCAAAATGGTATCGCCCGACTTTTCGCGGATATACGCCGACAGCGCTGAATGCGTATAGCCGAAGGTCTTGTCGCCTGCAAATTCCGTCTGCGCCGCCGGCGTCAGCCATTCGCCTTCCTTTACATAATGCACGCCGTCCATCGTGAAGCGCCCACCCTCCTTGAAAAAGGGGCAAAGCACCTCTCCGGCGAAGGGCGGCGTCCCCTGCGCTTCCAGCGTATCGCGCAGAACGCGGGTTTCCAGCGGATAGTGTCCGCGCAGCGTGGAATCGCCGCGGGAAATCAGCATCAGCTCTACGCCTGCCATCTTCGCCGCTTCACAGGTGTTTTGCGCGATTTCCCGGTGCACCTCCTCCGTCTTCCGAGCGGAAAAGCTGCGGGAATTGGTCAGCACGAAGAACAGTTTTTCTCCACTGGCGAATTGCCGATAGAGGGTTTCCACCGTCCAATTTGTCACGATGGTCACATCGTGTACCGTTTGCACGCCCGTCGGATCGTCGTCAAGCACCATCACGCAGGCATTGAAGGAAGCGTAAGCGGCGTCGAACAGCCTGCGAGCCTGTGCGCGGGCGTCTGCATCACGCCACAACCCTTCGCACGCCGCGAAAGCCTCTGCGGCATTCAGGGGCTTCAAATTCTGCTCCATACGCCCTCCTTTCACAGGGTTCGCCACGCCAGCGGCAGCCATACCAGCATTTCTCCCATGCCGCGGTTGTCCCATGCGTAATAGGGAATCAGCCTGATTTTGCATGGCTTAAGCGACGCAGGGGCAAAGGTGCGGTACAGCTCCTCGCGTTCCCGCTCGTCCACCTGCTGGCGAAGCGCCTCTGTTTCGTAGGCGCGCACGGTTCTGCCCTCGATGGTGACATTCACCGGTGCAAACGCCGCATCCAGCGGAAGCAGCAGGTCGTGCAGGCTGGTTGCCTCCCCCGCGTCGGCAGATTCCACGCAATATACCAGCGGTCCCACCTCCACGCACGCCTGATTGCGATCCTCCTCTATCAAGCCATGGCCAACGGTCAGGCGTGGCTGCATGTGCAGCTCAAGCACGCACGTGAAGCCCTCCGGCTGCGCCGCGTCAATCGTAACATACTCGCCGCAGGGCAGTTTCCGGGTGTTCTGACCGACGGTCAGCTCTGCCGCCTTCGCCCATGCCGGCACACGGACATGCAGGCGGAGCGGCACGCCGTTGCTTTCCTGCACGCTGAATGTGATTTTGCCGTCAAACGGGTACTCCGTGGTCTGCGTCAGATGGAACGCCGCGCCGTTTTTCAGTTGGAAGCGGGCTTTAGATGCGCCATAGAGTCCCGTCCACACGCCGTCCGCATCCGCCGCGTAGGCGTATTCCGAGGTCTGCGCCAGCGTGCGCGCCAGATTCGGCGGGCAGCAGTAGCTCATGATGTACTCTGTACGCGTCTGCCCCCATACCAGCTCGTAAGCAAGCTTTTTAGCCCGCTGAAGCATGTTCTCATAGAAGAACTTTTTGCCATCCAGGCTGACGCCCGCCATGTTGACGTTGAGCATCATCCGTTCCAGCATATCCATGTAAGCAGCCTTCGGCTCCATCAGGAACATACGCCACGCCCAGAACACGCCGCCCAGAGATGCGCAGGTTTCGTTGTAGGCGGTCACATTGGGCAGCTGGTACTCATAACCATACGCCTGATGAACCAGCTGATGCGCAAAAAAGTTGCCATACGGAGACGCGCCGTTGTACAACGCGCCGCAGCCGCCTGTAATGTACATCTTCTGAGTCACCAGATGATTCCAGACGCTTTCCAGCACAGTGCGGTATTCCTCGTCGCCCTCTTCCATGTAGAGATCCGCCACGCCCGCGTAGAGATAGTTGGCGCGGACGGCATGACCCACAATCTTTCGGTGCTGCTTGAGGGGCAGACGATCCTGATTATCGTCCAGTCCATCCTTGACCGAATCGCGCAGCTGGACAGACAGACGCGCAAGGTCAAGGTATTCCCGCTTGCCTGTCGTTCGGTATAATTCAATCAGCCCCATGTAGTGCGAAGGACACACGGCGGTCTTGACCACCCCTGTCCGGGCAGCCTCTTCATAGAGCTGCTTCAGGTATCCGGCGGCACGTTCCGCGACCTGAAGGAAGCTGTCGCGCCCCGTCAGGCGGTAGTACAGACAGGCAGAGGTGAACATGTGTCCCATGTTGTACACCTCAAAGTCGTTGATGTCCCCCTGCCGCTGGTTTCCGCGCCCCTTTTTCTCCCCAATAATCTGCTTTGTGGAGAGATAACCGTCCGGCAACTGCGCACGGGCGAACAGGGCGACGTAGTCCTCCAGCTGCTGAAGCAGCGCCTGATTCTTCTTTCGAACCGCCGTATAAACAGCAGCCTCGAACCACTTGTAGAAATCGCCGTCGCCGAATACCGTTCCGGCGAAATCCCCTTCCGCCTCGCCCGCCGCGATTCGGAAGTTTTCCACCACATGGCTGACATCCGCCGCCTCGAACATGCGCTGCAAATGCGGAACTGTCACCGCCGCGACTGTGTCGAAGCGCTCCTGATACAGGCCGCCCGTCCACGCAACGTCGCCAAAGGGTACGCCGGCAACCCTTGAATAAGGGGAAGCAGAAGTATCAGCAATCATGCGATGCACCCTTTCTCCTGCAAGGCGGCCTTCAGCGCCGCTGCGCCAAAGCGCGGACTGGACAGCGTCGGAATGCCGCACGCCGCTTCAATATCCTTCTCCACATACGCCATCGAGCCCTGCGCCAGAACAATCACGTCCACCCGATCGCAGATTTCCTTCGCCGCGCCAATGAGCAGCTGCCGGAACTGCGTTTGATTCATCCCGAAGGCATCCACCAGCCCATCCACCAGCTCCACATGCTTGCCCATCGCCCGCGCCACGCGGCGGATGGTGCCCTTTGTCGGCTCCAGCGTAGTCGGGAGGGTCGCCAAAACGCCCACGCGAAGCCCCGTGCGGACGGCTTCACGGCACATCTCCTCGTCCACGCGCACCACGGGTACGCCAATGTACGCCGCCGCAGGCTGGAAGGCGTCCGCCACCTCGCCGACGGACGAGCAGATGTTCAGAATCGCTTCCGCGCCCTGCGCCACCGCCTGCGTGTACATCCCCATCAGGCGCGCCGCCGCGGTCGGCGTCACATAGCCCACCTCGCGCACCTCCGCCAGAATACTGGGATCCTGCATGCTGATGATTTCCGTTTCGCCGCACAGCTTGGCGCGCACCTCGCGCTCCACCAGCTCAATCAGCTCCGGGGTGGTGCTTGTATAAACCAGTGCTACCTTCATGGGAATCGCTCCTTTTCTTATCATGCCTTTCCGGCAGACCCGAACAGCCTCATTTTTTCCATCGCAACCGCTTTCACCGCTTCCAGACCGGGCTTGAGGGTGATCATCTGCATGTGTGCCGTATCCTCCCTGTCCCGTTCCTGCGAAAAGAACAGCCTTGTGGCTTGCTCAAACGCCTCTCGGCACTCGGAATTGACGTTGATTTTGCATACGCCCATGCCGATGACGCGGCGGATGCTTTCCTCCGGAACGCCGGAGCCACCGTGCAGCACCAGCGGAAGCTCGCCCGTCGCCGCCCGAATGGCGGACAGCCGTTCAAAATCCAAGCCGCGCCAATTCACCGGATAAGCGCCGTGCATATTGCCAATGCCTGCCGCCAGCATATCTACGCCCAGCTCTGCGATGCGGGCGCACTCATCCGGATCAGCCAGCTCTCCGCTCAGCTCTCCGCCATCCTCATGCCCCGCCACTGCGCCGACCTCAGCCTCCAGGGAAGCCCCTTTTGCATGACAGCAGGCAGCCAGTTGCCGTGTCAGCGCAAGATTTTCCGCAATAGGCAGGCGGCTGCCGTCGAACATCACCGAGCTGAAACCATTTTGCAGCGCCTCCATGGCGGCGTCGTAGGCGCTGTGATCGGCATGCAGGCAGACAGGCACCGCCGCCCGGTCATAGGTCAGGACATTCTTCACTACGTCCGCAATCGTTTTGTAGCCGCCCAACTGCTTGGCGACGCCCATCGAAACGCCCAGCATCAGCGGCGCGTGAAGTTCCTGCGCCGCCGAAATCAGCGTGCGGATGGATTCAAGGTTGTTGATGTTTATCTGCGCCACTGCATAATGCCCGTTCAGAGCCTTACGCAGCATGTCGGACGCGTTGACATAGGGCATACCGCCGCCTCCCGTTTTACAGAATCGTTGCCACGGCAGCTTTCCAGCCGTCATATTTGCTCATGCGGCGCTCCTGCGTCATGGCAGGCGTAAAGCTGTCGTAACGGTTGCCCGCAAATACCGCGTCCATGTAAATTCCTAAGCTCAGCCCCGCCGCATAGGCCGCCCCCATGCCGGAAAGCTCCTCCGTTTCAGGCGTCATCACCCGGCAATCCAGCATGTCGCTCTGGAACTGCATCAGCCACCGATTGCGGGTCGGACCGCCGTCCACGCGCAGTTCAATGCGGTCGATGCCGGTTTCCGCCTGCATCAGCTTCACCACGTCGGTGATTTGGTACGCGATGGCTTCCACGCCCGCACGAACCAGCTCGTTTCGCCCCGTGGTGCGGGTCATGCCCACAAAGGCGGCGGATACGTCGCTTCGCCAGTAGGGCGCACCCAAGCCGGAGAAGGCAGGCACAAGATACGTCGTATCCTGCGGATTCGCCTGACGCGCCAGCGCTTCGGACTCCCTCGCGCTTCGCAGCAGACCCACGTCGTTTTTCAGCCACGAAATAACCGCGCCTGTATAGTTGATATTGCCCTCCAATACGTATTGAACCCTTCCGGCGGTTTTCCATGCCAAGGAGGTCACAATGCCGCGATTGGAAAACACAGGCGTCTCCCCTATGTTCATCATGATGGAAGAGCCGGTTCCGTAGGTTGCTTTCATCATGCCCCGGCGCAGGCAGCCCTGCCCGAACAGCGCGCCGTGCGAATCGCCCATCACGCCATGTATCGGCACCTTGACGGGCAGTACGCCTTCAAAATCCGTCTCCCCGAAGAAGCCATCGGAATCCGTCACCTCTGCCATGCAGCAGCGCGGAATGCCGAAAAGCGACAGCAGCGTTTCATCCCATTGCAGCGTGCGGATATTGAACAGCTGCGTGCGAGAGGCGTTGGAGTAGTCGGTGCGGAACGCTTCATTGCCCGTCAGGCGATACACGAGATAGCTGTCCATCGTCCCGCAAAGCACCTCGCCCCGCATGGCAGCCTCCTGCACGCCGGGGACGTTCTGCATGATCCACGCCAGCTTGGCGGCGGAAAAATAAGGGGACAGGCGCAGCCCCGTCCGCTGGCGAACATCCTCGCTATGCTCCGCGAGCCGCTCACAAATGGCGGCGCCGCGTGCGCACTGCCATACGATGGCATGATACGCCGGCTTGCCGCTGCGGTACCAGACCATCGCCGTTTCCCGCTGGTTGCTGATGCCAACGCCGCGGATATCGTGCGCGTCTACACGGGATTCGTCCAGCAACCGCTTCACCAATTCAATCAGATTGTTATAAATCTCTTCCAGGTCATGCTCCACATAGCTGCGCTCGTCGATAATTTGGGCATGGGGCTTATCCACGCGCAAGGTCATACGGCCGCGCTCATCAAAGAGCATCACCTTCGTCCCCTGCGTGCTTTGATCAATGCCGATGATGTAATCCGCCATGCTCAACCCTCGCTTTGCAGCGCGCTTCTGACCTTCTCCACGATGCCGTCCGCGTTCAGTCCATAGTAGTCGAACACCTCTTGGGAGGTACCGGTGATGACGGGCGCGTCCGGAAGCGCCATGCAGCGCAAGCGGGTCGGGCAATACGTGCCGACAATCTGCGCGACTGCCGCGCCAAGACCGCCGAAGGGCGCATGCTCCTCCACCGTCACGACCAGTCGGGCATGCTCCGCCGCCTTGACGACCGCATCTACGTCCATAGGTTTTATGCAATACATATCCAGCACGGTCGTAGAAATCCCCATTGCGGTGAGCCGCGCACCCGCCTGCATTGCCGGACGCACCATCTCTCCGCAGGCGACGATCGCCACCTCCGTTCCCGCCTGCAGGACGGTCGCCCTGTCCATCTCAAAGGGAACGTTGTCCTCGGTGTAAATATCCTCCACCGGGTTGCGTCCCACGCGGATATAGGCAGGCTTTTTGTCCTCCAGCAGCGCTTCCATCAGCTTGCGCGTCTGGTGGCGGTCGCTGGGCAGATAAACGCGCATATTGGGGATGGCGCTCATCGCGGCGATGTCCTGCGCCGAATGATGGCTCATGCCCAGCGCGCCGTAGCTCACACCGCCGGAAATGCCGATGAGCTTCACATTCGTGTTGGAATAGGCGCAGTCCACCTTGCACTGCTCATAGCTGCGTGTGGACAGGAAGCATGCGGGCGACGCCGCGAAGGCTTTTTTGCCGCACTTGGCAAGTCCGGCGGCAATGCTGACGAGGTTCTGCTCCGCAATGCCGGTTTCCACGAATTGCCGCGGAAAAGCGTTGGCGAAGGGCGTCAGCGACGCGCTGCCGCGGGAATCGCTGCACAGCACGACGATGTTCCTGTCCTCTGCCGCCTTTTCCATCAGCACATCGCAGATGGCCTGCCGGTTGGGAATCTTATTCATGACATGCAGCCTCCCTTCTTGCCTCCAAATCAGCCATGATGGCGGCGTATTCCTCCACCGTAGGAACCCGATGATGCCACGCAGCCTTGTTTTCCATCAGCGGCGAGCCGCATCCCTTCACCGTGTTGGCGATGATGACCGTAGGCTTTCCCTTGGTGGCTCTGGCTTCCCTGAACGCCGCCTGCAAGGAGGGAATATCGTTTCCGGGAACGCTGAGGACATGCCAGCCAAAGCTCGACCAGCGCGCCTCCTGCGGGTCATGCGCCATGACGTCCTCGGTGCAACCGGAAATTTGCAGCCGATTGCGGTCAATCACCGCGCACAGGTTATCCAGCTTGTAGTGTCCCGCCGCCATCGCGCCTTCCCACACAGAGCCTTCCGCCAGCTCTCCGTCCCCCATGACCGTATACACACGGGTCGGACAGTCGTCCATCCGTGCGGCAAGCGCCATACCGATACAAACCGGCAGACCATGTCCCAGAGATCCGGAATTCATTTCGATGCCGGGCAGCTTATTGTTGGGATGACCGATATAAGGCGAGCCAAACTTAGAAAACTTCGCCAGCACCTCTTCATACGGGAAAAAGCCCTTTTCCGCCAGAACGGCGTAATACGCCTCGACAGAATGTCCCTTACTGAGAACGAACAGATCTCGGTTCGGATCGTCCATATTTTCGGGAGAGATGTTCATCTGGTCGAAGTAGAGCGTCACCAGAATGTCGATAACGCTCATGTCGCCGCCGATATGTCCGCCCTTGCCAGCCATCACAATGTCCACCACATGCTGACGCAGGCGATACGCCTTCGCAGTCAGATTTTCCATACGTATCCCTCACTTCTGCGGATCGTAGATAGCGGCCTGCACCTCCGCCTCGACGGGGTCATAGAGGTCAGGCTTCACGCCGATGTACTTGCACGCCTCGTACAGCACAGGAACCACGTCCTGATGGATGCCCACGCAGTGATGGATATACGGACCGGTGACGATTTTGTTTTCCAGCCGTTTCCAATCCGCCACCTCGACCCAGACATACGTCCCCTTGGTGTAAGGTCCGTCAATGCCCTTGGCATTACCCAGCAGCAGGGAGTATTCGCCGTTATCGCCATCAAAGCGGCACAGCGTCATTTCGCCGTGCTTTGCCTCGGCGGATACCGCGCCGTTCTGCGGGAACGCCACCGGCACGCAGATGGTGGGCTTTTCACGGGCGACGGAAATCGGCCACGGACCGCAATGCTGAAGCAGTTCCCCGTTGTCATTGTCCGGATGGCGCACTGTCCAGTCCGCAAAGAAGGAGCGCGATTTGTCCATGCCCGCCGCTTCGACCATCAGCGCCGTAACGGCGCCATGGATGTCGGTTTCGCACACGACCGGGATGCCTTCCTCGTTCAGCAGAGAATTGGCGGCGCAGGGCATGATGCCGATTTCATCCTGCAAGGCGTTCCAGCATTGCAGCGCAATGGCGTTGCAGCCGTATTTGTTCGCCAGCGCCTTCATGGCAAGCTTGAGGGCGGCGACGCTCTCCAGCGTTCGGTCGTCGATGCGGCAGATCATGCGCTCCTTGCAGTAGGCGATGATCTCCCCGACGGCAGCCGCATTCTCGCGCTGCCTGCGCATCTCGGCGTACAGCTCCGGCAGCGGAACAGGCGACAGCTGGATGTTGAACTTCTCCAGCAGCTCGCCCTCGTTGCACATGGTCGTCCAGAAATCGAAGGGACGAGGTCCAATCTGCAAAATGCGCGTATGACGGAACACCTTGACCACGTTGCAGATTGCCTGGAAATTGCGCAAACCGTAGGCGAAGGCCGGGTCGTCGAGATTGCAGTTGGTCAGGTAGGTGAAGGGAACCTGAAAGCGGCGCAGCACCTTGCCCGTTGCGAACAGACCGCACTGGCTGTCGCGCAGGCGCATCCCGTTAGCGTCCGGGCGTTCATCGCGAGGCCCCCAGAGCAGCACGGGTACGTTCAACGCCTTGGCAAGCCGTGCGCAGACATACTCCGTTCCGAAGTTGCAGTGGGGCAGGAAGAGTCCTTCCACCCCTGCTTTCGTAAACTTTTCAATGATTGCGGGCAAATCATGGTCGTCATAAAGCAGCCCTTCTGCGTTGACGTCGTCGATATCCACGAATTCCACGTTTAATTCATGCAGCTTTTCGCGGGTCAGACCGGCGTACTCCACCGCTGCGGGCGCACTGAAAATACTTCTCCGAGTCGGGGCAAAGCCCAGCTTAATCGTTGCCATATTGTTCCTCCTCTATTGCGAAAGCATCAGGCGTTTTGGGATTCTCCGCGCAAGGTATAGGACACATGCCAGCATCCGGAGCCTGCGCAGGCTTCCCACTGCCGGTCGTGGCAGGCAAAGGGCAGCTCGCTTTCCAGCAGCGATGCGCCCTCCTCCAGCCGAATCGCGGCGGTTGTATTGACTGGAACCTGAACGCTCAGCTTAACGGTTTGCCCTGCGCGTTCCCAGCGCACGGCGACTGGACCGTATACGCTGTCGTATGCCGCATCGACCCAGCTCAGGGTCTGACTCGTCTGCGGCTGAATCAGCGCGTGCTTGTAGCCGGGCGCGGATTCGTCGATTTCGATGCCCGCCACCACACGGTACAGCCATTCGCCAATTGCACCGTAGGCATAATGGTTGAAGGAATTCATGTCCGGACTCCACATGGTGCCGTCGGGCTTCAACCCGTCCCAATGCTCCCACACCGTCGTCGAACCCATTTTCACCTGATACAGCCACGACGGGAAATCCTGCCGGAGCAGCAGCGCGTATGCCTCGTCCTTGCAGCCGTTTTGGCTCAGCGCGTGACAGAAATACGGCGTTCCCACAAACCCGGTCACAAGATGTCCGTTTTCCTTTTCCAGCAGGCGCTTCAGACCCGCCACCGTTCCTGCGCGTCCCTTCTCCGGCACCAAGCCGAAGTACAGCGCGACGATATGCGCCGTTTGCGTCTGTACGGTCATTACGCCGTTTGCGTCCAGGAAGGTTCGCTGGAACTTATCCACAATTTTGTCGTACAGCTTCTCGTATTCCGCCGCCATATCCGTCTTGCTCAACGCTCGGCAGCTCTTGACAAACAGCATGGTCGAGTAAGCAAAATACGCCGTACAGGTCAGGTCGTTGGGCGTTGCGCCGAAATAGCTGCCCTCCTCGGCGTCCAGCGCCACCCAATCGCCGAATTGCAGCTTGTAATTCCAGATGTAGTCCACCGCATGGGTCTGCATGAAGTCGATCCACTTCTTCATGCTGTCGAACTGCTCCTCAAGGATGCGCTTATCCCCATAGGTGAGGTAAAGCGTCCACGGATTGATGATCGCCACGTCCGCCCATGCCGCCGCGGAGTGCGTTCCCTTTCCGAGAAGCCAGTCCGAGATACGGTGGAATTGCAGCATATTAGGGACAATATGCGGCACGCCGCCCTCCGCCGTCTGGTCAAACGCCACGTCCTTGAGCCATTTGCGGAAGAAGGGATACGTGTTGCGCAGGAAACACGCCGTGCGGCAGAAGATCTGCGCGTCGCCGGTCCAGCCCATGCGTTCGTCCCGCTGCGGGCAGTCCGTCGGAATGTCCAGGAAGTTATCCCGCAGACTCCAGTCGATGTTGCTTTGCAGCTGGTTCAGCAGCGGTTCAGAGCAGGCAAAACGCCCCGTCTTTTCCATTCGCGAATGCACGACGCACGCCGTGAAGGCGTCCGCCGCAATCTCGCCCGGCCATTGCTCCACCTTGACATAGCGGAAGCCCTGAAAAGAGAAATGCTCCTGATAAACCGCTTCGCCCTCGCCTCGGCAGAGATAGCGAACCTCCGCCTTGGCGCTGCGCAGATTGTCAAAGTAAGCGTTTCCCTGACTATCCAGCGTTTCAAAGCACCGAAGATACGCCAGCTCTCCCCGCTTGCCGTTCACGCGGAAGCGCACCCAGCCGGTAATGTTCTGCCCGAAATCCAGCACCGTGTCTCCCTGCGGCGTGGTAATCATCTGCCTGACTGGCAGTTCCTGCGTGATGCCAACCCGGCAGCCAGGCTGCGGGGTCAGCACGGACAGCGGCGCATCCACCACCCCGACCGGACGCCACAGAAGATCGGACGGCTGATAAGCAGCGGCAATTTGACGCTGCGCTTCCTTCTCCTCGGCAGAAATGGATTGCGTTAAGCAATCGCGCACAGGCTTTGGATTTTTCAGACAGCGCGTTTCCCCGATGGTCGGCGCAAACCCCGGCGCATCCCATCCGGGCTGCTCCAGCCGCGCATCATATCGTTCTCCATCATAAATTTCCGCGAACGTGACCGGCGAATCGCAGCCCAGCCAGCTTTCATCCGTCGCCAGAACGTCCTGCGTGCCGTCCTCGTAGCGAACGGTCAGCTGCGCCAGCAGCGCAGTGCGGTCGCCATAGTTGTTGCGCTCCAAAATGAAGCCCATCATGCCCTTATACCAGCCTGCGCCCACATGCGCCCCCAGGACGTTTTCGCCCGGGCGCAGAAGCTCCGTCACCTCATAGGTCTGATAGCACAGGTGATGATGATAGCTCGTCCAGCCGGGCGCCATCTGATCGTCGCCCACGGCGCTTCCGTTGAGGCGCAGCTGGTACAGTCCCAACGCGGTGGCGCAGACATACGCTTCCCGAACCGGTTTGGTAATCTGCCAGCTCTTCCGCAGATACGTTCCCTTGGAGTTGGACCAGTCGTCCGCCGTTTCCGCAGTAATAAACTTCGCCTGCCAGCCGCCGTTCACCATTCCCGTCAGGAAGGAAGCCGGCGCCGACCATGCGCTCTCCCCTTCACTGCTCCACACCCGCACGCGAATGCTGTAGCGCGTGCAGGGCAGCAGCGAAACGCCCCGCGCTGTCACATGTGCGGACTCGTCGGAAGCCGTCCGACCGCTGTCGTACACGATCGAGGAAAAGTCCTCTGTCAGCGCGATTTGCAGCTGATATGCCGCCTGCTTCACATTCACGCCGTCGCTTTCAAGAATCCAGCAAAAGGACGGAACCTCCTCAACCCCCGACGGACATTCCAGATAGTCCATCCGGATTGTTTTCACAGCTACCATATTGAACTCCTCTATCCCCTTCGGGTGTGTTTCTGCAAGCAGGTGCAGCTTCGAGCCGATCATGCTTCTTCACTGAGACAGCAGGCGGCGTGAAGAACGTTCGTCGTTTGCGCTGCCGAATCCGTCAACTGTTTTCGAGCTTTTCTCCTTCGTCCGCCGGCTTGAGTACCCATACATCCCGGGGCGCGATGCGCTGCTTTCCGCTGATCGTGCCGCCCTTGAGAAGATTGGTGAAGCAGCGCGCACCGAAGTCCACGCCCGCCTCGGTTTGACGATTGTTGATAACGAAGAACACCGTTCCCTTTTCGCCGACGCGCCGGGTGATTTCAACGCCCTCATCCGCGCTGAGCAGCCCCGTCACGCCCGCTTCCCGGCAAATGGAATCCATCATGTCCTGTAAGAAGGCTTCCTCCGGTTCTGTTCCGATGTAGTAAGCCTTGCCCTGTCCGAAGCTGTTCACCGTCACGCAGGGCATTCCGGCATAGAAGTCGCTTTCATAGGTCGCGAGCGTCTTTGCGCCGCGGGGATGCAGCAAATCGCACAGGAAGGAGCATTCATAGCTTTCCTGCGGCAGCTGCAGCGCGCCGTTCATGCGCATACGGTTCCGTTCCTCCGGTCGGAGAGCGTCAACCTCCTCCACCCAGATTCCCAGCACATCGCGCAGCTTGCCGGGGTATTCGCCAAACACGCAGCGGTCATTCTCATCCACCAGACCAGACATGACCGTCGTGACCAACGTACCGCCCCTTCGGACATATTCCGTCAAGCCCTCGCCCACGCCCTTCTTGGTCATATAAAGCATAGGGGCGACCACCAGCGCATAGCCGGAATAGTCGGTATCCGCTGCCGGATTGACGAAATCCACCGGAATATTACGCTGATGGAAGGGCTTGTAGTAGCGGGAGAGGGTATTCAGGTAATCCATATCCTTGTTCGGACCGCTGCTCAGCTCCAGCGCCCACCAGTTGTTCCAGTCCATCAGGATGGCAACCTTCGCCGGACTCCGCCCGCGCAGGAACACATCGCCCAGTTTTTCCAACTCATGACCCAGCGTTTCCGCCTCGTGGAACACGCGGGTATGCTCATGCCCCGCGTGGCTGATGATTGCGCCGTGGAACTTTTCCTGTCCGGCGATGGACTGCCGCATCTGGAAGAACAGCACCGTGTCTGCGCCATGCGCCAGCGCCTGATAGCTCAGCACGCGCACCTCGCCGGGGCGTTTGAGCTTGTTGTAAGGCTGCCAGTTCTGCTGATTGGGCGACTGCTCCGTCAGCACAAAGGACTGCCCGCCCTTCAGACCGCGCATGATGTCATGCTTCATGGCGATAAAATGCGGCGGATGATGCGGCCATGGGTAATTATCCCAGCCGACCACGTCCAGACACTTGGTCAGCGTAAACTGGTCGAGCTTCTTAATATAGCCGGACATATTGGTCTGGATTGGGATTTCCGGATTGTACTTCTTCAGGACGTTGTACTCGTTCATGAAGCATTCCGCCGTGGAATCCGTGACAAAGCGCATATAATCCAGCTCGATCGCGGGATTGAAGCGATAATCGTCGTTCAGCTCCGTCGGCAGGGTAACCTCCTCAAAGGAGGTCAGCACGCGCCCCCAGAACGCGGTATGCCAGCGAATATTCAATTCCTCCAGCGTTCCGTAACGCCGGCGCAGCCACAGCCGGAACTTCGCCTGACAGGTCGGGCAATAGCAATAGGTGCCGTACTCATTGGATACATGCCACATCGCCAGCGCAGGATGATGCGCATAGCGCTTGGCAAATTCTTCCGCGATAGCGGCGGCGCGTTCCCGATATTTCAGGCTGTTGACGCAGAAAAACACGCGCATCCCATGCGTTCGCTTGCGACCTTGAATGTCCACCGGCAGCACCTCGGGGTAGCGGGTGGAAAGCCATGCCGGCTGTGCCGTCGTGGGCGTCGCGAGGCAGACGTAAATACCGTTTGCCCATATCTGATCGATAATCCTGTCCAGCCATTCAAAGTCGTACACGCCTTCGTCCGGCTCCAGCTTCGCCCATGAAAACACGGGCAGCGTCAGCAGATTGATTCCTGCCTTTTTGAAAAGCCGCATATCCTCCGCGATGGTCGCTTCATCCCATTGATCCGGATTGTAGTCGCCGCCATAGTAGATGCGGTCTGCTTGCTTCATAGAGATTTCCTCCATCCGTCACACAGGACGTTTGTTATCGTTGCGCTGCTGCGCGCATGTCGCTGTCCGGCGGTTGCTCCAAGGTTCGTTGTCCGTTCAGGCGCGCCTGCTTATCCTATTTCCAGATCAGAATGCGCCAAGATGTGAAGCGTTTTTTTCATTCTGGTTAACGGGCGCGAAACGCGGCGTAGCAGCGCTGCGCTCAGTGGAACTACCGGACGCCAGAAGGGAAAAGGCGCGAGCAGATGGCGCAGGTTAATTGGGAAATCGTATTAGCTGCATCCGGCAGCCCTCAAGTCCCTCCGCGTGTGCCGCGACGGTCACGTTCTGCGCTTCGCCCGTCCGAATCACCGCGCCGACACAGCCATTCCAGCATTCGGCAGCCGAGGCGAGAAAACTTTCCTCTGAAGCTGGATTCGCGCTGCCGACCGCCAACAGCTCACCGCCAGTGACCTCGAATCGAATCTGCCGCTGATCATCGGCGCATTCGTTTCCCTCTTCGTCCACGATCCGCGCCGTCAGATAAATCAGGCGGTCTGCGCGGTCGTAGCTGTCCTTGTCGGCGGTCAGGGAGAGCCTGCGCGGCGTTCCCGGCGTATGAAGCGTTCGCGCCTTGCCGTCGGCGTCAAGCGCCGTCAGCTCGCCCGGTTGGTACGTCAGTTCAAAGGTCGCTCTGCATTCCCGGCAGGCTTTGCTGCCGACACGGACGCCATTGAGCATCAGCGTCACGCTTTCCGCCGCGCTGTACACCTCCACCTGAATCGGCTTTCCCTCGAAGCCGGGGTAGTCCCAGAACAGGAAGCGCTCCGGCCATGCCCAGTAGGACACGTCGCCGTCCTCGCGGTAATGCGCCGGATGCTGCACAGCGATGCAGGGCGCATCCAGCCTTCCCCACACGGCGTCGCGATAGTAGGAGCAAGGACGCTTGCGACCCAGCATATCAATGTCCGCACAGTTGGCAAAGCGCCACGGATAGCGTTCAAAATAGCCTTGTCCATCCTCCGGGTTGTACCATACGTGACCGATGCCGCATTCTCCGAGATAGTCAATCGCCGCCCACGCAAAATCGCCAATGACGCGAGGATGCTTCTGCACCAGCTGCCAGTACAGGTAGGACTCCTTCGCTACACTCTCCGTACCGCAGAAGAAGCGCTGCGGAAAGGTTTTCATGTCCTTTTCGTATCGATGTCCCAGATAGTTATAGCCTGCAACGTCCAGCGGCTCCAGGAATTCCCGGCTCAATTCGCCAAAATAATCGATCTCATCCGCATTGACGGACTGAAGATTTGCGTCCAGCATTTCCAGCCGCCGCTTGCCGATGTTGTTTAAGCCCGCCGTGATCAGGCGCGTATCGTCCAGCAAACGAATCTCGTCGCTGAGCTGCCTGCTGAGGGAATACCCCTGCCCCGAGTCATCCCGTTCCGGAATTTCGTTGCCGATCGACCAGAGGATCACGCTTGGATGGTTTCGATCCCGCATGACCATCGCACGCAGATCATCCCGCCAATGCTCTTGGAAAAACAGGTGGTAATCGTAAGGATTCTTGCCGATGTTCCACACGTCGGTGAACTCGTCCATCACCAGCAGCCCCAAGCGGTCGCAGGCGTCCAGAAACGCAGGCGCGGGCGGATTATGCGCGCAGCGAACCGCATTGAAGCCATTTTCCTTCAGCAGGCGCGCCTTGCGGTACTCCGCATCTTCATGACTGACCGCCCCCAGCAGCCCGTTATCATGGTGTACGCAGCCGCCGCGCAGCTTGATGGGTTCGCCATTGAGCGAAAGCCCCTGCTTTGCGTCCAAGCCCACCGTGCGAAAGCCGAAGCGCGTTGTTTCGCTGTCCGCCGTTTTTCCTGCCAGCAGCAGCTCTGCCGTACAGACGTACAAGGTCGGCGCGTCCGGCGACCACGGCTGCGCGTTTTCTACGGGGATCGTCATGGTCATCTGCGTGCCGCTCAAGGGCAAGATTGCTTCCGCCACGCACCGTTCCTTTTCGTCGCTGATTCGGCAGCGAATCGCCGCATCCGGCTGACACGCCTCCTGCGAAACGCGCACGTCAATCTGCGCTTGCCAGCCCCCGGTCTGTCGGCGCGTGACGACCTGCAAGCCCCACGGAACGATGCACGCCATGGGCGCACGCAGCAGCCATACCGGTCGATAGATGCCGCAGCCGGTATACCAGCGAGAACAGGGCTGTGCGTCATTCGCCGTGTTGACGCGCAGCTTTTGCACTCCCTCGTGCAGATAGGGGGTCAGGTCAGCATGGAACGTCGTATAGCCGCAGTACTGCTTAGCGACCAGCACATCGTCCAAATACACCTGCGCGTTGGCCATAACGCCTTCAAACTCAAGAATCACACGCTCCCGCAGCATTTCGCCGGTCACATGGAGCGTCCGGTCGTAGATGATGTTCTCGCACTGATAGAAGCCGCCGGCGCTGCCGGAGCGTGCGTCGCGGCTTCGCGGCAGGCTCATGCTGTAATCGTGCGGCAGGCTGACCGGCCGCCCTTCGCCGGGTACGCCCCATATGCGATAGCTCCAGCCGTCATGGAATGCGATGCGTTTCATGCCGTTCCCTCCGTCCAATGGCTTTTTCCCATATTCAAAGGGAAAAGCGCAGGCCGATGATTACGCCTTATCCAGCCGAATGACAAAGCCCTCCTCAAAGGGCAGCCGCTCCGGCAGCGTAAAGGCAATGCTGTTTTCGTCCCGTTCAAAGGCAAGGTCACCCGCCGCGCCCAGCAGGCGCGCCGAACGGATTTCGCCCATCGGACCGCCCTGACGCAGCGTGTGCAGGCACAGCTTCCCACCCTCCGGCGCGCCGAAGCCGATCACATACACCGCCTCGTCCGTCTGCGTGAAGCGCACGTCATTGCCGGTCAGCTTGTAGGATCCGCTTTCCATTTCGATGCCGTCGCGCATCTGCTGCTTGACGCGCTCGATGTTGTAGTCCTCGTCTTCCATGACGGTATCTCCCTCGCCCGAAACCGCGAAGGGACGCGTCGAATAGATTGCTTCGCCGTTGACCTTCAGCCAGTCGCCAATGCGGTGCAGCTGCTTCACCGCTTCAGGATGGAAGGATCCGTCCGCGCAAGGACCGACGTTGAGCAGCAGGCTGCCGTTCTTGGCGACCACATCCGCCAGCTGCTGGATGATGCGTCCGGCGGAAATGTACTTCGGGTTCTGCACAATGCACCAGGTGATGTTGTCCTCCAGCCGGTCGTCGGTCTGCCAGAAGAAATCCTGAATCTGCGCAAAACGTCCGTGCTCCACATCGACCATGCCCAGACCATCCGGGAAGTCAGACTGCTTATAGGAGATCACGCCATCCGGCACAGCCTCATAATAGACACGCGCCGCCTCATGGAGGTACTTTTCCGGAATGATGAGCAATCGGCTGTCGAAGTAGAGCATTTCCGGCTTATACTTGACGCTGACCTCGCGAATCTTTTCCAGCCAGATTTCGCAGAACTTTTCATCCGGCAGGCGGTACGGCAGGTAGCGGTTCGTTTCCAGCGGCAGCGCAGGTCCATAGAAAACCTCGTTGGCGGGGTCGTACACATCCGCCTCGTTATCGGTAGACATGAACCAGCCCCACAGCCACTGGTGATGAAGCGTGGCAATAAAATGGATGCCCTCCTTGCGGAACGCCTCGGCGCATTCGCCCATAACGTCCCGATGCGGTCCCATCTTGACGGAATTGACCGGGTTCACCTCGCTGTCCCACATGGAGAAATTATCCGCATGCTCACTGACAGGACCGGCGTACTTCGCGCCGCTGGCCTTCACCAGCGCAGCCCATTCCTCGGCATTGAATTTTTCGCCCGTGAACATGGGGATGAAATCCTTGTAGCCGAATTTGCTGACCGGTCCAAAGCGGCGTTCATGCTCAAGGTTCTGCTTGGACCCCTTCAGGTAGATGTTGCGGGAATACCACTCGTTCTCGCAGGCGGGTACGCTGTAGGGGCCCCAATGAAAGAACAGCCCGAACTTCCCGTCCCGCAGCCAGTCCGGTTCCTTGTGGTTCATTTGCTTCCAATTCATCGTCCACTTCATCGGGACACCTCCATACGGTCAAAGGAAATCAACGGAAGATAAGTATATTGGTCGATAATCAGTCCCATCGGTCCCTGCGGGTCGCAGCCATAGGAAATTCTGACGCAGCCGCGCAGCGCTCTGTCCGGCGTCAGACAGATTTGGCTGCCGCTGACCTTCAGCGTCTGAACCGTCGCCGCGCCGTCGTCGTCAAAAATTACAAAATCAAGCAAATCCTTGCGGGTGTTCAGGCGCGCCAACGGACCGGCGCTTCGACAGCTCAGGCAAATGCAGCCGTCTGCATAAGCCGCCTGCTCCACACTGGGCGCTGCGTAAGCCGCGCCGCCATTGAGAACGCTGTGCAGCTGTCGAGCCAGCGCTTCACCCAGCGCCACATTCCCCAACGCGGAGTTGTGTACCTCATCCGACATAGGCAGCATACTCGTCGGCAGCAGCCAGACGTTTTCCAGCTCATTTGCCGCCCGACGCTGCGCTTCCTTAATCGCCGCCCACGAAGCTGCGTCGTCCTGAAGCGTAAATTTATTCAGCTGCATGGTAAAGAACGGAAGCGCTTCGCCCATTTGCCGACGCACCGTCCGCACCATGCAGGCAAAGCTTTCCGCATACAGCGGCGCATCGTTCTCGTTTGCATCCGCGCAGCCCTGATACCAAATAACCGCCCGCACGCTGCCGCACGCCTTCAGCTTCTCCAGCATACCGCGCAGCAGGTCTCCGTCCCGCTCCGCATCCCAGCGTTTCATCGGCGAGCCGCCCTGCGCCGTCTGAATCAGCCCGACCGGCAGTCCGATATAGTCCGCATAACGCCGTCCAAAGGACAAAAAGGGCGACGTTCCTGTGACTCCCATGGGGGCATTGACGCAATCCGCCGCGTCGGTCGCGTCGTTCATGGGGTGAGCCGCCATATCCCAGCGACCGCTGTTGCGCAGCAGATGCACGCGCACATCCGGCGGGTCGAACGCCACGCCCTTGGCATAGCCCGCTGCATTGGACTGTCCCGCCATGCAAAAGAGATCGCCCACCCCCACATGAACGCGGATGTCGCCGTGGAACATCCAATGATCGCCGTTGGCGGCGGATACCGCGTCCAGCGAGGTCTCGATGCGATACGGTCCGCCCTGCGGCAGCGTCAGAGCTACGTCCCAGTTGCCGGAAACGCCGTCGCCCGTTTGATGGTCGCAGGGTGTCCAGGGCTGAAGCAGCGTCTGATCCAGCTCGTTGACCACGCGGATGACCGGCGTTGCAGAGCGGACGCCCGTCTTGATCGCCCCCGGCTCCAGCTGCCATTCGCCCTCCAGACGCACGCGGGCGCGCCCGTCGCAGCGCTGAAGCACCTGCCAGTCCGAAAGTCCCCGTGTAATCCGAACGCCGTAAAACATCGCGCATTCCTCCTGCAAACGATTGTGTTTCGCCCATCCTCAACAGCAGGTGCGCTGCTGCTGAGGATGAGCGCAGCCCGAAGGCTGCACCCATTTCCTGATTCTGAAATGCGGTTCGAGAGTTTCCCCCCAAACCGCGAAAGACTGTTTTGCCTTGAAGGCGGCTGCGCCTTCAATTACTTGTAGGAGTTGAGGGACTCCAGGTCGGTTTTTTCGTTCATCAGCTTGAAGAACTCGTCAAAGCCGGACACCTGGCTCTTCACGCCCGCCACATAAGCTGCCCACTGCGCGTCGTCGTTGGGATCGAGCTGACCAGTGATGAACTTGTTGGCTTCGACCTTCGCATAGGCTTCGCAAGCGGTAGACAGGGTTGCCTTGAAGGTGGATTCTTCCTCGGTCAGGTCAACCAGCGGCGCACGGTCGTAGGGAGAAATGGAATCAGGACCGCCGTTGATGGCCGTGTCGATCCAGTACTTGCCCATGTAGTAGCCGCGGTCAGCAGACCACCAGGGTTCTTCAGAGGAGTAAGAGAGGATGGTGGAGAAAATCTGGGGAACGAAGGGGATGCCGGTACGGGCGCCGCCAGAGCTCATGATGCCCTGATCCGCCAGCGCCTGACCGGGATTTTCAGCCTTCCGCAGCGCGTCCACGTAAGTGCGCGTGCCGTCCTCAAGCGTGATGAAGTCTTCGTTCTCCACGCCCCAGTTCAGCATCTTGTAGATGTCCTCGGAGTACTGGTAGTCCACCAGACGGACGACCCACTCAGGATACTTGGTGTCGGCGTTGATGATGATACCCATGGTCAGCGTAGTACCGAGGTTCTTGCCGGTCAGCTTGGATCCCCACTTCCACGCGGTGCCGTAATCGGCGTGCGCGGGCAGATACGCCAGACCCCATTCCATCTGATCGTTCGCAGCGGCGCTGTTCCAGGAAGCCACGGAGCCCGCCCACATGGTCGGCACGATCAGCAGATTGCCGTTGGAGGCCTTCGCATCGCAGGAAGCGTCGGTGGCGTATTCAGGATCAATGTAGCCAGCCGCGTAGAGCTTGTTCAGCTCCTTGAGCATGGTGCGGAAATTGTCCTCGATGGGACCGTAAGCCCATTCGGTGCCGTTCCAGTAGGTGGTGTCCCACGTATGGAAGGTGCCGACGAAGCCGCGATAGAAGTTCATCCAGCTCGCGCCGTTGGACATGACGTACTTCGCGTCCACCTTGCCCTCGTCGATGAGCGCCTTGAGCTTCGCGCACAGCTCGGTGAATTCCGCCCAGTTGGTCGCGGGCTGCAAGCCATTGGCCTTCAGCACGTCGAAGCGGTAGCCGTAAGCCGCAAAGGACTGTGCGCCAGCCAGGTTCAGGTCATTCTCGTAGCCGTCCCAGAAGACGTAGGAGGAGCCGTCGGGGTTGTTGATGCCTTCCTGTCCGCCCACAGCGCCCGCCACGAATTCGGGGTAGTAAACGAGATAGTCCGCATAATCGTTGATGTTCAGCACATCGCCGTCAGCGCCGTACTCGTTGACCAGCGTGCCCTGCGAATAGGTGTTGATGTCAGCCAGGTCTCGGGCTTCCAGCATCACGGCTTCGTTCGCACGGAAGTCGTTCCAAGGCATGGTATGCCAGGTGATGTCCAGCTTGCAGCCCAGATAGGCTTCCATCTTTTCCTGCCACAGCTTCTGCATCTTGGTGTTGAGCGCGTCAGAGCCGAAGTTCGCGGTGGAAACGGTCAAGCTCAGGGTGTTGTTGGGCAGCTCGGGGAAGGTCAAGCCTTCCGTCTTCATGGTGCCTTCCGCCGTCGCGACGACGCCCAGCATCATCGCCAGTGCCAGTGCCAACGCAATGAGTTTCTTCATGGGGATGCCTCCTTTATGATTTGGGTTTTCTTATTTTATCCGCAGTTTCCTCTGCGGAAAAAACCGTAATGAAGCGCGGGAATGTGTTTTTTCTCAACTTATACTATTTTCAAATGAGAATGCGCCAAGATGCGCGGCGAATTTCTCGCTCTGCCTAACGGGAGTGGAATGCAGCGTAGCAGCGCTACGCTAAATGGAACGACCGGACGCCAGAGCGGAAAAGGCGTAAGCAGATGGCGCAGGTGAATCCGGAAACAGTATTAGCCCTTGACCGCGCCGACCTGCATGCCCTGCTCGAAGTACTTCTGGATGAAGGGATAGAGCAGCAGCAGCGGGGCGATAGTCGCCATCAGGCAGGCGTACTGCACGTTGAGCGGGTTCAGACTGCCGTCGGTAATCATGTTCGCGGTATCGCCGCCGAAGGAAGCGGTCAGGCTGTTGCTGAAAATGATCGAGCGCAGAATCATCTGAATGGGCATACGCGACTGGTTCTTGATGTAGAGCAGCGCGGAGAAGTAGCTGTTCCACATGCCGACGATGGCAAAGAGTGAGAACGTGGCAATCAGCGCCTTCGACAGGGGCAGCATGATGCTCAGCAGAATGCGCATCTCGCCCGCGCCGTCAATCAGCGCAGCCTCTCGGATCTCATGCGAAATGCCCTTGAAGAAGGAGCGGTACATGAACACGTTCCAAGCCGACACGCATCCGGGCAGCACCAGCGCCCATGTGGTGTCCATCAGCCCAAGGTTCTTGATGTTCAGGTAAGCCGGAACGGTGCCGCCGCTGAAGAACAAGGTAATCAGCAGCATCACGCTGATGGGCTTATTCAGGACAAAGCCCGGAACAGACAGCGCATAGCCCAGACAGGCGGTGAGTGAAACGCTCAGCAGCGTATTGAGGACTGCATACCACACCGTCCACAGATAGGCGTTATACACCGTGGACTGCCCGAACACGATCTCATAGCCCTTGAACGTCGCTTCAATCGGAATGAGGTGTACGTCGCCGCGGGTAATCGCCGCGCTGGAGCTGAGCGAGATGGCGACGACATTGAGGAAGGGGTAGAGAATCACCACGCAGAACACCAGAAGCAGCAAGGTCAGAACGACGTCGAAAACCGTATCGCCCAGGCGGATCTTGTTCTTGCGGCGATGGGATGTAATCACAGACCGATTCATTCTGACGCCTCCTTACCACAGACCCTGTTCGGGGTCGATTTTGCGCACAATGGTATTCGTCCCGATGACCAGGATCAGGCTGATGAGGGACACCAGCAGATTGACGGCCGTAGCGTAGTTGAAGCGGCCGCTGACGATGCCCGTCTCGTATACGTAGGTACTGATAACGTTCAGGTCGGTCTTGTTGGTCGCGTTCATCATCAGCAGGATCTTGGTGTAGTCCTGCGTGAGGATGTTGCCCGCGTTAAGGATCAGCACCACCGTGGTGGTCGGCAGGATGGCGGGCAGCGCTACGTGCTGGATCTTCTGGAAGCGGTTCGCGCCGTCGATGTTGGCGACGTCGTAGAGCGAGGTATCCACATTGGCGAGCGCGGAGAGGTAGATGATCGAGCCCCAGCCCATGCCTTGCCAGATGGCTGAGCCGATGTACATAGGCATGAAGAAGGTCGAACCCGCATTCATGTTGACACGCGCCATGCCCATCGCTTCTCGGATGTTGTTGAACAAGCCGTCAACAGAGCCGAACGTATTCAGCATGGAGCAAATCACCACGACAGAAATGAAGTGCGGCAGATAAGAGATGCTCTGCACCGTGCGCTTGAAGGTTGTGTTCTTCACCTCGTTGAGCATCAGCGCCAGCAGAATCGGCATCGGGTAGGTAAAGATGAGCGAAAGCACGCCGACCTTCAGCGTTTGGGTGATGATTTTCCCGCAGTTGACATTGTTGAAGAACTCCGCGAAGTTCTTGTACCACGGATCGAGCCACGGGCTGCCCCATACGCCCTTGCTGGCCTTGTACTTTTTGAAAGCGATCAGTACGCCGTACATCGGGATGTACTGAAAGATAATCACCAGCGCAACCGGAATCAGGCTCAGCAGGATCAATGCGCGCTGCCGCCAGAGCAGGCGAAGGAATTTCTGGAATCTTGTCCGGCGATGCGCGCCGGGCAGTTGACGTGGCAATGCGGAATTACTCATGTGCAGCATCCTTTCTGAATCCGTCATCTGCATCAACTAAACATTTTGCAAACTTCGTCGTGTTTGTTAAGTACATTATAGCGTAGTTTTCGCTGAATTGGAATGGCAAGAATGGTAAAATTCGCATCCTTTTTTGCCAGAATCGACAATTTCTTTCTGGTTGAGCATTAACAAATCACTAAACAGCAGATAAATTTTCTGATTTTTTTAGTTCTTAACGTATTGCATTTTCCCTCAAATTATGATATGCTAATTGTATCTACTGATTTGTTTGTTTTTCTGAGCGAACCCATATCCAAGATTGGAGGAGCGTCCCATGCTATATCGCCAAAACCAGCTTCCTTTTGATGAAGCGCTTTTCAAGTCCCCCACCGCAGAATATCGCGGCGTCCCGTTCTGGTCGTGGAACTGCGCCGTGACCGAGCCGAAAATCCGCCGTCAGGTCGCCTGCTTTCAGCAGATGGGCATGGGCGCCGCCATGATTCATCCCCGGACAGGGATGGATGTGCCTTATCTTTCGGATGAATACATGAGTCTCGTCCGAACTGCCGAGGAAGCGCTGCGCCAGCGCGGCATGAGCTGCTGGCTCTACGATGAGGAGCGTTTCCCTTCCGGCGTGGCGGGCGGCATCGTCACAAAAGACGTGCGGTATCGTGCGCGCTATATCGTGCTGACCAGGGAAGCGCAGCAGGGCTTTTGCGAAAGCTACGCTACGTTCTGCCAAGCCGTAGAAAACGGCGAGAAGCCGGCGGGCTATTTCCTGTGCAGCTATGACATTCAGCTCCGGGAGGGGCGGTTGCTTCACTATCGCCGTCTTCCCGAAGGCGGCGCATGGTACGCCTATGTGGAGCTTTTTCCGGAAAGTCCATGGTTCAACGGCGAATCCTACGTGGACGTATTCAATCCCGCAGCGGTGGATCGTTTCCTTGAAGTGACCCATCAGCAATACGCTTCGGCGCTGGGCGAACACATCGGACGGACGGTTCCCGCTATCTTCACCGACGAACCGCACATGAAGGGCAAGCAGACCGTCGCAAACGGCGCAGAGGCAACCCGGGCGACCCTGTCCTACACCGACGATATGGACGACACGTTCCGTGCGGCCTACGGCGTTTCCCTGCTGGACGTTCTGCCGGAATTGATCTGGGAGCTGCCCGAGGGACGCAGCATTCATCGCTATCACTATCACGAGCATGTAACGGAGCGCTTTGCTTCCGCTTACGGCGACCGCATCGGCGCCTGGTGCGAAAAACACGGCATTGCCTACACCGGGCATTTTCTTTCGGAACGGACGCTGTTTTCCCAGACGCTGGCCTTGGGCGAAACCATGCGCCACTACCGCAGTCAGCAACTGCCGGGAATCGACATCCTGTGCGGTCAGCTGGAGCTGACGACCTGCAAGCAGGCGGAGAGCATCCGTCGGCAGAAAGGTCGGGAGGGGCTGGTCTGTGAGCTTTACGGCGTTTTGGAGTGGGACGTAACCTTCCGCGAGCACAAGCTTCAGGGCGATTGGCTGGCAGCGCTGGGCGTGACGACCCGCGTCTATCACCTATCCTACATGTCCATGGGCGGCGAAGCCAAGCGCGACTGGCCCGCCGCCATCGGCTGGCAATCGCCATGGTGGACGCAGTATTCCTATTTGGAGGATTATTTTTCCCGCATCAACACGCTGCTCACCCGCGGCAAGCCCATCACGCATGTAGCGGTGGTGCATCCGATCGAGTCCTACTGGCTTTGCTTCGGTCCGAACGACCAGACGCTCATGCTCCGAGAGCAAATGGACGAGCAGTTTGAAAATCTGTCGCAATGGCTGCTCTACGGCGGCATTGATTTCGACTACCTCTCCGAGGCGATGCTGCCGGAGCTGTGCGTCGCAGGCGGGAATCCGCTTCAGGTGGGCGAATGCAGCTACGACGCGGTGATCGTTCCGCCGCTGCTTACCATGCGCGAAAGCACGCTGGCGCGTCTGGAAGCCTTCCGGCAGGCGGGCGGCAAGCTGATTTTCCTGGACAACGCCCCTTCCCTGCTGGACGGCAAGCCCTCTCCGCTTCCCGCCGCGCTGAGCGAAACGGCTCTGCGAATCCCTATGGAGCGCTATGCGCTGCTGGACGCGCTGGAGGCGCAGCGGGAAATCGAGCTTCGCAATCAAGCCACCGGGCGGCTGGCAGACAACCTGTTCTATCAGCTGCGTCAGGACGGCGATGCGCGCACGCTGTTCATTTGCCACGTGCGGGATGAGGTTCCTGCGCGCCCTCGCACCTATCGTGTGAAGCTTCGTGGGCTGTGGCGGCTGACCCGTATGGACGCGATGAGCGGCGACTGTCACGATCTTGGCGGCACGCAGGCGGACGGCTTCACGACCTTCCTGTGGTCCTGCAACGCGCAGGACAGCCTGCTTCTGCGGCTCTTGCCCGGCGAATGCGCCGCTCCCACT
>ENA-OYXE01000033-OYXE01000033.1-human-gut-metagenome-genome-assembly--contig:-NODE-33-length-48415-cov-8.569231_pt1 | contig 48415 bp, 35 predicted proteins | sample MGYA00244175_ERZ653407 | MGnify/ENA primary metagenome ERZ653407 (study PRJEB26926, sample SAMN06165181) | human gut metagenome | biome: ENVO:00009003; feature: ENVO:2100002; material: ENVO:00002003... | reverse complement strand
CAGAACGAAAAATCTGCTATGCTCGATGCCATGTTTTAGAATCGAATTAGTATGAATCCTCACGGTTTGTGAACAAACGTCTGCTCCGCGCCTGACGCTGCATCCTCTTGCGGCGCAGGCGCGGGGTGGGGCAAAAGCCGCCGGGCTGTCGAACGCTGCGCGTCGGCGGTCTGGCGGCTGGCTTTTTCGCCAAGCCTACTATCTACAATTAGGAGAGAAAAAAATGAACTGGCTGAAGAAATTCGGTTCTCTGTGCCTTGCTGTGGTGCTGTCTGTCTGCCTCTTGGCGCAGGTAGGCTCGGCGCTGGCGGATGACAAGAAAGTGACCTCCGTCGAGGTCGAAACCATGCCCAACAAGACGGTGTACGTCATCGGCGAAGAGTTTTCTGCCGAGGGCGGCACGCTGAAAGTTACCTACGACGATGGCACGACGGAAATCGTCGCCATGACGGACAGCGGCGTCAAGCTGTCCAAACCCACGATGAAGACCGCGAACACCAAGAATGTGACCGCGACGGTCGGCAAAAAGCGCGTCGTGTTCAAGATTGAGGTTGTTGCGGGCATGTGCGTCGTGACCTTTGACCTGAACTACGACGGCGCGCCCGCTGCATCCACGCAGGAAGTTTCCAAGGGCGGCACCGCCAGTGAGCCTGCTGCGCCCGCGCGCGACGGCTATGAGTTCGTCGCGTGGTACGCCGATGCGGACTACACGCACACCTATGATTTCGCAGCTCCCGTGACGGGCGACACGACCGTGTATGCCTTCTGGAAGAAGGTTGGCGCGGATTTTGTCACCGTGACGTTTGATTATGACTACTATGGCGTTCTCCTGAACCAGTATTCCTACCCCGTTGAAGTCGGCACGCAGGTCAAGCAGCCTGTCGCCAACCCCGAGCGCACGGGCTATGCCTTCGACAAGTGGGTGGACGAAAACGGCAGCGACTTCGACTTCTCCCAGCCGATTATGGCTGACACCACCATCAAGGCGGCGTGGAACAAAACCGTGTCCGGTCAGAACACCTATGTTTTTGAGGCGGAGGATACCGACCTGACCGGCAAGATTGGCCCCAGCTACTCCGGTTCTGCGCAGGAAGAAAGCATGATTATCTACAACGAGTCCGTCGGCGCGAGCGGCAACCGCATGGTCGGCTACCTCTACGCCAGCGGCATCTCGCTGGAGTTCTACATCGCGTCCGATATGGATGTGGATGACGCGACCATCGACGTGAGCATCACGGGCGAATTTGTTACCATGTCCTATGACGGCAACGACTATCAGGTGATTGTCAACGGCGAAGCGAAGAGCTATCCGCGCGTGACCATCGAGGCGACGCAGAGCAGTATGCCGCAGTGCGCCGACCTGATTTCCATCAAGGGCGTGCACCTGAACAAGGGCGCGAACCTGATTCAGCTGATGACGAACAACACCAATGAGGTGGACGGCACGACCTTCAAGGCGTATGCCCCGATTGTGGACTGCGTGAAGGTGACGACGGAAGCTGTGCTGATTTGGGACGAGAACCACAACGAGCCGGCGACGGGCAACTACCAGAAGTAATCCATAAGCAAGGGGGATTCTCCTCATTTCCCCTCTGCTCCTCCTCAAGCAGCGGTGTATGCGGCAAACTCCGCCGCATACACCGCCATTTCTGCAAAATAAGGAGACAAACCTATGGCAAAGAAGAATCGTCCGAAAAAGAGCAAAGCACTGGTCGTCTGGGCTATTGTGACGGTTATCGTGCTGCTGGCGGACTGCGTTGGCAACTATCTGGTCGTCGGTCTGCCGGGCAACATGAACAGCCTGCTGGACAAGCCGATGGCGGCGATTGGTGAAGCCATCGACTTCAAACTGAGCGCGGGTGAACTCGGCGGCTTGATGGACACGCTGTTCGGCAGCCAGCGCCCGATTTACAGTGACGAAGTGACCTCTGTGTACCCCACACAGAAGGCAACGAACAAGGCAGAAGCCTTTGCGAATGCGCAGGAAGTTAACCTGAAGCTGGCAGAAGAAGGCTTTGTGCTGCTGAAGAACGAGAACGCTGCGCTGCCCATGAACAAGGGCGCGAGGATTTCCGTGTTCAGCAAGAACAGTGTGAACCTGTCCTATGGCGGCTCCGGTTCGGGCGGCTTCGATACGAGCAATAACAAGAACTTGTATGAGAGCCTGAACGACGCGGGCTTCGTCACCAATCCGACGCTGAAGAACTTCTATGAAAGCAGCCAATCCGGCCCGGTGCGCACCGCGAACTCCAGCGACCTTGACAACGGCGACAATCAGAAGATTGCAACCGCTGAAACGCCCCAGAGCAAGTACACCGACGCGGTGAGGAACAGCTATGCGGATTATTCCGACGCGGCGCTGGTCGTTATCACCCGCATTGGCGGCGAGGGCTTTGACCTGCCCCGCTATCAGGGCGACAGTGAAGGCGCTGTGTCTCCGGACAGCCACTATCTGGAGCTTGACCAGAACGAAATTGATCTGCTGACCGCTGTCACCGACGGCACGTTCAAGCGCGTTGTCGTTGTGTTCAACACGCCCTCCAGCTTTGAAGCGACATTCCTCAAAGACAGCGCCTACGCCGCCTTTGCGGATAAGATTGATGCGGCGGTGTGGATTGGCTTCACCGGCTCGAACGGCATCACCGCGCTGGGCGAAATTCTGAACGGCGACGTGAACCCCTCCGGCCGTCTGGTGGACACATGGGCGGCGGACTTCACCAAGAATCCGTCCTTCGTAAACTTCGGCACGGGCTGCCTGCCGGACACGACCGACAAGTATGACGGCGGCATGTACTACTCCGTGGACTACGAAGAAGGCATTTACGTCGGCTATCGCTACTATGAGACGCGCGGCGAAACCGACGGCGAGGACTGGTACAATGCTAACGTCGTCTATCCCTTCGGCTACGGCTTGAGCTACACGACGTTCGACTGGACGGTGGGCGATGCCTCCGCAAGCGAAATCGAACTTGGCACGACCATCACCGTGCCGGTGACGGTGAAGAACACGGGCAGCGTCGCGGGCAAGGAAGTGGTGCAGCTGTACGCCTCCGCGCCCTACACGCTGGGCGGCATCGAAAAGGCGCACAAGGTACTTGTCGGCTTTGCAAAGACGAAGCTCCTTCAGCCCGGCGAGAGCGAGACGGTGACGGTCAGCTTTGACCCGTATTCCGCGGCGAGCTACGATTACCGCGACGCAAACAGCAACGGTTTCAGCGGCTATGAACTGGAAGCGGGCGAGTACACGCTGTATATCTCCCGCAACGCGCATGAATCCGAAAAGGCGATTGCGCTGAATCTGGCGGCGGATGTGCAGATTGGCACCGACCCGACGACGGACAGTGAAGTCGTCAACCGCTACACCGATTCCGAGAACTTCCTCGACAGCGACTGGCAGCTGGACGCCATGCTCAGCCGCGCGGACTGGGAGGGCACTTGGCCCACGCCGCAGACCGCGCAGCAGCACGCGGGCACGGATCGTCTGTATGAGGAAATTCGCAGCGAAGAGCACAATAATCCGACTGATTTTGATTCGGAAGAATACCCGTGGTTCGGCGAAGAACCCACACTGACCCTGCGCGACCTGCTGCCCTCTGCGGAAGCGGAAGGCTATGAGCCGGTTGTCTCCTACGATGACGAACGCTGGGAAGAGCTGATGATGGGCTGCGACGAGGAAGAGATGATTGCCCTCATCAACAACGGCGCATACCACACCTTGGCGATGGAGAGCGTCGGTCTGCCGGCGACCATTCACGGCGACGGCCCGTCGGGCTTCACCTGCTTCATGAGCAAAGAGCAGGTCAACGGCACTTGCCAGTATGTTTCCGAACCCGTGATGGCGTCCACTTGGAACATCAACCTGATGAACGAACTGGGCGAAGCAATCGGTGAAGAAGGCACCATTGGCGATAAGGCGACGGGTCAGCCGTATTCCAGCATTTACGCGCCCGGCGTCAATATCCACCGCAGCCCCTTCGGCGGTCGTTGCTCGGAGTATTTCTCCGAAGACCCGTTCATTTCCGGCATGATGGGCGCGGCGGAAGTGCAGGGCATCCAGAGCCGCGGCGTGCTGCCGACGGTCAAGCACTTCGTCGCGAATGAGCAGGAAACGCACCGCTCCATCGGCGGCGACCTGAGCTGGCTGAGCGAGCAGGCGCTGCGCGAAATCTACCTGAAGCCGTTTGAATACACCGTCAAGCTGGGCGAAACCCGCGGTATCATGACCTCCTTCAACCGCATCGGAACGCGCTGGACGGGCGGCGACTACCGTCTGCTGACCGAAATCCTGCGCAACGAATGGGGCTTCAACGGGCTGGTTATCTGCGACTTCAACACCATTCCGCAGTACATGATTCCGCGCATGATGTTCTACGCCGGCGGCAGCCTTGATCTTGCGACGCAGCAGAGCGCCATGTGGACGGACTGTGACACCTCCGACGCGGGCGACGCGATTGTGCTGATGCGCGCGGTGAAGGATGTGATGTACGCGCTGGTGAACTCCAACGCCATGAATGCGGAGGTCATCGGCTACAATCCCCCGATTTGGCAGGAATACCTGCACTGGATTAACATCGGCGCATTCACCCTTGTGGGCGTCTGGCTGGTGCTGGCAATTGTGCGCACGGTGCGCTGCAACAAGCGGCAAAAGGCGAAATTCGCGGCGGCAAACGCGGCGAAGTAAGCTGATAAAATGGGCAGCCCTCTTGGATGAAAATTCGGAGGGCTGCTTTTTTATGTGCAGGGGAAATTTGCGTGGAGGCTTGAAAAGAAAAAGAAAATGTGATATAATCAATCTGCAAACAGAATAGTGGTTAATATTGGAAACGCACACTCCTATGGGATGATAACGAACAACACATCGTCTGCTGATTTGCTATCATTTTAGGGAGGTCTTTTTTATGCCCAAGAACAAGTTTCAGGATGTTGTGCTGACTGCTATCATGGCGACCATCATGGTCTATGGCATGGTGGTTTACAATGTTGCGCTGGCGACAGGCGGACTAACTGCTGAAAGTTTCCTGCTTGCGCTCCATGAACTGCCCATTATGGTGCCCATTGCCTTTGCGCTGGAGTTTTTTGCCGTCGGGAAAATTGCAAGGAGGCTGGCGTTTACGGTCATGCGGCCGACGGATCGACCGCAGTTCATCACCTATGCCATTTCTATCTGCATCTGCTGCATCATGTGCCCGCTGATGAGCTTGGTCGCGACCATTCTGTTTAAGGATACAAAGACGTTTGCAACATGGGTGCAGACATGGGCGATGAATTTCCCGATGGCAATCTGCTACCAGATGTTTTATTGCGGCCCGCTTGTGCGCCTGATTTTCCGAGCAATTTTCCGCGAAAAGCAGCAGGAAGCCTGATGCATTGCGCATTGGCAGCCCTCTTGGATGAAGATCCGGAGGGCTGCTTTTTGTGTGGCGGAGAAAGGGGGAAACTTTTCAATCGTATCAAGCTGCTGTTGGAGACGATCCTGATTTTATAACAATCATCCCGAAGCCTGTCGCGCTTTGTGTTGCCCCGCATATTTTGCCGCCGGGCTTTTTTGCATATCTCGATTTCACAGTTTTCATAACCGTCTCACACTTGCGACAATTTCACGAAATTCGCACGTTTGTATCGTGAAATGAGATTTTCGCGCAAAAATCACACAAAAACGGCCGAATTTCCAGTTGTTTTGCCTTGACCGGCAGGCGGATTTCCTTGTATAATACCGTCAGAAAGCGACCGGAAAGCAAATGCGGCGTTTCGGAACGCAGTGGAAGGAGATGCAGACTGTGGCCCGGTATATCCTCCAGCGCTTGGGGCAGACGCTGTTAATTCTGCTGATCGTATCGTTTATTACGTATCTGCTGATTGACTTTTTGCCCGGCGACCCCATTGCTGCGATGCTCGGCGGTGAGATTTCGCAGGAAACGTATGACTGGTGGTATCAAGAACTGAATCTTGATAAGCCCGTGCTGATTCGCTATGTGCTGTGGCTGAAAAATGCCCTCATGGGTGACTTCGGACATTCAGCATCGTACAGTGTGCCGGTGCTGCAGATTATCGGCGAGCGCGTGCCGGTGACGCTGTACTTGAGCGTGCTGGCGTTCCTCATCAGCGTGCCGCTGGGTATCCTCTTCGGCATCATCAGCGCCGTGAAGCGCGGCAAACCGGCTGATACTGCGGTGACGCTGACGGCAAACATCTGCTGCTGCCTGCCGCAGTTCTGGCTCGGCATTCTGCTGATGTACATCTTCACGATTGTGCTGGGATGGCTGCCGTCCAGCGGCTGGGTGTGGCCGTGGGAGGACTTCGGCGAGAGCGTGCGGCGCACGATTATGCCGCTGACCTGCCTGACCATCGGCGGTATCGCCTCCATCACCCGCCAGACCCGCTCCTCCATGCTGGAAGTGATTCGTCAGGATTACATCCGCACGGCGAAGTCAAAGGGACTCAAGGGCAAGAAGGTCATCTACATCCACGCGCTGAAGAACGCGCTGCTGCCGGTCATCACGCTGATGGGTCTTCGCATGGGCGGTATGCTGGGCGGCTCGGTGTTCGTTGAGAACGTGTTCGTGATTCCGGGCATGGGGTCGCTGCTGGTGAATGCCATTTCCATGCAGGACATTCCGCTGATTCAGGGGTGCGTGCTGCTGATTGCACTGTTCACCAGCGTCGTCAACCTGATTACGGATATCATCTACGTCTTGGTTGACCCGCGCATCAAAATTGCTTGAGAAAAGGAGGTATAACGATATGAGTGAAGCAACACAGACGGAAAAAAAGCAAGCGCAGAAAGAGCGCAAGGCCTATCGCGCCAAGAAGCGCAAACTCTTCTTCAAAACGTTATTCTCCCGCAAAATTGTGCTGGTCAGCGCCATCGTCGTTCTGCTGATTATCCTCATTGCCATCTTTGCGGATTTCCTGATGCCCTATAACCCGAACCAGATTTCGATTCCCGAACGCAATCAAGGCATGAGCGCCGCCCACTGGCTGGGCACGGATGAATACGGCCGCGACCTGCTCTCCCGCGTGATTGCGGGCAGCCGCGTGTCGCTGATTGTGGGTTTGCTGGCAGTTATCATCGCCTGCGTCATCGGCACGACGCTGGGCATGATTGCCGGTTACTTCGGCGGCATCGTCGATGACATCATCAACCGCACGAGCGAGGCCGTCCGCGTTATACCGCAGATTGTGTTCGCCATTGCCCTGTGCGCCGTGTTCGGCGGCGGCATCCTGAACCTCGCCATTGTCCTTGGTATCTCCAACACGACGGTATATATCCGCATGATGCGCTCACAGGTGCTGTCCATCAAGGAACGCGACTACATCATGGCGGGCAAGCTGCAGGGCAACAGCAACTTCCGCCTGATGTTCCACCACATCCTCCCCAACAGTATTTCTCCGATTATCGTCACCATGACGCAGCAGGTCGGCAACACGATTTTGAGCGAAGCGGGCCTAAGCTTCTTGGGGCTGGGCATTTCCAAGCCAACGGCAACGTGGGGCGCGCTGGTCAACGGCGGCCGCAGTTTCCTGCTGACGAATCCGATCTACTCCCTCGCGCCGGGCATTGCGATTGCCCTGCTGGTTATTTGCCTGAATACGCTGGGCGACGGCGTGCGCGACGCGCTTGACCCGCGCCTGCGCGGTGAAGTGTAATCAAAACGGAAGGAGCAACGAAAATGGCACATCTGCTGTCCGTCCAAGGACTTGTGACGACCTTCCGGAACGAAGGAAAAGAGTTTAACGCAATCGAGGGCGTCAACCTGCACGTTGACCGCGGCGAAATTGTCGGCATCGTGGGCGAATCCGGCTCCGGCAAATCGGTGACGATGCTCTCCGTGCTCCAGCTGATTGCAAGCCCCGGCAGAGTAGCGGGCGGCGAGGTCTATCTGGAGGGCGTCGAGGGCAACCTGCTTTCCTACGGCAAGGAAAGCGAAACGATGCGGCAGGTGCGCGGCGGCAGAATCTCCATGATTTTTCAGGAGCCAATGACCAGCCTCAACCCCGTGCTGACGGTGGGTTATCAGATTCAGGAAAACGTGCTGCTGCACACGAAGCTGTCGCCCGCGGAAGCGAAGAAGCGCACGATTGAGGCCATGAAGATGGTCAACATCCCCGACGCGGAATCCCGCTATGACTACTACCCGCAGCAGTTCTCCGGCGGTATGCGCCAGCGCATCATGATTGCTATGGCGATGGCGCCCAACCCCGATATTCTGATTGCTGACGAAGCAACCACCGCGCTGGACGTGACCACGCAGGCACAGCTGCTGGAGATGATTCGCAAGATTGCGAAGGAAACCAACACTGCCGTCATCATGGTGACGCACAATCTGGGGCTGGTGGCGCGCTATGCGGAACGCATCTACGTCATGTACGGCGGGCATATGATGGAAACATCCACCTGCAAGGAGATTTTCCACCACACCGAGCACCCGTACACCCGCGCGCTGCTCCGCGCCATTCCCCGCTTGGATGATGCGAAAAACCGTATCCTGATTCCGATTGACGGTCTGCCGCCTGTGCCGTCGCAGCGGCCGGAGTACTGCCCGTTCTACGCGCGGTGCGAATATCGCTGTGACCGGTGCCTGAAGCACACGGACGCGACGATGAAGGAAGTTCGCCCCGGCCACTACTCCGCCTGCTGCCTGACGCAAGAGGAATTGGCGGAGGGCGAGGAACGTCTGCGCCACAAGGACTACGGCGCGTCGCCTGAACGTCATCCGTCGAGCGAAAACTGCTTGGCGGTGGAGGACGTTCGCAAGTATTTCCCGGTCTACAAGGGCATTATGAAGCGCAAAGTCGGCGAAGTGAAGGCGATTGAGGATATCAGCTTTACCATCAAGCGCGGCGAAACGCTGGGCGTTGTCGGCGAATCCGGGTGCGGCAAAACGACGCTGGCGCGCTGCATCATGCGCATGTACGAGCCGGATGAAGGCCGTATCATCTTTGAGGGCAAGGACGTTGCCCATGCGAGCGACAAGGAACTGAAGCCCTATCGCCCGAAAGTCTCGATGATTTTCCAAGACCCCTTCTCGTCCCTTGACCCGCGCCAAAACGCCGGTTCGATTGTCGGCGAGTCGCTGAAGATTCACCACTTGGTGAAAGACCATGCGGAATACGAAAAGCGCGTGGACGAGCTGTTCCGCAAAGTCGGCCTTGACCCGGCGCTGAAGGAACGTGTGGCACACGAATTCTCCGGCGGGCAGCGCCAGCGCATCGGCATTGCGCGCGCTCTGGCCTCCAATCCGTCGCTGATTATCTGTGACGAGCCGATTTCCGCGCTGGACGTTTCCATTCAGGCGCAGATTATCAATCTGCTGGAACAGATTCAGGCGGAAATGGGCATCAGCTACATCTTCATCGCCCATGACCTTGCTGTCGTCAAGCATATTTCTGACCGGATTCTGGTCATGTATCTGGGTCGCGTGATGGAGATTGCCCCCTGCGAGGAGCTGTACGAGCATTCTTTGCACCCCTACACGCAGGCGCTGCTGTCCGCCATCCCGGTCGCTGACCCGGAAATTGAGGAAAACCGCGAGGTGACGACGGTGCAGGGCGAAGTGCCCAGCATCCTCAAGCGCCCCAGCGGCTGCCCGTTCCATAATCGCTGCCCGCAATGCACCGAGCGCTGCAAGCAGGAAACGCCGCAGCTGCACGAGGCATTCCCCGGCCACTTCGTCGCCTGCCACCTCTACGGGCAGGAATAACCAATTTCGGTTCCAATCTGCGAAAAGCAGAGAAAATAGAACGACACATTGAAGGAGGAAACCCCATGAAACTCAAGAAGCTCATCGCACTGTTCCTCTCCGTGCTGATGCTCCTGTCCGTTCTGCCGGCGGCGCTGGCGGAAGACGCGAAGCCCCAGTACGGCGGCATGCTGACCGTGCTTGCCATGGAAAGCAACAGCATGTTCCCCGCCCTGTCCAGCACGACATCTAACCGCTTCAACTTCAGCCCTGCCGTGGAAGCCCTTGGCCGCCGCAACGCGGAGACTGGTGACACCGAGCCGTGGCTGGCGGAATCCTTCACCGTGGATGCGGATGCGCTGACGCTGACCATCAAGCTCCGCGAAGGCATTAAGTTCTCCGACGGCAGCGACTTCAACGCCGATGCGGTCATCTGGAATTTCGACAAGCTGGTCGAATACGGCAAGGCGTCCGAAATCTGCTCCCCGGAAAGCTACGAAAAGACCGACGACTACACCGTCGTGCTGCATTACACCGCGTGGAACAACACATGGGTGGACATTCTGGGCGAATGCTACATCTACTGCCCCGCGGCTTTTGAAGCCAACGGCGAAGAATGGGCGACGCTGCACGCGGTCGGCACGGGCGCGTTCATCCAGAGTGAGTATGTGCAGGATTCCCACATCACCTATGTGCGCAACGACAACTACTGGCGCGCGGGTGAACCTTATCTGGACAGCATCAAGCTCCTCTACATCAACGACAGCATGACCCAGTACGCGTCCTTCATCAACAAGGAACTGGACGTGCTGCGCAACCCGAACTCCTCCAACATCAAGCAGCTGCTCTCTCTGGGCTACGAGAACGCGGCTTCCGACGCGCCTAACCTCGCGGGCATCACCTACATGATGTTCTGCTCCGGCGACGAAAAATCTCCCTTCTATGACCTGCGCGTCCGTCAGGCTGTGATGTACGCGGTGGACTGGGAAGCAATGGCGGAAGGCATCTACGACGGTCTGGGCGCTTCTACTCCTGTCTTTGCTGTGCCCGGTGCGTGGAGCTATGACGATACCCTGTCTGTCTATCCCTATGACATGGAAAAGGCGTTGTCTCTGCTGAGCGAAGCGGGCTACCCGAACGGCTTCAGCACCACCATCTCCATCAACGAGGGCAATGCCGCGAACCTGCAGTGCGCCATCATTCTTCAGGCGTATCTGGAAATGGTCGGCATCAAGGCGGAAATCAAGAGCCTGACCAGTGCGGACTTCAACGCCCAGAAGGCGGAAGGCGTGTATGATCTGGGCATCATGGTCAACAACGGTTCCTCCAAGCTGGATTTCACCGCTAACTACATCCGCCTGTACTCCTCCGAGGGCGTCAACTACAAGAACATGATGGCGAAGCCCGCTGATTACGAGGAAGCCCTCTTCGGCGCGCGTGCCGCCAAGACGCAGGAAGAAAAGAAGGAACTGCTCAAGACCGCTGCCCGCCTGTTCAGCCACGACTATGCGCTGGTGGTGGCGACCGGCTATCAGCCCGCGTACTGCTTCGCGCAGGAAGGCGTGCATGATACTGGTGTCTGCACCACGACTGCTGAAGCGTGGACGCCGAACTGCGCGTGGAAGGAACAGTAATCATTCCTGACAAGCGTTTCTCCCTGCGCATCCGCTAACAACGGGTGCGCAGGGAAGCCGCCGCCGTATCTTTCTTCCTCTTGGTGCGGCGGCGGTGAATTCTTCCTCTACATGCAATTGATTCAACCAACGAAGGAGAATGGCTATGGAGATGTTAATGAAACCCCAGCTTTGTGTCAGCTCGAATGCTACGGACGACTATCTGCGCTATCTCCGCCAGATGAACATCTCCCATTGCTTTGTCATGTTCCGCAACGAGGAGACGAATTACGACGCGGTCAACCGGACGCTGGAACGCGTTCGGGCGGCAGGGCTGACGGTGGATGATGCCGGCAACGGCTTCCTCTACAAGCACACGTCCATTCAGCTGGGTCTGCCCGACCGGGATGAATGGATTGCCAAGTATAACGATTTGAACCGCTGGCTGGGCAACGCCGGGGTGAAGGTCGGCTATGCGACATGGGATACGGGGCGCGTCAGCACGTCGTGGTGGAAAGCGGGCGAACATACCCACGGGGCAGTGGGCCGCATTGTGGACATGAACGAGATTTATGCCCGCAAGCCCGCCTTTGGTCAGGAATACGACTACGACACCATGTGGAACAACTTCGAATATTTCTTGCGTGCCGCGCTGCCGGTGTGCAAGGAAGTCGGCATGAAGCTGGCACTCCATCCCTGCGACCCGCCCGTGCGCTTCTATGAAGGCTGCGCGAGCATCATCATCAGCGGCGACGACTACCGCAAGGCGCTGCGCCGCGCCGATGAGATTCAGCAGGAGCTGGGGCTGGGGACGGACGAACATTATCTGGGCATCAAGTTCTGCTGCGGCTGCTGGCTGGAAGGCGGCGAAAAGTTCGGCAACGTCCTGACGGATTTGACGGACTTTGTGCAGCAGAAGCGCGTTCACATCGTCCACTTCCGCAACGTTTCTTCTCCGCTTCCCTACTTTGAGGAGACGCTGCTGGAGGACGGGTACATGGACATGTACAAAATCATGGATGTGCTGGTGAAGAACGGCTACGACGGGACGATTTACGTCGATCACGTCCTGCGCTACGACGAGCAGACCGGCGGCGAAAAGACCTCCTTTGCCTATGCAACAGGCTACATGAAGGGCTTGATGGCGGCGGCGTATCATCAGCAGAAATAAAGGTCAGCCGAAAACAGGGAGAATCGTATGAGCATACGCGAGTACCCGAAAAAACCGGGAATCAGCCGCTTTGTCGCGCCGTGGGATACCAGCGGCTGGTATTTCATGGCGGAGCATTTCGCGCCGGGATGCCGGATTTACAGCAATGCCGACATCACCGTGACCGAATGCCCCGAAATTCTCATGGGCTGCGACTACATCGTGACATACGATTCCGCGACGGATGGCTTCGATGACAAGCAGGAAGTGGATTTCTTCATCGAGCAGACCGGGGAAGTATACGCGGCGCTGGACGCGGACGCCCCTGCGGATTTTCCGACGGGCTTTGCACGCACGGATTTGGTCGTCAGGACGGACGCAGGCGACACCTATCGCCTGTTCATGCGCCCCTACGCACGCGGTGCGCATGTCCATTTGGACGCTTTCTCCAGCCCCGGACGGCACTTCTTCGTGGTCTTCCGCCCGACGGAAACAGAAACGGAAAAGCCGCTGCCCGAAGCAAAGCGCTTCTCCGTGGCGGAACGGCACGAGACGCGCGAAACATGCTGGTTTGTGCATGACTGCTTTGCACAGGCGAATCTGTCCGGTTATGACTGCCGCGGCGACGTGCGGGTTTGCGCGGAAGCGGACAACCCCAAGCGGCACTATCTCCGCCTGCAAAGCGGCGCGGGGATTTCGCGCGCCTGCGAAACAAGCGGACAGGATGAATTGTCGATGGTGCTGGATGTTCCCGCGGGTACGGCGACGCTCAACTTTGCGGGCGTAACCGTGCAGCTGGGCAGCGCACAGGCAAGCATCAACGGGCAGAACGTGCCGAATATTGCGGACAGCCGCTATGTGGTGGCGTTCAAGCGCTTCCATGCGCCGCAGCGCTGCGAGGTGTGGCTGAATAATCGCCCGGCGATGATGTGCGCGTGCGACGCGGCAGCGAAAACGCCGTTCACACTGACAGCATCGGAAACGGGTGAAATCCGCCTGAACCGCGTGGACTGGAAAGACCAGACGGATGTGCCGATGATGGCAGAAACCTTCGCGTCGATGCCGATGAATTGCCGCTTGATGGCGGAGGCGCAGGGGAACATCCTGCAGCAGCGCGGCATTGGCAGCTTCCTGCGCGTGACAGGCAGCGGTGCGGTGACGTTCCCGGCGATCCGGCGGGAAGCAATGGTGGAAATCACCTGCCGTGCAAGTGGTGAAGAATCCGCCGTGTTCCCGGAAGTTCGGGATGCGGACGGACACACAATCATGAAGGCGGCGCTCTTTGCAAACAGCCTGTTCCTCTCCGATGGCGAGGAATGGCGACGAATCTGCGGCGGATATGCCCCGTGGCAGTATTTCCCCGGCGGAAACTGGTATCGCCTGACGATTTCGCTGGATTTTGCGTCGCACACGTTTGATGTGAATGTGGATGGCGCGCTTCGGGCGAAAGGATTCCGGATGGCGTTTGACGCGGAGAACGCGGCGCAGGTGCTGCTGACGGCTGCGGACGGCGCGGCGGACTGGTGCGGATTGCGCGTGTGGGATGCCTCGAACCTGAGCCGGAACATGCTGCCGCCGGGCGAGAGATTCAACGTGCGCGACTACGGTGCGAAGGGTGACGGAAGTACGCTGGACACGCTGGCGATTCAGCGGGCGCTGGATGCGGCGAAAGGCAAAGGCGGCGTGGTCGTCGTGCCGGAAGGAACGTACCTGACCAAACAGGTGCAGCTCTGCTCGGACACGATGCTCTGGCTGGACAAAAACGCGGTGCTGCTGGCATCGCAGAATTACGCAACTTATCCGCATGTCGTGCCGTGCGAAAGTCTGGTGGCTGTGCGCAACACCGGGCGGGCGCTGGTCTATGCCGAGCGTGCGCGGAACATCAGCATTTCCGGCGGAGGCGAATTGAACGCGAACGGCCGCTGCCGCTTCAAGGTCAACGACCCGAAGGGCATCAACAAGCTGTACACGTCGCGCCCGGACAACCTTTATATGGCTTGCTGCGAGGATATCCGCGTGTCCGACGTGCGGTTCACCAGCGCCGCCTACTGGACGCTTGTTCCGCTCTCCAGCCGCTTTGTGACGCTGGAGCACCTGATGCTGGACTGCATGAACACCCCCAACCGCGACGGCATTGACCCCGTGGACTGCCACGACCTGAGCGTGTGGCACTGCTGCATTATGGCGGGCGACGACGGCTTCTGCCTGAAAACGGCGGACAGAATGGGCTGCCGGAACATCTTTGCGGAGGACTTGGTCATCCAGTCGCTGGCGAGCGCCATCAAAATTGGCACGGATTCTTACGCGAAGGTGGAGAATGTCACGGTACGGCGCTGTATCCTCAAAAATGTCAACCGATGCGGCATTGCGGTGGAAACCGTCGACGGTGCGGCGATTCGCAATTGCACCTTCGAGGACATTGACATGACGGACTGCGGCGGCCCGATGTATATGACTATCGGACACAGAAACCGCAAAGCACCGCAGCTTCCGGTGCGAGTGGGGTCGATGGCGCACATCGCATTCCGGCGCATCGGCTATCGCGCGCCGTATCTGTTCAGCCGCTGCAAAACGGTCTATGAGAGCCTGTTCATCGGCGACAGCGCGGAGAACAAAATTCGCGATGTGCTGGTGGCGGACTGCGATTTGCTGCTGCCGGGCGGATGCCGGCATGGCGTGGATGCGCCGCAGCCCATCGGGGAGAAGTACCCGGAGTACGACCGGCATGGGCTGTCCTCCGGGGCGGCGTTCACACTTCGCTTCTGCGAGGATGTGCGCTTTGAGAACAATGTCATTCAGACGGAAAGGCCGGATGTGCGTCCGCTGGTGATGATTCACGATTGCTGAAAGGAGCGGTTTTATGGCATTCAAGCCTCATGGCATCGTTGTGCCGATTGTAACGCCTGTCACGCAGGATGGCAAGTTCAACGAGAAGGCGTATCGCGATTTGATTGAGTATCTGGCAAGCAGCGGGATTCACGGCGTGTTCCCCTTCGGGACGACGGGCGAGTTCTATGCGCATGATATGGGCTTCTACCGCGAGGTGCTGGCGGTGACGAAGGACGCGGTGCGCGGGCGCATGGACATCTACGCCGGGGCGAACAATATCACCACGCGCGGCGCGGTGGAAATCGCCAAGGCGGTGGAGCAGGTTGGCGGCATTGATGCGCTGAGCGTCTTGACCCCCATGTTCGTCAGTCAGACGCAGTACGAGGTGTCCGAATACTACCGCGAAATCGCCTCCGAGACGAATCTGCCGATTATCATCTACAACAACCGCCCCAAGACAAACGTCACCGTTGAACCGGCAACCATTGCCAAGCTGGCGGAAATCGACAACATCATCGGCGTGAAGGATTCCACGGGCGACATGACGAATACGGAAGAGTATCTCCGTCTGACGCGCGGGATGGACAACTTCCACGTCATGATGGGACGCGACACGCTGATTTACGCCGCGCTGTGCTACGGGGCATCGGGTGCGATTGCATCCTGCGCCAACGTTGCGCCGAAGATTGCGGTGGATATCTACGAGAAGTTCCGCGCGGGTGATGCGGCGGGCGCGCTGGATGCGCAGTTCCGCTTCTCCGCCCTGCGAATCGCAACCAACATGGGCACGTTCCCCGTTGTGCTGAAGGAAGCGCTCAAGCTCATCGGGCACGACTGCGGCGACTGCGTGAAGCCCATTCAGCCGCTGAATGACGAACAGCGCGCGCGGCTGAAAACTGTCCTCAAGGACATGGGGCTGCTGTAAATTGCTTTCCCGCCTGATTCAAACAGGCTGAAAGATAGAATTGCGTAATTAAGGAGGATTTTTGATATGAAGATTGCATTCATTGGTCTGGGAATCATGGGCAAACCGATGGCGAAGAACCTCATCAAGGCGGGTCATGAGCTGTTTGTGTTTGACCGCAATCCGGCGGCGAACGAGGAAATGAAGGCGGCGGGCGCGAATATCTGCGCTTCTTCTGCTGACACGGTGAAGAACGTTGATTTGGTCATCACCATGCTGCCGAACAGCCCGCAGGTGAAGTCCGTCATGCTGGAAGAGGACAAGCTGGCGGATGCAATGCCCAAGACGGCTGTGTTCATTGACTGCTCGTCCATCAACCCGGTTGCGTCCCGCGAAATCGCGGCGGAGCTGGAAAAGCGCGGCATTGACATGCTGGATGCGCCTGTGTCCGGCGGTCAGCCCAAGGCGATTGACGGCACGCTGTCCTTCATGGTCGGCGGCAAGGAAGAAGTGTTCAACCGCTTTAAGCCCGTTCTGGCGAGCATGGGCTCGTCCGTGGTGCTGTGCGGCGGTATCGGCGCAGGCAACGTGACCAAGCTGTGCAACCAGACCATCGTGGCGGTCAACATCGCAGTGCTGGCGGAAGCAATGCAGATGGGTCAGATGTGCGGCGTTGAGCCTCAGAAGATTTTCGAGGCGATTCGCGGCGGTCTGGCTGGTTCTACCGTCATGAACGCGAAAGCGCCGATGATGATGGATCAGAACTTCGAGCCCGGCTTCCGCATTGACCTGCACATCAAGGATTTGAAGAACGTCGTTGATGCGGCAAGCGCGGTGGATGCCCCGATTCCGCTGACGCAGGCGGTGCTGGAAATGATGAAGGTGCTGCACAAGGACGGCTGCGGCGCCTGCGACCATAGCGCGCTGCTGAAGTATTACCAGAAGCTGACCGGCGAAGTGCTGCATCACTAATTCGCTGATAGATTCATTTTCGGCAGGCAGGAAAGATTGCTCCTGCCTGCCGTTTGTGGTATGATGAACCCGATGGAAGAAAGGAGAATCCGCTGATGAAAATGCTCTTTGCGTCCGATTCGTTCAAGGGGTCGCTGACGGCGGTGGAAATCTGCGATTTACTGCAAGAAGCCGCGGCTGACATTTTCCCGGATGCGGAAACGGTGTCGCTGCCCATTGCCGACGGCGGCGAAGGCACGGTGGATGCGCTGCTTTGCGCAATGGGCGGAAAACGGATGACGACGCGTGTGACCGGCCCGCTCTTTGCGCCTGTGGATGCGCAGTGGGGCTTGCTGGGCGACGGACAGACGGCGGTGCTTGAAATGGCGCAGGCGAGCGGCTTGCCGTATGTGCCGGCGGCGCAGCGCGACCCGCGAAAAACGACCAGCTTCGGCACGGGCGAGCTGATGGCGCAAGCCATTCGGTGCGGCGCGAAATCACTGCTGATTGGCATTGGCGGAAGCGCAACGAATGACGGCGGGCTGGGGATGCTAAGCGCCTTGGGCGCGGTGTTCACAGATTGGCAGGGAAAGCCGGTTCCCCCAACAGGCGGGGCGCTGGCGGATGTCTGCCATGCGGATTTTTCCGGGCTGATGCCGGAACTTGCGGCTTGCCGCATCACCGTGCTGTGCGACGTGACGAACCCGCTGCTGGGCGCGACGGGCGCGACGTACACCTACGGTCCGCAGAAGGGCGCAACGCCGGAAATCTGCGCGGAACTGGAAGCGGGCATGAAACACTATGCGCAGGTCGTCGAAAACACTATTGGACGCAATATTGCGGATTTCCCCGGCGCGGGTGCGGCGGGTGGATTGGGCGCGGCGCTGGGCGGCGTGCTGAAGGCGACGCTGAAAAGCGGCATAGACGCGGTGCTGGAAACGGTTCACTTTGACGAGCAGCTCAAACAGGTGAATTTGGTTGTGACGGGCGAGGGCAGAATAGACGGACAGAGCGTGCAGTTCGGCAAAGTGCCGATTGGCGTGGCACGGCGGTGCGCGAAGGCGAATGTGCCGGTGCTGTGCATTTGCGGCGGCATCGGCGCGGGCGCGGAAGGCTTGTTTGACGTTTGCGAAAGCACGATTCAGACGACGGTATCAAAACCCATGGCGCTGTCAGAAGCGATTGAAAACGCGCGGACGCTGTATCTGGATGCCGCCAAGCGCCTTTTCCGCGCTGTGCGCATCGGGCAGAAGCTGCACGTTTGACAGGTATTGACGCGCGTGATACAATAACAGCATCAAGCTCGATCAAGGGGAGAAAACGCCATGTTGAAGCTGCTGGTTGTCACGCCGAACCCTACGGTGTATGACGCAACCGTCCGCATTGTGCAGACGACGAAGTTCGATGCCGAGGTCATCCAGACCACGTCGCGGCAGGTGGTGGAGGATGTATCCAAAGCCATGGAGGGCTGCACGGGCATTGTCGTTGCGCGCGGCAATCAGGCGCAGCTGCTCAAAAAGCATGTGGAGTACCCCGTGTCGGAGATCACCTTTTCCGGGCAGGAAATGGCGGGCTTCGTCAAACAGGCGTGCGATTTGATACCGCATAAGCATCCGAAAATCGCCTTCGTCGGCTTCCGGCATATGTATTCCGACGTGGAGAACATCGGTGCGCTGGCGAACGCGGATGTGAGGGTGTATTATGCGGGCAGCTCGGACATGGTCGCGCAGGTGACGCGGAATGCCATCCAGGACGGCGCGGAAGCCATCATCGGCAGCGAAAACGCCTGCAACTATGCCGCGGCGCAGGGAATTACGACGGTGTTCGTTGACAGCTCGGACGAGTGCATCCGCGATGCGCTCCGCCGGGCACGGCTGGCAATGGATGCCATCAAGGTGGAGCAACGCAGGACGGCGGAGTTCTCCTCCCTGCTGAACTACTCCTTTGATGCCATTTTGAAGCTGAATCCCGACGGCGTGATTGAAATTGCAAACACGGTGGCGGAAAACGCGTTCCACTGCACACAGGCACAGCTGGTCGGCAAGCGCTTCACGGAACTGCCGGGCCTAACGCTGACCAGTGCGGTGTTCGAGTCGCTCAAGGAGCGGAAAAACCTGTATTCGCACGTCGTGATGATACAGAAGGAGCGGTATCTGCTCAATATCGCCTGCATTGATGTCAGCGGGCAGAACTTCGGCACAATTCTGTCGCTGTATGCGTTCGGCTCGGTGGATGACATGCAGGAGAGCATCCGCAAAGACCATGTGCAGCAGGGCGATGCCGCAACGCGAAAATTCGGCAAGTTCATCTCCCACGCGCCGAAAATGCGCCTTGCGCTGGAGAACGCCGCGATGTACGCGCAGTACGAACTGCCGCTGCTGATTTGCGGCGAACCCGGCACGGAGAAAACGCGTCTGGCAGAGTGCATCCACAACGAGAGTCTGCGGCGCGACAAGCAGTTCATTCAGGCGGATGTGAGTACACTGCCAATTGCGAATCAAACTGAACTGCTCTTTGGGCGCGCGACGAGCAACGGGCTTGTATACAATGCGCACAAGGGAACGCTGTACCTGCGGCATGTGGATTTGCTCACGCCCGAAAGCCAGCATCAGCTGCTGAACGTTATTCGCTATGAGCAGTACTACGCGCCGGGGCAATCCAAGCCGATTTGGGCGTCTATTCGTGTGATTTGCTCAACGAACCGGGATTTGCTGGCCATGGCGAAGGCAGGCGAATTTCTGCTGCCGCTGGCGGACAAACTGAACGACTACCGCATTGATTTGCCGCCCCTGCGCGAATGTCAGCAGGATTTTGCCCAGCTGGTGGAGGAAAACATTGCCTTTGCGCGTGTGCACACGCGGAAACAGGCGACCTTCACGCCCGATGCGCTGAAGCTGCTGATGAGCTACTCGTGGCCGAGCAATCAGCGGGAAATGTCAATTTTCTTCGAGAAGGCGTTTCTGCTGACGCGCACCAACCGCATGGACGCGGATTTTGTGCAGCAGCTGCTGTACCCGGAGCGCACGGGCAGCGCACCGCAGCAGCAAGTATTGGTCATCAGCAGCGACGAGGAGCGGGAACTGCGCTGTGCCCTCAGTGAGCATCCGAGCGACCGGGATGCGGTGCTGAAGCAGCTGGGCATCAGCCGTGCGACGCTGTATCGGCGGATGAAGAAGTACGGGCTGCAGCAGGAAAAATAAAGCTGTTTTGGTTCTCCTGCGCCATCTGCCTGCACCGCTTCCGCACAGGCGTCTGGTCGTTCCGTTTGGCGCAGCACTTTTGCCGCAGACGAATTTCACGTCAGCGGCAGTTTTTTATTCAGCAGGGCGGCTTTAGGCGGCTTTACATCCGCCGTGCAGTTTGTTATAATAAAATGACCAAACAATCGGAGGGCAGCCTATGACCATCGCCATTGTGGATGATGAATTGGAGACACGCCAGTATATGCAGGGCTTGGTGGCGCAGTATCTGGCGGAAACGGGACGCATGGCGCAGCTGGTGTTCTACCCGGACGGGGCGTCGTTTCTCGTCGGGTGCGAGCATCCGGACATTGTGCTGATGGACATTGATATGCCGGGTATGGACGGTCTTTCGACGGCGGAGCAGCTGCGGCGGAGTCACCCGGATGCTATCCTGATTTTCACCACGCGCCTCAGCCAATGCGCCATCCGCGGCTATGAGGTGGACGCCATCGGCTTTCTGGTCAAGCCGGTGACGCTGCCGGGGCTGACTGTGAAGCTGAACAAGGCGTTCAAGCGGGTGGAGTACCGGCAGTCGAAAATCTGCCTGAAAACGAAAGACAACATCCTGTTCTTGGAGAAAAACGAGATTTACTATGCCGAGGGCAGCAATCACCATGTCATTTATCATACGGCGCAGGGCGAATTCCCTGTCCGCTCGTCCTTGCAGGAGGCGGAAGAACAGTTGGGCGCGGAATTCAGCCGAAGCTCGCATTCCTATATCGTCAATCTGGGCTTCGTGACGATGGTCGGAAAGAACGATGTGACGGTTCACGGCGAGGCGATTCCGCTGTCGCGCGCGATGCGCAGGGACTTTCTGAATGCGGTCAACCGCTATTACGGCGTGAGGTGACGAAGATGCTGATGAACTTGGCGAATTACCTGAACAATGATTTTCCATTCCATATGTTCTTCGCAATGCAGATTCTGCTGGCGGAGGGGCTGTTCGTCGTGCGGATGAAGTCGCGGCTGCGCCCGCTGAAAATCGTGCTGCCGGTGGTGCTGTGCTACTTGGTGCTGGGATGGTTTCATCCGATGCTGGGGCATCGCTTTGTGCGCGTGGCGGCGTTTTTTGCCGAATCGCTGCTGGTGCTGTGCCTGACGATGGACGTTCCGACGACGAATGCGCTTTGCATCGGCATTTCCTCTTATGCGATTCAGAATCTGGCGTTCAAGGTCGGCGGACTGGCGACATGCTGGATGACCAAGTCTCGCGAGCCGCTGTTCTATCTGCTCTCCAGCGCATCGTTTGTGGTGGTGTACGCCGTGTGCTACCTGATGTTCGTGCGGCGCTTCCCGGAGAACGGCGATTTGAAGCTCGGCAACTGGAAGGTGCTGTTCCTGACGCTGGTGACGCTGCTGACGGTGTTTGTACGTTCCGTGTCGCTCCCGACGGATATTTCGCTGCTTGACCGCCTGTTCTCGATTCTCTCGGTCATTATGGTGATGGTGCTGATTTACCAGTGTATGTACGCCGATGAAATGCGCCGCGAGAAGGAAATCATCGAGAGCCTGCTGGCGCGGGAGGAATCCAGGCATCAGCTGCTGGGCAAGACGATTGACAGCATCAACATGAAGTGCCACGACCTGCGCTATCACATTGATACCTACCGCCGGACGCAGCAGCTGGATGAACACGCGGCGTTTTTTGACGAGGTGGAGCAGGAGATTCAGCGCTATGAGTACACGTTCCACACGGGCAATGCGGCGCTGGATTCGGTGCTGTCTGAAAAGAGCCTGTATTGCAGCGCAAATCACATTCTGCTGACGACGATGCTGGATGTATCGCTGCTCGCGCCCATTGAAAAGTCCGATATCTATTCCATCTTCGGCAATGCGCTGGACAACGCGATTCAGGCGGTGATGGCGGAAGCGCCCGAAAACCGCAGCGTCAATATCCGCGTCAGCGACGTGGTGGGCATGACGCAGATTGTCTTCGAGAATTTTTGCAGCAAGCCGCCGGAAATGCACGAGGGACTGCCGAAGACGGAGAAGAACACACAGTACCACGGCTTCGGACTGCGCTCCATCCGCTATATTATCGCGAAGTACGACGGGCATATGAGCATCGACACGAAAGACCAGATGTTCACCCTCTCACTTCTGCTGCCGCGTCCGCAGCAGTCCGCATGACGATTTACGCACAAAAAACAACCGGTTTCGACACGAATGCGCTTCGTGTCGTTTTTTTGTGATAGAATCCGCACATCAAAGGGGGCGCTGAGCCCTCATAGAAAGGGAAAGGTGTCCATGAAACGCACAAAACTCTTGGCACTCTTGACATCCATCTCCTGTGTTCTCCTGACGATTGTTCTGGTGGGCAGTTACTTCACGGCTGCTTACGCCATGATGATCAACAAGGAACTGGGCATCGTGACCACGAGCGTGGTGACGGATGACCCCAGCAAAAACGCTACCTATTACGCCTCCAGTTTCCTGAAGGAAGACGGCACGCGTGACGATGATGCGCTGACCGCGTGGCAGAAGGCGCTGTGTGAGCAGATTCAGGGCGAAGGCTCTGTGCTGCTGACGAACAACGGCGCGCTGCCGATGGAAAAAGGACTGGGCGTGACCGTTTTCGGCCGCGGCGCAGTTGATACCATCTATGGCGGCACGGGTTCTGGTCAGGTTGATACCAGCAAGGCGGCGACAATGACCAGCGCGCTCACGGCGGCGGGTCTGAACGTCAACACTGCGATGATGGACTGGTACAGCGCGCAGATTGCGCAGATGAAGGAAGACAAGACCAACCGCTCCACGCCCGGCATGTTCACCGAATATGCGGCCGTCCCGGCGGCGACCCGCATTGCCGAGGTTTCGGCGGACGCGGTGGCATCTTCCGGCGTGAATCTGGACGGCTACAAGGATGCGGCGATTGTCGTTATCGGACGCTCCGGTGGCGAAGGCGCTGACCTGTACACCGGCGAATTCACCGACGGTACGTCGTACTTTGAATTGCAGGATTCCGAGCGTGAGCTGCTCAAGTATGTGGCTTCGCAGGGCTTCAGCAAGACGATTGTGCTGATTAACTCCTCCAACGCCATGGCGATGGACTGGGTGAACAATCCGGAATACGGCGTGGATGCCTGCCTGTGGATCGGCGGCCCTGGTCAGTACGGTCTGAACGCGGTGGCGCAGATTCTGGTGGGCGACGTGAACCCCTCTGGCCGACTGGTGGACACCTACTCCGTGTCCTCCCTGTCCTCCGCGGCGATTCAGAACTTCGGCTCCTATGTCTACACCAATGCGGATGAAGAGACGGGCACGGTCGGCGGCGTGACGATTGACGGCGTGCCGGGCGACAAGACGAAGGTGCGCTATGCGATTCACTATCTGGTGGAATCCGAAGGCATCTATGTCGGCTACAAGTACTACGAAACGCGCTATGAAGATGCGGTCATGGAGCAGGGCAACGCGTCCGGCAATGCGGGCATCTTCGCGTCCAAGGGCGACAGCTGGGTGTACGGCGAGGAAGTCGCGTATCCCTTCGGCTATGGCATGTCTTACACCACGTTTGAACAGGCGCTGGAAAGCGTGACCTACGACGCGGCAACCGACAGCTTCACCGTGCTGGTGAAGGTGACGAACACGGGCAACGTCGCAGGCAAGGAAGTCGTGCAGGTCTACGGTCAGCAGCCGTACACCGAATTCGACCGCGCGAACGCGATTGAGAAGGCGTCTGTGCAGCTCGTCGGCTTCGGCAAGACGAATGTCCTCCAGCCCGGTGAATCCGAGACCGTCTCCGTGACGGTTGACCGCAAAGAATTGACGGTTTACGACGAACATGTCAACAAAACCTACATTCTCGAAGCGGGTGACTATTACCTGAGCGTTGGTCTGGATGCACACGACGCGGTGAACAACATCCTCGCGGCGAAGGGCTATGCCCCCATCGCACAGGAAACGCCGGCTGCGGAAGGCGCAGAAGAGGCGGAAACCGCAACGCTGACCGCGAACGGCGCGGCGGCGATGGATGCCCCTGGCGACGCGGCAAAGGTCTATAAGTTCACGGTCGATAGCGACGACAATGCGACGTACAGCGTGTCCGGCACGGGCTACAAGATTACCAACCAGTTCGGTGGTGCGGATCTGAACAGCTACGGCGAGAACCTCGTGACGTACCTGTCCCGCAGCGACTGGCAGGGCACTTGGCCGGTTTCTTATGACAGCCTGACGGCGAACGATGCCATCATCAACGGTCTGCAATTCAACTACACGGCGGAAGCGCCCGACGAGACGGTCATTACGGGTTCAACCGCGACGAACTACACCTTGGCGAACCTGATTGGCAAGGACTACGACGACCCGATGTGGGTGGATCTGCTCAATCAGCTGACGCTGACGGATTTGGCGGAACTGGTTGGCCACTCCGGCTACGGCACGCGGGCAATCGACTCCATCGGTCTGCCCGCGACGGTGGCAGCGGACGGCCCGCAGGGCATCAAGGCGACGTATGCCGGCAACAACTCCACGGTGGCGTATACCTCCGAACCGGTCATGGCGGCGACGTTCAACACGGAAATCCTCTACAATGTCGGTCTGTCGATGGGCGAAGATGCGCTGCGCTCCGACAACCGCGTGGTTGGCTGGTACGGCCCGGCGATGAACATCCACCGCACGCCTTACTCCGGTCGTAACTTCGAGTATTACTCCGAGGACGGCTTCCTGTCCGGCAAGATGGCGGCGCAGGAAGTGGCAGCGGCTCGCTCGAAGGGTCTGGTCGTCTACATCAAGCACTTCGCGCTCAATGACTTTGAGACGTACCGCCAGTCGGTCGCAACCTTCGCGACGGAACAGGCGATTCGTGAAATCTACCTGAAGGGTTTCCAGTACGCGGTGGAAGAGGGCGGTGCGAACGCCGCTATGACCTCCTTCAACCGTATCGGCACGCGCTGGGCAGGTGCGCACAGCGGACTTTGCAACGAAGTTCTGCGCAAGGAATGGGGCTTCGTCGGCGTGACGCTGACGGACGCTGTTATGGCGAACCGCAACTGGATGGACGTTTCCATCGGTCTGGAAGCGGGCAATGACACTTGGCTGTCCTCCGGCGACTGGCTGGTGTCGAAGATTGAAGGCTGGGCGGCGGAAGACGGCAAGCTGCTGAACAACCTCCGCACTTCGGCGAAGAACTTCCTCTATACCTACGCGAACTCTGCCGCCATGAACGGCATGAACGAAACCAGCCACATCGTCCACACGACGTCTTGGGTCGAGACGGGCATGCTGATTGCGCGCATTGTGCTGATTGTGCTGACAGCGCTCTTCGGTCTCGCGATGCTGGTGTCCTACTTCATGGACGTCAAGAAAAAGGCGGCGTCCGCTGACCGCAAGACGGTTTCGATTGTCGCAGCGGTGATTGCGGTGCTGGCGGCTATCTTCTACATCATCATTGACACGGCTGCGACCACGAAGATGAATTTCGACGCGGTTGTGCTGGTGCTGCTCCTCGTGTCGGCAGTGTGCTACCTCGTCGCGGGCGTGAAGAAGATTGGTCTGCTGGCGGCGGCTGGTCTGGCATGCACACTGGTTGCGTGGTTCCGTTATCTGGTGACGGAAATCAACTTCCGCATGGATGACCTCGTGCTGATTTTCGGCGGCACGTCCACCATCGGCGCGCTGGGCGTTCCGTTCATCCTCTCCTTCATCCTGATGCTGCTCGCCGCGATTTCGGGTGCTGTCCTGATGACGGGCGCGATGGGGTCGGAAAAGAAGTAATACTATTTCCAAATTCACCCGCGCCATCTGCTTGCGCCGCGCATTCTCATTTGGGAATAGTATAAGCCAGTCAAAAAACGTCCGCGCAGGGGAGTGAACGCTTCCCTGCGCGGACATGAAGACACTGCTGGGGATGATTGCCCTTGGCAGCGTCTTTTTTATATCGTGCAATTGCGAATCGCAAAGTGTGTAAAAATACGTCATTTACACGCGTTCTTTACTGAAAACAAGGCGGCAGGCTGACGAGAATCGCCACCCTACCGTGCTGTATCAGTTCCTGAAGATGGAGCGGCTCGGCGCATCGCTGCCGCACTCCGAGCAGATGTGGATGCCGCGCTTGTTGAGCGTGCCGCATTTGGGGCAGCGCCAAGTGGTGGGGTCAAGATGCTCTTTGCGCAAAACGCGCGTTTGCAGGATGCCCCAAATGCGGCAGAGTGCGGAAAGAACGAGAAATACGATACTGATGGTGAAGTAGGCATTGTAATTGTTGGCACAGTGCACCCTGAAATGAAAGAAGCCTGATGAGGAAGCGCGGGGTGAAAAGCCAAACTCGCTGCCGAGCGCTAATGCAAGCGCAATGCTCTGCGCTTCGGTGGGATTGGCCTCAAACTAGCGATAACAGACGTAGCCAAAGCAGCTGACAAGGAAGAACAATGCGGCAAAGACGAGGAGAACGCGGGCGATGGATTTAGTCATGAAAACAACTCCTTTGCTTGAAAGTGTGGGGGTTATTGCATCGGAAGCAGCTGAATGTCAACCCATAGGGCGGGGCGAACGGCAATGTCCTTATGGTTAACATCAGCGGTCCAGAGAGAGTTGTCACAGGAGACGATTATGATGCTACGCTGGTTGCCGCCGGGCGACGCAAGTACCATTTCCCGGCAGAAAGACCGTCGGTGGTTTCATGGTAAGGACTTGTATATGCTCCCTGTGCCAGTGCATACGCCGTTGGTGCTACAGCTGACTTCTTGTTAAAGGTGTCAAAGAAATCTGCACCGAGGTATTTGTTTGCTTCTTTATAACTCAGCAAGAATACCTTGTCCTGCGTGTTGTTTCCAGCGCTTACACTGAACTCACCCTGATTCTTACTATTATCCACACTTGCTGTTAGGACGGCCGTCTGCTCAGTGCTGCTGAACGCTTTGGTGTAAAATGTCCCGTTCAGCCACTTCCGCAGGGTGCAGGTTTCCCATGTAACGTTAGTCAATTCTGTGTTGTATGGCTGCACATCCAGTCCGTAGTGACTAATCAACAGGGCGTTGCTTCCTTCGCGATCTAAAACAAGCCATTCAATCGGTGTTGCGTCGTTTCCTACATTTGTCTGCGGATATGTCCCCAAAACGACATAATTGCCCACTGCAAACTTTATGTCGCGCGCGGCTGCCATAAGATTGCCATCTGTTGTCAGTAATTTATCAACATCCTTGTATCCAATAATTGTCGTATAAATAGTGTATGCTTCATTATACTTTGACACAGCATTTAGGTTGGTTGCCTGCTGGTATTTTGTTTCGGTAATTTGCGTTGCTGCGTCGCTGTAATTGCCCAACTTTGTAAAAACAGCAATCGCGGCTTCATATTGTCCGCTTTCTCGCAAAGCAGTTGCTTGCTGGTATTTCGTTTTGTTAATTTGCACTCTCACGTCGCTATAATCGCCCAATTTTGAAAAAGCGGCAATTGCAGCCTCATATTGTCCGCTTTCTCGCAAAGCGGTCGCCTGCTGGTATTTCGTTTTAGTAATTTGCGTTTCCGCGTCGCTGTAATCGCCCAAATCAGCAAAAGCAGCAATCGCATCTTCGTATTGTCCGCTTTCTCGCAAAGCGACGGCTTCCTGGTACTTCTGATTCGGAATCGCCTGATTTACCATATACCATGCTGTCATGCCAATGATAGCAATCAAAAGAACCGAAAGTATGATGATTAGTGACTTGATTTGTTTTTTCATATAATGATTCCTCCCTAAAATTCTTGATGTGTAAATGAACGAAAGTGCGATGGCACGCAGTTGCCGACATTGTAGGTGTGTACAAATCATAAGCTTATGCGCGCTGACGGCAATGATGTTCGAGACGCTCTTGCAGATGCAGCTGACGGCAATGTGTTCGTTTGCTCCGTACAGCCAAACGAAAGCGTAGAGGCTCGGATTATTCATTACAAAAGCGTAAGGTGATTATTGTAACGAAAGTGGGTGAATGTCAACCCATAGGGCAGGACGAAGAAAAGCTTCGTCACCGGGGTTATATTTACAGCTAAGTGCGCCGATTGGCAGCACGCATGCGGCAGTGTTCTGTGCAGAACCAGGCGACCGAAGCCACCAAGTTGCAGCAACGTCACCGTCAGTAGTATATCCCTGAATGAGGAACATTTCACACTTCGCCGATGCATATGCTGTCCGTGCTACACGCGGCTTCATGTTGCTTATCTCATCAAGGTTTTGCCACCAGGCTTCATAATACGTATTAACGTCAAAGTACTTGTTTGCTTCCGCATAACTTAATAAGAAAATTTTGTCTTGTGTGTTGTTACCTCCATTTGTATTCCATTCATTGTAACATTGACTTTCACTATTATCAACGGTCGTTGTCAGAATTACCGCTTGTTCGGCTGAGTCGAATGCCCGATTGAAGAAGTACTTGTTCAACCATGCCCGCAATGTGCAGGTTTCCCATGTTGCGTCGTCACGACTTGCATTGTACACTACTTTATCCAGTGCATAACGACTAACCAACAATGCTTTGTCTCCATCTCGATCCAGGACAATCCATTCAATCAGTGCTTTGCTGTTTCCGTCCTTGCTCTGCGGGTACGTTCCAAAGAAAACATAGTTGCCTATGGAAAATTCCGCATCAAGCGCTGCTGCGGCTTGGGCAAGCAAATCATCAGCATCTCTGTATTCCGAAATTGATGCATAGATAGCGTGGGCTTTGCCATATTTTTCAGCAGACATTAGATTGTTTGCTTGCTGATACTTCGTTTCCTTGATTTGCGTTTCCGCGTCGCTGTAATTGCCCAAATCAGCAAAGGCAGCAATCGCGTCTTCGTATCGTCCACCGTCTCGCAAAGCAACTGCCTGCTGATACTTCTGATTCGGAATCGCCTGATTTACCATATACAATGCTGTCATGCCAATAATAGCGACCAAAAGAATCAGAAGCATGATGGTAAATGACTTGGTTTGCCTTTTCATCCGTTTGTTACCTCCCTAAAATCCTTGATGTACAGAATGCCGAAGAGACCGAAGCGAAAAAGAGTGTCAGGATGACGGCACCCGCCATCCTGACATGTGGGGAAATGGTAAAATTGAGAGCAAGCGGGACTGTGCCGTGGGGAATTGGGATTACATGCTGCCGGTGTTGATGTTCACGTTGACGGATGCGCCGTGACCGCGGTTGCCGGCGTTGTAGGCGGCACACAGGTCGTTCAGACCGGTGATGAGCTTATGCGCACCGACGAGCGGGCCGATGCCGAACAGCAGCACGCCGAAGATGTACCAGCACAGAACCTTGCCGCCGGTGGTGTCGTTTGACACGCCCTTGCGGATGCAGTTGGCGGCAATGCGGTCGCCCGCGCCGTACAGCCAGACGAAATCGTAGATGCCCAGCGTAAGAATGGAGAAGACGATGCGGGCGAGGATGCCGCGGGTCTTCTTGCCATCGCCTTCGCAGACGATGTTCATGTCGCGGGCGTAGGCAGACCAGAAGAACAGGGTGTAAATGCCCAAGGTGATGATGCTCAGCAGAATGAGCTTGATGAGGCTGCGGTTCGTTTGCATGGGTGATTCCTCCTGTGGGGGTGTAGAGTGGGGTGTAAGGGGGAGCTTGCTCTCAATTGTACACGGGGGATGATTGGAAAATGCTACACTGTACTAAAAGGAATGCGGTGGGATGAATGCTCTGTGGTTTTCAGAACTATTGTGCAATTTGGAGCTTTTAAAGACCGGACAGGCGTTCTAATTGCTTCTTCACCTGCTTTTCTACCTGCTGTGGAAGGGAAAATGCCAAGCGTGATGACACTATATAGTAGACTTTGCCTTTTATGGCAACTTTAATCCACTCTGCGCCATCTTCTGTCTCAACATAACCTAACACCATAATTTTCCCGCCTGCAGAAATATAACAAGAACTGGTGCCATTAGGTTCGTCGTAGAAATAGGAACCTCGTTCAAGAACAACCTCGAATCCATCATATTCAAACGGAATGCCGACATTGTTGGCAACTTCTTCAAGCGTTATTTTTTCTGCTCGTGCAGCAGCTGAACGTTCATACGCCGCATCTTCCGCATCTTTATGAAAAATGCGTGTGGTTAATGAAGCACTATATGTATCATAATATTTCTGTGTTTCTTCAAGCCCGGTGTGGCGCGTTACAAGCCAAAGCTCAGTCAATGGCAACAAGGCATCTGTACCTTTGTTATAGGCCTCCTGCATACTGCTTTTTACCTGCGCATCAATTATGCTTAATTGCAAAATGTTTTCTTTTGCGTTAATATGGTTTCCTGCGTTGAGTGTGAGCAATCCGCCGATTTGTCCGCCTAATAAAATACCACCGGTTACGCTGGAGAGACTCTGCACCGTTTTGCTAACCCCTTCTGCTGTTGCAAGGGAGCCGATGACTGTAGACGATTTTGCTTTATCAATAATATCTTGTACTTTTTCTCTGCCTTCATCTAACTCTCTAAGGCTCGCTAAGAATCGATGCTCAATATCAGACTTTACATTTTTGCACGCTTGACCAATTGGCGTGTTTTCTCCACACTGCGCTATCATTGCATCTAACTGTGCTATATTGCTATCATAGTTTGCACCGAGTGCGGAAAGAAGCAAAATTTCATCCGCAGTACAAGAGGCAACATTTACGCTGTCAATTATGACACCTAATGCAGTAGAAGCAGTTCCTAAGTGTTCGCTGCCTGCTTGGAATACATCTGGCAGGTTTGCCCTTGTGGCGATTTCTCCAAAGATAGCGATTGCCGAATCAGCAGTGCTATGAACATTTTTTGCTGTTTCGTACCCTGGATTAGAAGTGTTATACGCTTGCCGTACGAGCATGCTTTTAACAAGAGATTCCAGCATAGCCTGCGTTTTTTCCGATGAATCTGATAGGGAGGATGGATCAAAGACAACGCCTAAAAGATCAGAAGCCATTTTATAAAGAACTTCGGGTGTGGCACCATCCTCAATGTAACTATCGACAATTTCGGATGCAACATAAGCAAATTCGGAATCATTCTTGATTTCGTCGATTACTTCATACTGCTTGCTCAATTCAGAACCCTTCTTTTTTGCCTCCTCTGTAAATGACTTTAGCGATTCTTCAGCAGAGTTGCTCGCATCGGGTGCAGCTGTTGGCTTCGCCGTGGATGTTGCCGTGGGCTTCGGCGTTGCCGCAGCCGTTGGCGCAGGTGTCGGAAAGCACAGCGTGCAGTACTTGTATGTGTCATAGCCGTAAGGCGCTTCTGCACCGCAATCCGAGCAAGACCTAATTACAATATGAGCATATTTCCTTGACGGGTCGTGATACTTGTCCATCCGAACAAACTTCGTAAGGTTATGCTCCTCCTGCCGCACCTTCGTTTCATCTGTCTGGTAGCCGCAGGTTTTGCACGTCTTTCGATAAACTTCCGTAACCGAGTGCTGCGTGTCATCTAACTTGCTGTATGTAGGGCCGGAGATGCGTGTGCCATCATTAAAGTCGTGAACATGCTGTGAGCCGCAGATACAAGCGTTGCCGTTCGGGTAGCTGTGTGCCTCAACGACTGTAACGTAATTTTCCGCATTCAGCAAAATTCCGCAATCGCCACATTCGATGCGGAAAATACTGTTTTTTTCGTGTCCGACAGTCCCTTTGTCAACATAGCCGACAACACGAAGAAGAGTCCCTTTCTTGTTGGCGTGGTCGCATGTGTTGGGCTTTGCGTATCAGCAGCTGCACACACCGTCGCTGTTGAAGTTGTGGTCTGCCATCCGCCGCGTTTCATACGTGCGAACAATGATGCCGCAGTCACTGCAGACAATCTTCCGGGTGTCTGTAACGATATGCTGCTGCGTGTTGCCCTGACCGGTGATGCTGGCATACGCAAACTGGTCGGTTACGTTTTTGTGCTTGCAGACGGCGTTGGGGTCAGCAGCACCGCATTCCTTGCACGAACCGTTGGAGAAGTGGTGCGATTCGCTCACTTCCTTATTATACTCGTTCAGCGTTTTCTTACACGAGTCGCACACACGGCGCATGAGCGTGGTCTTCTTGTGCTTTGCGTCGGAAATTTGTGTGTACTTGGACGTGCCCGGAACGTCAGTGTAGGAGGCATGTTCGCACGCTTTCGCCTTCACGGTGATAGCAGAAGAAGATGCGGTTTTGCACGAACCCTGCCCATCAGTGACAGTGGCGGTAAAGACATACTGTCCGGCGGAAGAGGCGGTGATGGCGTAGCTGTCATCCCGCCCGCCGGCAAACGTGTCGATGACCTGCCCATTCAGCGAAATCTGCCATTCGTAGTTATATTGTCCGTCGCCACCGCTGGCGGATGCGCTCGCGCCGATGGTATCGCCCACATAGGCTTCGGCTTTGAGGCGAGAAACGCCCAGCTGCAGCTTCTCATACGTCTTCTGATAGCCGCAGTCCTTGCAGCGCCCGCTGGAATTGAAGCGGTGGGGCTGATCTTCAGTGGTACGCGTATCGCCCAACTTGACAACTTTACCGCAGGTAGCATTGGCGCATACGCGGTCGTATAAGGTCGTGCAAGTATGCTCTTTGGCGTTGCAGGACTTGTAAGAGGGAAAACCGCTTGCTATCACCAATGTTGTGTCTTTGTGCTGGCAGCTACGGCGATAGTCGCACATTTGGCAGTCACCGGCAGCGTCAAAGTCGTGTGCCTGCGTTTCCGTCACCTTGTAGCTCTTGCCGATTTTCTCAAAGCACTTGGTGCAGTACTCGTATTCGTAGCCTGTGATTTTATGCTCGTAATCGGAGATGGACTTGCAGGTGATGGACTTGGACGTATCCCACGCCGTTTCGGTGTTCGTGTGCGGACACCCAACCACCGTAAACGAATCCATCCCCGTATAGTCCCACGTCGAGGTGTTGCCCGGGTCGTTCCCCGTGCAGCACGCGCCCGCCCAGATGCGGTAGCTGTGGTTGTTCTCCCACGTCCAGCTCACGCTGGCGGACGTGCGGGAGGTCCGCTCGTTCGAGCAGATGCTCTCGCCCGTGGTGAGGTCACGGACGGAATAGGCGTAGAATTCCACGTTCGGGGCGGAATCCCAGTAGAGCTTCAGAGCCCCCCTGCCAACGCTGGGCTGAGAGTATGAAAGCCCGATGGAGCTGACCGCCAAGGCGCTGATGGGCACAAGGCTCAAGAGCAATGTCAGGGTCAGGAGGAATGTCAAACAGCGGATTGACCAGTTTTTTGCCGTACGCAACATAGATTTGCTGCCTCCTTATCTTTCCAGAAAAAAGCAAGCGAGATGCGAAGGGGTTATTCCGGCGGATGGGGGAGGAACCGTGCCATCCGCCGGGGAAAGGCGATCACTTCTTCACCTGATACGTCAGCTGATTGCCCGCAATGTCGATTTCGATGTTCAGGGGCGCTTTGTCCTCGAACACGGAGTTCGGCAGTGTGCAGCCGATGACGTATGTTCCGGTGTACATGGGGTTGATGGCTTCCTCGTTGGCGGGGTTCATGACGATTGTAGCGCCACCCTTCGTGTCGGAGTGGGCACGATAGCAAATAATATTGTAGTCATAATTGATTTGGCGAACCCAGCCGGCAAATTCGTATTCGCCGTCGTAAACTACCTTGACTTCGATGTTCTTCATGAATGAAATCGGTTCTTTTTGCAGATTGATGATGTTCAGCTTTAGCCAGACAAATTCAGCATTCATGCCACTGTCCTGCCAAGAAGCGTCTTTATAGGACATGGCAGCGTTATACTCGCGTTTAGGTTCATAATAAACCTCGCTATCTTGAGTGCCGCTGTATATTTTTGTATAGTCTGCGTCCTTATTGAACTGCCCAAAGTAGTCCACCACCAGATACTCCACCGGGGTCACTTTCGCGAAGCCGTCCAGCGTGTAGGTCGTTCCAACCTGAATGTCGTCCAGCGACTGGGTCTGCGTCGCGGCGTTCGGGCCGCCGATGACCTGAATCCCCAAGTCCTCCGCGTAGGCGCTGCTCATTGAGAGCGCAAGGAGCAGGGCAAGAACCAGTGTCAGCATTTTCCGCATGGTGTTTTCCATCCTTTCTTTTTGAACCGGGTTTGTGACGGCTGTTCCGAACTGCATCCTCCTGCTGCAATTCTGCGTGGTGAAATGTATATTACAAAGCGGCTGCTTTGCGAACGAGGGAAAAACGAGGGCGGCGGATGGCTAATCATCATCGTCGTTATTTGGCTTATCGTGCCACGAGAAAAGGGAGCAGAAGAGCGCCAAAGCAATCAGCAGGGTAACATAGGGGTGTGATGATAGAAATACAAATATCCACCCGACAGCCACATAGACAACTTTTTTGGTGAGAAACACGACAAGCCAAAGCACACCGACGATAAGGAAAAACAGAAGAATGGACGTCAGCACATGAATCCCTCCAATTCGAGTGGATAAATCTGTCTGAATTTACCGCGTCGGCGCATCCATTTCCTCTTCCGGCGTGTCAAAAAACGAGAAAAAGGATACTTCTTGTAGTATAAATTTCCCTTGTTTTTTTGTAAAGGTATTTCCACATACATCGAATGTGTATTTTACTTTTTGTGTGCAAAGAATTGCCCAGTTCTGCATAAAAATATGTTATAATTACTTATATTTACGGAAGGGAGTGAGAAACCAATGGACTTGGTGGATGTCTTTCTGCGGTGCATCGGGAAGCACGACATTTCGCAGCATCGGATTAGTCAGATTATCGGTTTTCGCTCGGATAACCAGATGACGCGTGTGACGCAGCGCAAGGTCAGTCCGCGAAAGATGCTGGAGTTTGGTCAGCTGCTGCTGGAACATGCGGCAGAAATTCAGTTCACGGAGGATGAACAGAGAATGATTGCCCACGCAATGGAAAATATTTCTGTTGGGCATGAAAACATGTATGCCTTTGACCACTTTTCCCCGCTGCTCTTGGCGCAGACGCAGTGTAAAACGATGCGGTCTATCCAGATTTACAGCAGTAGCGGCGAAAAGCTGGGTACGCTGGCGGAAATCCTCTGTGGTGCGCAGCAGGTGAATGCGGTTGTGCTGAATTGTACGAACGCGCCCGTGCTGGCCACGCTTGCACAAGGTGCATCCAAAACAATGCTAACCGTCGATTATTACTATCTGGCGGAAAGCAGCGTGATGCGCACTGTGTCCGTGCTGGAGGCGATGTGGCCGCACATGTTCTGCCCGTGGTTTCACCCGCATAGCGTGCATTTGCAGGAGTGCCGCCTGTCTGCTGGCTTGTGGGGCGCGGATATTTTCTTTCTGCGGATTGCTTCGGATGCTCCGAACGTTCCCGCTGGCATTGCCGGGCGCTGGGGGATGTTCATCCTGCAAGCGCCGCAGCGGGCGCTTTTGTGCGAAATCAGCTGTGCGCCGGAAACGCTGCTGCAGCGGAAGGATGTTATCTGCCGCTCGCTCTACAACGATGCGGCGCAGGGGGACTATGTGCAGTATCTGCAATACATCCGCGCGCTGGAGCATCAGCACCGCATCTTCCGCATCAAACCGGACATTGGCTTTGAATTGATTCCGATTGATATTCAGATTGCCGCGCTGGAAGGCACATCCTTCCGCTCGGATTACGAACAGCTGGTGGAGCCTGTGACGCAGATTGCCCGTCAGCGCTATCAGGAGAGCAAGCGGAAAACGTCCCGGCAGTACCATGTGGTATCAAAAGATGCCATGATTCGCTTTGCACAGACGGGTATCCTTAGCGACCACTTTTGGGGGTTCCGTCCCTACACATGCGAGGAGCGTCTGCGAATTTTTGAGGAACTGCTGCACCGCATGACGAGCTCGACCTTGTTCCGCCTTCGCTTCCTGCGGGATGACGCGGTGCTGAAGCCCAGAGAGATTATCTGGTATGAGGACTATGGCGTCTGCATTCTGATGGAAAACTCGGACTATCGGATGGGGGAACATCAGGAACTGATGCTGCGCGATCAGCTGTTTTCGGAGTGGTTCAGCAGTCTTTTCCGCGACCACTTCTGCGACAAATATACATACAGCGACAAGGAAAGCATCGTGATGATGGAGAACATTATTAAAAAATTGCAAAAAGAAAATGCGGGGGGGGGGCAGATGAATTGCTTGCATCCGAGTAGGATGACATTTTTCAATAAAAAAATAGGCTCGAACCTCCTTGCATGGGAGGCTCGAGCCCTGATTTTGCTATTTGCGGTTTTACAGCAGCTGAATATTTGCCTTCCTGCACGCGTCCTGCACGTCCAGCGGCCACAGGCTCGCCTGCACCTCGCCCACATGCGCTTTGCGCAGCAGGTAGACGCACATGCGGCTCTGCCCGATGCCGCCGCCCATCGTCTGGGGCAGCTCGCCATTGAGCAGCGCCTTTTGGAATGGCAGCTCCGCGCGCTCCTCGCAGCCGCGAATCGCCAGCTGACGGCGCAGCGCGTCCGGGTCAACGCGGATGCCCATGCTCGACACTTCCAGCGCAATGTCCAGCAGCGGGTCGTAGAGCAGAATGTCACCGTTGAGTGACCAGTCGTCGTAGTCTGGGGCGCGGCCGTCGTGCATCTGTCCGGAACGCAGCGCGCCGCCGATGCCCGTCAGGAACACCGCGCCGTATTCGCGTACCGCCCGGTATTCGCGTTCCTTCGGCGGCAGGTCGGGATACAAATCCTCCAATTCCTGCGACGAGACGAACGTGATGTCGTCGGGCAGTTCGGGCTTGATGTGCGGATAGTGCGCGCAGACGAAGCCCTCCGTCTTGCGCAGGGTGAGGTAAATCGCGCGGACGGTCGCTTGCAGCGTCTCCATCGTGCGCTGCTTAGGGGTGATGATTTTCTCCCAGTCCCACTGGTCGACGAAAATCGAGTGGATGTTGTCGGTCGTTTCGTCGCGGCGGATGGCGTTCATGTCCGTGTACAGCCCTTCACCGGGCTGGAAGCCGTACGTTTTGAGCGCCTGACGCTTCCATTTCGCCAGCGAATGGACGATTTCCGCCGTTTCACCGGTTTCAAGAACGTCAAAGGATACCGGTCGTTCGACGCCGTTCAGGTTGTCGTTCAGACCGCTGCCGGGCGTGACCATAATCGGCGCGGACACACGGGTCAGGTTCAGCGCGCGGGCTAACTCCGTCTCGAAAAAATCCTTGACCAGTTTGATGGCGATTTCCGTATCCCGCAGGTTCAGCACGGGATTGTAATTCTTGGGGATAATCAGGTGCATAACGCCTTTCCTCCTTGCCGAAGCATAATTGCTAACAGTATAGCACAAAATTCGGCTGAAGCGAACCATTCTGCGCGTAAAAACACCGAAAAAGCAAAGACCGAAACCCTTGACAACGCCCGCCAAAAGCATTATACTGACCTTGTCCCGCAATGAAGGGGAACGCTGGAAGTTCCGTCTGTTCCAGAGAGCCGCGTGCTGGTGGAAGCGCGGTCAGACGCCTGTCAGCCGCTCGCCCCGGAGCGCAAACCGGACGAAGGGTTCGGCGAATGGCGCACGTTACGCGCAAGAGAGGTTCGGCACGTCCGGACAAGCAGAGTGGTACCGCGAAACATCCGTTTCGTCTTTGCAGAATTTGCAGGGGCGGAACGTTTTTTTGTTCCGTCCGAGAAAAGCAGGGAGGAAGCATCATGGAATTCAAACCCTATGACCCTAAAGCCATCGAACCGAAGTGGCAGAAGCGCTGGGCGGACAGTCACGTTTTCGAGGCGAAGAACGACTACACCATGCCGAAATTCTACGGCCTGATTGAGTTCCCGTATCCGTCGGGACAGGGGCTGCACGTCGGGCATCCGCGCTCCAATACCGCGATGGACATCATCGCCCGCAAGCGCCGCATGGAGGGCTGCAATGTCCTTTTCCCCATCGGCTGGGACGCCTTCGGTCTGCCGACGGAGAACTACGCCATCAAGAACAAGGTTCACCCCGCCATCGTGACGAAGAAGAACATCGACCACTTCCGCGAGCAATTGCAGAAAATCGGCTTCTCCTTCGACTATTCCCGCGAGGTCAACACCACCGATCCGTCCTACTACCGCTGGACGCAGTGGATTTTCCTTCAGCTGTTCAAGCACGGGCTGGCGTACAAGTCCGAAATGCCGATTAACTGGTGCCCCAGCTGCAAGTGCGGTCTGGCGAATGAGGAAGTTGTCGGCGGCGTGTGCGAGCGCTGCGGCACGCAGGTCATCCGCAAGGTTAAGAAGCAGTGGATGCTGAAGATTACCGCCTATGCCCAGAAGCTGCTCGACGGCTTGGACACGGTGGACTTCATCGACAAGGTGAAGGTGCAGCAGCGCAACTGGATTGGCCGCAGTGTCGGCGCGGAAGTGGATTTTTCCCTGACCGTGCCGGGCGAGAAGGTGCGCGTTTTCACCACGCGCCCGGATACGCTCTTCGGCGCGACGTACATGGTCTTGTCCCCTGAGCATCCGCTGATTGACAAGCTGAAGGACCAAATCACCAACTACGACGCGTGCATGGCGTACCGCGCGGAGGCCGCGAAGAAGAGTGACTTTGAGCGCGCCGAGCTGGCGAAGGACAAGACGGGTGTGCAGCTGGAGGGAGTCCGCGCCGTCAACCCCGTGACCGGCAAGGAAATCCCGATTTGGCTGAGCGACTATGTGCTGATGACCTACGGCACGGGCGCAATCATGGCTGTTCCGGCGCACGACACCCGTGACTGGGAGTTTGCGCACAAGTTTGGCATCCCGATGATTGAGGTCGTCGCGGGCGGTAATATTGAGGAAGCAGCGTATACCGATATTCAGGACGGCGTGATGGTCAATTCCGGCTTCCTTGATGGCATGAAGGTCGCGCAGGCGAAGGAAGCGATCATTGAGTATCTGGAGAAGAACGGGCTGGGCGAGAAGAAGGTCAACTACAAGCTCCGCGACTGGGTGTTCAGCCGCCAGCGCTACTGGGGCGAACCCATCCCGATTGTCCACTGCGACAAGTGCGGTATGGTGGCTGTGCCGGAAGATCAGCTCCCTGTGACGCTGCCGATGGTGGACAACTACGAGCCGACCGATTCCGGCGAATCCCCCCTGTCCGTCATGCATGACTGGGTGAACACCACCTGCCCGTGCTGCGGCGGCCCGGCGACGCGCGAAACCGACACCATGCCCCAGTGGGCAGGGTCAAGCTGGTACTTCATGCGCTACTGCGACCCGCACTGCGAAACAGCCATTGCCTCGCCCGAAGCGCTTCGTTATTGGCTGCCCGTGGACTGGTACAACGGCGGCATGGAGCACACGACCCTGCATCTGCTGTACAGCCGTTTCTGGCATCTGTTCCTGCATGACATTGGCGTGATTCCCGCGCCTGAACCCTACCAGAAGCGCACCAGCCACGGCATGATTCTGGGCGAGAACGGCGAGAAGATGTCCAAGTCGCGCGGCAACGTCGTCAACCCGGATGATATCATCGACGAAATCGGCGCGGACGCTTTCCGTGTGTACGAGATGTTCATGGGCGCGTTCGATCAGGCGATTCCGTGGAGCACGCAGAGCGCGAAGGGCTGCCGCCGCTTCCTTGACCGTGTATGGCGCTTGCAGGAGAACGTGACGCCCGACGAAGGGTACAGCGAGAAGCTGAACGCGCTCATGCATGAGACGATTAAGAAGGTTTCGCTGGATTATGAAGCCATGAAGTACAACACCGCCATCGCGCAGATGATGACGCTGGTGAATGAGATGGTTTCCGCTGGCAGCGTGACGCGTGGGGAACTCAAAACCCTGCTCCTGCTGCTCAACCCCGTTGCGCCGCACATCACGGAAGAAATGTGGGAGAATCAGGGCTTCGGCGGCACGATGACGTATCAGAAGTGGCCGACGTGGGACGAAGACGCGCTGGTGAAGTCGGAAATCGAAATCGCCGTGCAGGTCTGCGGCAAGGTTCGCGGCCGCGTGATGATTCCCGCCGACATGACGAAGGAACGCGCGGAGACGGAACTCCAGCAGCTGCCGGAAATCCAGAAGATCCTGGCAGGCAAGACTGTGACGAAGGTCATCTTCGTGCCGGGTCGTCTGGTGAACTTCATTGCGAAGTAACCCGCACAATGTAACCTGATTGCATACAATCATTGCCGCAGAGAAAGAAATTTCCCTGCGGCGATGATTTTTTTGCGGACTGGTTGTATACAAGGTGCTTTTCTCACTCTCGCCACCCTCTAACTGCGCCGCGCACGCACACGACCAGCGGCAGCGCCGCCATCATCCCAACCACGCCGCCCGCCATGCCGCCGAAGGCAATCGCCAGCAGCACCGCCAGCGGATGCAGCCGCGTCGCGCCGGAGAGCAGGCGCGGGGAGAGCAGGTTCGCTTCCACCTGCTGCACAAGGCAAATTGCCAGCAGTGTCCACAGCGCTGCCGTCCAGCCGCTTTGCAGCGCCAGCAGCACCGCCGGAACGCCTGCAATGAACGGCCCGATGTACGGAATCAGCTCCATCACGCCCATGAACAGCCCCAGCAGCAGCGCGCCGGGCGTACGCGTGAGCAGCAGCGCAAGAGCGGTCATGGCGGCGACGAACAGCGAGAGAATCAGCTGTCCGCGCAGGTACAGGGCGGATTCGCGGCGCATTTCACGGGCGGCACGGATGCCACGCGCACGGTATTTGACGGGCAGAACCAGCGACAGCAGGAGGCAAAAACGCTTGCGGTCGCGCAAAAAGTAAAACGACAGCAGCGGTGCAAGCAGCCATTGGCTGACGCTCCCGGTCAGGCGGCGAATCCCGCTGACGAGCGTTGCGGCAAGCTGCCCCGCGGCAGCGCTGATGCGCGAGAACAGCTCCGCCTGCATGTCGCCGAGGGGGATACCGCGCGCTTCGAGTGCAGCACTCCATCGGGTGAGCAGCTCCCGCAGGCTGTCCAGCAGCGCGGGCAGGCGCGACATGAGCTGCGCACTCTGCCGCAAGAGCGGCGGAATCAGCCCCCAGAGCATTCCCAGCACTGCGCCGAGCAATGTCAGCAGGGCGATCGCCGCCGCCGCGCCGCTGGGCAGCCGCTTTTCCAGTACTTTGCACAGCGGCAGGGACAGCAGCGTCAAAACGCCCGCGACTGCCAGCAACGACAGCATCGACATGATCAGCGACCAGAATGCGACCACCAATGCGACCGTGCCCGTGATCAGCAGCCCCGCTGTCCATTTGCGCCGCGTGACGGCTTTCTCCATGCGCTTTTCCTCCTTTCGCAGCGGATGGGAAAACGGGCAGGACGCATGATGGTGCAATCCTGCCCGCCTCCATTATTGCTGTCCTTCGCTCATGTCCTGCACGGCTTTCTTGACTTTGTTTGCGCCTTTCTGGACATCCTGACGAATGCCGGGCAGCATCATCAGCCCGATACCCATTGCCAGACCGAACGCCGAGCCAATCAGCATCTTGTTCACTGCGTTTCCCTCCCTTCCAAGAGAATTTCGCCTTCCGGAACGAGAACATCGCCGTCGGGTGAAGCGGAAAAGTGGCGGATGCGCCGCCGTCCGTCGCGGAAATCGTCAATCAAACCGAGGGAGACCTCCAGCTCACTGACGAGCAGATTGTCCGCGCTGATGAGCACATCCGTCACGCAGCCGAGGGTCAAGCCGCGCGTATCCTTGACAGTGCGCAGGCGGAAATCCGTTTTGCGGGGCAGGTGCGTTGGGCAGGCGCGGAGGATGACGGAAACGTCGCCGAGCAGGGCGATGCTGTCCCTCGCGACCCACTTTGCGCCGCCGAACCCGCGCCGGACAATCAGCCCGCGCAGCGCGTGACCGTCGTTTTCGAGCACGGCGCGTTCCACATGCCCCTGCGAGCGCCCGCGCAGCACGGCGGGAAGCCCCAGCACGCGCGTCAAATGCACGTCACAGGTCATCAGCGTCCTGCACGGGTTCTTCGTCCGCGTCCTCCCACGGCACGCCTGTCCACGAGCCAAGCACGTCGGTGTGGCTCATGCGGCGCTGAGCATCCGCAAGCGTTTTCACCAGCGGACTGGGGTGCAAGGGTCGTTTTCTGTCCATGCGGCATTCCTCCTTCCGAGATGCAGTCTGCCCGGCTTTGGAGGAGCGCATGATGGGAATCCCTGCTTGTCCGGGAAAAATGGACGTAATACGATTTCCAGATTCCCCTGCGCCATCTGCTTGCGCCTTTTTCATTCTGGCGTCCGCTCATTCCACTTAGCGTAGCGCTGCTACGCTGCGTTTCATTCACGTTAGCCAGAATGAGAAATTCGCGGCGCATCTTGGCGCATTCTTATCTGGAAATAGTATAAAGCAGGATTTTTCGCGAAAAAAGGCGAATTAGGTGGATGGACGGCGGCGGTCGGGCTATCGAGGCGCACTCATTTGGCACAGAACGCTTCGCTGCCGCGACCTGTTTGAATTTTCCCTTTGAATGGGTCGCCGAGGAACCGTTGGAATGGTGCCCCCACAAGAGGCGGCTGTATATCCTTCTCTGCTTTGCGCATCCGCAAAATCCTCTTGCAATCCTGCCGCACCCTGCTATATAATAGGAACCGAAACAAACCACCGCAGGAGGTACACACCCATGAAAATCACCATTCTGGACGGCGCTGTGGAGAATCCCGGCGACCTGAGCTGGGAAGCCCTCGCCGCCTTGGGCGACTTGACTGTCTACGATTATACCGCGCCGGAGGAGATTCTCCCCCGCATCGGCGACGCACCGATTATCCTCACCAATAAGACGCCCATTACCCGCCAAACGATGGATGAATGCCCGAATCTGCGCTACATCGGTGTGCTGGCGACGGGCTTCAACGTCATTGACATTGCGGCGGCGAAGGAAAAGGGCATCGTTGTCGCGAACGTCCCGTCCTATGGCACGCAGGCGGTCGCGCAGTTCGTGATGGCGCAGCTGCTGGAAATCTGCCACCGCATCGGCCATCATAACGACGCGGTGCAGCAGGGACGCTGGACGGCTTGCCGAGACTTCTCCTTCTGGGATTATCCGCTGATGGAGCTGGCGGGCAAGACGTTCGGCATCGTCGGCTATGGGCGCATCGGTCAGGCGACGGCGGAACTCGCCCGCGCGTTCGGTATGAATGTCATTTATTACAGCCGCCACGGATCGGGCGAAGGCTATGTGCCGCTGGACGAACTGTACGCCCGCAGCGACATTGTGTCCCTGCACTGCCCGCAGACCCCGGAGAACGTCGGCATGATTGACAAAACCGCGCTGGCGAAGATGAAAGACGGCGTGATTTTGCTCAACACCGCGCGCGGCGGGCTCATCAACGAAGCGGATTTGCGGGATGCTTTGCTGTCCGGCAAGGTGTACGCCGCTGCGTCGGACGTGGTGTCTACCGAGCCGATTCGGGCGGACAACCCGCTGCTGGGGCTGGACAACATGATCATCACGCCGCACATCGCGTGGGCGAGCCACGAGGCGCGCCAGCGGCTGATGGATACGGCGGTGGAGAATGTAAGGAACTTCTTGAATGGGACGCCGAGCAACAACGTGGCGAAGTAAAAAATAATCCCCCGGAACGCTGAAACCCGCCGTTCCGGGGGCATCTTTTTCCCTTTCCATCCCGCAAGGAAACAAACGCCCGCCCGGATTGTAAACCTGCGCGGAATTTTCGGCGAATGTGTGTCTTTTTGCGCCGAAATGTGCTACAATGAGTCGTTACGAAGCATAAGGAGGCAGCAATGAAGGAGCTGAAGCTGGCGTGGCGATATGTCCGCCGTCACTGGTGGCAGTACATTCTGGGCATTCTGGCGCTGTTCATTGTGGACGAGGTGAATACCTATGTGCCGCGGTTCACAGGCGAAATTACCAACGGGCTGGATCAGCACACGCTGGATATGGGCGGCGTGATGGGGTTGGTCTGGAAGATTGTGCTGATTGGCGTAATTATCGCGGTGGGGCGTTTTGCGTGGCGCTTTTTCCTGTTCGGGTCGGCGCGGTCGATTGAGAAGGAATTGCGCAGCGATTTGTTCGCGCACTTATCCTCACTCTCGCCGCACTATTACAACGAGCACAAGACCGGCGACCTGATGGCGCGCTTCATCAACGACCTGCAGGCGGTTCGCACGCTGGTGGGCATGAACGTCATCAGCACATTCGACGCGACGGTGATGCTGCTGCTGGTGCTGTGGCAGATGATGACGTATGTCAGCCCGAAATTGACGGGTGTGGCGGTGCTGCCGCTGATTCTCATCATCTTCGGCGATTACTTTTACGGCAAGGTGATGCACAAGCGCTTTCTGGCCAAGCAGCAGGCGTTCTCGACGCTGACGGATCAAGTGCAGGAAACGGTGTCGGGCATCCGCGTGATTAAATCCTTCGTGCAGGAACGCAAGGAGCTGTACGCCTTCGCGAAGACGACGCTGTTCACGAAGGAAAAGAACCTCGGTGTTGTGCGCCTACAGGCGCTGGTGATGCCGCTGCTGGACTTGATTGTCGGTATAGCGAGTCTGCTGACGCTGGCTTACGGCGGCTATCTGGCGATTTACGGCGAAATCAACATCGGGCAGTTCATCAGCTTTAACTCGTATGTGACGATGCTGGTGTGGCCGATGATGGCGGTGGGCGAGTGCATCACGAGCGTCAGCCAGGGGCTGGCGAGCCTGCGTCGCATTCAGGAGATTTTTGACGCGAAGCCGGAAATCGTGGACGGCGACATGGTGAACCCTTCGATTCAGACGCTCAAGGGCGATATCGACATTGAACACCTGTCCTTTGCCTATCCCGACCAGCCGACCGTGCCGGTGCTGGAAGATGTGTCGGTGCATGTGAAGGCGGGCGAGACGCTGGCGGTACTGGGGCGCACCGGTTCGGGCAAAAGCACGCTGCCGAGCCTGCTCATGCGCCTGTACGACGTACCGGACGGCATGATTACCATCGACGGACACAATCTGCGCGAAATCCCGCTGGCGGCGCTGCGCAGGAATATCGCCTGTGTGCCGCAGGATAACTTCCTCTTTTCTGACACGCTGCAGAACAACATCGCGTTCGGCTCAGACAACAAGTCGCTGGAAGCGGTGCAGGAGGCGGCGAAAAACGCCTGCATCCACGATAACATCATGGAGTTCCCCAAGCAGTACCAGACGCTGGTGGGCGAACGCGGCGTGACGATTTCCGGCGGCCAGAAGCAGCGTTCCTCCATTGCCCGCGCGCTGATGAAGGATGCGCCGATTCTGCTGCTGGACGATGCGCTCTCTGCTGTCGATACGGACACGGAACGGCAAATACTGGATAATCTGCGCCGCCTGCGCAAGGGTCGCACGACCATCATCGTAGCGCACCGCATTTCCACCATTCAGGATGCCGACCACATTCTTGTGCTGGACGAAGGCAAGGTGGAGGAGTACGGCACGCACGAGGAGCTGCTGAACAACGGCAAGCTGTACGCAAGCCTGTACCGCAAGCAGCAGCTGGAAAAGGAACTTCACGAGGAAGGAGGCGCTGCACATGCGGAGTAAGTTCGGGGATAACGAGCCGCAGGACGTTTCGTATCACGGCAACGCCTTCCTGCGCCTGATGGGCTACATCAAGCCCTACTGGAAAACGGTTGCGCTGTGCTGTGTGCTGGTGGGGCTGCTGACGGTGTTCGACATTGCCCGCCCGCGCATCATCGGCGACGCGATTGACAAGTACATCACCCAGCAGAGCGCGCAGGAGCTGCCGCCGGAAACGCGCTTTCAGGGCATCCTGATTGCGGCGGGGCTGTATGTGGCGATTCTGCTGCTGCAATTTATCTGCAACCGCCTGCAGTACCTGAAGATTCAGGAAACCGGGCAGAACATCGTTTATACCCTGCGCAATGAGCTGATGGCGCATGTCGAAAGCCTCTCCATGCGCTTCTTCGACTTGACGCCTGTGGGCAGAATCGTCACGCGCATCACCAACGACACCGAGGCGGTCAATGACCTGTATGCCAACACGATTGTCCGCCTGTTCCGCAACGTCGTCAAAATCATCGGACTTGCCATTATTATGATGGTGATGAACTTCCGCATGGCAATGCTGTCGTTCGTGCTGGTACCGGTGATGGCGGTGCTGACGGCAGTGTTCCGCAAATTGAGCCGCAAGACGTACCAAATCGTCAAGACGCGCATCACGACGCTGAATACTTTTTTGAGCGAGCATTTGTCGGGAATGCGGGTCATCCAGATTTTCGCGCGTGAGAAGGAGAAATGCGCCGAGTTTGAGGAAAAGAACGAATCCCTCTACCGCGCGGGCGTGCGCGAAATGATGGTGTTCGCTATCTTCCGCCCGTCGATTTACTTCCTGTCCGTTATCGCAATGGCGATTATTCTGGGCGGTGGCAGCGCGCTGGTGCTGGACGGCGTGATTTCCATCGGTATGCTGTACACCTTCACGGAGTACATTTCCCAGCTGTTCACGCCCGTGCAGGAGCTGGCGGAGCAGTTCACGACGCTGCAAAGCGCCATTGCGTCCGCCGAGAAAATCTTCACCCTGCTGGACGAAAAGCCCATGCTGTCCGACAAGGAAGACGCGAAGAAGCTGCCCGCTGTGCGCGGCAAAATCGAGTTCGACCACGTCTGGTTCGCGTATGATAACGTGAACTGGGTGCTGAAGGACGTGTCCTTCACCATCGAACCGGGGCAGAAGGTGGCGTTCGTCGGCGCGACGGGCGCGGGTAAATCCTCCATCCTGAACCTGATAGGGCGCTATTATGACGTGCAGAAGGGCAGCATCCGCGTCGATGGCGTGGATGTGCGCGACCTGACCCGCGACCAGCTTCGTGCCGCCATCGGGCAGGTGCAGCAGGATGTGTTCATCTTCACGGGCGACATCAAGAGCAACATCCGCCTGCGCGACGAGGAAATTACCGATGAGCAGGTACGTCAGGCAGCGGAATATACCAATGCGTCGCGGTTCATTGAGCGGCTGCCGAACGGCTACGATGAGCATGTGACGGAGCGCGGCGCGACGTTCTCTGCGGGGCAGCGGCAATTGCTGTCGTTTGCCCGGACACTGGCGCATGACCCGAAAATTCTGATATTGGACGAAGCGACGGCGAACATCGACACGGAGACGGAGCAGTGGATTCAGGAAGCGCTGGAGCGGCTAATGCAGGGCCGCACGTCGATTATGGTCGCGCACCGCCTTTCGACCGTTCAGCACGCTGACCGCATTATCGTGATGCACCACGGGCGAATTCGCGAATCCGGCACGCATCAGGAACTGCTGAAGCAGGACGGCATTTACAAGAAGCTGTATGAGCTTCAGCTGGCATAAAAAGAACAGGAAGCGGCAGAGCCTAATCTGGATGTTGATGATGCGGATAGATCCGCCGACGAAGGTGATAATGAACCTGTGGAAAAAGGAGCAGCTTGACGTGTGGGGCAGCCTTCGGGCTTCCGTTCCATAAAGAAAAAACCAATATGATAGAATCTGCATCATAAACAAAGCGACAAATCGGGATTTGGTGAGGTGATTTTATGGCGAGTGGCCAAGAGAGAATAGCAATTTTGTTTATACATGGCATTCTTGGAACTACAAGTCATTTTGAACCTTTTTTATCGCTTGTTCCTCCAAATTGGTCAATATGCAATCTATCGTTAAAAGGTCATGGAGGAAGTGTAAAGGACTTTTCGCAAGCCTCTATGACTGAATGGAAGCAGCAAGTAAAGAATGCTCTTGAAGAACTATCAGAAACCAACAATAAAATCATTATTGTCGCTCATTCCATGGGGACACTGTTTGCTATACAAGAAGCGATAGAAAAACCGGTAGAAGAATTATTTCTTCTAAATGTTCCGTTAAAAGTGAGAGTTACCCTCCGTTTATTTAGAACATCATGGCGAGTTTTTACAGGAAATATTAAACCTGATGATAAATGGTCTCTCGCAGCACAAAATGCGTATAGCATAGAAAGAGATAATCATATTTTAAGATACTTTGGTTGGATTCCAAGATACCTTGAGTTGTTTTCTGAAATACGAAAGACAAGAAAAATCATAGGGAAATTACAAACACCGTCGCATATATATCTGTCTATGTTGGATGAAATGGTTTCCCCTAAATGTAGTAAAATATTTAAGGATACCCCTTGTATATGTGTCAAGTCTTTGCAAACTTCTGGACATTTTTATTATTCACCGGAGGATCAGTGTTTAATGAAGGAAGATTTTAATAAAATGATTCAGAATGTTCAAAAAGAAATTTCAAATTAAGGAGGATATGGATGAAACTGTTTTTATGTTCGCACTTTTCAAGTGTAGGA
>ENA-OYXE01000022-OYXE01000022.1-human-gut-metagenome-genome-assembly--contig:-NODE-22-length-56303-cov-7.426433_pt1 | contig 56303 bp, 40 predicted proteins | sample MGYA00244175_ERZ653407 | MGnify/ENA primary metagenome ERZ653407 (study PRJEB26926, sample SAMN06165181) | human gut metagenome | biome: ENVO:00009003; feature: ENVO:2100002; material: ENVO:00002003... | reverse complement strand
AGGTTTCCAAAGGGCGATCGGAAAGCCCTTTGGTCGCCTCCGCAGAGGCGAAATCTCTGCGTTACTTAGCCGCCTTCGCAAAAGCATCCCGCAGCCCAACCGTGCGGTTGAACACCGGCAGCTCCGCCGTGGAATCCGGGTCCTTGCAGAAATAGCCCGTGCGCAGGAACTGCAGTGCCGTTCCCGGCGCGCATTCCTTCGCATACGGCTCAATCACGCCGCGCACCACCGTCAGGCTATGCTGATTCAGCTTCTTCAGGAAGTCATAATCCGCGCGGGACAGATTCGCGTCCGCTTCCTCTGCCTCTTCGGTTTCTTCCGCATCCACCGCATCCTCGGCGGTCGGCTCGGTTTCATCTTCCAGCGCGCTGTCATCCGCCAGCAGCGGGTCGTAGAGGCGCGCCTCAAACGGCACAGCGTCCGCCGCGCTCACCCAATGCAGCGTCTTGCCTTTAATCTTGCGGTCAGCGCCCTCGCTGCCGGACAGGCTGTCCATGTCCACCGTGCAGTACACTTCGGTGACATTGCCGTTCTCGTCCTTCTTGCAGCCCTCACACTTGACGATGTACGCCCCGTTCAGGCGCACCTCGAATCCGGGGTACATGCGCTGGAACTTCTTCGCAGGCACTTCCATGAAGTCCTCCTGCTCAATGTACAGCTCTTTGCCGAACGTGACTGTGTGGCTGCCCATTTCGGGGTGCTTCGGGTGATTTTCGACCGTCAGCGTGAGCGTCTTGTCAGCGTCCCAGTTCGTCAGCACCACCTTGAGCGGGTGCAGCACCGCCATCACGCGCGCCGCTTTTTCACCCAAATCGTCGCGGATGCAGGCGTCCAGCAGCGCGGTATCCACGGTGGAATCCGCCTTGCTCAAGCCGATGCGGCTGACGAAATCGCGAATCGCAGCGGCAGTGCAGCCGCGGCGGCGCAGACCCGACAGCGTGGGCATACGCGGGTCATCCCAGCCTTTGACGTAGCCGCCCATGACCAGCGCGCGCAGCTTGCGTTTGCTCATCACGGTGCGGGTCATGTTCAGGCGGGCGAACTCAATCTGGCGGGGACGTGCCGGCAGCATGGACTGGCTGTGCTCCACCACCCAGTCATACAGCGGGCGGTGAATTTCGTATTCCAGTGAGCAGAGGGAGTGGCTGATGCCTTCCAGCGCATCGCCAATCGGGTGCGCAAAGTCGTACATCGGGTAGATGCACCACTTCTTGCCCGTGCGCCAGTGCTCCTTGTAGAGGATGCGGTACATGGTGGGGTCGCGCATGACGATGTTGGGCGACGCCATGTCAATCTTGGCGCGCAGGGTGTACTGCCCCTCGGCAAATTCGCCCGCGCGCATCCGGCGGAACAGGTCAAGGCTTTCTTCGGCGGGACGGTCGCGCCACGGCGAATTCTTGCCGGGCTTGGTCAGCGTGCCGCGGTATTCGCGCATCTGCTCCTTGTTCAGCTCGTCCACATACGCCAGACCGCGCCGAATCCAGTCCTCCGCGATTTCGTAGCACTTATCGTAATAATCAGAAGCGTAATACAGGCCGCCCGTCCAGTCAAAACCCAGCCAGTGAATGTCGTTCTTGATGGCTTCGACAAACTCGGTGTCTTCCTTCGCGGGGTTCGTATCGTCAAAGCGCAGGTTGCACTTGCCGCCGAATTTCTCCGCCGTCAGGAAGTCCGTAATCAGCGCCTTGCAGTGGCCAATGTGCATATAGCCGTTGGGTTCGGGAGGAAACCGCGTATGCACTTGCGTGTAGCGACCATCCTTCAAATCCTGTTCGACGGCCTCCCAGACAAAATTACTGCGAGTCGTTGCTTCTTCCATAGAATCGTTTCCTCCTTCTCCGTTCTATACTATTTCCAGCGTCAAAAAAGCGCAAGCAGATGGCGCGGGCGAATCTGGAAGTAGTATCACCCGAGAAAATATGATACCGGGCATTGCACCATTATAACGGCATTCCCCCGAAATTACAAGGGTTCCCGGAAAAAATCGAGTATTTTGCTGGGGTTTCGCCGGAATCATACCCGAATTCGATTTTTCCCGCCGCATTTTTTCCTTTTCTTCGCCTGTACAGCAGAAAAACTTGCATTCCCCCGCATTCTGTGCTATATTGACGCGGAATCCAATAAGTTAATCGGAGTGAACTGCCATGCCGAATTTTTCACTTTCTGACGCGGTGTTTGAAAATGCCGCCGCCAAGTACCCGACTCCCTTCCACCTCTACGACGAAGCCGGAATCCGCCGCAATGCCCGCACGCTGAAGCAGGCATTTGCATGGTGCGAAGATTTTGAGGAATATTTCGCCATCAAGGCCCTGCCGAACCCCGCTATCCTCCGCATTCTGAAGGAAGAGGGCTGCGGCGTGGACTGCTCCAGCGACACGGAACTAATGCTCGCGGACGCCTGCGGATTCTCCGGGCAGGACATCATGTTCTCCGCCAACGCCATGCCCTACCATGAGTTCGACGATGCCCGCCGTCTCGGCGCGTTCGTCAACCTCGACGACATTACCCACATTGACATTCTCCGTCAGCACGGCGGCATTCCCGAAACCATCTGCTGCCGCTATAACCCCGGCGGAGACTTCAAAATCGGCAACGAAATCATGGGCAATCCGGGCGACGCGAAATACGGCTTCACCTATGCCCAATTGCAGGAGGGCTTGAAGCGCCTGAAAGAACTTGGCGCAAAGCGTTTCGGGCTTCACGCCTTCCTCTCCTCCAACAACACGGACGACAGCTATTATCCCGCGCTGGCGAAGATTCTCTTCACCTGCGGCCGCGACCTCGCCGCCGAAACCGGCTTGGAGCTGGCGTTCATCAACCTCTCCGGCGGCATCGGCATCCCCTACCGCCCCGACCAGCCCGCGACAGATGTACTCGCTGTCGGCGAAGGTGTCCGCAAGGTATACGAGGAAATCTTCCCAAACGGCGGCGTCGCGCTGAAAACCGAACTCGGCCGCTGGATGACCGGCAACATGGGCTGGCTTGTCACGCGCGTGATTCACGAGAAGCACACCTACAAGGACTACATCGGCGTGGATGCCTGCGCTGCGAACCTCATGCGCCCTGCGATGTACGGCGCGTACCACCACATCACCGTCTGCGGGAAGGAAAGCCTGCCGCACGACCACATCTATGACGTCGTCGGCAGTCTGTGCGAAAATAACGACAAGTTCGCCATCGACCGCGCCCTGCCGGAAATCAAGATCGGTGACCTGCTGGTGATTCATGACACCGGTGCGCACGGTCATGCGATGGGGTATAATTATAATGGGCGGCTGCGGTCGGCAGAGGTGCTGTACACGCAGGATGGGGATTATCGGCTGATTCGCCGCGCGGAGACCGCACAGGATTATTTTGCGACGCTGGATATGGATGAATGCGCGGGTAAACTGGGTTTGACACCGAAAAAATAAACACGCGGAAGCAGTATGGGAGTGAAACCAACTCAATCGCGCGGAGGGGTCAAGGGGGGATCCCCCCTTGCGGAGTCCAGAGGCAGCGCCTCTGGTGGGGGTTGGGGCAACGCCCCAACCGTTCCTCGGACGCTCAACTCCAAGGAAGCCGCCAACAAGGCGCAGGCAGCGAAGCGTCCCTGCCAGTAACTTCGCGCGTCCTCAGACGCGCCCCCAAGCCACTCTTTCCATCACCTATGCTGTGTCGCGCCAGATGGGCGCGACCAAATAGCCTGATAACCGCATATCACCGCAACACAAAACGGGCAGGACGCATCACACACGTCCTGCCCGTTCTTCATGTATTACTTCGCCAGCTGGTTGACCGCATCGACAACCGCCTGAGAGGTCAGCGTCGCGCCCGTCACCGCGTCGATGTCCACGCCCAGCGTCAGCGGCGCGCTCTTGCCGATGAACTGGCTCGTGAACGCTTCATCGGCACACTTGCCGCCCAGCGCGTAGAATTCGCCGGAAGCATCCACCGTCAGCGCCGTGATGACGAGGTTCTGATCGACCTGCACCGTCACCACCACGCCGTCATGCCAGCCTTTGACCGTCAGCGACTGCGCCTTCGCGGGTGCTTCCGTCGCGGCAGGGGCTTCCGTCGGCTCTTCCACAGGTTCAGCCGCTGCATACAGGCTGTTCACCGCGTCTACTACCGCCTGAGACGTAATCGTCGCGCTTGCCACCGCGTCAATGCCTTCGCCCAGCGTCAGCGGCGCGCTCTTACCGATGAACTGCGCCGTGAACGCTTCCTCCGCGCACTTCTGACCCAGACCCGGCGTCTGCGTGGACGCATCCACCGTCAGGGAGGTAATCACACCATTGTCGTCCGTCACCTGCACCGTGATTTCGTTGCCATCGTAGCCCGCAGCCGTTGCCGTCTTCACTTCCGCAGTCTGCGCAGCGGGTGCTTCCGTCGCGGCAGGGGCTTCCGTCGGTTCTTCCACGGGTTCAGCCGCTGCATACAGGCTGTTCACCGCGTCTACGACCGCCTGAGACGTAATCGTCGCGCTTGCCACCGCGTCAATGCCTTCGCCCAGCGTCAGCGGCGCGCTCTTGCCAACAAACTGGCTCGTGAACGCTTCCTCCGCGCACTTCTGACCCAACCCCGGCGTCTGCGTGGACGCATCCACCGTCAGGGACGTAATCACGCCATTGTCGTCCGTCACCTGCACCGTGATTTCGTTGCCATCGTAGCCCGCAATCGTCGCAGTCTTCGCGTTTTCCAGCACCATGGGCGCTTCCGTCGCAGCAGGTGCTTCCGTCGCCACAGGTTCGAGATCCTCCGCCGCCATCGCGGGCGAAGTCAGCGCCGCGTTGATGGCCTCCACCGCTGCCGTCGAGGTGATGGTCGCGCCGGTCAGCCCGTCCACATTTTCATTCAGGGTAAACGGGCCGCTCTTGCCGATGAACTGCGCCGTGAACTCTTCGTCCGCGCAGCGCGTGCCGAAGCCGGGCGTCTGCGTGGAAGCGTCGATAACCAGCGCCGCAATCGTGCCATCATCATTCAGCGTCAAACGCGCAGTCACTTCGCCGTTGCCAAAGCCAACAGCCTTGCCCTGATGCACGTCGCCTGTCAGCTCAACCGTCTGCGCAGGCTTTTCTTCCTTCACGCCGAACGCCAGCACGTCGCCTTCGACGTCCTTGCCCAGCACATGGCTGATGCACTTCAGCACATCATTGGACGCCGCCAGCACCGCCTTGGAGGTGACGGTCGCGCCGGTAATCGCTTCGATGGTGTCGCCGCCGAACGCGCTCAGACCGATGAACGCCTCCGCACGAGCCGGTTCCTTCCAGCGTGCGCCGAAGCCGTCCGTCTCGGCAAAGTTCGTGTCGCCAATCTGGCAGCCGACGATTTTGCCATCCATATCAACGCCCAGCGTCACAGCGACATTGCCGCCGTAGCCCTTGGCGGAGGACACCGCGCAGTAGCCGATGGTCTTGCCGTCCTTCTTCGCTTCCACCAGCGATGTAACATTGCAGCCATCCGGAATGCTCATGGTGCTGAAGGAATCCGCCTCCATGACGCTCTGGAACGCCGCGTTCTGCGCCGCTTCCTCGTGCGCCTTGATGGGACCCGCCGTAATCGCATTCGTCACCGCCAGCAGCAGCGCCGCCGCCAGCGCAATCAGCGCCAGAATCAGGTACGCCGGAAGCTGTTTCCGAGTTGTCTTGGTTTCACTCATGGTTTATTGCCTCCTCCTGAGAACTATGAAAAAGTGAAATTGAAAGCTGATACTATTTCCAGCGGAAAATAGCGTATCATCGCAGGGACGTGTAGCCCCATTGCTTCATCAGGTCGTTCATCATCACCGTGCCGTCGCGCAGAATCATCAGCGCGGGATATCCGTTCTCCTGCGTGAGCTGGAGCGCTTTCTCGCTGCCGAGGACGATGCACGCTGTCGCCAGCGCGTCCGCGTCCATGGAGCTTTCCGCAATGATGGTTGCCGATGCTAAGTCGGAATCGGACGGCAGTCCCGTCCACGGCGAGAGGATGTGATGATACCGCACGCCGTCAATGGTAAAGCCGCGCTCGTAGATGCCGCTGGTCACGACGCTGCGGTCGATGACAGAAACGACGCCGATAGGGCCGCTGGTCACGGCGCTGGGGTCGATGAGAGAAAAGGCGCCGATAGGGCTGCTGTTGTTGGGATCGTCCGGATCCTGTACACCGACGCGGTATGCCGATCCATCCGGCTTCGTCCCGACGGCGTAGACATTGCCGCCGAAATTCAGCATTGCGCCACTGCACCGCCCGCGCACCAGCGCCGCCACTTGGTCTGCAATATAGCCCTTGGCGATGCCGCCGAGGTCAATCTGCATCCCAGCAGGCAGCGTAACCGTGTTGTTCTCGCCCAACGTGAGCTTCTCGTCGTCCACCAGCGGCAGCGCGGCAAGTCGCTCCTCGTCGGTCGGCATACGGTTCGTGCCGCCGGTGAAGTCCCACTGCGCGGTCAGGGGCGCAATCGTGATGGCGAACGCGCCGCCGGTCATGCGGTTGAGCTTCTTCGCTTCGCTGAGGACGTTCCACGTTTCCGCATCAACGGTCACGATCTGCCCCTGAGCGTTGTTGATGCGGCTGACGTCGCTGCCCTCCACCGTTTTGGAGAGCATGTTCTCGTAGCGTTCGCACGCCTTCCAAATATCCTGTAGAAGCGCGTCATCCGCCCCGTAGAGGGTAACGGTTACGACCGTATCAAAGTAGAAGCCGACGCCTGAGGTTTTCGCGGCGGGGTCAACCGTCGCCGATGCGCTGGGAAGCGCCGTCGGGCGTTCGCTCTCAGCCTGCTGCGCACTGCATCCGCCCAGCAGCAGCGTCAACGCCATCAGCCCCGAAAGCACCGCTGTTTTTTTCATTCCTTCACCACCAATTCCACACTTACCCGATTGGGCAGACAGATAATGAATTGCTGATTGGGGCGCGTCTCCCAGTTGTCCAGCGTCACCTCGCCCATTTGGACGCACAGCTGATTATGGCATGTTGAGGATGCCATCACTGCGCCGCGCTCGCTGATTTCAATCACGTTGACACTGCCGTCCTCCTGCGTGACGGTCAATGTCTGCTTCTGCCCCAGCGGCACACGGGCGTACTCCGCGCCATCCACCGTCACGACGATTTCGCCATTTTGACCCCCGCTCGGACGCAGCAGCGTTACCGCCGCCAGCAATCCGACGGCAAGTGCGACCATCAGCGCAATGACCCAATAGTTCTTCTTATCCATACTGCTCCTTTATCTTGGCATATGAATACATTGTGAATTATACCACGAACTCCATGCCGCGTCAATGTCAAGTTTTCGCGATTCAGTTGACTTTGCTTTCATACTTATATGCTATATGCGCGTGCTGCGCAGGGATTTCGCCTCTGCGGAGGCAAAAATTCTGTTTCAAATTTCTCAATTTTGTGGTATAATGATTCCAGCAGACTTCTGCAAACGCACGTTCAACAAAAATCAGGAGGAAATTCATCATGGCTAAGGAACTTAAGGGCACGAAAACCGAACAAAACCTGCTGGAAGCCTTCGCGGGAGAATCTATGGCGCGCAATAAGTACACCTACTTTGCATCGAAGGCGCGCAAGGACGGCTATGTGCAGATTGCCGAACTGTTCGAAGCAACCGCGGCGAACGAGAAGGAACACGCCAAAATGTGGTTCAAGCTGCTGGAGGGCGGCGAAATCAAGGATACCGCGACGAACCTGCTGCACGCCGCTGAGGGCGAGAACGCCGAGTGGACAGACATGTACGTCCGCATGGCAGAAGAAGCGGACGCCGAGGGTTTCCCGGCGATTGCGCATAAATTCCGCATGGTCGCCGCCATCGAGAAGGCGCATGAGGAACGCTACCGCCGCCTGCTGGCGAACGTGGAAAATGACCTTGTGTTCTCCAAGGACGGCGACGTGATTTGGGAATGCGCGAACTGCGGCCATATCGTTGTGGGCAAGAAAGCGCCGGAAATCTGCCCGGTGTGCGCGCATCCGCAGAGCTACTTCATGGTCAAGGCGGAAAACTACTGATACTGCTGATTTCTGATAGCAAGCACCCCTCCTTCGGCAAATCACCGAAAGAGGGGTGCATTTTCGTTCGTAGATCTTTGGGAGCAACACGCGCATACAGTATGCAGATGCGCTCATCTCAATCGCGAAAAGGGTGTCGAGAGGGTCGAAGACCCTTCGCAGGTGCAGGGCAGAGCCCTGCTGGGGTCAAGGGGCAAAGCCCCTTGGGTCTCCCCCGTCCTTTACTTCTGGTCGGGAATCAGAACCGCCTTGATGCGGCGGACGCCGGCGGAAGAGGATTCTTCCTTCTGAATCTTGAACGTGCCCAGATCGCCGGTGTTCTGCGCGTGGGGGCCGCCGCAGATTTCAAAGGAGTAATCGCCCATCTTGTAGGTGCGAACCTTCTCGCCGTACTTGGACTCAAACAAGCCGATTGCGCCCTTCTCCTTCGCTTCCGGCACGGTCATCTCTTCGCACACAACCGGCACTTTCGCCTGAATCGCTTCATTGACCATCTTTTCGACCTGCGCCAGTTCATCCTTGGTCACCTTGCGGCCGAAGGAGAAGTCGAAACGCAGACGTTCCGCCGTGATGTTCGAGCCCTTCTGCGCCACTTCGTCGCCGAGCACCTTGCGCAGCGCCGCGTGCAGCAGGTGGGTCGCGGTGTGCAGGCGCGCGGTTTCCTCGCTCGTGTCCGCCAGACCGCCCTTGAACTTCTGCTCAGCGCCCTGATGGCTCAGCTCCTGATGCTTGCGGAACGCTTCCTCGAATCCGGCGGTATCCACCGTCAGATTGCGCTCCTTCGCCAGCTCCACGGTCATCTCAATCGGGAAACCGTAGGTATCGTAGAGGTGGAACGCCGTCTCGCCGTCAATCTTGCCATCCGCCGCGCGAGATGCCACCTTGTCGAACTCCTTGTTGCCCTGCTTCAGCGTGCGGGCAAAGCGGCCTTCCTCCAGCGTCAGCTGATCGATGACGAACGCCGCGTTGCGCTCCAGTTCCGGATACGCATTCCTGTACTGGTTGATGATAACCTTCGCGATTTCGCAGGTGAAGCCGTCGGGCATACCGAGCTGCATCCCGTAGCGCACCGCGCGGCGAATCAGGCGGCGGAGAATATAGCCCTGATCCGTGTTGGACGGGGACACGCCGCGGTCGTCGCCCAGAATAAAGGTGGACGTGCGCATGTGATCGGCAATGATGCGGAACGCCTTGGTCGTTTCCTCATCCGCGCCGTACTCCTTGCCGGACAGTTCGGCAATCTTCGCCAGAATGTCGGTGAAGGCGTCCGTCTCATAGACGGTCTTTTTGCCCGTCAGCACACAAATCGTGCGTTCCAGACCCATGCCGGTATCGACGTTCTTCTGCTTGAGCGGAATGAACGTGCCGTCCTTCTGCTTGTTGTACTGCATGAACACGTCGTTCCAGATTTCCAGATACGCGCCGCAGTGGCAGGCAGGCGAGCAGTTCGGGCCGCAGGGCTTTTTGGTGATGATGAACATCTCGGTATCCGGGCCGCACGGACCGGTGATGCCCGCCGGGCCCCACCAGTTGTGCTCCTTCGGCAGATAGAACAGGTGGTCATCCTTCACGCCGCAGCTGCGCCAGAGATTGGCGGCTTCCTCGTCGCGGGGGCAGTCCTCGTCGCCCTCAAAGACGGTGAACGCCAGCTTGTCGGGATCCAGACCGAGGTACTTCTCGCTCGTCAGGAACTCCCAGCTCCACGGAATCATTTCCTTCTTGAAATAGTCGCCCAGCGACCAGTTGCCCAGCATTTCAAAGAAGGTCAGGTGGCTGGGGTCGCCCACGTCGTCAATATCACCCGTGCGGATGCACTTCTGCACGTCGGTCAGGCGCGTGCCGGCGGGGTGAGGCGTACCCATCAGGTACGGCACAAGCGGGTGCATACCGGCGGTGGTGAACAGGACGGTCGGGTCATTTTCCGGAATAACGGAGGCGGAGGGAATCCGATGATGTCCCTTGGACTCCATGAACTGCTGGAACATTTCCCGCAGCTGGGCGGATGTAATCTGCTTCATAAAGGCTGCTCCCTTCAAATTCGCACAAAATGGGGTCAATCGCAAGGGCTATTATACCATTCTGTCATGCGATTTGCAAGGGCTTCACGCGGTTTCCTGCGCCATTTGCGCCTTCTGCGTACGAATGACCTTCGTCATCATCCAAACGGCAAGGGCAAGCGTCAGCACATCCGCCAGCGGCTGGCAGACTTCCAGCCCGCGCAGCCCCCACACGTTCGGCAGCACCAGCAGCGTCGGAATCAGGAACAAGCCCTGACGCGCCGCCGCCAGAATCGTCGAGCGGATGCCGTAGCCAATCGCCTGCGTGTACATGTTGCTCAGCGTAATAAAGCCCCACGCCCACACGGTCAGAATCTGAATGCGGAAGGTTTCCGTGCCGATGCGGATGACCTCCGGGTCGGAGCGGCGGAACAGCGTGACGACCGGCTCGGCAAAGGCGAAGCCAGCCGCGCCCAGCACCAGCAGCACAATCGTCGTTACCTTGACGCTGAAGGAAAACGCGCGGTGCATCCGGTCATATTTTCTCGCGCCGTAATTGAAGCCGCAGACCGGCTGGAAGCCCTGCCCGAAGCCGACGACGGTGGAGTTGACGAAATTCAGGCAGCGGCTGACAATCGCGAACGCCGCAATCGCAGGGTCTCCATAGACCGCCGCGGCATTGTTGAGCAGCGACGTCGACACGCTCATGATGCCCTGCCGCCCCAGCGACGGCAGACCGTTGTTCAGGATTTTGGCGTACATCTGCTTCGTTGGGCGGTAGTTGCGCGGATGAATCGTGATGGCGTCGGCGTGCGTGCTGCACATCACCAGCAGGATGACAAAGCTCGTCAGCTGCGAAATTGCCGTCGCAATCGATGCGCCCGCAATGCCCATGTTGAACACGAAAATCAGCAGCGGGTCAAGGAGCATATTCAGCAAGCCGCCGGAAATGATGCCGACCATGCCATACGTCGCCAAGCCTTGGAAGCGCAGGAGGTTGTTCATTGACAGCGACCCCATCATGAACGGCGCGGCGAGGAAAATATACCGCGCATAGTCCAGCGCATATGGCATAGCGGTCTCCGTTGCGCCGAGCAGGCGCATCAGCGGCTCATTGAACACATTGCCCAGCACCGCAATCAGCACGCCCGCCGCCACTGCGGAAAAGAAGCCGACCGCGCTGTACACTTCCGCCTCCTTGCGCCTGCCCATGCCCAGCAGATGGCTGACGTTCGTACCGCTGCCCATGCCGAACATGAACGCCAGAGCCTGAATCATCGCCATCACGGAAAAGACAATGCCGACGGCGGCGGAGGCGGATGTGCCGCTTGCGGTGGCTTCCGCCGTGCCAATTTGGCTGACGAAATAGGTGTCCGCCATATTATAAATGGAGGTAATCAGCATTGAGCAGATGGTGGGAAGCGCCATTTTCGGGATAATCTTCTCCACCGGCTGCGTCAGGAGCATTTGCTGTCTTTCTTCGGCGCTCATCGCCATAGGATTTGCCCTGCCTTTCTCATTCTCTCTACGCATGGAAGCCCTTTCAGAGCATACCGAATGAAATATTCTGCAAAAATCCCGAAAATCCTTGTTTTTTTCGCCGCACTTGACAAAGAAAGTCAGATGCAGTACCCTTGTATTGGGGAGAGCATCCCCCGAAAGGCAGAAAATCGACATGAAATCGACCGAAGAAATGCTGCAAGCCGCTGTACAGCAGCTGCAAACCGCGGAGCAGGCGCGCCTAACCAGCGAAGCCGACCCTGCGCGCCGGCAGCTGCTGCATCTGCTCTATGCGCGGGAAGCCGCCGCGCTGCAATCCATGACACTGGTACGCGCTGAAATCCCCGCCGCCCAAAAGCGGGACTGGAAGCCGCTGATTTTCCCGCTCGCCGCCGCGGTGCTGAATCTGGGTGCGCTGGCGCTCTGGCTGACGCTGCCCAACTGCGTGACGCCGGAAAACAGCGGCTGGATGGGGCGATTCGCGCTGTGCATCGTTGCGCATTCGGTATCGCTCTGCGCCGCCATCGGGAGCATTGTGAGCGCCATGCGCCGCAAGCCTCCCAAGCCTGTTGCAGTGGCGGATGAGCCTGAGCTTCGCCGTCGCTTGGTGGAAGTGGAAGGGCGAATCGCTTTGGATGCGCAGACCATCGAAGCGCTTTTTGCGCAGGAATCTGTTACCATCATCAGCACAGGCGCGGAAACGGCAGCAGAGCTATATGCCTCGCTGTACGAAATGGCACAGGACGCCCGGCTGGACGGCGACGCAAATCAGGAAAAAGCGCTCTCGTGGCCGCTGTCGAATGCAAAGCGCCTGCTGAACGCAGTCGGCTGCGAAGCGGTGGACTACGCGCCGGAAACGGCGATGTTTTATGACGTGATGGACGCGGACATCACCCAGCAGCGCCGCCCCGCGATTGTGCAGAAGGCGGACGGGATTGTGCAGCAGAGGGGACTGTATTTAAGGAAGGGGTAACGCCGTCGCTGCCCCCTTGTCGCGCCCACAGGCGCGAATCCCCCTGCAACAATCAAAATCAAGAAACATGGGTGTGCATTGCGAAGGGGTCAAGGGGGCGACCGCAAAGCCCCCTTGTCGCCTCCGCAGAGGCGAAACTCCTGCGAAGCTGCTTGCAGGCGACCGCAAAGCCTGCAAAATACCAAAAGGGCGGCGGCTTACATGCTCCGCCGCCCTCGTGGGCTGTTCCAATTAGATGATGTAGCCCTTGCAGAAGTCGGGCAGCGCTTCGGGATCGGCGCTGACGGACAGCACGAACGTCACATCATGCTTCTGCGCGTACTTTTCGAGGCTGTCGAAGAACCACTTCGCGTCGGCGAGGTCAATCTTGATCAGCTTGAGGAACGCGTCGATGAAGACGGTCTTGACGTCGTAGTTGCTGGCGAGCATACCGCCGAGGAAGCCGAGGAACATTTCCGCGCTGGAAACGCTGTACTCTTCGACGTTGACGAAACGAACCGCACGGTCCACTTCGTACATATAGCTGTCGTTCTTGTCGAGGAAAACGACGTTGCCGGAGCTGGTCTTGACCGCGTTGTTGGTCATGTCAATCAGCCGCTTGGTCTTGCCGGAGCCCTTCTTGCCTGCGATAATCTGAATCATGGGTAAACGCCTCCTTGTGAGTGAGAGTTTCGTATCTCTATTATAAACCATTTTGCGCCCGGATGCAATGCCTCTGATGAATTTCCTTTGTGTTCGGGAGAAAAATTCACCGCTTTTACGGTGACGTGTCCTCCTCATTGCCGGGTGCATCTGTATCATTCGCCATGAGGGTCAATAAATCCTGCTTCTTCAGCGGCGGAAGTTCACGTTTTTCATGACCGGGGATGGACGTATCGAGCTTGCAGACTCCGGCGCAGTCGCACCACTGGCAGGCGTTCCAGTCTCTGATGACGGCGGGGGACGGGGTGATTTCGCCGCTGCGGATGCGGTCGGCCAGCTCCGCCGCCATCTTCTTGGCGTGGGCAAGCAGCGCTGCCATTTCCTCCGGCGTGTAGCCATCAGACGAGGAAGCGACGCTGCAATCCGCATTAAAGATTTTCGTGAACGAATATCCCGGATTGGAATCCAGCGCTTCCACCACCTCCACATCCGCCAGCACAATGCCTTTCAGGTGCAGCTTTTTCGCAATCGCCTTTTCCGCGGATTCCTTTACATCCGCCGTATCTACCATCGGGTCTTGAATCGTGAAGTAGAATGCGCCCGCCGGATTGCCGTCCAGCCCCTCGCACGCGGCTTGCAGATACAGCAGCAGCTGCAATTGAAGCCCGTACCATAGGCGCGTCGGGTCAATATCGCGGTGGCTGCTCTTGTAGTCGGATACGAGCAGATACACGCCCTCGTCGCCCTCCCAGCGGTCGATGCGGTCGATTTTGCCGCGCAGGGCGATTTTCCGTCCATCATGCAGCGTCAGCACCACCGGGGGCAGCCCGTCCTCCTCGCCAAACACAACTTCCTCGCCGACGGTGCGGAAGCGGCTGTGCTGCGCGTGATGCGTGAACATCCACGCGGCGCGGTGCACCGTTCGGCGGTACTTCTCGCCCTGCAGGCGCAGGGATGGCGTTTCATTCAGCGGACCATCTGCCCACGCGGTCGTCAGCGGCAGCAGCACCGTATCCATCAGCGCGTGGATTTTTTCGTCCGGCAAATCCGGAAAATCCGGCTCCTTCAGCGCAAGGGCAGCGTACCCCGCCATCGCGGCATGGTAGAAATCGCCCACATCCGCCGGGTCGAACTCGTACTCGCGGCGGATGACGGGCTTCAAGCCGTAGTTCACAAAGTGCCGATACGGGCACTGCGCGAAGCCCTCCAAGCGGCTGATGGACACCTTGTCCTGCGTGAAAAGCCGCCGCGTGTGGTCGCGGGAGAGGAAAATTGCCGTGCCGTGGCGGTTCAGCGCATCCAGCACGGCCTGACAGCGGCTGTGCCACTCCGGGTCGAAATACAGCCAGCGCAGGACGTTTGCCCATTGCTCCGGAAGCGGCGTGTCGGTGTCGACAGCTTGCCGCAGGTGGTGCGGCAGTGCATCCAGCGCCATGGCGGGGGAGAGCGGCGCGACGTCGTTTGCCAGCACGCCGCCGGATACCACCATATGCGGGAACAGCTGCGTCATGTCCTCCAGCAGCCCCGCCGGACGAAACGCCGTGCCGTCCTGCCCGCCCTGCGAACAGGTGACGGTCAGAAAGCGCCGGGGGAGGGATAGTGTACGGTAGAAGTCCGACTGCCGCAGGGCGCACGTCTCCTGCTGCGTAAGACCAATCGCGCGCTGCGCCAAGTCGCACAGCGTGCGCCGCTCCGTCTCGGACAGGAGCGAATCCGCCGTACTGCCCAGCGCGCCGTCCTGCATTCCCATGACGAGCAGCGCATCAATCCGCCCGGTCATCAAATGCCCCGCTTCGCCGATCATCACCGTGTCCGGCTGCGGCGGCAGGGACGAAATCGACGCGCCTGTCAAACCTGATTCCACGAACCGCGCCAAATCCCGCTGATTTGCCTTTTGCGTGCTCAGCAGCGCATACAGCTGATCAAGCAGCGTCATCAGGATTGTCCATACCTGCCGATTCTGCGTTGCTTCCGCCGCCATCCCGCGCGAAAGCAGCACTTCCTCGCGCGCCATCAGGCGGTCATACGCATTGGTATCCTCCAAAAAGCGGAAAATTGCCTCGACGGAATCACCCGCTGTTTTTGCGCGGCGGAGCGCATCCCGAAGGGCCTGCACAGGCGAAATCAGCCGGACACGCAGTTCGTCCATATCCGCCGCGTCGTCGCCATAAGGGAACGGACGCAGCCACTTGCCGCGGTTGATGCCGTGCGTGATGGCGTAGTTCTCCAGCGAATCGGCTTCGTCGCGGGTCAGGGAAGAAAAGCCGCTTTTTGCCACTTGCAGCACATCCGCGCGGAGAAATCCGCCGGAGATGCAACGCAGTGCGCCGACGAGCATCCGACTCAAGCCGTGCCGCGCCGCACTGTCCTTCCGCGCCTGATAGCAGGGAATCCCCGCGCTTTGCAGCGTGACGGCGAGAATGCCGGCCATACTCTGCGCATCCGCCAGCGCGACCGCCGTATACTGCCACGGAATGCCGCGTTCGTGCCAGCTTTGCAGCGTCTGCGCGGCGAAAGCGGCTTCGGCATACGGGTTTGCGGCGGCATGGATCGTCAGGGCGGACGCGTCGCCGGGGTACACCACGCCGTCGCGGGCGAACAGGTGCGCTTCGAGGTGGCGGAGGGCTTCGTCACGCCCATCGGGGTCGCTTGGCAGCCACTTCCACTGTACGGGAATGCCGCGCTGACGCAGCCATCCGGTCAGCTCCGCCGCACTCCTGCGCTGGGAGGTGAAAACGTGCCCGTCGCTTGCAGTGTCCTTGTCCATCGTGAACGCAACGACCATGCGGGTGCATTCCGGCGCAGCGGTCGCCAGCAGGACGCACAGCGGCGTTGGCAGCATGTCAAACTGGTAGACAAACACGGCGGCATCGCGCATCAGCCCGCTTTCCGGCAGCCGTTCCACCAGCTCAAACTGCTGCGTCGGCTCATCCTGAAAGCGCTCGGCAATCAGCACGTCATACGTCTGCCAAAGCAGCAGCAAATCATGCGCTTTTGCCTTCAGTGCGCCGGATGGCAGCTCCTCCGCATAGGCGGCAAATTCTTCGCTTGACAGCCCCGTGCGCTGGAAGTCCATCAGCAGTGTGGACAGCTTCTCCGGCAGCCCGGGCGACAGCGCGACGCGGCGATAATAGTGCAGTTCTTCCTGCTTCAGGGAAAGCGCCTGCGCCAGCGCCATCCGTCGCCCGCTTTCGTCCAGCGCGGCTTTGGGCGAATGGCCAGCGCTCTCCCGGATGCGCCGCCCCAGCCTGCGCGGCGACAGTACATCCAAATCCAACAGCCCCGGCAAATTCAGCTGCTCCACCAGTTCTCGCTCGGCTTGCAGGGTGTACTGCTCCGGTACAAGCAGCAGGACACGCTGACCAGCTTCACGGCATTGGCGGATTTCTTCAAACAGGCGGGACTGCGTCTGCCCGGCGCGTGCGCCCCAGATTTCGACGGTGGTCATAAAATCCCCCTCACAAAGCGGCAAATGCGGTCAAATAGCGAATCGCTTCCGCGTCATGGCGGCGGTTAAACCCATGTGCCCCGCCGTCCATCAAGTGCAGTTCTGCGTTCGCATACGCTTCCGCCGCCTTTTTTGCATAATCCGGCTTGACGATGCCGTCCGCCGTGCCGTGGACAATCAGCACCCGCCCGGTGTACGGCGTGATTTCGCGGAAAACGTCCATGTGCATGACGGCTTCGGGATAGCAGCGCCCCAGCGGCATCGGCCCGCAGTGAATCTTCTCCGGCAGATTTTGAGGGTCGAAGTGCGCCATCAGCATGTGCCCCGCGCGCGCGTCGTCGGGGATGCAGAAGGCCGGGTAGAACAGCACGAGCCTGTCCACTGCATCCGGATGCTTCGCGGCGGTCAGCGCGGACACCATCCCGCCCTGCGAACAGCCCATCAGCAGCAGCGTATTGCCGGTATAGGGACGCGACTGCGCATAGCGAATGACGGCTTCCAAATCCTGCACCTCGGTCAGCACCGACATGTCCGTCGTCGCACCGTCACTCCGCCCCAAGGGCGGAACGCTGCCGCCGCAGAAATCGAAGCAGTACGCGCAGTAACCAATTTTCGCCAGCAACCTCGTGTACTGCCGGACGGTCTGCTGATTTGCCATAAAACCGTGGCAGACAATGGCAATCGGGAGTTTTTCACCATTCGGACGGTACTCTGTGCCGCGGATGGTCAAATCACCGCGCATACAGGAGAACGTCCGACGACAGATGGGGGAGGAAGAAAACAGCATCGAAATCGCCTCACGGAAAATTGTTTCTTCTATTGTAGCATAGTCGCGCGAAAATGAAAAGATGGAAAAACAAGACTTGAAGCGGCAGGGAGAGACGTGTTATAATGGAGTGGATCCACAGAGAATGAAGGAGTACATACACGATGAGCAATTTCCGCCGACCGAAGCACCTGACCACCCGCCGAATGCAGGAAACGCGTCCGAATCCGCCGAAGGAGCATTCGACTTCCCCGCGTCCGGCGCGCGAAATCCGCTGGAACTGTCCCGTCGCGGCGAAATGCGGCGGATGCCAGCTGACTCGCCTGTCCTACGCGGAGCAGCTGCAATGGAAGCAGCAGCGCGTGACGGAACTGCTGGACGGAATTTGCGAAGTCCGCCCGATTCTGGGCATGGACGACCCGTTCCACTACCGCAACAAGGTTCATGCCGTGCTGTCAGTGGACAAGGCGGGCAAGCCCATCAGCGGCGTGTACGCCATGGGGACGCACCGCGTCGTGCCCGTGCGGCACTGCCTGATTGAGGATCGCCGCGCTGACCGCATCATCCAGACCATCGTCGCGATGCTGCCTGCCTACAAGCTGCGCATCTACAACGAGTACACGCACCGCGGCTTCCTGCGCCATATCCTCATCCGCACGGGGCATGTGACAGGGCAGATTATGGTCGTGCTGGTGGCAACGAGCCTTGAATTTCCGGGAAAAAAGGCATTTGTGCAGGAGCTGATTCAGCGCCACCCGGAAATCACGACCGTGGTGCTGAACTGCAATCAGCGCGAAACCAGCATGGTGCTGGGCACGAAGGAAATTACCCTCTATGGCGAGGGGTACATGGAGGATGAACTGTGCGGAAAGCGCTTCCGCATCAGTCCGCAGAGCTTTTATCAGGTGAATGCGAAGCAATGCGAAGTCCTCTACCGCACGGCGATTGACGCGGCGCAGCTGACAGGCGCAGAAACCCTGCTGGACGCCTACTGCGGTACGGGTACGATTGGCTTGTGCGCGTCGGACGGCTGCAAGCAGCTCATCGGCGTGGAGCTGAATGCCGATGCCATCCGCGATGCGAAGGAGAACGCCCGCCGCAACGGCGTGGAGAACGCGCGCTTCCTCTGCGACGACGCGGGGCGCTTCATGCAGAAGCTCGCCAAGGAGGGAAACGCGCCCGACGTGGTGATGATGGACCCGCCCCGCGCCGGCAGCGACCAGAAGTTCCTGCAAAGTCTGCTGATGCTGAAACCAAAGCGGGTTGTGTACGTTTCCTGCAACCCGGAGACCCTCGCAAGGGACTTGCGCGTGCTGGTGGATGGCGGGTATCAGGCGGAATGGGCAACGCCGGTGGATATGTTTCCGGGGACGGAACATGTGGAGACGGTATGCCTCTTAGTTCTGAGAAATCCTGTGACACATATCAACATTGATGTGGATGTTGAGGAACTGGTGCAGGATAAAAGAGGGGCGGCAACCTATGGTCAGATCAAGGATTACGTTCTTGAGCATAGCGGCTTGAAGGTCAGCAGTCTGTATATCGCACAGGTGAAGCAGAAGTACGGCATCATCGAGCGTGAGAATTACAACAAGACAAAGTCTGAAAACGTCAAGCAGCCCCAGTGCCCGCCGGAGAAGGAAAAGGCAATTACGGAGGCGTTGAAACATTTTGGAATGATTTGACTTCAACATAAGAAAAACCCGAAGCAGCACGGTAAAGGTACTGCTTCGGGTTTTTTACTGTTTGGCCTTATATGCTTTGCCCCAAGCCTGCATGGAATCCAGAATGGGCTTCAGGCTTTTACCGAGTTCCGTCAGCGAATACTCCACTCTCGGCGGTACTTCAGCGTAGACCTCACGGTGAACAAGCCCGTTTTCCTCCATCGCCCGGAGTTGGGCGGTCAAGACCTTCTGAGACACATTGCCTACGGACTTTTTCAGTTCCCCGAACCGCTTCGTTCCCGGCATCAGGTCACGCAGAATCAGCACCTTCCACTTATCCCCGATGAGGGTCAGCGTGGTCTCCACGGGGCAGGCGGGAAGAGTGGCTTTTGCGGTCATTTCGCTCATATTTGAATCCCTCCCATAAAAATTTTTTCAAGCGCCAAATTGCCGGAAAACCCAGGAACGGCGCAATCGTTTCTTTCTGGTAACTACCCATTAGTTTCTATTTGGTAACTACGGCACATTATTGTGCTTACTTTACAATCCGTCTCTGCGGTACTATTATACTGCCAGAGGCGAGCGAAAGCAAGCCCAAATATCAAGGAGGTTACTCAAAATGAAAAAGACTGTTTCTCTCGTACTGGTTCTCGCCATGATCGCCGTTGTCTGGACCGGCTTCGGCTCTGCGGCCTCCGCTTCGGAAGCACAGGCCATGAACAACACGGAGAAGGCGCTGGCGCTCATCAGCACCTTCGCCACCGGCGACGCGGACACGGCGCGCGACCTGCTGGCGGACGATTACATCCAGCACAATCTGGCATACGGCACCGGTGCGGACGCCTTCATCGGCTCTGTGGAGTATCTGGCCTCTGCCGAGGTCAAGACCACTGTGAACAACATCCGTGCTTTTGAGGACGGCGACAAGGTGTTCTTGCAGACGATTTACAACTTCGCCGGTGCCGGTGAGCAGGTCGCCTTTGACATCTTCCGTTTCGATGAGGACGGCAAGATCGCCGAGCATTGGGACAATCTGGCGGCGCTGGCCGAGCCGAATCCCTCCGGTCACACCCAGATGGACGGCACGATGGAGGTCACGGATCTGGATAAGACCGAGGAAAACCGGGAGCTGGTCAAGAATTTCCTCTACGATGTCATGCAGGGCAACAACCTTGATAAGACTCCGGATTACTTTGACGGTGATGCCTACATCCAGCACAACAGCGGCATTGCCGATGGCGTGTCCGGTCTGAACGCCGCGCTGGGCGCTCTGGCGGAGCAGGGAATTTCCATGGTGTACGATGAAGTCCACATGGTTCTGGCGCAGGGTAACTTCGTCCTTGCCGTCAGCGAAGGCACCTTCGGCGGCGCACCCACCAGTTACTATGACCTGTGGCGTGTGGAGAACGGCAAGATCGCCGAGCATTGGGACGTGATGGAGACCATTGCAGACCAGTCCACCTGGCAGAATCAGAACGGCAAGTTCTGATCGTTACCCGGAGGTAACCATACCACAATATTGTGCGTACTTCACAAGCCGTACAAATCGCATTACAATCAAAGCATCAAGAGAAAACAACAAAATTTTGGAGGTACTTATCATGAACAAAGTCGTAGAATTTCTGAATGCCAACCCTGTGCAGTATCTGGCTACCGTCGGTCGTGACGGTAAGGCAAAGTGCCGCCCGTTTATGTTCGCTGGCGAACTGGACGGCAAGCTGTGGTTCTGCACCAACAACACCAAGGACGTCTACAAGGATATGCAGGAGAACCCGGAGGTAGAGATCTCCGTTTCCAGCCCGGAATACGCATGGATTCGTCTGCATGGCAAGGCTGTGTTTGAGAACAACATGGCTGCCAAGGAAATGTGCATCCAAAACCCCATCGTGAAAGGTCAGTACGGAGAGGCCACTAACCCTATTTTCGAGGTGTTCTATCTGGATAATGCCCACGGCGTCATCGCCGACTTCTCCGGCAACCCTCCCTACGAGTTCTAAGAAACTCTCTCAATTCAACATCTTCGGGGCAAGGTGAAATCCCTGACCGGCAGTAAAGTCTGCGAAGCGCAAAAGCGCCCGATACGGTGAGATTCCGTAACCGACGGTATAGTCCGGATGAAAGAAGATATGAGGAAGCAGCCCCGCAGGAAAACCCGTCCTGTGGGGCTGTTTCAAATCCCAGCATATCTTTTCCAAGGAGCAATCATGAATACCGTTTCCATCGAAAAAAGCAGAAAGACCGCTGTTCTTTCCGTCCGTACCATCTCCATGACCGCCATGCTGTCCGCAGTCGCTTATCTGCTGGCCTTTGTGGAGTTTCCCGTTCCTCTCTCGCCGTCCTTTGCGAGAATGGACTTATCTGACCTTCCTGCACTCATCGGCGCATTTGCCTTTGGACCGCTCTCCTGTCTGCTGATTGAACTTGTCAAAAACGCCTTGCAGCTTCTGACCACCTCCACCGGAGGCATTGGCGAGATCGCCAACTTCCTGATGGGCGCAGCCTATGTGGTCACTGCGGGTTTCATCTATAAACGCCATAAGACGAAGAAAACTGCGCTGGCCGCCTGCGTCCTTGCAAGCGTCGTTATGGGTATCGCCGCAGCACTGGCAAATTACTTCATCCTGCTGCCGCTGTTTGAGAACTTTATGCCACTGGATCAGCTCATTGCCTCCTTTGCCGAGTTCCTGCCTTTTATCCATACCAAGCTGGATGTGGTACTGTTCAATGCGTTCCCCTTTAATCTGCTGAAAGGGCTCGTCATCGGCGGCGTGACGATGCTGATCTATAAACGGCTCACGCCGATCCTGAAAGGACGTTGACGGTATGACGAAACAAGATTATCTGAAACTGCTGGTGGAGAGCATCCACTCCACCACCATTGCCACCATCGGTGCAGACAGCCACCCCCAGACCCGCGTGATCGACATGATGCTGTGGGATGAACAGGGTGTGTATTTTCTCACCGCCAAGGGCAAGGCGTTCTACGCCCAACTCATGGAGCAGGGCTTCATCGCCCTGTCCGCCACAAAGGACAAAATCTCGATCTCCCTGCGGGGCAAGATCAGGAATATCGGCAGCGAGAAGCTGGATGAGATTTTCGAGAAAAACACTTATATGCAGTCCATCTATCCCGGCGACACCCGCAGTGCGTTAGAAGTATTCTGCCTGTATGAAGCGGACGGGGAGTATTTTAACATCAGCGACCCGGCACACATCGTCCGGGACAGCTTCACCATCGGCAAAGCGGCACAGGAAGCACCGGGTTACTATGTGGGCGAAGGCTGCATCGGCTGCAAGCTGTGCTACTCCGTCTGCCCGCAGAAGTGCATCGACATTACCAAGAAGCCGGTGGTCATCGACCAGCACCGCTGCCTGCACTGCGGGCGGTGTGCGGAAACCTGCCCTAAGCAGGTTATCGAAAAGAGGGTTTGACTATGAACCAGAGCGAAAAAAGACTGTTTCTCATACAATCTCTGCTGAACGAACGTCCCTCCTGTCAGAAGCAGATCATCCCGGCGGATTCCGAGCGGCAGAAAATTTTGCTGCGGGGGCTGATGAATGTCCGCAGACCGGTGCGCATTGGTGCGGATTTTCTGCAAGTGCAGGACGCCTATCTGCAAGACGAAACCGCCGCAAAGGGTATCACGGATATTGCCGACCTGACACCCATTCAGCCGGGGCTGTATCTCTGGCAGGGCGATATTACGACGCTCAAGTGCGATGCCATCGTCAACGCGGCAAACTCCGGCATGACCGGCTGCTATATTCCCAACCATCGCTGCATTGACAACGCCATTCACACCTTTGCGGGTGTAGAACTGCGCCTTACCTGTGAGCAACTGATGGAACAGCAGGGCTATCCCGAACCCACCGGACAGGCGAAAATCACCCCGGCGTTTAATCTGCCCTGCCGCTATGTGCTGCATACGGTCGGTCCGATCATCAGCGGTCGAGTAACCAAAGAGGACAAAGAACTGCTCGCCTCCTGCTATCGCTCGTGCTTGGAGCTGGCGGCAGAAAACGATCTGGAAAGCGTGGCGTTCTGCTGTATTTCCACAGGGGAGTTTCATTTTCCAAACGATCTGGCGGCAGAAATCGCGGTTCGGACGGTCAAAGAATATCTCAAAAAGCAAACCAGCGTCAAGAAGGTGATCTTCAATGTTTTCAAGGATTTGGACAAAGCCATCTACGAAAAGCTGCTCCGAGCAGATGGAACGGCTGAAAGCAGCATTACAGGACTGTGATGCCGTGGTGATCGGAGCCGGAGCCGGACTGTCCACGGCGGCGGGCTTCACCTACACCGGCGAACGGTTTGAAAAATACTTTTCTGACTTTGCGGCAAAGTACGGTATCCAAGATATGTATTCCGGCGGCTTTTATCCGTTTGCCACGCCGGAGGAACATTGGGCGTATTGGAGCCGGTATATCTTCATTAACCGCTATATGGATGCCCCCAAACCGGTCTATGATGACCTTTTGAAGCTGGTGCGGGACAAAGATTTTTTTGTCATCACCACAAACGTTGACCACTGTTTTCAGAAGGCTGGATTCGACAAGAATCGACTTTTCTACACGCAGGGCGATTATGGCCTGTTCCAGTGCAGTGAGCCGTGCTGTCAGGAAACCTTTGATAACGAAGCTGTGATTCGTGAAATGGTCAAGCGGCAGAAAGATATGAAAATCCCGTCAGAGCTGCTCCCTGTCTGCCCCCACTGTGGGAAACCCATGACCATGAACCTCCGCAGCGATGATACCTTTGTGGAGGACGAGGGCTGGCACAGAGCAGCAGAACGGTATGAGGATTTTCTCCGTACCCGTACGGGTGGCAAAATTCTCTTCCTTGAATTAGGCGTAGGCTACAATACCCCAGTCATCATTAAGTATCCTTTCTGGCAGATGACAGCCAAGAATCCAGAAGCTACCTACGCCTGCATCAACCAAGGTCAGGCAGTTTGCCCTCAAGAAATTGAGCAACGATCAATCTGCATGAATGCAGATATTGGACAGGTTTTGCAGAGCCTGTCTGATGCTGCAATTCAATAAAAGGAAGCAGTTCTACCACGCACGTATTGTGTGATAGAACTGCTTCTTTTGCATTTTCTGAGCAGGTGTTCCAAACTGTATTTTTACAGCTTGGGTACTCGCAGCGAAGAAAATATGGGGTGTTCAGAGGGGGGGAATCCCCTTTGACGCAGGGTTTCCAATAGGGGCGCGAGCATCCCTGTTGGCACACGATTTTGCTTGCAAAGTCTAGTGTGTTATACCTTTGCTTCCGGCTGACGCGGGAAAGGGGCTGGCTTCGCCATCTGCTGTACGGGCAGATAGCGGTTGACAGACACTTTTCTGCGGCAGTAGGACAGGCGGATTTTGTGACACCAAGGTGACACAAATGCAGGATTTTTGAGAAGCAAAATCCGACTGGCCGGAGAAGGAAGCAGAGGTATATACAGCCCTCGTCCCGCCGCAGCGACACACTAAAACCACCACGGCAGCTCCAGCCAGAGGTTGTCCATCGCAGCATCTTCTAACGTCTTTGCGCGGCTCTCCCGCAGATTGAAATGAATTGCTGAGCCGATCATCGTATGCTCCACATCGTCCGTAAAGCCATAGCGGTACAGCAGATAGGCTTGCTCACGCTCGGAAAGTCTGCCCAAACCTTCGTACAGCTCACGCATGGTTTCTTTGTCCACATAAATCTGTTCCGGAGATTTGACGGTCGGATCAGCAATGGCTTCAATGCGCATCAGCCGTTCCTCACCGGGAAGGATCTCATCCAACCGGATTTTCTGCAAGGCAAGTCCGTCTGTGGTGCTGGTCATTCTCTGCTCATATTGGGAGAAAACATCCCGTATCAGGTCGGTCATGGTGTTGCGGATGAACGGTGCGGCGTAAGTCAAAAACTTGATGCCCTTACTGCTGTCAAAGAGGGGAATGGCGGTCAGCAGACCGAGGCAGCCCTCCTGTTCCAGATCGCTGGTTTCTGTACTGAGGTCACTCTCTGCCAGATTGGACTTCATATAAATCTCATTGGCGGTTTTGCGGATGAAACCCAGATTGTTTTTCAGAAGAAGGTCACGAGCCTCTGTGTCCCCTTTCTGCGCCAGCGCACAAAGCTGCTCATTGTCCTGCTTCTTCATCGCCCTTCTCCTGTGATGAGGCTTGCTCTAAGGTGGTCTGGAAAAAGCCTGTCAACGCCTGTCCAAGCGTATTCAACGCATCCCGATTGACACCATCCAAGCCAGCCACACTGCCGATAATCAGATCAGATACCTGCTCCGGTGTAATGGTTGGATTTGTCATATCCTGTCCCTTTGCAACCTCTGTAAACATTCTTTTAGCTTGCTCTGCGGTCATCGACTGCATGGCCGCAAAGTCATTGCCGATTTCCTTTTTCACTTCCTTGACCGCCAGCATAAACTGATTTTCAATGGTGACAAGGTCAGCTTGATAAACTGATGTTCTCAGATGTGCGATGTCCCGTGCAGCTTGTTCGCCAGCTTCCGTTTTTACCGTTTTCCGCGTCAGGCTACTGATAGTCGTATATAGCTGGTTCTGTGCAGCATACCCGGCGGCAAACGTATCGTTGAAATACTGCTCCAATATGTAGGTCAAATCAAGAAAACGAGGGCTTTCCAGCAGGTAATTGACTACCTGAGCGTTTGCTTTTCCGGCATAGAGGTTTCTTGCCGCCTGTGCAGATAAGCCAAGCTCGTCAATGGCATAATTCTTTTTATCAGGGACATTGGTTATGCCTAAAAGAAAGTCGGTGGAGACATTAAAAGCTCTGGCAATACGGATGATATTCTCGTCTCCGAGCTTGTCCGTCTTTCCGGTCAGAAACCGGCTGAGTAAGCTGTCTCCGCAGCCGATTTTCAGCGCAAGGTCTGTCTGGGATACTTTATGGTATTTCATCAGATCGGCAATGCGCTCCCGGACAGTACCGGGTAAAAAGGTGTTTTCCATTGGTTATGTCCCCCTTTCCTCTGTCGGCTTTTTGATATATTTTCCGCTTCGGATTCTGGCATCGGCAGGCTTTTCTGCATCCGCCGGGATAATCCAGCGGCTTCCTGCCCGCTGTGCGCCGGTGATGCGCCCCTCATTACAGAGAACGTTCACGCGCCGATGGGAGATGCCCCATTTCTCTGCTGCTTCAAAGGTTGACAGGTATTTCATTCGCATTCGCCCTCCTTCCCCAAAACTAACTTTATTATATTCAATAAGTGGAATAATATCAAGGCATATCTTGTGAACATTCGCCGTCCTGTGATTTTTGCATTTTTGCAAAAATTCAGGGCGGCTTTTTCTTTTTTTTTGCGGAAATGCCGGATTTTCCGGCTCAACCCGTTTTTCTCCGTATATTCAGGTGACAAGAGGAAATCGTCAAAAAATTACGGAGGTATTTGTATGAATCTTTTTGAAAACGTCAAGGCGGTGGTCACAGTGAGACAAGCTGCCAAACACTACGGTTTGAAGGTCGGGCGCGGCAATATGGCCTGCTGCCCCTTCCACAATGACCACACGCCCAGCATGAAGCTGAATGAGGATTACTTCTACTGCTTCGGTTGCGGAGCAACTGGTGACGTGATCGACCTTGCGGCGAGGCTGTTCAACCTGAGCAGCTATGATGCGGCGAAGAAGCTGGCGTATGACTTTGGAATTGACCCGGACAAGCCCCCGACCGCGGCAGCGCTGCGGAAGCCGCAATACCCGCTGGCAAAGGCGTTTCAGAGAGAGGAACTGCACTGTCGGCGGGTATTATGCGATTATCTGCACCTTCTGGAAAACTGGAAGGTGCAGTGCGCACCCAAAACACCGGAGGATACTCTTGATGACCGTTTTGTGGAAGCCTGCCAGATGCTCGATTATATCGAGGATCTGACAGATATTTTAACCTTTGCGGAGTTGGAGGCTCGTGTGAAAACTGTGGATATGCTTCAAAAGGACGACATGATCGACCGACTGGAAGAACGCCTGAAACGGACGGCAAAGGAGGTGGATGCCCGTGACGAAACGAAAATCGGCTAATTTAGACGCGCCCATCTGGTTTGATGGCACAAATATCAATGAGGCGCTGTTCTGTGATGAATTTCTGAGCAGCCGGAAAATCATCTTTGCCAACGGTGCTTTCTTTACGCCGGACGGCAGAGTGACCGATGATCTGCCGCTTCGTGGCGAGATCTACGAAGAACTGAAATGCTGCGCCGTGAACAACATCCCCCGCAAAATCACAAACATTCTGGAAGTGATGAAGCTGGCGGCTCATGTAGAGGATTTCGTGCCGGAGACAGACAAAATCCATCTGGCAAACGGCACGTTGGCGCTGGACGGCAGCTTTACTGAGTGCAAACCTGATATTGTACGCAGCAGACTTCCGGTGGCGTACCGTCCGGATGCCCCAGTACCTGCCCTCTGGCTATCCTTTTTGGATGGATTGCTGTATGCGGAGGACATCCCCACCTTGCAGGAGTTCATCGGTTATTGTCTGATTCCCAGCAACAAAGGGCAGCGCATGATGGTGATTAAGGGAAACGGCGGCGAAGGAAAATCGCAGATCGGCGCTGTGCTGGGTGCGCTTCTCGGCAGCAACATGAAGGACGGCAGTATTGGCAAAATTTCCGAAAACCGTTTTGCCCGCGCCGACCTGGAACACATTCTGCTGTGTGTGGATGACGATATGCGGATGGAAGCACTGCGGCAGACCAATTATGTGAAGTCCATCGTGACCGCCCAAGGCAAGATGGATCTGGAGCGCAAGGGCAAGCAGAGCTATCAGGGCTGGATGTTTGCCCGCCTGCTGGCATTCTCCAACGGCGATCTGCAAGCGCTCTATGACCGGAGCGACGGCTTTTACCGCAGACAGCTTGTGCTGACCACCAAGGAAAAGCCTGCTGGACGGGTGGATGATCCTGACCTTGCCGAAAAGATGAAAGCAGAGGTAGAGGGCATCTTCCTGTGGGCGTTTGAGGGCTTGCAGCGGCTTGTTTCCAACAACTTCAAGTTCACGGAAAGCCAGCGCACACGAGATAACCGTGAGGCAGTCAAGCGGGATAACAACAATGTCTTTGATTTTCTGGAATCCGAGGGTTATATCCGGCTGAAAGCGGACAGCACTATCAGCTCCAAGGATTTGTACGAGATTTATCGGATGTGGTGCGAGGAAAACAACCTGATGCCGCTGAAACGCCGCAGTTTCAGCGACAGCGTGATTGCCAGCCAGAGCAAATATAATCTGGAATACTGCAACAAGATCACGAATGCCGCCGGTCGGCGGGTATGGGGATTCTTCGGGATTGAAGCGGTTGCCAGGCCCAATATAAACGGGTTTTCCGACATTTCGGAGCGTACGTACGTACAGGAGGGATGGAAGGATTGATTTTGCCGTCGCACCGCGTACGTATGTACGCAGCGTTTTGCCCCAAACGCTGCTATATAGGAAGAATGCTGACCGGCGGAGCCTATATTTGGGGGCGTGAATCAAGACAAGTGAAATCCGCAAAGAATTTGACCGTTGACAGAAATGGCTTCACGAAACCGCGCTTCTCGGAACAGGAAAGCAGATGCACGGAAGCATTTGAAAACACACGGTTTGAAACTAAATCATGCGGAATAGGAAAAACGGTAGCTGCCACCTGTGGACAGGACATCACACCAGCAATTCTGAACGGATTTGATGACAACAGAAATTTTTACGATACAGCGAAGCGGATACGTCGGAAGGCGTACCTGCTTCGCTGTTTCATGATCTGAATTTTGGAGGGAATTTGAATATGAATGTACGCAACGAAATCAAGGCGCAGATCGTCCGCACCGGATTTACCATGCAAGAGGTTGTTGACCTGCTGCATGACGAATATGGCTGGTCAGACAGTGTTTCCAACCTGTCTGCCAAACTGCAAAGGGAGAGCATCCGCTACAAGGAGGTCGTGGAGTTGGCCGATGTGCTGGGCTATGACCTCGTATGGCAGAAACGGAGGGAGAGATAAATGAGCAAGCCGCAGTTTGCCATTCTCCGCTTTGCCAAGTACAAAGGGCCGGAGATCGGGCACATCGAATCCCACAACGAGCGCACCAAGGAAAAATACGCCAGCAATCCCGATGTGGACACGTCCCGCAGTCACCTCAACTTCCATCTGATAATGCCGCAGCGCAAGTACCGCGCCGAGGCGGAAAAGCAGATCGCGGAAGCGGGCTGCCGCACGCGGTCGGACAGCGTGTGCGTGGTGGAGGCTCTCGTGACAGCCAGCCCGGAGTTTTTCAAGGGCAAGAAAAAGGCCGAGGTCAAAGCCTATTTTCAGGAGGCGCTGGACTTTATTCGGGAACACCAAGACCCGAAAACGATCATATCCGCCGTGGTGCATATGGACGAGAAAACGCCCCATATGCACCTTTGCTTTGTCCCGCTGACGGCGGACGGGCGGCTCAGCGCCAAGGAAATCGTCGGCAACAAGAAGAAGCTGACACAGTGGCAGGACAGGTTCTGGGAGCACATGGTCAGAAAATATCCCGATCTGGAGCGCGGCGAAAGCGCCAGCAAAACCGGACGTGACCATATCCCGCCGCGGCTGTTCAAGGAGGCCGTCCATCTGAACCGGATGAAGGAGCAGATACTGAAACTGATGACTGATACCAATCTTCTTAATAAAAAATCGAAAATGGAAGAGCTGGAGGCATTGTTGAACAAATATGTTCCAGCAACAGAAGCTCTGCGGACGAAGCTCAGAAAATATGATAAGGCGTACAAAGCGCTTTCTGATGAGAACAGCGCACTGGAAGCGGAATTACAAACAGCAAAAGATACCAGCAAGGAAAGAATTGCGGACCGACTGAAATACGGAAAAACGGAGCAGGAGCTTTGCGAACTTCATGCTCTGATAGACAACATGCCACCGGAAATTGTAGCTGCTTATAGGAGAAAAACGACAGGATTGCAGAACGAACGTTGAGGATAGCTTATGAACAATGAATTGATGAGAGACGAAAACTTCATTCGTTGTTCTACGATGATCGCTGAACTGCTGATGAAGTATAAATTTATGGAAACAGAAGAAGACCAAGAGGGCTGGATGCAAGAGGCATCCAGCCCTCTTCTTTTTTTGCTGCGGCTATTGAAAAGCTTTCTGTCATCGTTTATACTATTTGAAGTAGATGTTTATTGCTGACAAAATGGAACGAAGGAGGTACTGTCCATGGAAAATGCATACATATATACACGTGTTTCAACTTTGATACAGGTGGACGGTTTTTCTCTTGAGGCACAGGAAGCGGAAATTAGAGCTTTTGCGGAAGCACGCAAGATCAATATCGTCGGGAAATATACGGATGAAGGCAAATCCGGCAAGAATGCCGAGCATCGTCCTGCCTTTACGCAGATGATGGAGGATATTCGGAGCAAGAAGGACAACATTCGTTATGTTCTTGTTTTTAAGCTTTCCCGTTTTGCCAGAAACACCAGTGATACCGCAAAGTATCTTCAGGAACTTTCAAGCTATGGAATCGGTCTTTTGGGGATCAAGGACGGAATCGACACTTCAACCGTTACCGGTAAGATGATTGCAAATATTATGGGAGCTGTTGCAGAAGTCGAGCTTGAGAACATTCATGAACAGACGCTTGCCGGAAGACAACAAAAAGCAAGGAATGGTCTCTGGAACGGAGCGCAGGCCCCGTTCGGATATTCTTTGAAGGAAAAAAAACTAATGATATATCCGAAAGAAGCGGAAACGGTCAAGGAGATTTTCCGGCTCTACACAGAGGAAGGACAGAGCATCAGCTACATTGCAAAGAAACTTAATGATGAAAACATCCAGCGTGAGCAGCGCGGAAATGCTAAAATATCTGGCTTTACAGATAGAACCGTCCGTATCATTCTCAGCAATCCGGTTTATGCAGGTATGATCTCCTACGGTCGCCGCCACACAGTAAAAGTTGAGGGAAAGAACAACGAAACGAAGGTTGTGAAGCAAGACGATGAAAGCAAGATTATTCTTGTGGATGGCGTGCATGAACCGATTGTCAGTAAGGATACCTTTGCAAAAGCAGCAGAGCGACTGAAAAAGAACGTTGCCCATCGAAAGACCAGAAGCGACAGTACGACCGTTTATCCACTGACCGGTCTGATTAGATGTCCAGACTGCGGAAAAAACATCTTTGGTTATACTGCACCGCCAAGGAAAAAGAAAAACGGAAAAGAAGGTTATTATCCGAGATATATTTCCTACCGGTGCATATCCGGTAGAAATAGGAACGGGATCAGCTGTTCTCTTGCCAACAAGTATTACAGCGGCACCAAACTGGAAACCGAGGTGAAGGAGGTCATATCCTCCATGGTGACAATCCCGGAGTTTGTAGAGCTTATTTCTCAAAAGATTGATATCCAGACAGACGTAAATTCTCTGCGAAAGAAGCAAACAGCAATCCGAAACGAGATCACGAAATATAACGGCAATCTGCTCCAGACCGAAAAGAGACTGACGGAGCTTGACATTGCGGATAGGCACTATCAAAATAAGGTAGACAGTCTGAACCGTATTCTGGATGACCTGTATGAAAAGATCGAGGATGCACAGACAAGACTTGATGAGGTAAATCAGGAAATCACTATGGTTGAAAAGTCGGCCATGACGAAGAAATCCATCTTTGAAATGCTGGAAGGCTTCAGCAAGTACTACGATGTCATGTCGCCGGAGGATAAAAAGGCATTGTTGCAGGCTATGGTTTCGTTCATAGAGCTGTATCCGGAAAAGCGGGATGACAAGCATCTGATAAAGACGATCCATTTCACCTTCCCTGTTACGTACGACGGTGAAAGTGGAGCATTATTTGTCAGAACTAATGAACAGCAAGTTGAGACGGTATGCTTATTGTCCAACTTCAAAGCAAGGACCATATCGAGATTGAAGTGAAGATGGACGAGCTGGATTTGACTGCCGCGGAGAAAAAGGCAACCTACGAGGAAATCAAAGCGTATGTTCTGGAACATAATGGCTTGAAGGTCTGCTATCTCTATATCGCGCAGGTAAAGCAGAAATGTGGCATTATTGAGCGTGAGAATTACAAGCCGAAGTCTGAGGAGGCAAAGCAGCCACACTGTCCGCCAGACAAGGAAACTGCGATTGTCGAGGCACTCAAATTCTATGAGCTGATTGCTCCTTAACGTGTGTTTCTAAAATGAGACCGGTGCAATTTTGGCATCTTTTCTTGCACTTCTCGATTTACCGCCAGTAAACCTTCGGTTTTCATCCTTGAATTGCAAGAAAATCTGCTTGAAACTGCACCGGTCTCTTTTTAGAAACGCACTATGGTTCTGCGAAATCCAGCGGCACATGTCAACATAGATGTGGATGCGGACGAAATGGTGCAAGATAAAAGAGGTTCTTCACGGAATCTTGTTGTTTGCCCCCAAGATTCCGCGAAGAACCAAGTGATGTGAGAATTACTCCGTAATGTAGGTGTACCGCATGTTGTAGTTCTTTGCGTACTGCTCAGCGGCGGAGTCCGGCAGGACTTCCAGGACAAGGTTTGGGCAGTTATAGAAAGGACTGTTAATGAAAGGCGAATAGCCAAAACTTGTTAGATTGCGAAGATTACCCAGAAATGCAAGCGACTCGCATCCGGAGAAGGCAAATTGATTGACGCTTTCCAAACTGCCCAGATTCGGAATTGAGGTCAGCTTTTTGCATTGGTTGAACCCGTATGATCCGATAGTGGTTACGTTGCTCAAATCGCCGATGCTCACCAAAGAGGTGCAGCCATCAAACGCCTCATATGGAATCTCCTTCAGGCTGCTTAAATCACCGACGGTTTCCAGTGCGGTGCAGCCCATGAAACAATCCGACTCCATTGATTCCAATTTGGGCATATTGCCGATTGATTTCAGCGCGATGCAGTCCCTAAAGACAGAACCTCCAATGCTTGCAACATTGCTTAAATCACCAATGCTGACAAGCGTTTTGCAGCCAAAGAATGCACTACTCCCAATGACGGTTAGTTTGTCAGACCAGTCAACGCTGATTAACGATACACAGTGTGAGAAAACATCGGATTCCAAGCGCGTCAAGCTGTACAAATCGTCAACATGCTCCAGTGCACTGCAGCCGTTAAAAGCACCTTGCCCGATAGTTTTCAAGTTGCGCAGGGAACCGATACTCTTCAGTGCAGTACAGCCCATAAATGCATACTGACCGATACTGGTGATCTTGTCCAGTTCATCAATGCGTTCCAAGGCGCTGCAATTTGCAAAACCGTTAGAATCAATGGATTCGACATTACTCATGTTGCCGACACGCACAAGCGAAGAGCAACCCTCAAATGCGGCATAACCAATTGAAGTTACGCTGCTCACATCGCCTACGCTCTCTAATGCGCTGCAGGAAGCGAATGTGGAGGAGTCGATGACTGTAACTTTGCTTAAATCACCAATGGTTTTTAGCGATTTGCAGCCGTAGAAGGTATGGCTTCCGAGTGTCGTTACATTTGCCAGAATTTCGACGTTGGTTAAGGTGGTGCAGTAAGCGAATGCACCGGTGTCAATGCTATCCAGCATGGGCATTCCATCAAGGCTCGTCAGTTTGCTGCAACTCTCAAATGCACTACTGCCAATGCTTTTTAGTATGGGCATTTCACCAAGACTTGCCAGCATACTGCAGCCCGAAAATGCACTACTGCCAATGCTATCCAGCATGGGCATCTCATCAAGGCTGGTCAATGTTTTGCAGCCAGAAAACGCATAGTTGCCAATGGTGCGAACATTGGGCAGGGAACCGATGCTTGTTAGCGCATTACAGGACGAAAATGCAGACTCGCCGATGGTACGAACATTGGACATGTCTCCGATGCTCGTCAGTTTGCGGCAGCCAGAGAATGCGCTCTCTCCAATGCTGGTGGCGCTGCTCAAATCGCCAACCGAAACCAGATTTGACGTATAGAAGAACAGCCTGTCAGGAACGACCTTCAAGCTGCTTAAATCGCCAACTGTGGTTAGCGCAGTGCAGCCATCAAACACTTTCTCGCTGATGCTTGTCACACTGCTTAAATCACCAACGGTTTTCAGTGATTTGCAATTGCGGAATGTCTCTCGATTCAAGACGGTCAGCTTTTCCAAGCCGCTAATGCTGGTCAGTGATTCACAGCCGTAGAAGGCACCATACGCTATGCGTGCAACATTGCCGAGTTCCCCGATGCTTTGCAGGGAAGTACACTGCTTGAACGCATTTGCGCCGATGAAAGTAACGCTGCTGAGACTGCCGACGGTTTTCAGCGAAGTGCACTGATAGAAGGCGTTTTCGCCGATGGAAGTAACGCTGCTGAGATCTCCGATGCTTTCCAGTGACGCACAGGCATAGTCTTTTGACATGCCTTCGTCCGGAATCCAACGGCTGGAAACCCCAAAGGCAGAGTCGCCGATGCTTTCCAAATGGGGCATATCACCAACCCGAACCAAGGAGGTGCAGCCTACAAAAGCACTATTGCCAATACTTGTTACATTGCTCAAATGCTCCATGGATGTGAGCGATTCACAATCTCTGAAAGCGTAAGCACCAATGGTGGTCACATTATCGGTGTTATCAAGTGTTTCCAACGCATAGCATCTGGAGAATGCGTATGCGCCAATGCTCGTCACATTCTCCAAACCTTCTACGCTTTGCAGATTGGTACAGCTGGCAAATGCGCTATCCGGAATGGCAGAAATGTTCGTTAGACCGCTAATGGTGGTCATGGCGCAGGACTCGAAAGCACCGCTGCCGATGCTTGTTACGTTGCTTAAGCCCTCGATGCTTGCAAGAGAATTGCAACTGAAAAATGCTTCCGCCCCAATGTGGACGTCATTTCCTCCGATTTCAAGCGTATTCAACTGACAATCGTAGAAAGCCCATCTGCCAATCTTTTCGATATTGTCTAAGCTGCTGATTTCTTTGAGTGAAGTGCAATACCCAAAAGCCCAATCCCCAATTGTTGTGACATGCTGCAAACTTCCGATTTCTGCTAAAGACGCGCAGCTGAAAAAGGCTGAATCACCGATTTGTTCGACATTAGAAATGTCGCCAATACGCTTCAGTGAATCGCAGTAATAATGCTGCTCCGGTTCATCGTCCCAACTGATGGCGTATGAAAAAGCAGACGCGCCGATACTTTTCAGATGGGGCATATCACCGAGCTGCGTCAGTGATTTGCAGCCTGCAAAAGCAGATTCGCCAATGCTCGTCAAAGAAGTCAAATCTCCAACATCTTGCAGTGATGTGCAGTTGTAGAACGTGAAGTCACTGAGATTCGTTACATTCTCCAGCCCATCCACCTTCACCAGCGCCGTGCATCCATCGAATGCGTGCACACCGATTTTTGTCACGCTGCTGGGAATCGTAATCTCTTTCAGGCTCGTGCAGCCCGAGAAGGCGTAATCCCCGATGGCAGTTACAGAATCAGGAATTTTCACGCTGACAAGGCTCGTGCTGTTTGCAAACGCATATTCATCAATGCGTTTTACGTTTGCGGAAATTTCGTAAGTCGCAACATTTCCACCGCTTTGAGCTGTCGCGCTGTCCGCCAGTGCGGGTATGGTCAGATAGCTTCCGATCAGCAGACTGGTCAGCGTAATCGTCAAAAGTTTCTTGGATTTCATGCGTATCAACCCCTTTCTCGATTTCCAGCATACAGCAATTTCAAGAAAAAGTCAATAGAAGAATCAAGAAAATTAAGGGAAAATACAGAAACTAAATCGAATGCTATGTCATGCACCGTCAAATCAATAAGGTGCTAATACTATATTCAGAAGAAATTGTCAAGAAACGACTACCAATTATATTGACGGGTTGGAAGAACCTGTGTATAATAAATATGGAAAACTGGCAGTTTGCAACAGGAAAAAAGCGGATGGAGGAGATTGCACATGAAACGTTGGAAAGTCACATTCGGACTGTTCTTGCTTCTTTTTGCGCTGGCAACGACAGTTGCTTGTGCGGAGACAAAGGAAGCGAAAATGGATTGGAACGATCGGACTGTAATTTTTGCCCAGCCGGGGGAAACAATCCACTTTACCTACGATGTTCCAGAAGATTACGTTGTGACAAAAGAGGAATGGCTGTGGTATTTCTGCTATACGGATGGTCGTACCGCTACTTTCTATGATGGCGAATATGGTGAGAGTCGCAAGGAAAGCTATACCTATGAGCCAACGGGAATCCATGTCGAATGGGATGGAAAAGGCAGCATTTCACTGTCTGCCAATGAAATGGTGCGTATTCAATTGCACTTAAATGAATACGAATATCTATTTGCATATGTGGTTGTTGCAGACCCGGCAGAGTACTATACCTATGAGATTCAGAATGGGGAAGCGACGATTACAGGATATAATAAAGACCTTCTGCGCCGCAAAGTGCTGATTCCAGAAGAAATTGAAGGGTGTCCGGTTACGACGATCGGCGACCGCGCCTTTTCTGATATGCCGTCGGGCATCGGCAAGGAATTTTACATTCCGGACAATGTAACCACCTTTGGTAAGGAAGCCTTTGCAGGCAGCGCCTATCTTGATGCGGTTCGGATGCCGCAGAAGCTGACGAAAATGGGCGAGGGCGTATTTGCGGCATGTTTGCAAATGCACTTCTTGGAAATTCCTGATTCGTTGACGGAAATCCCAGACGATGCCTTTGCAAACTGCTGGGGCTATGGATCTGCAAGAGATTACAGTGTTGAGCAGTGCATCGGCAAAAACGTGACCAAAATCGGTAAAGGCGCATTCGGTGGATGCTGGAATATGGGGAGAGCTTGGGGCGATGGTCGTCTGCCTGAAAAGCTCGAATCCATTGGGGAAGGCGCATTCCAGTATTGCTACACGATAAAGAAGCTGCAAATCCCGGCTGGTGTGACGGTCATTCCTGACCGCACATTTCAGGGTTGCGAAAGACTGGAATCAATTCAGTTTGATGGCGATATTACGATGATTGGCGCGGAAGCCTTTGACGGCTGTGTTGCGCTGACTTCGATGCCGCTGTCGAAGTCGCTGAACCTGATTGGCGCGGATGCATTCCGTGACTGCACGGTGCTGACGGATTTCCAGCTGGCAGAGGGAAACACGCATTTTCAGGTGCAGCAGGGCGCGCTGATGACGGCAGATGCCACGCGGCTGCTGACTTATGCTGCCAGCGCACCGCAGCAAAGCTTTGTCATGCCGGAAACGCTGACGCAGATTGATGATGGCGCACTCAAAAACCTGCGCTATCTGGAAACGCTGACTTTCTCGCCGATTTTCAGCGATTATCAGGCGGGCATGTTTGAAAATGCAACGGGCTTGAAGACGGTGAATTTCGGCGAAGGTACGCTGACGGCGATTCCTGACCGATTCTTCAAGGGCTGCACGTCGCTTGTTTCACCCAATGCGTTCACGGGCGTGACGTCTGTTGGCGAATCGGCATTTGAAGGCTGCACGGCGGTGCAATCGCTGTCGTTTGATGATTCGCTGTCGAACATCGGCACAAAGGCGTTCCAGAACTGCACGGCACTGGAAAGTGTGCATATTCCGGACAGCGTAACGAGCCTGAGTGCAGCGGCGTTCCGGAATGACGTTTCCTTGACGGAATTCCAGATGCCGGAGCGCCTCCATACCGTCTCTGCGTCGGCGTTCAGCGGCTGCACGTCGCTGAAAACGGTGACATGGAGCAAGTATCTGCAAACCATAGAAGCAAATGCGTTTGAAAATACGGCCCTGACGGAAATCGTCTTCCCGGAAAGCCTGACCAGCATCGGCGCGTATGCGTTTGCGGGCATTGGCACGCTGGAAAACATCGTTTTGCCGGAAAATCTGAATACGATTGGCTCAGCTGCTTTCTCTGATACGGGGATTCAGACACTGAAGCTGCCCAAGAGCGTCACGACGCTGGGCAACGGCGCGTGGATGAACTGCGCTGCCCTGCGGGAAGTTCAGTGGGAGGCAGCGCTGACGAAAATCCCGGTGAATACGTTTGAACACTGCACTGCGCTGACCCAAATCGAACTGACGGACGGCATTGTGGAAATTGGCGCAAGGGCATTCAGCGGCAATGAAAGCCTAACCAATGTGACTTTGCCGCGCACGGTGCGGCGCATTGAAAATGCGGCGTTTGAAGGATGCAGTGCGCTGACGGACATCCTGCTCTGGCCGGACGTGGAGGAAATCGCGGCGGATGCTTTTGCGAACTGCGAGAATCTGACCATCCGCGGCTGGAAGGGGTCTGCCGCTGAAAAAGCAGCCGCGTCGCAGAGCGTGAATTTTGCCGCGGCGGATCAGGAGATTTCCTACACGCTCAATGCCGCGCAGGATGGCTATCTTGTCAGCGGCTGCGATGAAAACACGGTTCTGCTGGTGCTTCCGGCTGTGCATGACGGCTTGCCTGTGGTCGGCACTGCGGAAAACGCCTTTGCAAACTGCAAGTACCTGCAAGAAGTGCGCGTGGAAGCGGAAAGTGTGTATTTGCAGGTTTGTGACGGCATCCTGATGGACGCGGCGGGCAAAACGCTGCTGCTCTATCCGGCACGGCGCGCAGGAGCGGATTTGGTGATTGACGAAAACGTGACCGCCATTGCGGACTATGCGTTTGCCTACTGCCAAAATCTGCGCAGCATCACCATTGGCACGCAGGTGGAGACGATTGGCGACCATGCGTTTGACGCGGCGAATGATGCCCTGTGCCTTGTGGTGCAGGATGGCAGCCCGGTGCAGCTGTGGGCGAGCGCACACGGGGTGCGCTATGCCAGTGAAAGCACATCGTTTACCTATCGCCTTGAAGGGGACAAAGCGTATATTACGGGCTATACGGGCACGCTGCCGGAGACGGTTGTTCCGGCAGTGATTGACGGATACCCTGTCTATGCGATTGAAAACCTCCGCAGCCCGATTCTGACGCACGTTGTTGTCAGCGAAGGAATTGTGGAAATTGGGGAATCGGCGTTTCAAAGCAACTATACTGGTAATCTGTTGAGTGTGAGTTTGCCGCAGAGCGTAAAGAAAATTTCAGATTTTGCTTTCGCTGGACAGCAGTATTTACAGGAAATCACATTTGGTGGTGTGGAGAAAATTGGTCGAGGCGCTTTTAGCAGCTGCACAAAACTGAAGCAAATTACATTGCCGGATACGCTGACGACGATTGGCTTGCAAGCGTTTGCATCTTCTGGTTTGACATCGCTGACGATTCCTGCAAATGTAACCAAACTTGGCGATGCGTTTATTTCGAATTGTGCTTCGCTGACATCATTGTATATCGCTCCGGAAAACACAAATTACGAGATGGTGGACGGATTGCTTTACGACATTCCTGCAAAGACGCTGCGCTATGCCCTGCCGGATGTGTCGGGGAATGTAGTGATTCGTGACGGCACGGTGCGCATTGGCGATGATGTGTTTAAGGAACATGCGATAACATCTGTTCAACTGCCGGATTCTTTGCAGAAAATTGGGAACTGCGCATTCCAGTTCTGCAAGGAACTGAAGGAAATTACCTTCCCGGAAGGGCTGATAACGATAGATGGTTTGGCGTTTGCCTACTGTACACAACTGGAGAATGTTGTGCTGCCGGAAGGATTAAAGAGCTTGGGCGACAGCGCATTCTACGCTTGCGCCGGTTTAACAGAAGTAACGGTACCTGAAGGTATCACATGGATGTCGGGAACGTTTGCAGCCTGCTACTCGCTGCATACCTTGAATTTGCCGAATAGTCTAACTTCTATGAGTGGTGTTGTGGAAGAATGTCGTTCGCTGGAAACGCTGCACCTGCCTTCCAAACTGGAGTACATCAGCGGCATTTGGCCCAGCAAGCTGAAAACGATAACGACAGCGTTTGGTTCTGTGCGCTATGTATCCGAAGACGGTATCTTATATGATACGCAGGACAACAGCATCTTGTTTGTGAATGCGTCGATTACGGGAAATGTAACCGTTCGTGATGGCATCACGACAATTGGCGCAGGGGCGTTCAAGGGCAGAAAAGGCTTAACGAGCGTCACGCTGCCGGAAAGCTGCACTGTCATTGATTCTTATGCTTTTGAAAACTGCACAGCACTAACGGATATCAACTTCCCGGAAAAATTAGAGTTGATTGGACGAAATGCATTCTACAATTCCGGCATCACATCGCTGAAACTTTCGCAGCCGGGGATTCATGTTGGAAGCTTTGCATTTGCATATTGCCATCAGCTGAAGTCTGTGGAAATCACATCAACGGATTTTGACATGATGGAGTATGCATTTGCAAACTGCGAAAATCTGGAGACGGCGATTCTGCCGCCGCAGGTTTTCCGCATGGAAGGCGGATGCTTCACGGAATGCACGTCCCTGACTACGGTCGTTTTGCCGAAGAACATCACGTTCGTGCATGGCTTTAAGGACTGTACGTCCCTGAGAACTATTGAAATTCCGGACAGTGTGACGAGCATCGGCTATGAAGCATTTGCAAACTGCAAGTCGCTGGAAAGTATTCATCTGCCGGATGGGGTAACGAACATTGGTGGACTTGCGTTTGCGCAGTGCTATGCGCTGAAAGAAATCAATCTTCCGGATTCGCTGACCACGATCGGAGAAGAAGCATTTTCCGGCGCTGCCCTGACGGAGGTGGTCATCCCGGCAAATGTGACCGAAATCGCGGACTGGGCATTCTATTATAATGGAGAACTCCGTTCGCTGACGCTCCCCGATGGCTTGAAGAAAATTGGCGCGAATGCTTTCTGTGGAGCGTCCAAGCTCCAATCGGTGGAACTGCCGGAAAGTTTGGAGGAAATAGGGGATGCCGCGTTCCGTGAGAGCGGGCTGACCTCGATTACCATTCCAGGTAATGTGAAGCGCCTTGGCGGCGCATTCATTTACTGCAAGAATTTGGAGAAGGTCTCCATTGCCCCCGGCGTTGAAACGATTGGTGCTGACGCGTTCTTGGAATGCTCGAAGCTGACGGAAGCAACGCTCGCCAGCACTGTTACGACCATCGAGAGCAGTGCGTTCTGCGGCTGCAAGGCGCTTCAAACCATTAACGGCGGTGCGCTCATTCAGTCCATTGGCGAACATGCCTTTACGAGCTGCGAAAACATTGAGGAAATCAATATTTCGCCGAATTTGACGGAAATTTCAGACTATGCATTTGATGGCTGCAAGAAACTGAAGCGCGTTTCGCCGTCGGCGGAGCAGAAGGGCGTTTCTCTGCCGCATGTGAAGTACATCGGCGAGTGGGCATTCAACGTCTGCAAAGCAATTCCGTCCTTCTCTCTGGGCGATTCGCTGGAAACGGTCGGGGATTATGCGTTTGCTTCCACGTCCGTTACGTCCATGTATTTCCCGGATACCGTGAAGCAAATCGGCATCAATCCGATGTGGCAGAACTATGCCATTCTGTCCGTGCATTTGCCGAAATCACTGACGGAAATCCCGCAAGGGATGTTTGCGCAGGCCGCGCGGATACAGACGCTTACCATCCCGCAGGGTGTGCGCAGCATTGGCACACAGGCATTCCACGGCAATGTTGCTTTGGCAGCGCTGAAACTGCCGGATGGCTTGGAGCGCATCGGCGCAAATGCATTTGGAAACGCGATGCTGCTGCTGGAAATTCCGGCATCGGTTACGGAAATTGCGGATGATGCGTTCAGCGAAGCGGTTGTGGAATTCTACACGCCGTCGGGCAGCGCGGCGCATCAATACGCGCTGGCGCATCAGATTCCCGTGCATTTGGATGAGTCGATTCCGGCAGAATACCTCGGCACGGCTGACCAGCTGGCAGCAAAAATTGTCGCGCAGGTGATTACGGATGACATGACCGACTATCAGAAAGCAGAAGCGCTGGTAGACTGGATGCTCAGCGAAACAATGCTGTCAGACATGCTGCCGCACACATATAGCGGCAAAATGGTGCTTGTCCAGCGTAAAGGTACGCGCTGGGGCTGGGCATTTGCATATAAAGCACTGCTGAATGCGGTAAATGTTACCAATGGCATATACTTCAACGCGAAAGGCATCATCGAAGGTGTTGGCATTGGTGATCAAAGCTCGGTGTTTGTTTCGTATTTTGACGGTGATGCCGTGAACATGATTCAAATTGACGGGCAATGGTACTTTACGCACCCGGCATTTGTGGAACATTTCGGAAAAGCACGCTACTTCATGCTCAATCGAGAAACGTACCGCTTGTCGTTTGGGGATGATCCGAAAGTGAAAGACTGCGACAACTACGACCAGACCTTCCTCTATCAGGCGTACTCCAAGAATGTTGAGGCGGAGGTTGTGGCGCAGGCATCTGCGTCCTTTACAGAGGGCAAGAAGCTGGTGTATGCGGAAGTTCAGCCGATTGAGGAACTGATGGATGCGAGTTATGCGTATGTGCTGGATTTCGCAGGGCGGCATATGGATACGCTGGACTGGCAGAACGCACAGGGCGAATTTGAGCCGACTATCATTGGCACAAACAACGGCTACTGGCTCAGCGACGACCTGACGGGCGAGTATGCGCAAGTGACGGTGAATACGCAGACGCTCTATCCGTATGGCGCGGAAGTGCGGCTGGATAATCCGGAATACACGGCAGTGCTGTGCGACTGGAATGTGGATGGCACGCTGACGCTGACGGAAGGCACCGAAGAAGCAAACGTGGCGCTGTTCACCATAGAAAGGGGAGAAGATATAGAAAAGAAACAGACCATTACTGGCAGAAAGGTCTATCATGCGACCTTCACCCCGACCCTGAGCCAGTACATTAACACACTGGCACCGACGGAATTTGACTTGGTGCTGGAATGCCAGCTGCCGCCCATTCGTGATGCTGCACAGCTGGTGGACAACAAGCTGACGCTGACGCTTTCGGATTCACATATTTTCCCGGAAAATGCGCAGCTGGATTTGATTTTCTGGCCGGAAGGCGGCACATCGAGTGCTCCTCTAACGCACTTCTATGTGGAGGATCGTGAAGAACTCTACCCAGATGGCAAGCGCGAAATTACGCTTGACCTCTCGGCGCTTCGCTGCGACCTGAGATACGCGCTCTACATTGCGCAGACAGCGGACAACTATGTGGAATCGGAATACAGTTCCGTTACGAGCCGCATCGACATACCGCATACGCCGTACATTGAGACGGTACGGCCTGCAACATCGACGGAAAACGGGCGGATAAGTGACACAATCTGCAAGATTTGCGGCACATGGCTGGACAACGGCTATGGGATTGCATCGGATCATATTTTACAGCTGCCTGCGAGTTTGAAGACCATTGAGGAAGAAGCCTTTGTCGGCATGTGGCAGGTGCAGCAGGTGAATATTCCGGAGGGCGTTACTGCGATTGGAAAGCGCGCCTTTGCGGACTGTACGCTGCTGCGGCTGGTCATTATCCCGAACAGTGTGCAAACGCTGGCGGATGATGCCTTCAGCGGCTGCCATCCGGTGATTCTCTGCGACGCGGAAAATCAGCAGGTGATTGACTGGGCAAATGCACAGGGATTGATGGTCGTTTTCAAGGAAAGCAAATAATACATTCCTTTGGCTGCTTCGGGGACACAGCTTCTCCGAAGCAGCCCCTTTTCTTTTCAAAAAAATCTCGAAACAGGATTGACAAAATGGGCTTGATACACTATAATAGAGACAAGGTTGAGCGTTAAACCTAACGAAAATACGCCACGAACTCGTGAAGGAGGTTTTCCCATGAGAGGGTCGAAGAAATTGGTTTCCATGCTGCTGGTGCTGTGCCTGACGCTGGGCGCGCTGCCGCTGGCGATGGCGGAAGAGGTCGTTGATGCGGACTTGACCTGCACGATTACGCTGGGCAACTGGCCCGCGGATACGGCGGCGGAGGCGGAAAAGGCGCTCTTTGAGAGCTACCGCGAGACGATGAAGAAGCAGTACCCGAACGTGACGCTGGTGCCGGATTACTACTCCTATACCCTGAGCAGCTACGTTCCGATGGCGAAGGGCGGCACGGCGCCGAGCATCTTCCAGCCGCCGTTTACCGACCCGCAGCTGCTGATCAGCCAGCATCTTGTCGGCGACGTGACCGATGCGCTGGAGCGCGCGGGCGTGCTGAATGAGTTCAGCCCGTCGTACCTCGAAATGCTGTCCGACGAGAACGGCCGCATCTACGGTCTGCCGCGCGACGGCTATGTGCTGGGTATGCACATCAATGTCGCCCTGTTCCGCGAGGCGGGGCTGGTGGACGAGGAAGGTCTGCCGATTTACCCCAAGACCTTGCAGGAAGTGGCGGAATACGGTCAGATTATCCGCGAAAAGACGGGCAAGGCGGGGCTGGTGTTCCCGGCGAGCGAGACGTATGGCGGCTGGCTGTTCACCAATATCGCGTGGAATTTCGGCTGCGTGGGCGAAAACGCGCTGGAATATCAGGATGAAGACGGCCGCTGGGTGTGCAACTTCACATCCGACGAGTGCGTGGCGGCGATGGAGTACATCCGCGACCTGCGCTGGAAGTACAACATCCTCAATGCCGACGCGACCACGACCGACTGGGCGGGCGCGCATTCTCTGCTGGGCACGGGCGAAGCGGCGATGAACTTCGCGGCGGATGACTCGGTTGACCAGCCGACCTCCAACAAGGGTCTGCCGGTGGAGGACTTCGCGCTGATTCCGTTCCCGGCGGGCGACGCGGGACGCTATGCGCTGGCGGGCGGCACCTGCTACATGTTCGCGCCGAACATCACCGAGGATCAGGCGACGGCGCTGATGGCATACCTGACCGTGCTGGGCAAGATGCCGTACCTGAATGACCAGATTATCGAGGGGATGCGCGCGGACTATGCTGCCAAGCGCGACCGCGGCGCACCAGTTCTGCCCGCCATCAGCGCGTGGAACGATGCGGACTACAACGCGGCGAAGCAGGCGATTATTGACGAATACTGCAATGTCGATATGCGCTTGTACAACGACTTCTTCGATTCCATCACGCAGGGCACGATTACGCTGCGCTCGGAAGAACCCGTCTTTGCGCAGCAGCTGTATCGCGAGCTGACCGCAGTAATTCAGCGCGTCATCACCCGCGAGGGCGCGGATGTGCGCAAGGCACTGCAAAAGGCGCAGGATTCCTTCCAGGAGTATCTGGATGATGAAATCAACGATTATTAATTTCTGATTCTGCATGGCATTGCATTGTTTGTTGCAGAGGGTTTCGCCTCTGCGGAGGCGACCAAAGGGCTTTCCGATCGCCCTTTGGAAACCTTCGGCAGCGCTGCACTTTGGGTTAGCCCTTGTTGGTGACGAGCGAAAGTCAATGCGGACGGGGCAGTGCGGTGCCATCGGGCAATTATTGCTAATTGCTAATTCCTCATTTCTAATTGGAAAAAAGAACACCGGCGGAGGAGAACCGATGCCGGTTTCTTTTACACAAAAATCGCTCAAATCTTCGCGGAGGAACGCCTATGAGCAGAAAAAAGGCGCAAGTCGGCTTGCGCGCACGGACGGTTGACCACCTCAATGCTTGGCTGATTATGCTGCCGAGCCTCGTGCTGATGCTGTTCTTTGTCTGGGAACCGCTGTTTGAGAGCGTGGTTATGAGCCTGTATAAGACGCGCAACATCGAACTGGTGAACTTCATCGGCTTCAAAAATTACATCAGCGTCATGGGCAAAGATGACTTCCTGCAGGCGCTGACGAACACGTTCTCGTACACGTTCTGGTCGCTGCTGCTGGGCTTCTTTCTGCCGATGGTGCTGGCGCTGCTGATTGGGGAGACCGTGCGGAGCAAGAGCTTCTTCCGCACGGTGGCGTATCTGCCGAATATGCTGCCCGGTCTGGCGGTCGTCATCCTCTGGTCGGCGTTCTTCTCCGGCGAGAAGTCCGGCGTGCTGAACATCCTGCTCAGCCATCTGGGCATTGCGCCGCAGACGTACCTGACGCGCTCGGAGTGGGTCATCCCCATCATCATCCTGATTGCGACGTGGAAGGGCGCGGGCGCGACGGCGCTGATTTACATGGCGGGCATGTCCAGCGTCAGCCCGGAGCTGTACGAAGCGGCGGCGATTGACGGCGCGGGCATCTGGCAGCGCATCATCCACATCATGATTCCTGCCATCAAGAAGCTCGCGGGTACGCTGCTGATTCTGCAAATCATCTCCGTATTCCAGATTATGTATGAACCGATGGTGCTGACGAAGGGCGGCCCGGATAATGCGTCCCTGTCGCTGATGCAGCTGATGTGGCAGTACGCGTTCGGCGGCTCGATGAACTATGGCAAGGCATCTGCCGTCGCGGTGATTGTCACGCTGATTCTGCTCGTCATGACGGCGATTTACTCCTACTTCGACCGCAAAGAATCCGACTGGGATTAAGGAGGGAGAACGCATATGGCAAAAGCACAGCGCACCGGCGTCATCCGGGACTACGATATGCACTCCGCGTCTGTCCAGGTTGGGTATGGGTTCATCATCTTCTTCTGCCTGATTATGACGGTTGTTGCGGTTTTCCCGATTATCTGGGTTGTCCTGGCGGGCTTCAAGGATTTGAAGGAGTTCATGTCGTCCGCCAAACTGCTCCCGGAAGTGTTCGATTTTTCTCTCTTCGCGAAAACGTGGTCGCAGCTGGGCATTGCGCAGAACTACCTTAACTCGCTGATTTCCGTTGCGGGCAGCGTCGTCTGCGCGATTGTGTTCAATGGTCTGCTGGGCTACGGGCTGGCGATTTTGAAGCCCAAGGGCTACGGCATCGTCAAGAAGCTGGTCATGCTCTCCCTGCTCCTGCCGACGACCATCAGCATCGTGCCGCTGTTCATGAACATCCAGAAGCTGAATCTCGGCGGCTCGTTCGTCCCGCTCTGGCTGAGCTATGGCGCGAACGCCATGTACGTTATCCTATTCGTGCAGTTCTTTGAATCGCTGCCGACTTCCATCATCGAAGCCGGGCGGATTGATGGCTGCACGCAGCTTGAAACGTTCTTCTACATCGTCCTGCCGCTGTCCAAGCCGATTTGCTCCGTGATTGCGATTTTCGCCATCAACGCCGCATGGTCGGACTTCCTCCTGCCGTATCTGGTGCTTCGCGGCAGCGCGCTGCAAACGGTGATGGTGCGCCTGTTCGTGTTCAGCACGGAACAGACCGTCAACGCCGACACGATGATGCGCTCCGTCGTTTTCTCGATGATTCCGCCCATCATCCTTTTCTTCATCTTCCAGAAGCAGCTGACCGAAAACGCCGTGTCTGTGGGCATCAAGGGGTGACATTATAAAAAACTTCGATAGTCACCCAGTAACATGGGAGGCGCCGAAGGAGTCCAGAGGGCGAGCGGAGAGCCCTCTGGAAGCTGCTTAACAGCCCATTCACGGAAAAGAAGACAACCTGCAATACCGAAAAAAAGAGCTTCTACTTCTTTCTTGCCAAAAAGAAAGAACCGACAGGAGGACACACAATGGCAAAAGCCGCTGACGTATATTTCCAAGTAGACCCGTGGAAGGTCATTGAGCAGGGCTTCGACCCCGCCTACGCGCGCGTGAGTGAATCCATCTTTTCGCTGGCTAATGAGAGCATCGGCGTGCGCGGCTGTTTCGATGAGGGCGGTCATGTCGATAGCCTTCGCGGGGCGTATACCAATGGCATCTATGATATGGAGAAGCTGAACCGCTCCTATAAGGGCATCATTGATAAAACACACTTCATGATTCCCTCGGCGGAATGGCTGATGACGACGATTTCCGTCGATGGCGAAACGCTCGATTTGGGGCAGTCGCAGTTTTCTGACTTCACCCGCGAACTCGATCTCCGCGCCGGCACGCTCACCCGCCGCTTCCTCTGGACGACGAAGAGCGGCAAGCAAATCCGCCTGACCTTCCTTCGATTCCTCGATATGGTGCACCGCGAACGCGCGTACCAGCGCATCACGCTCGAAGCGCTCAATTTCACGGGCAGCGCGACGGTTACGTCCGGCGTGTCCTTCGACGTCGTGCATGAAGGGCGGCAGAAGTGCTTCTGGCAGGAGACGCGCATCGACGCGAAGCCGGATTGCCTGATGGCGCAGTCCCGCACGACGCTCTCGAATCAGGAGGAGTTTTGCGGCGCATGGCTGACGCTGCCCGGCGAATCCACCACATTCGCCGAGGGCAAAACCGTCATCGCGACGGCGGATGTTCTGCTTGCGCCGGGGCAAGCCGTGCAAATCGACAAGCGCGTCGTCGTGCTGTTCAACGGTCAGCAGGGGGACGACCTCTGGCAGAGCGGTCAGGACGCGATGGCGCAGAGCAAAGCCGTCTCGCTCGATGACGCACAGGCGGCACAGCGCGCGTACTGGGATGCCTACTGGCACACGTTCGACATTCGCATTGAGCCGAAAGATGAAAGCATGGCGGAAGCCGTCGCAGCGGAACAGCAGGGGATTCGCTTCTGCTCCTTCCAGCTCGCGCAGACCTACAACGGCGGCAGTATGCGCCACAACATTGGCGCGAAGGGCTTGACGGGCGAGGCGTACAACGGTCATGCATTCTGGGACACGGAATCCTGCTGCCTGCCGTTCTACCTCTTCACGAACCCGGAAGCCGCGAAATCGCTCCTTCTTTTCCGCTACAACACGCTGCCGATGGCGCTGGAGCGCGCAAAAATGCTGGACTGCAAGGGCGCGTGCTACCCGATTGCGACGCTTAACGGCGACGAGGCCTGTCCGCTCTGGCAGCACGCAAGCCTGCAATTGCAGCCGAGCACGGCGGTGTCCTACGGCATCTGGCATTATGTCCACCTGACGGACGACAAGGCGTTTTTGTACCGCTACGGCGCGGAAATGCTGCTGCAAATCGCCCGATTCCAAGCGACACGTGTCGGCTTCAGCGAGAAAATCGGCAAATACGGCTTCTTCGGCGTGATGGGCCCGGATGAGTTCCACATGATGGTCAACAACAACGCGTATACCAATTATATGGGAATGCGCGCCCTGCGCTGCGCGGCGGATGTGCTGGATGCAATGCGGGCGGATGCGCCGGGAACTTACGCGGCACTGTGCGAAAAAGTCGAGCTTGCACCGGATGAACCCGCGCAATGGCGGCACATTGCCGACAACATGTACATTCCGGAAGCGCCCAATCACTTGTTTGAGCAGCACGACGGCTTTTTTGAGCTGCCGCACACGGACATCAACAGCATTCCGGTCAGCGAGTTCCCGCTCTACGACCATTGGGCGTACGACCGCATTTACCGCACGGACATGATTAAGCAGCCGGATGTACTGATGTTCCTCTACCTCTACAATTCGTCGTTTGACACCGAGACGAAGCGTATCAACTACGATTTCTACCAGCCGCGCACGATTCACGAATCCTCTCTTTCGCCTGCGATTCACTCCATTCTGGCGGCGGAGCTGGACAAGATGGACGAGGCAGTCAATTTCTTCGGCTACGCGACGCGCCTTGATCTGGACAACTATAACCGCAATACGCGCGAGGGTTTGCACATCACGAGCATCGCGATGGCATGGGCGAACATCGTCTACGGCTTCGCAGGTCTGCGCAGCGATGACACGATGCTGCGTTTCGCCCCACGTCTGCCGGAGCGCTGGAAGCGGCTGACCTTCTCGGTCATGTACCGCGGGTGTGTGATTGCAATCAGCATGGATGCGAATAAGACCGTGTTCCAGCTGACGCAGGGGGACAAACTGGCGGTGCAGGTGTATGGCGAGACGGTGGAATTGACGGATGAGCCAATTTCGGTGCAGCGGCAGTAAAGCTGAATACAAAACAGGCGCTGGCAGGGTGGGATTCTTGCCAGCGCCTGTTTGCGTGCAGAAAAGAATTGAAATGTCAACAGTATGTGTGATACTATTTCCAAATTCACCTGCGCCATCTGCTTGCGCCTTTTCCCCGTTGGCGTCCGCTCATTCCACTTAGCGTAGCGCTGCTACGCTGCGTTTCATTCGCGTTAGCCAACGAGAAAAATTCGCGGCGCATCTTGGCGCATTCTCATTTGGAAATAGTATGAGAGCAGGGACACACATCTGCGCAGTTCGTTATGGTGCTGCGTACTCACCCACCGTCTGAATATCCGCTTGCTTGAACAGCATACAGCCGCAGTGCCCTTTGAAGGTGGGGAAGCTGATGATTTTCAATTTTGTGTCAATTTCCGGGCTGTAATATACAATTTCCAGCGTTTCACCGAACAGCGCCGTGCGCTCGTAGACGCGCAGCCACTTTTCGTCCATATTGGGGAAAATGCTGCCGAACGAGTGGTTGATGAGCTGCTGCAGCGGCGTTTTTTCGATTTCAGCCAGTGCCTCGTTACCGTAGCGGAAGATCCAGTCCACAGCGGCACGCTCCTCGTTGAACACCATCTCGATGTCGGTAAACGCAAAGGGCGCGCTGTCATAGCTGGCATAGTGCCGCTGATATTCTTCCTGTGTGGTGGGCGCGTCGCTGTCAGACAGGTTCTGCGCAATCTGCCGCCGTCCGGCGCGCAGCTGTTCTTTGAGCTCTCGTTTCTTTCGACAGCTATAATACAGCGTTTCTCCGTTGACGAGTTCAATCTCCTTTCCAATGTCGTGGATACCCTTGATAGATACCAGCGTGGCGCGGTCGGCGCGGATAAAGCCGCTGCCAAGCATACTTTCTAATTCATGGATGGTGGCATAGGTTTCGTAGGTTCTGCCATCGGAAAAATGGATGATCGACTGGCGGCCTGACAATTGAATATAAAGAATGTCCTCTGTCAGCAAGCTGATATGCCTGCGATTGGAAATAACGGAAATATCGTTGAATCTCATAGCTCTTCCCTCCACCATTATAAAATACCATTACAGAATACCATGTTTTCAGATGCAATGCAAGATTCAACGCAAAGAAAAAACGTCATTCGCGCAGGATTGTACGATGTTCACGCAAGGTATGTTGCAATTCAAACAAAGTTATGCTACACTGAAAACACAAGAACAGAAAAGGACGGAAGGTGAGCAATGTCATCTTTCGTAGCAGTTCCCTATGGGGAAACCTGTCTGAGTAAAGGAGGAACACCTGTGAAAAAGAAACTGCTAAGCATACTCCTTGTGCCGACCATGCTGGCTGCCACGCTGACGGTCTGCGCCAGTGCCGAGAAAAGCAGCGACACTGCCGCCGTGTTCAATGCAGAGACGAAGCCGGCAACCCAAAGCACCATGGAAGTCAATCGGCAGGTATACGACTTCCTGAACTTTGAGGATACGTCGGAGTTTGAGAATGCGGAACGAGGTTTCATCGCCGCACCGGACACACTGAATCTCCGTGGCGAGAACGGGAGAATCGTGTGGACGCAGGATGCATATGCGTTTCTTGACAAAGACGCGCCGGATACCGCCAACCCCAGCCTGTGGCGGAATACGCAGCTAAACCACATTTACGGTCTCTTTGAGGTTACTGACGGCATCTACCAGGTGCGCGGCTATGATATTTCCAATATTACCTTCGTCCGCAGCGAACACGGATGGATCATCATGGATTGCGGCAGCAGCAAATATACCGCGGCGGAAGCGCTGAAACTCTTCCGCTCCGAGATGGGCGATGCGCGGATTGTCGCCATTGTCATCAGCCATGCGCATGTGGATCACTACGGCGGCATTGAAGGGCTGATTGCCCCCGAAGATGCTGCGGACAGCAGCCTGCCGCTTGACGAGCAGATTGCATCCGGAAAAACCGCAATTATTGTGCCGAAGGGCTTTACGGACGCGGTAATGAAGGAAAATGTCTTTGTGGGCACGGCAATGAAGCGGCGGGCGTTTTTCCAGTATGGCTCCATGCTTCCCTATGGCGAACAGGGACGCCTTTCGGTGGGCATTGGCCTGACCGCAGTGCAGACCGGTGTCGGCTATATCGCGCCGACCTTCGAGGTTGCGGATTCGATTTACGAAACAACCATTGATGGCGTGACCGCTATCTTCCAGCAAACGCCGGGGACGGAATCTCCCGCCGAAATGAATACCTATTTCCCCGACAGCAAAGCCCTCTGGATGGCGGAAAACTGCAGCGGAACCATGCACAATCTCTACACGCTGCGCGGCGCGGAGGTGCGGGATGCGAATGGCTGGGCTCGTTACATCACCGAGGCACAGTCGCTGTTCCCCGACGCCGAGGTTGTCTTTCAGGCGCACAACTGGCCGCATTGGGGCAAGGAAACCGTCAACGAATACATGACCAACACAGCTGCCATCTATAAGTTCATCCACGATCAGACGCTCCTGTATATCAACGAAGGTTATACCTCCACGGAAATTGCCTCCATGATCCGGCTGCCGGAGGAGCTGGAAAAGGTTTGGTATACCCGGCAGTATTACGGTACGCTGAAGCACAATGTCAAGGCAGTCTATCAGAAATACATGGGCTGGTACGATGCAAACCCGATTCATCTGGATGAACTGACGCCGAGCGAATATGCCAAAAAACTTGTGGAGTATCTTGGCGACACGGACAAGGTGCTTGAAATGGCACATGCCGATTATGAAAAGGGCGAATATCAGTGGGTCGCACAGATAACGAATACGCTGGTATATGCTGACCCGGAAAATAAGGAAGCGCGCTATCTGTGCGCCGATGCGCTGGAGCAGCTTGGCTATCAGGCAGAGTCGGGCGCATGGAGAAACGCTTATCTTGTGGCAGCCTTTGAGCTGCGGAATGGCACCGGCCTGTACCCGAAGGCAGCCCAACTTGGCGTTGGCACCACCGCACAGGGGATGGACGCGCAGACAATGCTGGATTACATGGGCATTATCATGGATACGAAAAAGCTCCAGAATCGTTCCTTCACCATCAACCTCAAGCTGACGGATGGCGACGATTATCTGCTGAAGATCCACCATGGCGTGCTCCTGTACTATAAGGATGCGCTCTCGGATGAGGCAGACCTGACGATTTCTACCCCCCGAATCGGGATTCTTGCCATCACAAGCGGAAATCAGGAAAATATCGACAAGCTCATCACCGTTGAAAAGGGCGATAAGGCGCTGTTCCAAGCGTTTTGCGACAGTATGGCCGCTTTTGACCTGTATTTCAATATCATCGAGCCGTAAGAAAAATCGTTATAGGAGGGAAAAAAGATGAAGAAAATCACAGTGATTCTGCTCTGCATGGCAATGCTGCTGTCCGGCTGCGCATGGAGTGTCAAGGCGGAGGCTGTCTCGTCGTCCGAAGATGTGTGGAAAACCATTGAAGAGGCTTACATTTACGCATTCCCGCTGGTGCTGATGGACGCGACGAGAACTTCCGCAACGAATACGGAGGAAGCCGCACCCGGCAAGGCGCCTGTTAATCAGTTCATGCACGGTGTGGCACTGGCCAACGCGCAGTTCAAAAACGTGGTGACGCCGAACGTGGACACCATCTATACACAGGTGTGGTATGACCTGAGCGAAGAGCCGATGGTTTATGTGCATCCGGAAACAGACCGCTTCTGCAAGGTGCAGGTGCTCGACGCATGGACAAATACCGTCGCTGTCCTTGACCGGGCTGGAGCCTATGCGATCACGCGCTCAACTTGGAAGGGCGACCTGCCGGACAATGTGACCCGCATTGATGTTCCTACCGCTATGGCGTGGGCCATTACCAGAACGGTACTTTCCGGAGAGGCGGATCTTCCGAATGTGTATGCCATTCAGGCACAGATGCAGCTTTTACCGCTTTCTGTCTACCTGAGCGGAGAAGCATATCAGCCCCCGAAGGGGATCTATCGGGAGGAAAACAGCTATGTCCCCATCAACAAGGTGCTGTCGCTGGATCCTGTCACATTTTTCAACAAAGCCAACACGCTGATGGAGAACAATCCGCCGTCCGCCGCTGATGCGGAAATACTTGAAAAACTCGCGGCAGTTCACGTTGGCCCCGGCATGGAATTTGACGCATCTGTTTTGACCGGAGATATTCAGGCAAATTGGCGGGAAATGCTGCAAGGGCTTCGGCCGAAGCTCGCGGCAGAGGGAATGAAGTTTTCAAAACAGCTGGGGCAGTGGAGCTATTTCGGCGCGCCAATCGGAGACTTTGGTACGGAATATGCCTACCGTGCGCTGGTAGCCATTGCCGGACTTGGGGCGAATACGGTGGAAATCGCACTGTACCCCAAGACGGAAAAGGACGCCGACGGGAATCCTTTGACGGGTGAAAAGTCCTACATTCTCCACCTTGAAAGCGATCCGCAGGTGCTTGACGGCGGTTTCTGGTCGATCACTGCATATGGTGACGATGATTTCCTCATCGATAATCTGCTCGACCGCTACTGCATCAACGACCGCTCCGACTTCAAGCTGAATGCGGACGGCACATTGGATATTATCCTGTCCAAGGATGCACCGGAAGACACCTCTAACTGGCTGCCTGTTTCCGACGGGGAATTTCATCTGTTCATGCGGATCTATGTACCGGATATGACAGCACTGGATAGCTGGCAGCCACCTGTTATCCGCGAACAATAAGGAGAGGGAAAAAGAATGGCTATGAAACGTATTGCAGCAATGCTTCTTACATCGGTACTATTGCTGTCCTGCGTCGGCTGTGCGCAGGATGGGCGCAAAGAGCCGGGTGCGGAAAAGGCAGACCTGGGTCTGACCGCCGAGGTCAAGCCCGCCACAGACTTTACGGCAAAGGCAAATGCCGCCGTCTACGATGAACTTGACTTCGATGATAAGCAGGAATATGAATTCGCCACCCGTGGACTGATCGACGCGCCGGAAACACTGGAACTGAAGGACGAGGATGGGACGATCCTCTGGAGTCAGGAAGCCTATGCGTTCCTGGACGATTATGAAAAAGCGCCTGACAGCGTAAATCCCAGCCTCTGGGAGAACACGAAGAACAACCATGCCTATGGTCTTTTTGAAGTGACGGATGGCATCTATCAGGTCCGCGGCTATGACATGGCAAACCTCACCGTTGTCAAGGGCGATACCGGATGGATCGTCTTTGATACGCTGATGAGCGTGGAGTGCAGTCAGGCTGCCATGCAGCTGATCGAAAAGAATCTTGGTAAATTCCCGGTCAAGGCCGTCATCATCTCTCATTCCCACGTCGACCATTCTGGCGGCATAGCCGGCGTGATGGCGAAAGAGGATAAGGCAGACGAGACACTTTCTATTGAAGATCAGCTCGCCAGCGGCAAGATCCCCGTGATCACGCCTGTGGGCTTCACGGAGCACTCCGTGAAGGAAAATGTCTACGCCGGTAAGGGTATGGGTCGCCGCAGCAATTATCAGTATGGCATCCTTCTGACCCCCGGCGTGACCGGCAAGCTGGCGCAGGGCATCGGCATGGGACAGTCCACCGGAACGGTCTCGTTCATGACGCCCAGCTATGAAATCACGCAGTCCGGCGAAAAGCTGACGATCGACGGTGTGGAGCTGGAGTTCCAGCTCACGCCGGGTACGGAAGCGCCCGCCGAAATGAACACGTGGCTGCCCCAGTACAAGGCGCTGTGGATGGCGGAAAACTGCACCGGCACGCTCCACAATCTCTACACGCTGCGCGGCGCGGAGGTGCGCGACGGCGCGGCATGGGCAAGCTATATCACCGAGGCCATTTCCCTTTACGGCAAGGACGCGGAGGTCACCTTCCAGTCCCACAACTGGCCGCACTGGGGAAACAACGTGGTGAACGACTACATGGTCAACACGGCTGCCGTGTATAAGTTCATCAACGACCAGACTCTGACCTATATCAATCAGGGCTACACCAGCGACGAGATCTCCAACATGATCGAGCTGCCGGAGGCGCTCAATAAAATCTGGTACACCCGCCAGTACTACGGGACGGTCGCCCACAACGCCAAGGCGGTCTACCAGAAGTTCATGGGCTGGTATGACAGCAACCCTGTCAACCTGAACCCCCTCATGCCAAGCGACAGCGCAAAAAAATGGGTGGAGTACCTGGGGGATGTTGACAATGTCCTGCAAATGGCAAAGGCGGATTTTGACAAGGGTGAATATCAGTGGGTCGCCGAGGTCACAAACACCATCGTCTTTGCCGACCCGACGAACACCGATGCACGGCTTCTGTGCGCCGATGCACTGGAGCAGCTGGGGTATCAGGCGGAGTCCGGTCCGTGGCGCAACGAATATCTGACCGCCGCGCAGGAGCTGCGCCATGGAAACGCCAATTTCACCGCTTCCACCAAATCTACCGGCGACATGGTCAAGGCCCTCTCCGCGCCCATGCTGTTTGACTATATGGCCATTGTCATGGACAAGCAGGCGCTGGCTGACCGCGACTTCACCATGAACGTGATCCTGCCTGACGTGGGCGAACAGCACATGCTCCGCGTGAAGAATGGTGTGCTGCTGGTCTATGCGGATACATTGTCTGATGATGCGGACGTGTCTATTACCTGCCCGAAGAATGCGCTGTTTGCGATCCTGACCAACAATCAGGAAACGGTTACACAGCTGTCTCTTATACACATCTCCGAGCCCACGAGACCTCTCTACATCTC